>Ga0154020_10010165_pt1 | contig 10783 bp, 7 predicted proteins | sample Klosneuvirus_201_FD_109709 | JGI IMG/M metagenome (GOLD analysis project Ga0154020, IMG submission 109709) | Active sludge microbial communities from wastewater, Klosterneuburg, Austria - Klosneuvirus_20160825_MG | ecosystem: Engineered > WWTP > Aerobic digester > Activated sludge | place...
AGTTCTGGACGTAATGATTGAACAGCAGGATCAGTAAGTAGTGGTTCTAAGATTTCTTTAGCAATTCTAGCTTTAACACCAAAGTCAAAACTAGCATCAATACGAGCTTCAAAAGAATCAATAAGAGCTTGGCGTTGACGCTTGCCAAATCCAGTATTAGGATCACCTAATACCTCGCCTACATAGCCAGATACAACTGTGGCTCTCCGCTCCATCTCAAATTTACGTCGTGACACCTCCATTGTTTTTTCAACACTTTGGATTTGCTTCTTTAGGTAATCAGGAAGAGCTTGTGATAGCATTAACTCAGCCATATCACCTTTTAAGCTATTAAGATCTGATCGCTTTACATTCTCTAAAGTAATTCCATCTGGTAGTTTTTGCTTTGATAATTCAGTATAGAACTGAGCCGCATCAGAAGCCTTTTCAAAGCCTCTTGCCATTACCACATTACCATCAGCATCATTAGCTAGGACACGGAACCTACCACCATGGGAAAGAGGAGCATATAGAGGTTGATGCTGCCAAGTACGATCAAACAACTGTGCCATTGAGCGATCACTACCCTCCACATCTCGAAGGATAGATAGCATAGCTGCTGTTTTGTTGGCTTCAACTTCATTTAAACCCTTACCTTTAAAGTACTCAACAATAGCTGGCATACCACCAGCTTCAACTTGTGCCCGCACTTCATAAGGATCTTTTTGAGTGTCTACAATAGTTTTGTAAATTTTAAGTAGTTGGGCATCGTCACTAGTCTTTACAAACTGCTCGTAAATTTCTCTACGGCCAGCTTGTTTTAACTCTTCTTCTCGTTTAATTGTGTTAATTTTTTCCAAAGTAAAATCTACCCAAGGATGTTTGACAATGTTTTTAACTTGGTTATTGGTAAAAATGTTTTTACCAGTAAAGTCATTTAAATCATTGACATTAGTAATAGGAAATAGACCCAATAGTTCTTCTGCATTTTTAGGTCTTTCTACTAAACCTTTACGACGACCTTCAAATTTAATCCAACCACCCTCATAACGTAGACGATCAGTTTTCTTACTTTCAGAAACAGTGACAATATTAAGATCATTAAGACGTTGAACAGCTTTACCAACATCAGCCTTATCGGCATGTTGAATATAGTCAAGCCGATCCAAGAAACCATCAACGGCATTGAGCGCATTAGTAGTTTTAATCTCACCACCAAAGAATTGTTTTACAATGTCTTTAAATCGTTCCCAGCCATTTTTACCGTAGTTTTTTAATTCAATTTTAGAAAGAGCTTCGCGTAGCATACGTGAAGTCCAGCCATAAGCGTTGAATTCAGCAGCATTCTCAAATGCTTCAGCAAAGCGTGAAGATTCTTCAAAAGACATACTTTTTAGAACTTCTAGACGCAAGTCATTCATGTCAGCAGCATAAGCGACATGATTAGCGTACTTTGGGTCTTTGCTAAGTTCTGGATGTGTGGCTACATAAAAAGCTTTGTCTGTAATGCTATGAACAGTTTCGTGTAGTACAGTCTCAGGGTTAAGACCGTCTGCTTTCTTTTGATCTAAGAAATACTGTACTCCACGAACAGCTACGTGTTGGGCACCAGAAGCTGTGGTAATGTGTAGTCCAATAGCATCATTTAAATTATGTAAAGCACTATCCTTACCATAGGAAGCAACTCCTTCTGGACTTAAAGCTTGAAAGCTTACTTCTTTAGAAGCGTACTGTTGTAATACCTCTGCCATTCCTAATTGGTCTGGATCTTTTAGATATTTACGAACAGTCGTAACAGCTTCAGGAAGGGTTTTAACTTGACTTAGTTCATTAGCTAGCTTAGCGTTTGTTTGCACATCGCGCTGCTCCTGCTGGTCTGTTTGTTGTGAAAAAGATTTAATAGGAAGATCATTAAAGTCTTCATTTCCACCAGCTCGTTCAGTTGAAATAGATCCAGTTTCTTTCCCACCCATTTTAGGTTGTTCAGTAGCAAAATCCATTTCCCAAGCAGCAGGGGCATCTTTAGCGTCAGCAAAGCTTTGAGCAGTCTTAACCTCTGCTTCTGACATGTAAGGACTCTTAATGGTTTCAGCATTAACATCTTTCATGCCCTGCATTGTAGCAGCGTCATCAACTACATTGTTAGCTTGACGAATACTATCCTGTAGCTCTTGGTCAGGCCAATAAGGTTTGTTATATTCCTTCTCATTAATCTTATAGCCCATCTCACCATAGGCAGGCTCCCCAGTAGCAGTAACTGACTCTTGAGCTAACCCACGCTCTTTAGGAGACATATACTGAGGTGTTCTCATTCCTTCAGTGTTTACATCTTGTAATACTGGCTCTAGATTCTTAGCAATAGTGTTTGCGTCTGTACTTGGCTTCTTAGCATATTGGCCAGCATGGTAGTTACCACGAATATGTAAAGCTGTAGAGATGGCTGATACAATCATAGCTGTATCAAAGCCAGACTCTAATAGTTGCTTAAACTCAGGATCTTGTTTAATTAAACCAATAGCTTTATCGTATTGTCCTTGCTCATAGGCACTAACAATACCAAGCCCGAGCCCACCAGCAAAGCCTTTAACGGCTGTTTTAGCTAAGTTAGCTCCTTTGCCCATTGGCACTACGTTAAGAGGATCAAGAGTACTAGGAACCAAGCCTCCAATTACTTGTTCAGGAAAGCTAGGATTGACATCTTGAACATCACCTTCAATATCTTGGCGTAACGCAATATACTTAGCTAGTTTTTCAGTAGCCTGTTTTTTATGTGCTTCTACAGAAGCTACCATTTCGGGGGTTTTAGATTTTGGATCTTTTTTAAACCACTCCTCCATATCTTTTACATAAGAAGCTTCAAGAGTTCCATCTTTTCTACCTGTAAAGGGATTAGACGCAAATCCTTGTTGCATAACAAGCCCCATACGGTCTCCAATAGAGCCTTTTCTTTCACGCTCTCCCCAAGGTCGAGAAACTCCTTGATTTATTTTACCAGCATCACGAGCGTCAGTAGTCCCCCAGTCATGTTTAATTTCTGGGACAAACTCTTCAGCAGAAGTAGGATCAAACTGTTTTTCTTCTGTAGCAGTAGATGGATCAAAACTGGCGTGCCAGCCGATCTCTTTAGCAGTGCTAGGATCAAATTCCATTATCGACCTTCTTTAACGATTTCCCAACCTTTTTCAGTAAACTTTGCTTTTACACCATTCTTGTCAGTATAGACTTTACCCACCTCAAATTTAGGTTTAGCGGGCTGTGTGGTAGCAGGTGCTGAAGTCGCAGGAGCGCCACCCCCGGGAACAACAGGGGCTTGTGCAGGACGAGAGTCAGGAGTCTTAATGTTATATTTCTTTAAGAACTCAATCTCAGATTCGATCTTAGCTTGTTGAATAGAAGACTTGTACTGAGACCACATGGCATACATAGCAGCATCATCACCACCAGCCATCCTCTTAACAGATTCAAATAGCTGCTGTTCTGGAGTTGGTGGTTTACCAGCGGCTTTAGCCGCGTCTGCTGATTGCTTCATACGTTGTACTTCAAGCATAGTTTCATTACGCTCAGCAGCAGTCTTTTGTGACCATTGTCCTTTTACATCTGCAATCTGTAATCCACCCTCGTTTTTAAGTCCCTGTACCTTTTCTTTATTAACGAGTTTAGGATCAGCAGCACGAATTTTACCAGCTACTGTGAGTACTTGGTCATCTTGAGAGTCATTAGAACCCATTACGTAACCGTTACGAAGTCTACGACCTTTTAATTGTGCTTTAATGGCAGCTTTAGTATTTTCATCTCCATTAACATAAGCATCACCTTCACCACCAACATCCTCAGTAGCGTCAGTTAATTTCTTACGAAGATCAGTGTCTTTAAGAGCATGCTCAAGATCTTTAGTCATTTGATCTCGGGAGTACTCAGTAGGAGCATTCTTAGCTTTCATGTTCGCAAGATTTACCATATCCTCACGACCTGAAGCACCCATCATGTACTCTTTAGTGGCTTGCTCTTGTTTTTGAGCATCCATAGCAGCTAAAGGCATAGCTGCTCGTAGAGACTCTTGTCGCATATTTGCTAGATTACGATATTTACTGTAAGCTTCAATATCAACAATACCCGGTCCAGCAATAGGGTTTTGTCCGGGGTTAGAAAGTTGTGCTAGGGTTCCGTAGTCCATAATTAACCTTGTCGAGATAGCCAGTCAAAGAAAACGCTACCAGCTTGTGTAATACCAGCAGAACGCATATTTGTTGATGCTTGATTTCCATTAGCTTGAATTGTAGCTGCTGTGCCGGGATTAATACTAACTCCAGCCATTTCAGCTAAACGCTTGTACTCTGCATCAAACTCCTGAGCAGCTAATCCACTATTAAATTTAGAAAGATCAAAAAGCATGTTTGGAGAGCGAAAGTACCCTTTACCAGCAGCGGCACGATTGATACTTTGTTCACCTTGGGCTTGTCTTGCTAGATAGCCGGGTCGTTGATAAATGTAGTTAGGATCTCGCATGAAGTTGTCAAGAGCTTCACCAGCAGCCGGGCGGCGAGGGCCATAAGGATCAGCTCGATCTGCAGCAGCATTAGCATCATTTCTAACATTACGACTATTAATAACGTTGTATAGTGCAGAAGCTCCCGTAGCTAGATCAGCTCCAGTTAAGCCAAAAGGTAGACTAGAACCAGCTCCACCACCTCCTGCTGCAGTAGCGGCAGCTCCAGCCCCTTCATATCCAACAGGACCAGTTACAGGACCCATAGTACTTCCCGGCCCGGCGACGGTTGTTGCACCAGCAGTAGTTCCAGTAGCACCGGCTGTCTCTGCAAGAGTGGGAGCAGCCCAATCTGCAAAAGCACCTCCTCCAGTACCCTGCATTCCACCATACACACCGCCAGCTTCGCCAGCAGCTCCGAATCCACCAGCAGCTCCAGCTACAACTCCTCCTAAGCCAGCTGCTACAATGTAAGGCATAGCACGAGTTAAATGGCTTTCTGGATTGTTAATATTTCCGGGAGGAGTAAGAACACCAAACTCGTCGTCATAGATAACTTGTGATGGGTCAATAATTCGATCTAAAAATTCCCCAGCCTGAGCATATTCTTGCCCATTATGTACAATCAGACCACGAGGATTTACACGAGTATTGCCAGTAAAAGAGTAGTTATCACCTCCTTCTGACATTTGAGTACGAGTTAAGCCATAGTTATATAACCTTGGATCGTATCCATTGCCGGCTGTACCAGAACCAAAAGCATTTTCTAAGTTAAATCCAGAAGTACCATTGGGATTTCTATTACCAAGAAATTGTTGAAGGTAAGGTATAGCATCTTGTCCTTGAGTCCACGCACCACCAGCATTAGGGGCTGGAGTAGGCTGTGGATTAACAGCAGTGCCTGTACCAGTACCAGACTGATTTCCTAGTTGGTTACCAATAGGATTAGGTCGGTTAAGACCAGAGTAGTAGTTAGTTGTAATGTTAGGAGTTTGTCCATTACGACCTTGAGTGGCTAGATTAAAAGTAATGTATGCGGGCATATTAGTTTAAGGCTATCCAGCCTCCCAAGTAAGCGTAAATTTTATTGCCTGTAGTGTCGGCAACTAAAGGAATACGACCAGTAATAGTCTCAGGAACTCCAGTAGGAACTCCTGCACAAGTAGGGATATATAGGAATCCCGTTGTTGCTGTAGTATTTAACACCCCTGCACCACTAGCCCAGCTACCAGTGTCAGCAATATATCCAGCACTTGCTATTGCTGTGCTGCCAGTTGGGGTTGTTTTAAAGTCAATTCTAGTTCCATTAGCAGCTCCATTCCAAGCTTCAGTGGTAGCAAACTGAATAGAAGCACCAGTAGGAAAATTAGTGCCATTGTAGCCAACACCATTAATAGTACCAATAATGTCTGCAGCGGTAGCAGAATAAGCAGTTGCAGAACCTTCAGTCCGAAGCAAAGATAGGTAAGCAGTAGTACTATGTGCAGATACTTGTAAGCTATCGGCTACTTGAAACTTGTCTGTCGAGTGTGTTGTAGTCTTACCAAAAACATAGTATCTGACTGTGGAGATTACTGTAGTGTAAGCTTTATCAAAGTAGTCTTTTAAGAAGACATAAAGCTTTCTTTCGTTCTCATTAACCCGAAAGTCATTTCTTTCCTGTATAGATGCTTTAGGAAATTCCATGACCTTCACCAATATCGTAATCTAAGTTAATAGCAGACACTCGCATAGGAAGAGATGCTTGATGCACAATAGACAAAGTAAAGATCTTATAGGCCCCAAGCGCATATAGAGAGTGTGGATAAGCTAAAGTAAATCTATCACTACTAGTCTGCGTAGAATCTCCACGAGCTAAGGTAACAGAAAAAGACTGAGTTGTAGTCCAACCAGTAATTGTGGATGATAGGAAGCCATCTGAGTAGATGGTTAACTTGTTTAAGAACTTGCGTTTAAAAGTTCCTAAATCTAAGTTACCAAATCTCATTAACACTCTAATAGAGTTTCCTTGGTCACTAACAAAAGCATCGTCTAACTGGTATAAGTTACCATTATCATAGTCTTGAACATAGGTGGTATTAAAGGTGTTACGAACAGCACCTGTTACATTCCATCTACCTAATGGGCCATAAGTGTAACTACCAACTGTTTGTGTTGAATTTTCACCAGTAGAATACCAATGAGTCCAAAGTTTAGTCTTTAAATCGTAGGCAAAAGTAGCATTTGCAATGTCTGTAGTATTTGTACTGTCTGTGTAAGTTTGTTTAAGTGTTAAGACATAAAACTGATGGCCATTAACATTTAATAAAAAGGCGTAGGAGCCGTCATAGCTTGTGACTAAATTTAAAGTTCTAGCAACAAGATTGTCTTCAATAGCCTCTACTTGAAAGCTGTTTGAAACCTTTACAACAGATCTATTCCCAGACTCGTCCATAGCAAGCCAAATCAGTTCCCCAGAGCCAGTGTCTACAATAGAGGCTCCATGAGTAGTACCTACTTGCTGAATAGCTTGACCAACTCTTCCAAGTACTGTTCCGTTTTCGTTTGCTACATCTTCAAAAAATTCTGTTGAGTATTCTTTAAAAGCCACAATATAATTATTGTAGCGCCCAATATCAATTAGTTTTCCACCGTACGACTCTACAGAGATAAACTCTGATCCAGAATAAGTAGTGTAACTTCCTAACCCAGACTGATAAATTTGACCTGTTGTACGATCTCCAACAAACACTCTGTTGTTTAAATAAATAGGTCTCGTTAAATCAGAGCCCACACCAACAGGTGTTGCAGTTGTGACAGCAGTTCTTCCTTTAAATAAATGTAGACTAGTACCAATACAACAAGCTGTTGTGTAGGTATCGTCAGGAAGCCCAATATTGGTAAAGTTAATTCTCTTAGAAGAAAGTCCCGCAACAAGGCGATTTACAGAGTCCGTACCATTAAAATGTTGAATATAGGTAAGTCCACCAAAGCCCTTTTTAGCATAGAAGATATTAGTTGTGTCATAAGGCTGTGCTGTAAAGCAGCCTAATCCAATACCATCACTACCATAAAGACCAGCAACAGTACTAGAAATTCCGGGTCGCTTTACACAAAAGACTCGCTGTGTGTCGGTTTGAGCGTCGTTATATACCTCAAAGTATACATTGCTAAACAGAGTATCTTTTGTGTTATACCCATTTAAGTCACTATTAGGACGACTGTTAGCAACACCAATGGGGAGTAGATTTTTTTCCATTATTGTGTTTTAGGTTGAATGCGAAGGGACTGCCATTCAGTATCAAATGACATTGCCTCTTCACGCAACTCTTTAGCTAGTGAACGAATACGATCCCACTCAAGCATTGGAATGCCATAATGATTTCCAAGACGAACCGCTAGATTATACTTAATTGCGTCATTCCACTCTTGAGGAAAATCTAGAGTCTCAGTAGCATAGTTACCAGGAGTGAAATCATTAAATGGACGTTGGTAGTTAATAAAAATGCTATAGTTTGTGGCAGCAGTAGCATCTGCAGGATTGTAAATACTAATAAGCCCTTTGGCAGTTGCTCCTTCTTGTACTCCATTAGATTCGTATCTAGGATTGTAGTACAAGGCAATGGGAGTCCCCTCTTGTGCCTTATTGTTGTACTCATTATATTCACGCTCACTGACAACAGCAATTGGAACATCTGTACCACCAATCAGATCATGCCTCCAAGCATTGTAAATCTTCATTGGTCTGTTTACATTAATAGTTCCACCAGAACCAATTTCGTAGTTAATTGTGCCCTCAGTTAATGAGAAACTTGTAGTCTTACGTGTCCACAATTGTAGTCCATCTGCTTGCCAAGCAGTAAGCATTTGGTTTAAAGCATTAGCAGCGCGGGTATATTGTGTAGTGGTTGGAGTTTGTGCAGACTCTCCATCTGAGATTCTGATGATCTCAAAAGCACCAAGAATTATTTCACCAGCAAAAGGAAAATAATTATATGATTCGGCCATTTTACTTTAGGTGATTAATCACCCACTCCTTAGCAAATGATAGGGCTGTAATTAAACAAGATGCTACAAAAGCAATACCACCAATAAACCCTTTGTACTTAGTAAGATTCTCAAGGATCTCTTGTTGCTTTAGTAGCATTAGTTTTTGATTCTCTTCTACGTTTTCTACTTTAGCTTCTAGAACGGCTACGCGCTCTACTAAGGAGAACTCAGCCATTATAGCACCACATAAGTAAAGCTAAACGACCAAGGTTCGTTCGATGTAGTTACAGCATTGATATACACTTGAGCGCGATCATTTGCCACATCTGCAGCAATAGAACCTCCCTCATACGCAACGCCAGAAGCGTGATGACTTGCATTTCCACCTAAGTTAGAGGCGTTAGCAAAATTAGAAGCAATTGGTAGCGAAATACCTAGTTCAGTAGCACCAGCAGCAGTAACGTCTAAATCAAACTTACCACTTACAGTTACTACATTACCAACTCGAATCCATTGACATGTGTAAGCTGTAGACGCTGCTACGTTAGTTACAGAGGTTAATGTTGGAGTATAAGTACCAGAAGCAATGAATTGATCTGTAGTACCAGTAACAGTTCCTACGTTGTGTAGGGCATTACCATACATACGACCATCTGATTTAATACCAAAGTTAATTGTTGCTGTAGCGGCATTATATAAGAAAAAGTCTTTAGTACCACTTAGGGCATAGTCTTGACCCATTCCCCAACCACCAATAGACAAAGCAGCTCGTTCACTAGTGGCGTCGGTAGAAGCACTAATGGCAATCGCGTTAGCTGCTGCTGAACTGCCCGTGGCAAAAACAGCTCCAGTAGTTGTAAATCGTACTACCTCAGTTCCAGAAGAGCCTAAGCCAAATTTCATCTCTGAACTATTATTTACCTCAACACGCCCTCTTTCACCTGTGCCATTGTAATATAGATTGTAGGTAGAGTTAGTTCCAGAGCCCTTTACAGAATATGCAGCATATCCACTACCGCTTTCTGAAGAGATTACGTTATCAGCGTTTGATGTGTATACATCCAGTCGACTAAGGGGGGTACGACCAATACCAACAGCTTTATCGTAGGCATCAATAAGATTAGATGTGCCTGCAATCGAGTTTACACCACCAAGAATTACTCGGTTGTTTGGCTCGACTGTAACTAATGTGGTATTAGCATCTGTAGTAATTACATAGTCAAAAGATTGGAAGCTATTGTTAGACACCCGAACTGACGAGTTACCGGGAGCAGCATCAGAACCTTCAAAATACAAACCATAAGTATTACCAGAGTAGGTTCCGGTGTTTACATATGTGTTATCATAGATAGCTCCGTTAGCTTCGTACCCTGTATTTTGGGGACTGATAATATACGTTCCAAAGAACGTGAAAGTACCAGCTTCTCCGGTAGAATAGATAAGGTTATCACTGATTAGGAACTGTGATACTGTCTGGATGTCGATAGCTCGTTGGGCAGCAGAGATGTGGTTTCCAGTAATAAACCAACCGGGTAATGCGTCAGCACTAATTGAAGTGTCATCTCCAATTTGCACACCAATTAAGCAATTAAGAATTGTACATCCATTAACGTGAATACCCTCACAGTTCATGTAAGTACTAGTAGGATGTTTGTTAACCCTAATACCTACTTGACTTTGCCAAATTACACAATTGGTAATTGAAATATCTGTAGCTTTTGCGTTGTTGTTTGTAGTGTAGCGGCTATAGATATCCATAGCAGCAAGACAAGCCCAACCAGCAGAAGGCATCCAACCAGTAATAAACACATTACTGATTTTAGACATTTGGCAAGTATCTAGTTCAATACCCTTTTCCCAGCTGGCATTATCATGCCCAACAGTAATAGCTACGTTGTCAATAACTACACCAGTGTTAGGTTGGGTGTCAGAAGAAGCTGTAGGATAGTTGATTACAGCGTAGATAGCTGAACCTTGTGCAGTAGAGCTGTTACACCGAGTTTGTAGATTTAGATCTCGTACAACTAGCGCATCAGTTCTAGTTTCTAGGTATTGACCAGTAAATGAAATTAGATCAAAGCCAGTAGCACCCTCAGTAAACAGGATAGATGTTTGGTGGCCATCACCAAACAATGTTAGGTTTTGGTTAGTGGTAGAAATACCAGACAAGAACTTGTACTCCCCTCGTGGGAAATAGATTGACGTATGTCCAGCGGCTATTGCTGCTGGACACACAGCAATTTACTTCCCACGCGGGGAGTACAAGTTCCTTTCTGGTATTTCTACCACTAACCAAAACCTAACATTGTTTGGTGATGGCCACCAAACATCTATCCTGTTTACTGAGGG
>Ga0154020_10010166_pt1 | contig 10782 bp, 9 predicted proteins | sample Klosneuvirus_201_FD_109709 | JGI IMG/M metagenome (GOLD analysis project Ga0154020, IMG submission 109709) | Active sludge microbial communities from wastewater, Klosterneuburg, Austria - Klosneuvirus_20160825_MG | ecosystem: Engineered > WWTP > Aerobic digester > Activated sludge | place...
GCTACGTCATCCCGAGCGTAGCGAGGGACCTACGTGATCGCGAATGGGCCAACGTCCAGTGTGACCGCAACTACGCGGGTCCCTCACTTCGTTCGGGATGACGTAGCGCCGCCCCCAACCGCGTACCGCCGCGCCCTCCCCTCCACGTCTTCCCCCCCCAGAATCCCGCTCACCACTGCGACGCCCGCGAACCCCGCGGCCATCGCGGGCGCGACGTCCGCCGGCCGCACCCCGCCGATCAGCACGCACGGTCGACCGCCCGCGAGGTCGAGCAGCGCCCGCGCGCCGTCGTGCCCGAGCGCGTCGCCGGCATCGCCCTTGGTGCGGGTGCCGTGCAGCGGACCGATTCCCCAGTAGGCGGCGGCCAGTCCCCGTTCGACCTCGGCCGGCAGCCCCACCGACGCACCGATCACGAAGCCTGCGGGCACAGCTCGCCGCGCCCGCACCGGCGGGATGTCGTCGCTGCCCAGGTGCACCCCCGCGGCACCCGCCAGCAGGGCGATGTCGAGGCGATCGTTGACGAAGAGCGGCACCGGGAGTGCGGCGACCAGACGCCGGGCCGTGGCCAGGAGTTCGCGGTCCGAGGCCTCCTTGAGACGGAGCTGGACCGCGGTCACGCCACCGGCCACGGCGGCCAGCGCAACGGCCACGGGATCACGGGCGCCGAGGAGGGCGTCGTCGGTGACGAGCAGGAGACGGAGGGTGGCGGCTAGATTCTCGCGCATGCAGAGTGGAATCAGCGGGCATTGCCCCGCCAGCGCCAGCCGTCCCCGCCCGTGAGCGAGGCCTTCGTCAGCGACCGCGGTGCCAAGCGGTGGACCACGGGACATCCGTGGATCTACCGCAGCGACGTGCGCGAGCATCCCGATGCACCGGGGATCGTCGCCGTACGCGATGGCCGCGGCCGCTTCCTCGGCCGGGCCCTCTGCTCGCCCCGTTCCGAGATTCGCCTCCGCCTCCTCGAGCGTCGCGACGTGCCGATCGACGCGGCGTGGTGGCGCGAGCGGCTGACTTCCTGTCGCGTGCGACGCGACGGCATCGACGCCACGGCCTGGCGCGCAGTACACGCCGAGGGCGACGGCCTGCCGGCACTGGTGGTGGACCGCTACGATCGCTGGCTGGTGGTGCAGCTCCTCTCGGCAGGCCTCGAGACGCAGCGCGGCCTGATCGTGGATGCGCTGCGCGACGTCTTCGAGCCCGAAGGGATCCTCTTCCGCCACGACGTGCCGACGCGGCGACTGGAGGGCCTCGATGATGGCGTCGAGCTCGCCTACGGCTCGGTCCCCGAGCAGGTCGAGGTGCGCGAGGGCGCCATCCGCTGGTATGCGGCCCCATGGACGGGCCAGAAGACCGGTGCCTTCCTCGACCAACGGGAGAATCGCCTCGCGGCGGGTGCCCTGGTCCCCTCGGGTGGGACGGCGCTCGACTGCTTCTCCTACCACGGGTCGTTTGCCCTGCATCTCGCCCAGCGGGCCAGCCAGGTCACCGCGCTCGACGTGAGCGGCGAGGCACTCGCCCGTGGCGCAGAGCACGCCGCACTCAATGGTTTCTCACAGATCGACTTCGTCACCGGCGACGCGTTCGACGTCCTGCCGGCCTGGGGGAAGGCAGGGCGGCGCTTCGACGTGGTGGTGGTGGACCCGCCGGCCTTCGCCAAGAGCAAGGCCAATGTCCCGGCCGCCCTGCGGGGCTACCACGAGGTCAACCGTCGGGCGATGCGCCTGCTGGCCCCTGGTGGGTGGCTCGTCTCGGCCTCCTGCTCCTTCCATGTCCGCCGCCCCGAGTTCCTGGCGATGCTGGCAGGGGCCGCCGCGGACAGCGGCCGACGCCTGACGCTGCACGCGGTCCTGGGCCAGGGCGTGGACCACCCCGAGGTGATCACGATCCCGGAAACCGGCTATCTCAAGGGGGCAATCCTCCGAGCGGATTGACGCGCCGCGCCCAATTCGCAAAGTTGTGGGATGCTTTCCCAGCAGCAGCTCCTCGCCACCGCCCCCAGGCGGCGTCCCCTCCGCTCGCTGCGCCAGCAATACGACCTCTACATCATGGACCGGGTCGAGCAGTTCAAGAACCGGATCTCCCGCGAAGAACTGATGCGCCTCGCCGACGAGGCGGTCTCCGACGTGCGCGGCGCCGACGTCGACCAGTTCCTGTTGACGGAGGTGCTCGCCCAGGAAGCCGTCGACGAACTCATCAAGCGCCGCCTCGGCGTCCGCAGCTTCGACGCGTGGCGGAAGTCCTATCCGAAGCGCCGCAACTCGCAGCGCGAACCGATCTACTGGAACCTCGACGAGGCCCACCTGGTGGCGGGACTCGCCCCGCGCATCGAAGCGGGCGACCCGGTGCTGGTGGTCGGCGTCGGTGCCGAGCACTGCGCCTACTTGCTGGCCGCCCACGACGCCGACGTGACCTTCCTCGACCGCGACTTTTCGGTGGTCGAGCGCGCCGAGGGTCGGGTCGCCGACGAGTCGCTCTCCTCGACCTTCGATGCGATCTGCGTCCAGTTCGGTCAGTGGTTGCCATGCATCCCTGGAGAGTTCGTCCTGGTGATCATCGACGCCGGCACCCTCGGCGTCCTCTCCCCGGGTGAGCGGCGCATCCTGCTGGAGGAGTTGCAGTCGCTGACCTCGGTGGGGGGCCTGCACGCGCTGGTGCCGGACGCGCAGGGCGCCGGGCCCGAAGGGTTCGCCGGGCACTACGCCAGCTGGGCGCGGGAGACGCTCCCGCCGAGCGGACGCCGGATTCGCGGGGGCGCGTCGCGCGGCGCGCTCTTCTGCAAGCCGGCGGCGGCGCGGACGGAGAGCGGGCGGCGCGACGTGCGCGCCTGACGATGGTGGCGGGGGGAAAAGCATAGGGCCGGCAACGTGCCGGCCCTTTTTTCATGCCTCTCGCAGCGAAGGCCGCGAGATTGACCGCTTACGCAGCCTTCTTCGCGGCCTTCTTGGCGGCCTTCTTCGCCGGACGCTTGGCGGCCTTCTTGGCAGCCTTCTTCGCCGGACGCTTGGCAGCCTTCTTGGCGGCCTTCTTCGCCGGACGCTTGGCGGCCTTCTTGGCGCCCTTCTTCGCAGCCTTCTTCGCCGGACGCTTGGCGGCCTTCTTGGTCGCCTTCTTCGCAGCCTTCTTCGTAGCCATGGAGCCTCCCTGAGGAATTGAACATGCATGAGCACTCGGCATACGTGCGGTACTCATGGCGACGCCCCGCTCCTGTCGGCGGAGTAGCGTCGGCATATACAAGATCGAAATTTTCTTCCCCCGCGCAATACCCCCGCGCAACGGAACCGCCGACATGGCATCGGCTTCCACCGATCATCCACATCCCGAACGCCCCTCCGTCCGGCCCCTCGATGACCATGGTTGCGACATCGTGATGCGATGCGCACCGCGTGCGCGTGTGCATGTCATTGCGCACCGTTGCCGTGCATGCTCCCCGCAACGCCTTGTGGAATGCGGCTTTGCGCGTGACGTGCGCGCGCGGCCGCGGCGGACGCGGCGTGTTGCGCGTGCACGGCGTTCGCGTGTTGCACGCGCGCGTGCATGACGGTCACGACGTCGCACGGAGGGCGTGACGGGGGTGCCGGCGGCCGCCCGGCGAGTCTGGCGTCCGACCCCGCCGAAGGGCACGAACGGCCAAAATCTTTCCCCCGTGTCCGGCCGGAGACCTTGGGTTGCCCCGGTCGGTCACCCATATTCCCGCCGTCCCTCCAACCGGAATTCTCATGCGCGCAGTCGTGAAAACTTCTCCCGGCGTCGGTATGGAAGTCGTCGAGCAACCGATGCCGTCGGTCGGTTCACGTGACGTCCTCATCAAGGTGCATCACGCCGGCGTGTGCGGCACCGACCTCCACATCTGGGAGTGGGATGCGTGGGCGTCCGGACGACTCAAGCCACCCGTGGTGATCGGTCACGAGTTCGCCGGCGAGATTGTCGAACTCGGACCGGAGGCCGCGCGTGAGGGACTCCTCGCCGTCGGCGACCTGGTGACGGCCGAGGGGCACATCATCTGCGACCACTGCGTGCCGTGCCGCACCGGCAACGGGCACCTCTGCGTCCGCACCAAGATCATCGGCGTGGATCGCGACGGCGCCTTCGCCGACTACATCGCGATGCCGGCGGGCAACGTGATGAAGCTCGACGGGATCCCGACCGACATCGGCGCCATCATGGATCCGATCGGCAATGCCGTCCACACCGCGCTCGAAGGGGGCTCCGTCCCGGGGAGTACGGCGCTGGTGCTGGGCTGCGGCCCGATCGGCTGCTTCGCGGTGGGGGTCCTCCGCGCCGCCGGCGCCTCGCTGGTCCTGGCCTCCGACTTCAACCCCTTCCGCCGGGAACTGGCCGGGAAGATGGGCGCCCACCACACCTTCGACCCGGCCACCGAAGACGTGGTCGCCAAGGTGCGGGAGCTCACCGGCGGGATCGGCGTGGACCTCGTCTGCGAGATGAGCGGTCACCCCGCCGGCCATGCCCAGGCGTTCGCCGCCGCGCGTCCCGGTGGTCGCGTCAACCTCCTCGGCACGCCGTCGCGCACCACCGAAGTGGACTTCGCCCGCGACATCATCTTCAAGGGACTGACGCTCTACGGCGTGACGGGACGACGGATGTACCGCACGTGGATCGAGATGACGCAGTTCCTTCGTGCCGGCCAGCTCGACCCGCGGCCGGTCGTCACGCACCGCTTCCCGCTCGAGGGGATCGCCGATGCGATCGCCGTCATCAAGGCGGGTCAGGCGGGCAAGGTCATCCTGGAGATCGGCGCATGAGCACCCCCACCGCACTCGACACCCGACTCACTGATGCACTCGCGCAGTTCCGCCGCGACGGGGTCTACAAGACGCTCAACCACCTCGAGTCGCCGCAGGCGGCGCGCGTCCGGATGGAGGGACGCGGCGAGGTGCTGATCCTCTCTTCCAACAACTATCTGGGACTCGCCGCGCACCCGACGGTGATGGCCGCGGGCAAGGCAGGGATCGACCACTTCGGTGCCGGGACGGGGTCGGTGCGCTTCATCTGCGGCACGTTCACCATTCACCGCGACCTCGAGGCCGCCTGCGCCCGACTGGTGGGCACCGAGGCGTCGCTGTCGTTCGTGAGCTGCTGGAATGCCAACGAGGCGTTGCCGGCCACGGTGCTCACCGCCGACGACATCATCCTCTCCGACCAGCTCAACCACGCCTCGATCATTGACGGCCTCCGCCTCGCCAAGTCCATCACCAAGTGCGAGACCGGCGTCTACAAGCACGGCGACTTTGCCGACCTCGACGCGAAGCTGACGGCCGCCGCGGACAAGAAGGTCAAGATGGTGGTCTCGGACGGGGTCTTCTCGATGGAAGGGACCATCGTGGACCTCCCCGCCCTCCTCGCGGTCTGCCGGAAGCATGGCGCGGTGCTCTGGATCGACGACTCCCATGCCACCGGGGTCCTCGGGGCCACCGGGCGGGGCACGGCCGAGCACTTCGGCCTGGTGGGGGAGGTGGACATCATCACCTCGACCCTCGGCAAGGCCCTGGGCGGCGCAGCGGGTGGCTTCGTGGCGGGGTCAGCCGCGCTCTGCGATTACCTGACGCAACGCGCCCGTCCCCAGCTCTTTACCAATGCCCTCCCCGCCACGGTGGCGGCCTCGGCGCTGGCCGCGATCCAGGTCCTCGAGGCCGAGCCGGAGCGGGTGACCCGGCTCCGGGAGAACGCCCGCTATTTCCGGCGGCGGCTGGAGGAACTCCATTTTCAGCCGCTTCCGGGCGATACTCCGATTGTCCCCGTGATTCTCGGCGAAACGGCGGCAGCCATCCGGATGAGCGAGTCCCTGCTGGACGAGGGCGTCTTCGTGACCGGCTTCGGCTTCCCCGTGGTGCCGCAGGGCGCCGCGCGGGTCCGCTGCCAACTCTCGGCCGACCACACGCGCGAGGATATGGACACCGCCCTGGCCGCCTTTGAGCGGGTCGGCCGGCAGTTGGGGCTGGTATGACGACCATCGGCCTGTTCTTTGCGGTTTGCAGCGACGATTCCCCTCAGGAGGCTTCCTTGATGTCGCACTTCCGGCGGGCGCTCGTCGCCTGCACCATCGCCCTGGCTGTCGCGGTCACCATGCCCGGGACCGCCACCGCCCAGCGCAACGACTCCTACACCTGGAAGCTCGGGTTGCAGGCCGGCTCGATGATCGTCCAGACCCGGACCCAGGATTCCGAGCTGACGCCGTCCGTCGGCGCCCACATCCTCGTCATGGGTCGCCGCGGTGGCCTGATGCTCGGCGTGGACGAAGCGCTCGGCTCCGACGAGAAGTCGGGCCTCATCGTCTTCAACGACGTGCGCCGGATCCAGGCCATGCTGATGGCCTTCCCCGTCGCGGCCCCGCTCGAGCCCTACTTCGGCCTCGGCGGCGGCATCATGCAGGTCGTCTCGCCACGAGTGGACCCGGTGGTTCAGGATCCCTTCCAGCGCGACGCACTGCTCGAGAGCGCACGGGATGCCTCGGCGTCCGGTTTCCTCACGGCGCTCTTCGGCGTGCAGGGACGGTGGAACCGCTTCACGGCCTTCGGCCAGGGACAGATCCACACCGCACCGAGCGATGACAAGTTGCTGCGCGGGGTCTCCTACTCGATCCACGGCGGCATCCGGATCGGTCTTGGCAGCGCCAAGGAAGGGGTGAAGGCAGGCGGGTACTGAGAAGGGCGAACAGCGAACAGCGATCGGCGAACAGAAACGGGTGAGGGGTGAGGGGTCAGGGGGGCAATCCCCTCACTCCTCACCCCTCACTCATTTTCGCTGTTCGCCGATCGCTGTTCGCCGTTCCTACTTCTTTTTCGGCGCCGCCTTCTTGACCGCCGCCTTCGCCTTGACGGCCGGCTTCGCGACCGGCTTCGCCGCAGCCTTGGCAACCTTGGCGGCCTTCGGAGCCGGAGTCGCCTTGGCCTTGGCCGCGGGCTTGGCCGGCTTGGCCGGCTTCGCAGCCGCGGCCGACTTGGCGGGCTTCGCCGTGGTCTCGACACTCGGCGTCACCGCCGGGGCATCGAGGGTGACCACGCCGACCGGCGAGAGGTTGATCACGCCCACCATCGGCACCGACGACGCACCGGTCGCCGCGCGGACGCCACCGCGGAAGCGGATCGCCGCGGCCGGGGTGGTGGTGATGGTGCCATCGGCCGCCGTGGTGGTGGTGGCCTCCGGTGTCGCACGGCGCTGCATCCCCATCTCGGTGCGGTGCGGCGTGACCTCGTACTGGTCTTCGCCGAGGAGACGCACGTCGGCGATCTCGGCGTCATTGGCCTGACGCAACAGCTTGAAGAACCGCGGCACCTCGAGCAGGACATCCTCGGTGCCATGCAGCGCCGCCATGCGCGCCCGCAGCACCTCGTGACCGGCCGGCGTCGGCAACTCGCCGAGCGCGCGATTGAGGAGATGGAAGGCTTCGGCGAGCGTCATGCCACTCGGCTCGACGAAGGAGATCGGCGTCGGGCCAGTCGGCGCGGCCGTCGTCACGATTGGCGCGCTGCCCTCCTCGCCCTTGCCGCGTCCACGTCCACGTCCGCGGCCGCGACGACGACCCGCGCGGTCCTCGCCCTTCGGCTCGACGGCCGACGTCGCCTCGGGTGCGCGCACGGCGGGTGCTGCGGCCGCCGCACTGCTCGCCGGTGCCCCGCGACGACCCCCGTCGCGCGGCGGACGACCACTCTTGGCATCCTTGACCACCGGCGTGCCACCCTTGGCGGGTGCCACATCGAACTGGCCGTTCTCCTGCTTGATCACCTGGATGAGGCCGCGCGATCCCGCCTCGGTGACGAACTTCGAGAAGCGGTTGAAGCCGGCGTTGCTCTCGTCGAAGTTCGGGTCGATCTGCTGCATCACCTGCTTGAGGCGATCGGAGCGCATGACATCGCCCTGCGCCACCATCTTGGCCACCGCTTCGACCACCAGCTCCCACGGATCGCGCTGCGTCGACGGGGCGTCGCTCTCCTTGGTGAGGCCGGCGAGGTCCGAGTACGAGAAGTACTCGTCGCAGTTCTGGATCAGGATGTCGGAGGCCGACTCGCGGATGCCGACGCCGATCACGTACTTGCCATACTCCTTCAGCTTCAGCACCAGCGACGAGAAGTCGCTGTCGCCCGAGAGCAGGATGAAGGTGCCGATTTCGGGCCGGGTGAAGACGAGCTCGATGGCATCCACCGCGAGGCGGATGTCGGTGGCGTTCTTCTTGTTGGTGCCGAAGGCCGGAGCGAAGATCAGGTCGATCGACGATTCCGAGAGCGGCACGATGTACTGCGGGTAGCGACGCCAATCGGCATAGGCGCGTTGCACCGCGACCTTGCCCTTGATGATGTCGGAGTTGAGGAGGGTGCGGAGTTCCTTGGTGAGGTCCGAGCGGACGCCAAGGGTCACGTTGTCGAAGTCGATCAGCAGCGCGGCGTTCGGCGCATGCAGGGCGGGCACGGCCATGTGCCGGCCGGCCCGAAAGGCGGGAAGAGAAGTCACGACGGTCCTGTATGTGTGGCCGTCCCCGGTCTTGTCCTCCCGGCCTCGTCACGCCGGATGGCGGACATTGTGGGGTCGGGGCAGGCAACGATCGAGACGGCGTGCGGTCCGTGCGGCGCCCCAATGGCGCCTGCGCGTCGGACCCTCAAACGTAGGGGGGGAGAGGGGGAAATAGGAAGGCCGATGTCCGATATCCGAGGACCGAGGACCGTTCCTCGGCTCTCGGTCCTCGGTCCTCGGTTACATCCCGACCACTCTGGCCATCTCCTGCCGCTTCACCTTGCCGCTGGCGGTCATCGGGAAGGAGTCGAAGAAGCGCACCAGGTCGGGGACCTTGGTGGCGGCGAGGAGGTCCTGGCAGAAGCGACGCAGGTCGGGGCCGGTGACGACCGCCCCCTCGGTGAGCACCACGCAGGCGCAGATCAGTTCGCCCAGCACGTCGTGCGGCACGCCGACGACGCAGGCCTCGTCCACGCCGGGGTGCGTGCGCAGCACGTCCTCGATCTCGCGCGGGGTGACCGTCTGGCCGGCCCGCACGATCACTTCCTTCCGCCGGGCGACGATGCTGATGTAGCCGTCCTCATCGAGGTGGGCCAGGTCGCCGGTAAGGAGGTAGCCCTCGGGGGTGAAGGTCCGCGCCGTTTCGTTCGGCATGCGATGATAGCCCGTCATCACCGTCGGGCCCTGCACCACCAATTCACCCACCGCCTCGGCGCCGTGCAGCACACCGCTCCGTACGTCCACCACGCGCACCTCGACGCCATCGAGCGGACGGCCGACGGTCGTGCGACGCTTCTCGAGCGGGTCGCCACGGCGCGTGGCGGAGACGGTCGGCCCGGCCTCGGTGAGGCCGTAGGCGATCTCGACGTCACACCAGCGACGAATGCGATCCACCAACCCGGGCGCCACGGTGCTCCCCGCCACCACGCCGCCACGCAACGACGAGAGATCGGTCGCCGCAAAGGTGGGATCACGCATCAGCAACTCGAACATCGTCGGCACGCCGGGCAGGTGCGTCACGCCCGTGCGTGCGATGACTCGCAGCGCCGATTCGGCATCGAAGTGCCCGAGGAGCACCACCGTGGCACCGGCACTCACCGCCGTGAGCAGCACCGACAATCCGAACACGTGAAAGAGCGGCAGCGACAGGAGGATGCGGTCGTCCTCGCCCAGGCCAAGCGCAGCCGCCGTCCCGTCGGCCGAGGCGAGCATGGCGTCGTGCGGCAGGAGGACGCCCTTGGGCTTTCCCATGGTGCCGGAGGTGTACACCAGCGCGAGCGGGGCATCCGCGCCATCAGCCTCCACCGCGACCGCCTGGCGCTCGCCGCGCGCAAGCATTTCGGCAAAGGGGACGGCCCGATCGTCGAACCAGCGCGTCCCCTGACCGGCGTACACCACCAGGTGGAGTGACGGCAACTCGGGGAGCAATTCGTCGAAGAGCTCGAGGTAATCAATCGGCGTGGCGCTCTCGGGGATCACCACCGCTGCGACCTCGGCATGCCGCATCTGGTACTGCAACTCGTGATACCCCATGCCCGGATCGAGCGGCACCACCGTGAGCCCGGCCTGCGCCGCCGCGAGCACGGTCACCACCCATTCGATGCCGTTGGGCAGATCAATGCCGATGCGATCGCCGACGGCGAGTCCCTCGCCCCGCAGGGCGCGCGCGAGCGCATCCACCTGGCCGGCTACCTCGGACCACGTGAGGGTGCGCGCCCCTTCGAGGAGAAAGGGACGGTCGGGATGGCTGGCGACCCGCGCACGGAAGCGCGGGGCGAGATGATGCTGGGTCACGGGCCGCTCTCGACAGGTTTGGGAACGCTCGCAATGTACGAGCCCCAGGCGAGGAGCGGCAGGGCGTCAGCCGATCAGCATGGCCGGATCGGCGTCCGGCAGCGACAGCGTGAAGCGGAAGCAGGTCCCTTCCCCGGCCACCGCAGTCACCTCGAGGTTCGATCCCATCGCCTCGACAAGCTTGCGACAGATCGAGAGCCCGAGCCCGGAGCCCGAGAAGGCGTAGTCCCCTGGCTGCTGCCGACGGCGGAACGGCTCGAAGAGCGTGGCCATCGCGGCGTCGGGAATGCCGCGACCCGTGTCGCGCACCACCACCTCGAGGGCATCGCCCTCCAGGTCGGTCAGCGCCACTTCGACATGCCCGTCGGAGGAGAACTTCAGGGCATTGGTGGTGAGGTTCAGGAGCACGCGGTTGAGGGCGCCGGGATGCCCGATCCGTCGATCGCGCCTCGGGCCGGTGAAGCGCAGTTCGAGTCCCTTCTCCTCGGCGATCGGCCGCACGATGTCGCGCACCGATTCCAGCAC
>Ga0154020_10010167_pt1 | contig 10781 bp, 8 predicted proteins | sample Klosneuvirus_201_FD_109709 | JGI IMG/M metagenome (GOLD analysis project Ga0154020, IMG submission 109709) | Active sludge microbial communities from wastewater, Klosterneuburg, Austria - Klosneuvirus_20160825_MG | ecosystem: Engineered > WWTP > Aerobic digester > Activated sludge | place...
CCGCTGGCGGCCACCGGGCTGGCGCTGCGGCGGGCGGGGCTGCGCATCGAGGACATCGACCTCTACGAGGTCAACGAGGCCTTTGCCTCGGTGCCGCTGGCCTGGCTGAAGGCGCTGGGGGCCAATGGGGCCCGGTTGAACGTGAACGGTGGCGCGATCGCGCTGGGCCACCCGCTGGGCGGCTCGGGCGCGAAGCTGATGACGACGCTGGTGCACGCGCTGCGCCAGCGCGGTGCTCGCTACGGGCTGCAGACGATGTGCGAGGGCGGCGGCATGGCGAACGTGACCATCGTCGAGCGGTTGTCCTGAGGCGACCCGGCGGGTGGCCGGGCCCCAGGCAGTCGCGTCAGGCGGGCGTCTTCGCGGCAATCCAATGCTGGATCTGCTCGGCCGGCGCCGGGCGGTGGAAGTGGTAGCCCTGAAAGAAGTCGCAGCCCAGGCCGTCCAGGATGGCGAACTGCTCCGAGGTTTCCACGCCCTCGGCCAGCACCTCCAGCTTGAACACCTGCGCCATGGCGATGATGGTGGCGGCGATCTGGCGGTCGTTGGCGTCGTCGGCCAGGCCGCGCACGAAGCTCTGGTCGATCTTGAGCTTGTCGATCGGGAAACGCTTCAGGTAGGCCAGGGAGGAGTAGCCGGTACCGAAGTCGTCGATCGCCAGCCGCAGGCCCAGGCCTTTGAGCGCCTGCAACAGGGTGATGGCCTGTTCTGCCTGGTCCATGAACATGCTCTCGGTCAGCTCCAGCTCCAGGCAGTGGGCCGGCAGGCCGGTGTCGGCCAACGCCTGGCGCACCGTGTCGACCAGGTCGCCGGCGTGGAACTGGCGCGCCGACAGGTTCACCGCCATCACCCGCTGCGGTTGCCCGGCGTCGATCCAGGCGCGGCCCTGCCGGCAGGCCTCGCGCAGCACCCACTCACCCAGCGGCACGATCAGCCCGGTGTCTTCGGCGATCGGGATGAAGCGGCCCGGAGGCACCAGCGGTTTGCCGGGAGGTTGCCAGCGCACCAGCGCTTCCACCCCGGCCACACCCCCCCTGGAGTCGATGAGCGGCTGGTAGTGCAGCAGGAACTCGCCGTTGACCAGGGCGTGGCGCAGCCGGGTTTCCAGCTCCATGCGTTCGCTGGCTGCTGCGCTCAGCGCAGCGGTGTGGAAGCGCAGGGTGTTGCGCCCGCTTTGTTTGGCCAGGTACATGGCCATGTCGGCGTGCTGGATCAGCTCGGTGACGCTGCGGGCGTCCGCAGGGTACAGGCTGATGCCGATGCTCATGCCGATGAAGATCTCCTGCCCCCCGGCGAGCTGGAAGGGGGTCGCCAGGGCGTCGATCAGCGCCTGCGCCACGGTGGCGGCCTGGCCGGGCGTGTGGATGGATTCCAGCACCAGCAGGAATTCGTCGCCCCCCAGCCGGGCCAGCGTGTCCTCCTCGCGCAGCCGGGACGACAGACGGCTGGCCAGCAGGGTCAGCAGCTCGTCGCCCACCGGATGGCCCAGGCTGTCGTTGACGTTCTTGAAGCGGTCCAGGTCCAGGTAGAGCACCGCCACCTGCTGCGCATGGCGTTCGGCCCGATCGACGGCGTGCTGCAGACGCGACAGCACGAGCAGCCGATTGGGCAGGCCGGTGAGCGGGTCGTGGTGCGCCAGGTGCTGCAGCCTTTCCTCGGACTGTCGCAACTGGCTGATGTCGGTGAACACCGCCACGTAGGCCCGTGGCAGCCCGTTGAAGTCCGGTACTGCGCTGATGGACAGCCACTCCGGAAAGATCTCGCCGGTCTTGCGGCGGTTCCAGACCTCGCCCTGCCAGTATCCGGCTGCGACCAGGTGGTGCCACATGTTCTGGTAAAAGGCCTCGTCGTGACGGCCGGACTTCACCAGGCTGGGGTTGCGGCCCAGCACCTCTTCGGCGCTGTAGCCGGTGATGTCGGTGAAGGCTCTGTTGACCGCCAGGATGCGCGGCGTCAGGTCGGTGATCACCACGCCGTCGCGGGTGGCCTCGAAGAAGGCAGAGGCCTGCTGCAGCGCTTCGGTCGCGCGCACCTTCTGCACCGCCAGGGCAGCGAGGCGGGAGAACTCCTCCACCAGTTCCTGATCGGCTTTGGAAGGCTCACCCGGCTCGTGCCGGTAGATGCCGAAGGTGCCCAGCACCTTGCCGGCCTCATCTCGAAAGGGCAGCGACCAGCAGGCCCGCAGACCGGCTCGGCGGGCCAGGTCACGCCAGTCCTGCCAGTAGGGGTGGGTGTCGATGTCGCCGACGATCACCGTCTCGCCCCGCCAGGCCGCGGTGCCGCAGCTGCCCTGGCCTTCTCCGGGCACCAGGCACTGCACGGCCGCGTTGTACTCCTCGGGCAGGCTCGGCGCAGCGCCGTTGATCAGGCAGCCCCGGCGCTCGTCGAGCAACTGGATGGACACCTTCTGGCTGGGATCGATGGCCTCCAGCCGCAGGGCGATGTCCTCCAGGATGACCGGCAGGGCCTGCCCGGCCACCAGTTGATCCAGCACCGCATTGCGGGCGCGGCGCAGCGCCTGGTCGCGGTGCGGTTCGCTGATGTCGACCCAGGCGCCCACCGCCTCGACCGGCTGCCCTTGGGCATCGCGGCTCAGGTGCAGTTCGTCGCGGATCCACAGCGTGCGGCCGTGTGCGTCGTTGAACCGGTATTCGTGGGTCAGTTGCCCCTGCTCCGCCAGGTTCCGCATGCCTTGCAGGACCTGATCCCGGTCCTCCGGGTGCAGGTGGTTCAGCCACCATCGCGGCTGCAGCGCCTGGGCGGGGGTGAAACCCAGCAGCCGCTCGATGTTGTCGCTCACCCAGTCGGTGCGGGGCGGGCCGCTGTCGAAGCGCAGGCTGTAGAGGATGGTCGGGCTGGCGGCGATCAGGTGCGACAGCCGCCGGCTGGTGCGCTTCAGCGCCGCGCTCTCCCGCGCCAGATGTGCCCGCTGGTGGGCCTTCTCCAGCGTGGCCGCCACCTCGTAGAGCCAGCCCTCGTGTTTGGAGAGGTAATCGTCCACCCCCAGGCGCAGCGCGGCGGCGGCCACCTCCTCGCTGCCGTGGCCGGTGATCAGCACGATCGGCAGGTTCAGCGCGCGCTCTTCGCGCAGCAGCTTGGTCAGCTCCAGCCCATCCATGCCGGGCAGGCGGTAGTCCACCAGCAGCACGTCGAAGGCGGCCGGCTCCGCGGGGCCTGCGGGCAGCTGAGCCAATGCCTGAACCGCATCGGGCACGCTGACCACGCGGATGTGCGGCGCATGCTGGGCCAGGTGCCGGCGCATCAGGTCGACGTCGAAGCGGTTGGGGTCCACCTGCAGCACCCGCAGTGGACGGCTGCCCCGCTCCGTGCGCTGACGCACCCGCTCCCGAACGGCCAACAGGCTGCGCGGCAGCCGTTCCAGGTAGTCGTCGCGTTTGACCAGGTAGTCGTCCGCACCGGCCTTGAGGGCGGCAATCGCGGCCTCCTGGTCGCCCGAGCCGGTCAGGATCACGACGGCCAGCGGCAGCTGGGCGTTGCGCACCCAGGTCAGCACGTCCAGGCCGCTCCCGTCGGGCAGGGACAGATCGGTCAGCACCAGGTCGTAAACACCGGGCTGGTTGAGCCTTTGCAGCCCTTCGGCGATGGTGGTGGCCACATCGACCTCGATGCCCACCGACGCGCGTGCCAGGGCTCGCCGGGCGAGGTCCGCATCGAAGGCCGAGTCTTCGATGTAGAGCACCCGCATCGACACGGGCGGACGTTCGGGTGCCGGTGGGTCAGCGCGGTCGTTCATTGGTGACGCACCAGTAGAGCTTGATCTGCCGCGCCACTTCCATGAAGGCCTCGAACTCCACCGGCTTGACGATGTAGGAATTGGCGCCGAGTTCGTAGGCCGCAAGGATGTCGCGGTCCTCCTTGGAGGTGGTCAGCACCACCACCGGCACACGCCGTGTGAGTGGGTTGGACTTCAGGGCCTCCAGCACCGTCAGCCCGTCCACACGGGGCAGGTTCAGGTCCAGCAGGATCACTGCCGGCAGGGGTTCGCCGGCTTCCCAGCGGGCCATCCAGCCCAGCGCCTCCTCACCGTCGCGGGCCACCTGCACCGGATTGGCCAGGTGGTGCCGCTGGAAGGCACGCAGCGTCAGGTCGACATCGACCGGACTGTCTTCCACCAGGAGGATGGGCGGGTTGGAGGGACTCATGATGGGCTCCTTGCCAGCGGCAGTTCCAGGTGGAAGCTGGCGCCCTGGCCGGGCGCGCTTTGGGCCCAGACCCGCCCACCCATGCGGTCCATCGCCTTCTTCACCAGCGCCAGGCCGACGCCGGTGCCCGGGTAGTCCTCCACCCGCTGCAGGCGCTGGAAGATCTCGAAGATGCGATCGTGGTATTTCATGTCAAACCCAATCCCATTGTCGGTCACCGACAGCTCCACGCCGATGTCGCTGCGGCGGGCGGTGAGGGTGATGCGTGGCGCAGGGGCGTGAGCGGTGAATTTGATGGCGTTTTCCAGCAGGTTTCGCAGCACCATTTCCAGCCCGTCCCGGTCGGCCTGGACTTTCAGCGGGGCGATGTCCAGCTGCAGCTCGACGGGGCCCGCTGCCATCTCCTTCGCGCGCTCGGCGACCACCTGGGCCACCAGGTCGGCCAGATCCACCGGTTCGCGGGCCAGCTGGCGGCGCTCCATGCGCGAGTAGGCCAGCAGGTCGTCGATCAGCTCGCCCATGCGCGCCACCCCGGCGCGGATGTTGCCGATGAACAGCCGCCCTTCGTCGCCCAGCTGGCTGCCGTAGTCCTCCAAAAGGAAGCGGCTGTAGCCTTCCACACCGCGCAGCGGCGCCTTCAGGTCGTGGGACACCGAGTAGACAAAACTCTCCAGCGACTGGTTCAGCGCGGCCAGCTCCCGGGTGCGCTCCGTGACCCGGGTTTCCAGCGTGGCGTTGAGGGCCTGCATTTGCTCCAGCGCCTGGGCCTGGGCCTGGGCCAAGGCCGCCGTGCTCAGTCGCAGCTGCTTCTCGGCCTCGCGGGCGGCGGTGATGTCGACAAAGGTCGTCAGCAGCCCTTGATCCATCGGGTGCCGGGAAATCTGCACCGTCAGTTCACGGCCGTCTGCGGCGAGGACGCGGTGTTCGGCCGCTGCCTCGGCAATGAATGGGGGTGGCCGACCCTGCTGCTGCATTTCCCAGAGCCGACGGAGTTCGTTCCGATAGGCTTCGTCCGGATGGGGCAGCCGCCACCAGTCGTCGATGTGGCGCAGGTCGTTCGAGCCATAACCGAACAGGGCAGTGAACTGGTGGTTCAACGAAAGAATTCTGCCGTCCCAGGCCACCAGCCCCATCGCCACCGGCGCATCGTCAAACAGCTGCTGCGCGCGGGCCTCGCTGGCCAGCAGGGCGGCGTGGCTGGCGTCGAGTGCCTGCAGGCGCAGGCGGCTGCGTTCACGCGAGCGCAGCAGGGCGTCGCTGACCCAGCTGATGATCACGCCGCTGGCCAGCAGCATGGCCCACTGAAAGCGGTCATGGGGGTGATCGATCGCCAGCATCCCGACGGGCTCGAGCACGAACACTCCGGACAACACGGCCGCCAGCGCCGTGGCCAGCAGCCCCGGGCCCATCCCGCCCAGCAGGGCCGCCAGACTGATCGGCAGGGTGTAGAGCACCAGCATGGCCCGCCCCTGCGCACCATCGTCGATGAGCCAGCGGATCAGCAGCATGCCCAGCACCAGCGCAGACCCGAGCAGGTAAGGCAGCCAGGTGGGCCAGTCCTGCGGCAGCCCCCGGGCGATGGGGTCATGGACGACGCCGGATGACGCCGGCGCCCGGTCCGGCACACCCCGCAGGGCCATGTAGAAGGCCAGCGCGCTGACAAAGACAAAGAACACGCCCTTGGCGGTGGACAGCCGCACCATGGCTTCCACACCCACGGCGGCAGACAGCAACTGGTCGGAGAGGAAGATCCAGGCCAGCGCCAGCACCGCGTAGCCCAGTGCCACCTGGGTGATGTAGCGCTGCCGGTGCAGGGCGCGGGAGGTGGCCTGCGCCGGGAGATCGGCGGGCCGGGGGGCCGGTGACGGGCTCAAGTGGGGGCTCCGGTCGATGGGGGGCTTGGCGGCGAGGCGTTGCAGCGGTCGGGCTGCCGCATTGTCCGGCTCGCTCCCAGGCCCGCAAAGTCCTGCGCGATGAAGTCCACAAACGCCCGCACCCGGCTGCTCAGCTGCAGGCGCTGGGGCACGACGGCATGGATGTCCGCCGCGGGTGTGTCCCAGCCGGGCAGCACCTGCACCAGCCGGCCGCTGTCGAGGTGGCGGACGATGTCCCACTCCGAGCGCATCAGGATGCCGTGTCCGTCCAGCGCCCAGGCCACCGCGATCTCGCCGTCGTTGGTGGCCAGATGGCTGCGGGTCTTGACGGTTTCGCTGCGCGCCCGCATGCCCTTGCCGGTGGACAGCCGCCAGGTGCCGTAGGCATCGTCGCCCTGGCGGATGGCGATGCAGCGGTGTGCCACCAGGTCCTGCGGCAGCTGCGGCACGCCGAAGCGCTGCAGGTAGGCCGGCGCGGCGCAGAGCAGGCGGCGGTTGGGCGCCAGCCGGCGGGCGATCACCCGGGCATCGGGCGGCTCGCCGAAGCGGATGCACACGTCGAAGGCGTCGTCGGTCAGCGGCGGCGGGTTGACCGACAGCTGCAACTGCACCTCCACCTCCGGGTGGCGGCGGGCGAAGCGCGACAGCACCGGTGCGACATGGCTGCGCCCGAAGCCCAGCGTCGCATTCACCCGCAGCAGCCCCGTGGGCACCTGGCCGCTGCGGGTGAGCAGCTGCTCCAGCTCCTCCATCTCGCCCAGGATGCGCCGGGCGCGCTCCACCACCGCCTCGCCCTCGGGCGTCAGGCCCATGCGCCGGGTGCTGCGGTGGACCAGCACCACGCCGCTGCGCCCCTCGATCAGTGCCAGGCGCTTGCTCACCGCCGCCTTGGACACGCCCAGCTCCCGCGCCGCGGCGCTCAGGCTGGCGCTGCCGGCCAGGGTGACCAGGAAGCCCAGGTCCGCGGGCTGGATGGCAGGTGTGGTCGAGGTGGGTGAGGTCATGGCAAGAACTCCATCGTTCACCGACGGTTGACGATGCTTTCACTTTAGCGGTGAACCGATCACCCAGCGGCTTCTTAGAGTGGTGTCCATTGCAACCCCACCTCCACGGACGCACCCATGAAGACCTACGCCATCGCAGCCATTCCCGGAGACGGCATCGGCAAGGAAGTGATCCCCGCCGGCCAGCAGGTGCTGCAGGCCCTGGCCGCAGCCAGCGGCGGACGCTTCGCCTTCGAATTCGAGACCTTCGGCTGGGGCGGCGACTGGTACCGCGAGCACGGCGAGATGATGCCGGCCGACGGGCTGCAGGCCCTGAAGGGCAAGGACGCCATCCTGTTCGGCTCGGCCGGCGATCCGCACATTCCCGATCACATCACGCTGTGGGGCCTGCGGCTGAAGATCTGCCAGGGCTTCGACCAGTACGCCAACGTGCGGCCCACCCGCATCCTGCCCGGCATCGACGCGCCCCTGAAGCGCTGCCGGCCCGAGGACCTGAACTGGGTCATCGTGCGCGAGAACTCCGAGGGCGAGTACTCCGGCGTGGGCGGCCGGGTGCACCAGGGCCACCCGATCGAGGCGGCCACCGATGTGTCCATCATGACCCGCGTGGGCGTGGAGCGCATCCTCCGCTTCGCCTTCAAGCTGGCGCAAAGCCGCCCGCGCAAGCTGCTGACGGTGATCACCAAGAGCAACGCCCAGCGGCACGCGATGGTGATGTGGGACGAAATCGCCCACGAGGTGGCGGCCGACTTCCCGGATGTGACCTGGGACAAGGAGCTGGTGGACGCCGCCACCGCCCGCATGGTCAACCGGCCCGCCACGCTGGACACCCTCGTCGCCACCAATCTGCACGCCGACATCCTCAGCGACCTGGCCGCCGCACTCGCCGGCAGCCTGGGCATCGCGCCCACCGGCAACATCGACCCGCAGCGCCGCTGCCCGAGCATGTTCGAGCCGATCCACGGTTCGGCCTTCGACATCATGGGCCTGGGCCTGGCCAACCCGGTGGGCACCTTCTGGAGCTGCGTGATGCTGCTGGAGCACCTCGGCGAAGCTGCCGCGGCGCAGCAGCTGATGGCCGCGATCGAGACCGTCACCGCCACGCCCGCGCTGCACACCCGCGACCTGGGTGGGCGCGCCACCACGGCCGACGTGACCGCCGCCGTCTGCGCCCAGCTGGCCGCCCAGGGCCGCTGAGCTCCACACCTCCATCCCTGCACGCCCCGCACCGCGACCCAGATCGCCCCCCCCAGGAGACAACGATGACGCGCACCCTGTTCACCCGCCGTGGCCTGTTGACCGGCGCCGCGCTGCTGGCCGCACTGCCGGCGTTCCCCGGCCTGGCCGTGGCCCAGCCCTTCCCGAGCAAGCCGGTGACGCTCGTCGTGCCCTTCCCGGCCGGCGGCACCACCGACGTGCTGGCCCGATCGCTGGCTGAGAAGCTCGGCCCGGCGCTCGGCCAGACGGTGATCGTGGAGAACAAGCCCGGTGCCGGCGCCACGCTGGGGGCCGACCTGGTCGCCAAGTCCAAGCCGGACGGCCACACCCTGCTGGTCGGCGCGGTGCACCACACCATCGCCGGGGCGGTCTACAAGAAGCTGCCCTACGACTTCCAGAAGGACTTCGCGCCGCTGACCACGCTGGCGCTGGTGCCCAATGTGCTGGTGGTCAGTGCCGCCTCGCCGGCCAAGACGGTGGCCGAGCTGGTCGCGCTGGGCAAGACGGCCAAGCCGGAGTTCAGCTACGGCTCCAACGGCAACGGCACCGCGCAGCACCTGATCGGCACCCAGTTCGAGAACCTCACCGGCGTCAACCTGCTGCACATCCCCTACAAGGGCAGCGGCCCGCTCACCACCGACCTGCTGGGCGGCCAGGTGACGATGAGCTTCGACACCCTCACCCCGGTGCTGCCGCACATCAAGGCCGGCAAGCTGCGGCCGCTGGCGGTCACCACCGCCAAGCGATCCTCCGCGCTGCCCGACGTGCCCACGCTGGCCGAGGCCGGGCTGAAGGGCTTCGACACCGGCACCTGGTTCGGCGTGCTGGCGCCGGTGGCCACGCCGAAGGAGGTCACCACGCGGCTGTCCACCGAGATCATCCGCATCGTCCAGTCGGCCGACTTCAAGAAGCGCATGGCCGAGATCGGCGCCGAGCCCATCGGCCACAGCCCCGAGCAGATGGCGCAGCAGATCAAGGACGACACCGAGAAGTTCGCCCGCCTGGTCAAGCAGGCCAACGTGGTCATCGAGTGACGCATCCGATGGACGCTGCTGCTGCGCCCGACCTGTTGCGGGCGATGTTCGACGCCGCGCTGCAGGCGGCCCTGCCGGCACACTGCCTGCCTCGCCACCTGCCGCCGGTGCCGCGCGGGCGCACGGTGGTGATCGGCGCCGGCAAGGCAGCGGCCTCGATGGCGCAGAGCCTGGAGCGGCACTGGCCGACGCCTCTGCAGGGCCTGGTCGTGACCCGCTACGGCCATGCTGTGCCTTGCAACCGCATCGAAGTGATCGAGGCTGCCCACCCCGTGCCGGATGCCGCCGGCCAGCGCGCCGCCAGCCGTGCTGCGCCTGCTGGAGGAAGCGACGATCGCCGAATCGGTCAAGCCCGGTGACCCGCGCCTGCCGGCCATCGAGACGCACTGGATCGCCACCGCGCAGCAGGCGCTGGAGGCCGCGGCCGAGGTCGGCTGGCGCGCCGGGCTGGCGGTGCACATCCTGGGCGACGCGCTGGAGGGCGAAGCCCGCTCGATGGGCCGCACCCTGGCCGCCATCGCCCAGCAGGTGGCCCGCCGCGCCCAGCCCTTCATGCCGCCCTGCGTGCTGCTCAGCGGTGGCGAATCGACGGTGCAGGTGCGTGGCAGCGGTCGCGGCGGGCGCAACGTCGAGTTCCTGCTTGCGCTTACCCTGGCGCTGCAGGGCGATCCGCACATCCACGCCCTGGCCGCCGACACCGACGGCGTCGATGGCATCGAGCCCATCGCCGGCGCCCTGGCCGGGCCGGACACCCTGACGCGCGCCGAGGCGCTGGGCCATCGCGCCGCCGATGCGCTGGACCGCAACGACGCGCACAGCTTCTTCGAGGCGCTGGGCGACAGCCTCGTCACCGGGCCGACGCTGACCAACGTCAACGACTTTCGGGCGATCCTGGTGGACGTCTGAGCGGCGCTCGGGCCCGCCCGTCAGTCCTGCCGCAGCAACTCCCGCGCGATCACGACCTGCTGGATCTGCGAGGTGCCTTCGTACAGGCGCAGCAGGCGGGCGTCGCGGTAGAAGCGCTCCACCGGGTACTCGTTGATGTAGCCGGCGCCGCCGTGGATCTGCACGCCGCGGTCGGCGACGCGGCCGACCATTTCGGTGGCAAAGAGCTTGGCGCAGGACACGCGCATCGACACATCGGGGTCGGAGGCGCCGGGCGGCTTGCGGTCGAAGCGCTGCGCCACCTCCTGCACCAGCGCCCATGCGGCCAGCAGCTCGGCCTGGCTGTCGGCCAGCAGGGCCTGGATGAGCTGGAACTCGCCGATCGGTTTGCCGAACTGTCTGCGGTCGCGGGCGTAGCGGCGCGATTCGTCCAGGATGCGTGCGGCCAGCCCGCAGGAGACGGCGGAGATGTTCAGCCGGCCGCGGTCGAGCACCTTCATCGCGGTCTTGAAGCCCTGGCCGGGCACGCCGCCGATGATGTTCGCGGCCGGCACCCGGGCGTTGTCGAGGATGACGTCGCAGGTCTTGGTGCCGCGCTGGCCC
>Ga0154020_10010168_pt1 | contig 10781 bp, 9 predicted proteins | sample Klosneuvirus_201_FD_109709 | JGI IMG/M metagenome (GOLD analysis project Ga0154020, IMG submission 109709) | Active sludge microbial communities from wastewater, Klosterneuburg, Austria - Klosneuvirus_20160825_MG | ecosystem: Engineered > WWTP > Aerobic digester > Activated sludge | place...
AATGGTCTATGCCACTAAGAGATTGGAAACCGGCACTAAACAGGTTTACTATTCAATTTAATGAAAGAATGCCCCGGCATTATTAATCGAACCGCCTTTTACACAAAATATAGGACACCCCCCCTAGCATAAGTGTCAATAAAATTCTGTTCCGGTCATGACAAGCCTTTCCATTTTTTTCAGACTGCTCAATCCGAAAGAACCTCTTCACTAAACCCCAGTTAAATACATAGCAAATCTAACTTAGAGGTAAAAAAGCTTTAAAAGTAACTGCATCAGGTGTAGGTATTAACTGAAAACTTCCACCAATTACTTTCATTAGCTCTTCCATTTTAATAGCATCGGGATAATTAGTTACACTGCTTGCAGGCAATTTCTTTGTGGAAGTAATTAGCAATGCAATTTCACTTTTAGACGTATTAAGTTGAATAAGTACATCAATCTTATCGGTTTGATGAATCCCCTGTCTGTCAATATATGAGAGATTCTTACACCCAATGAAGAATAATGTTGACTTCATCAAATCAGTGAGTTTTTCTTTAATTTCTTCAGTACTACATCCTTTATCATCATTACTTTTTATGACTTTTACTGTTACAGGGATATCTTTTCCTCTTTCTTCAACATAACCCTTAAAAGCATCCTCCATAAGAACATCATCTCGAATTACAGGGAGAATGTCAGGTAAGCTAGAAAGTTTCCTGTTTAACTTGTAATTTTCGGCTGCATAATTGATCAATTCTGCTCTACCGGCAAGACCAAGATCATTTATGATTTGGCTACATAGTGTTTCAACATTTTTAAGTGAAGATCCCCAAACTTGGATTTGGTCTAGTTGAGTTCTCAATTTACTGATACTCTCATTATCGTTGTTATGATCTTTCAACTGTTTATCGAGGTCTGAAATATTAGACTTGATGTAATCACTTAATTTCTCGGCAAGGTTTGTTTGCAAGTCTGGATAACGGTACCTAGCAGAATTTCTGACCCATGTCACAAACTTCTTTGCGTTTTTTATTATATTCTGATTGTTCGAAGTAGCTTCAATTGTTCGAATTTCTCTGCGGATATCTACTATTAGTTCGTCTTTATAATTCTCCTCATAAAATCTTTTGATTAGATGATCCTCCTTAAGAATATTACTTTTTTTATCTAGCGCCTCTTCAATCTGCCGTTTAATCCATTGGTCCAGTTCATTAAATAAACTATTTATCTCTTTGACTTGAGATTGTGACTCGTCTGTCAACGAATCTTCTGACCGCACCGATTGATATTTTTGCTTGTATCTATAACCTATTGATCTGATTGCTTTTCTGAATACGGTAGCCTTCACATTCACGGCAAGATCCTTCTCACCAATCAATATTCCTTGGGGTTTTGGGTTTGATTTACTTCTAATTGCTAAACGTAAGTAATATTGCACTTCTAGATTATCGGGCCAGAAGTTAAGATTGCAGGATAATCCCGTTATATCATGAGTCTTCCTGGTTAGACGATCATAATTTTTCTTAAAAAAATCCTCTATTTGGTTATTAGTCCAGAAAGTATCCGCTATATCTTGATTTGTTCTTCCATCGGCTAGCAATTGCATTATTTCTACTTTCCGATCAGTTAATCCATTAGGATCGATTACTCTTTCCCGGCTGCCCCCATCTAAATTTTCTTTAATCCAATTCATCACCTCAAGAGCGGTCAATTGCTTGTAAAAGATGCCATCAGATACTTCTAACATCATTTTTTCGTTTCCAGAAAAATAATATGCAGTCCTGAAATAAAGTATTACTTCTGGATATCTGGTTTTGATCTTTTTCGCTAACCCAATTCCGTCAGAACTGCTTCCTGGTAACAAATAATCCATGAAAATCAACTCAATTTTTTCATCGCTTCCTGCTAAAGTTTTTACGCAATTGATTGCTTCTCTATCATTAGCAGCCTCAGTAATATGAAAACTTGGGTCAATTTTTAACAATTTTTCTTTAAATTCTTGCCGCTCCCCCAATTGGTCATCGATAATTAAAATATTTTTTAAGATTCGATCTGTGTTCATTTTTATGTTTCCTGGTCACTTATTTTCTTGGCGCGCTAGCTGTGATAGTTGTTCCTTCGTTTGGAGATGAAGAGATTGTCAGGTTTCCGCCTATGCCGGCCATGATTGTTTTCATGTAATCGAGCCCGCCTTCTGGGAAAATATCAGTGTCATCAAATCCAATTCCAGTATCTTGGATTATCATTTGAATGCGTGTTGGCATACCTTTAAGATATATCGTAACCTTTTCCGCTGCCGCATAACTCTCGATATTATTGAGTGCTTCCTCGGCAATACCGCACAGAGCACCAATCGTATCTTCCGATAAATCGGCCACATTACCTTCACATTTCAGATCTATAAGTAACTGATTAGTAAAACGTGTTACAATCTTTTGCAATCTCTCGAGAAGCGTGTTCCGATCTTTTTCCCTGCCCATCAAAATTCTCACTTCCCGCAGTGTCTCATATAACTCTGGCAATATAGCTTTGGTAGCAGAGGCATCCGGCGCATTATCTTCCTTAATTGATCGAATAATGTGGGAGAGCCGATGACATATTTTATTATGCAAATTCACTGTGAATGAAAACTGTGTCATGGCCTCGCCAACACGTTTTTGTTGCCAGCCGATTATTATTAATCCGAGAAGTGCTGTAATGATCAATAACGTTACAGACTCAAAAATATGACGTGATAATTTTTTATGAATTTCATCTAAAACACCATCGACATTATCAAGATACAATCCCGTGCCAATTACTGTGGATTGCAATTCAGTTATTTCTACTACGTAAGCAAGTTTCGGGGTAACCAATCCATTGGATGGTTTTATCGCAGTATAATTAACAAATCCTCTACTATTTGCCCGAGCAACATCAATTAATTCCTTAATATGGTGTTTCCCACTTGCATCAGTGCGATTTATTTCATTTTTACCTACTCTTTCGGGTTGATTCGGTTGGAGTAAATTGATACCGTCCGCACTATAGGAAAAGAAGTATCCATCCACGCCCCCTTCAAAATTCAACTTTGCAAGAATTCTCATAACTTCTTCCCGAGCTTCATTTGGATCTAACTCGGCTGAATAAAGATGCTCAATCGAGAGTTCGGCTAATCTCATATAGTTTATAAGCTCATTTTGCTTGCTCGCAAGATAAGCAGCTTTGATTACTTCGTCTTGTTGCTGCCGCAATTGTTTTGTTTGATATAACGCTACCAAAATGATGATACAGATAGTTGCAGCAAATGATAAAACCGCTAAAGCTAGTTTTGAATTCCTCTGTTTTTTCATATTATGAGCCTTTATTTTTAATAGGACTTTTATATCATTCCCGTTCAGAGAACCATTCTCACAGTATCTCCATTTCTTATCAGTAGGTACTTATACGTATTTATTTCGTACAGATCATGCTTAACTAAGACTCTCAATTAGCAGAGTCAATAATATTTAAGGGGTTGTAGTAAATTAAATACCAAGCTAATCCACTACAGCCCTTACTTTTTTAATGTAGAAATCTCTTAATTCACTATATCTTAGAGTCTTACAAGACCAGCAGATTGTATCTGCCAGTCTAGAGCCTCAATCTTTATGGGTTTGGTCGAGTTTTAGTGCCAATTCAGCATCAAGTATTTTCTCATTGGCCGCAGCATCGGCCTCTGATAACAGTTCACCTTCCCATTTGGCAACGACGGCGGTTGCTATCGAGTTCCCTACCACATTGGTAGCTGAACGGCCCATGTCCAAAAAGACATCAATCCCCAGGATAAGTAATAGACCAGCTTCTGGGATATTGAAGTGGCCAAGCGTCGCAGCGATAACGACTAAGGAAGCGCGCGGCACCCCTGCCATTCCCTTGGAAGTTAACATCAGGATTGCCATCATCGTTATCTGTGTGGCGATAGTTAGATGGATGTCATATGCTTGCGCGATAAACAGAACGGCAAATGTGCAATAAACCATGCTTCCGTCCAGGTTAAAGCTGTAGCCGATACTCATGATAAGACTGGAAATCTTTCTTTTGACACCGAAACGATCCAGCGCGCTGAGAATCTTCGGGTAAGCAGCCTCAGAACTTGCTGTTGCAAAAGATAACAGAAAGGCTTCTCTGATCAACTTAAGTAGTTTTAGTATGCGTGGCCCCAAGAAAATGAAACCGGCCAGTACAAGTAAACATAGTAAGATTGACAAAGTGACATAAAAGCCAGCCATAAATGCCGCAAATTTTGCTAATATCCCTACTCCATTAGTAGCGACGGTAGCTGCCATTGCTGCAAATACAGCAGCTGGTGCCAGCTTCATGACATAGCCTGTTATTTTCAGCATTACATGAGATAGCTCATCAATTGCGCGCGTTAAAGTCTTGCCGATATCTCCTAATGTTGCCAGCGCCACTCCAAAAAACATCGAAAAAACGACGATTTGCAAAATCTCATTATTCGCCATGGCTTCAGCAAATGATTTTGGCACGAGATGAGTTATAAAATTCTTCAACGTGAATGTTGAGGTCTGTATATTGGCTGCTGCATCAGTACTTGGCAATGGCATTCCAAGGTTATGTCCTGGTTGTAGAAGATTCGCCATCAACAAGCCAAGTAGCAATGACATTACCGAAGCGATTACAAACCATCCGAATGCTTTTAAAAAAACTTGACCGACAGATTTCGCATCACCCATGTGCGCAACGCCAGTTACTAAGGTGGCGAACACAAGCGGACCAATTATCATCTTGATAAGACGAAGAAAGATATCTGAGACCAAGGAAATATATCCTGCAATCTCTGTAGCTTCTTCAGTAGGATAATTTAAAAAAATTATGTAACCGACTCCGATTCCCAATATCATACCAATTAGTATATCTATCCACTGAGGACGCTTTTTTTTCAATACTTGCGGTGGCTTTTCTGCCTGTAAGTCTGTAACCATATTTTTCTCCAATAAAAAATCAAATCGTCAAATTCGAGTAGCGAGCTTGAATACCTATCACGATTCGTATACGGGCCATACTGCTCTAAAATATGACGACGTCATAATATGGATTTCCGACAGAAGACTATATAAGTAGTAATACCTGGAATAACAATGTTATTTGTCAAGCATTTATATTTCTACTAAGAAATTTTCCGGTTTTTAATCCATTTATCACGTCTGTAAGTATTTATTTGAATCTCAGCGTGTTCATTTCCGCGCTGCCTGTGACAAGGGGGAGGTTATTCTGATTGATCTCCAAAAGAAGGGGTAGCATTACTCAAAGTCTGAAGAGGATTGACGTCATGTAGAAGTTAATGAAACGGACCCGCTCTATATGGCGAACAGTACTGTCTTTGAAACAGATTGGGGTGTGTCTCATGTCCATTAATGTAATGGATAACCCGCCCAGCCGTGCCGTTGGTTTGAAGGTGATTGAAGCAAAAATTGACTACTCTGACTTACAGTAGAACACAAATCAACTCATTCCAGTTCGTCGTATAGTTGGGGCTTCTGTTTCCCTGCTTCATCTTCCAGGGTTGTCTGAATCCCTCGGATGCAAGTTTTAGCGTACCTCGCCCCATACGGGCATTGATCTGATCCATGACGCGCATCAGTTGACTGGCTCTGGTATCGGTATCGATAGACCCGAAGAGATCGATTTGCCGGTATTGCCGGGATACCAGTTCTGACAGCATCACGCCTGCTTTCTGATATTTATAGCTACGGCGGTAAATTCTCCGTAATCCCCAGAGTGCAACCTTGGTTAGTAATCTCGTGTCGTCTGTTTGCCTTGGCAACACAATCGTCATGCTGTTGGCATAATACGGTTCTTTTTCATTGAACGGACTGGTGCGGATTGAAACATGAACCGTTCCAGCAAACGATTGCTGCCTGCGCAGTTTTTCTGCGGCTCGGCTGATATAGAGAGATACCGATTCTTCCAAACTAGCCAGATCGGATACCGGGATTCCAAAGGAACGGGAACTGACGATCTGTTTCTTCGGCGGATTGATTTCTTCCAGCTCGATACAGGCTGTACCGTTGATTTCACGGATGATCTTTTCCATCACGACCGAGAAACGGGCGCGCAATTGCGATGGCGATGCAGTTTTGAGATCCAGCACGGTCTTGATGCCGATTTCGTGTAATCTGGGTGCAAGCCGTCTGCCGATACCCCAGATTTCGCCGACCTCGATGCGTTGGAACCAATCCGCTTGCTGTTCGAGTGACAAACTATTGAGATCGCACACAGCGTTAAATTCCGGATTCTTCTTGGCTATGTGGTTAGCCAGCTTGGCCAGTGTCTTGGTCGATCCAATACCGACACATACCGGCAATCCCGTCCATTGTTTGATACGTTTCCGGATTCGCTGCCCATAATCGGCATGATTGGTTCTTCTAAACCCGGAGAGATCCAAAAAGCACTCGTCAATCGAGTAGATTTCCTGATTGGGGCTGAACATCGCCAAGATGCTCATGACGCGGTTGCTCATGTCGGCATACAGCGCATAGTTGGACGAATAAGCGACGATTCCGTGCTTCCTGGCCAAATCCTTTAGCTGAAACCACGGTTGCCCCATCTTGACCCCCAGCACCTTGACTTCATTGCTTCTGGCGACCGCACAGCCGTCATTGTTGGATAGCACCACAACTGGCCTACCTTCCAGCTTGGGATTGAACACCCGCTCACAACTGACATAAAAATTGTTTACGTCAATTAACGCAATGGCGCGATTAGGCATAGAATGGTTGGGCATTTCCATGCAGCGGGATGATTTCGACGTTCTTCTGATTCAGGAATTTCAGCAAATAGCGGTAGGTATCCCGGTCAAAACAAGGATGTACCGGTAATTCAGCCAATTCCTGGTGATCCTTGACGCTCCCCAGATGGCACCATTGGTCAAAGATGTGTATTTCTGTGATGTCGTAGTCAGGATTGTGCTCCCTGATGCCAATCAGGCCAGCATATGGCCATGCTAGTAGCTTGTAATGACTTAAAGCCGTGAGCAGGCGCAACCAGTGTGATTCGGCGGATTCCTGCCCAGCACACAAGCCTTTGCAGTGTTTTAACTGATGCGCAAAACACACACCGGCGCCTTTTTCCAGTCCCAGTGCCTTATCGCACAACCCGTATTCATCAGCCAGCTTGTTTAAAACCTCCACAGCTTGCCGCTTCGTTTTGAAAGTACCATAGACATTGTCTGCGTTACGCCAGTCGATGTCGCTGTCATTGATTAAGGTCACCAACGGTTTGGCATTAGGATCGCTGGATACTTGCCAGGCACAGAGTTGCCGCTCGCGCCTGAGCTGACGGTTATGAATGGGCTGGAGTTCCTTGATCAGACGCGATTCCAGTAACAGCGCACCCAGTTCCCCGCTGGTAATACGGTATTCGACTCGCTTGATTTCCTGTGCGATGCGCATTTCCTTGGCTGAGCGATGATCGCCCTGGAAGTGATTGAATACTCGTGATCGCAATGAAACGCTTTTGCCGACGTACAGTAATGCGCTATCGCCGTGAAATAAATAAACACCGCAGGTTTCCGGGATAGCGTCGATATCCGGGTGATCAAGGCCGGTTGGAATCGCTTGCTGCTTCAGGAGTGTTTTTGCAGTTTTCTGAACCGTTGATTCTCCCAGTTCACGGATGGCGGCCTTGATGAATGCCGCCATCATTTCAGTATCGCCCATAGCGCGGTGGCGCTGGCTACAGACTAGCTGAAACCTTTCGATAATGGCATTGAGGCTATGAGAATGATACTGCGGATAGAGCTTCCTGGACAGTTTTACAGTGCACAGCAGTTTGTTTTGAAAAGTGATGCCGATGCGCTTGAATTCGTTTTTGAGGAAACCGTAATCGAAGCGAACATTGTGAGCGCACAATACCGCATCATCCAGCCATTCCAGTAGCGTATTGCTGATTTCCTGAAAAGCCGGTGCATGATTCACCATGTCTTGGGTGATACCTGTCAATCGCTGTATGAAAGGCGAAATGCTGACTTCCGGATTGATGAGCGTATTCCAGCGCCCTACTTCAATACCTTTCTCATAGCGAATCAGGCCGATCTCAGTAATGCGATCCTGGGTTGGCGTAGTGCCTGTCGTTTCCAGATCGAGTAACACATAGCATGGCAATAACGTCGTCATTTGAACCGGCGGAATGACCCAATCACGACACCGAAAATCTCGAACTGGGTATCGGGACGAATGTAAATCGGCTTGTAAGCACCCGTGGAGTTGGCTGGCAACAATCTCGGCATTTTATTTGCGCCGTGATCCAGGATTTTGATGGTGAATTCGCGATCAACCACGGCCAATACTATGTCGCCGATATTAGGCGTTTTGGAACGATCCACCACCACTTTATCTCCCGGCAGCAAACCCATATCGATCATCGAATCGCCCTTAATCGTGACAAAGAACGTCGATGCCGCATGGTCGATCAGGAATTCACTGACGTCGAGGCGTTTTTCGACATGATCGTCCGCCGGGCTGGGAAAGCCTGCCGCCACTTTGATGGCAAAAAGCGGTAACAGAGTAGGTTGATCGCTGATCTCGGGAGTGAAGAATTCATCCACCTCAACTTCTGTGACTGAGGTATCACCATCAACCCTTTCTCTTTTTCGCTGGTAAGCCTCCAAAAAGCTTTTAACCATTGCCGTCTGACTCTCAGGTATACGCATCGTTACTGTTGATTCACCATACTTACCCTGACCAGCTGGCCTACCTGCATTTTCTCGTTTTCCACCACGATTGGACATAGTTGAATGCTCCCACGCTTGATATATGTATCAATATTCAAAGACACCATCATTCACGATGTCAAATCCACAAAAATAATAAAAGTGATATTACAGATAATAGAAAGCTCTAACTACTAGATGCCATCAGAAATCACCGCCTGGCGCTTTTCTTTCAGCAATTCAATCAGCCGTTGCTGCTCGGTTACCAGCGCATCAATTTTGGCAGTTTCGCGGCCGAGGAAGGTGGCGATGGCGGATTGTTCAGCGAGAGGCGGACAGGACAATCTTTGATCTCTTACCTGTGTCCCAGTAATAAGTGGCTGTGCTGTTCTTGAAGCAATATCATTCAGATTCCTGCTTCTGAGTACGCTGGCAAGATATTCAAGATTAAGTACACCTGGCACTGCATCGAGTACAAGTGCATTGTCGGTAATCCAGGCTGGTGAATCAACAATATGAATATTTCCGCACAATGCGCCAACTCGGCCTACAGCCAACACTGAATGTAGAACATTCGATTGATTTGTGTACCCCATTACTCCGTTGCCACCGATTACAGGAATTGACTGATTTTCATATTTATTCTCTTCAATCTGTTCGCTTGCAAGACCATCACCACTACAGCAACTTGCATACCATCTCAACGGTACCACCTTCCAATGTGTCGGCACCTCGCTCAGCCATTCCACCTCGCTATCCTTATAACGTTCGTAACGCGGAAAACTCATGCCGACAATCCTTTGATCATTGCTAAAATCCGGTCGGTGCATTGTTTCAGGTCGGCATCGATCTCAGCCAGTCCGCGCGGCGGTTTGAACACATAGAAATGCCGGTTGAAGGGAATTTCATAGCCAACCTTGGTTTTCTCGTGATCGATCCAGGCATCCGGTACATGCGGCAGCACTTCGCGTTTGAAATAAACGTCCACCTCTTCAGAGAGCGGTACATTCTCGGTGTCGCGTAAGCTGCTATCCGGCTGCGGTTTGCCCTTCAGTTTGCCTTTTTCTCCCAGCACGATCTGACCGTTTGCGTCACGTAGTGGGCGTTCTACCGTAATGGTGTGGTATCCGAAGGCTTCATTCCTGAAAATGCGGCTAATCGGCGCACCGTCCTTGCTGGCTTCTTCGAAATGTCCGAACAAGCGGGTAATCTCGGCGATATGCACTTCGGAAAATTCTTTGCGTTTGCTGCCCAGGCTCTTGCGCATTTTCTGCCAGAAACCGCTGGCATCGATCAGTTGCACCAAGCCTTTGCGGTGTTCCGGTTTGTGGTTGGAAAGTATCCAGACATACGTGGAAATGCCGGTGTTGTAGAACATATCGGTGGGCAGGCCGATAATCGCTTCCACCAGATCGTTTTCCAGCACGTAACGGCGGATTTCGCTTTCGCCACTGCCAGCGCCGCCGGTAAATAGCGGTGAGCCATTCAGCACAATACCAAACCGGCTGCCGCCTTCATGGGCCGGGCGCATTTTGCTGATGAGGTGCAGCAAAAACAGCAGAGAGCCATCCGATACCCTGGGCAAACCGGGGCCAAAGCGCCCGTTGTAGCCTTGCGATTCAAATTCCTTTCGGATTTCCTTTTCAACTTTTTTCCACTCGACGCCAAACGGTGGATTAGAAAGCATGTAGTCGAATTTCTTGTGCGGATGGCCATCGTCGGCAAGGGTATTACCGGCCACGATATTGGCGACATCCTGTCCCTTGATCAGCATATCCGCTTTGCAAATCGCGTATCCTGGCCGAACATGGTAAGCCGTGCTTGCGGATTGTGTTCTTCGAGGTATTCGCCCGCCACGGACAACATGCCGCCTGTGCCCGCGGTGGGATCATAGATGGTTCGAACCACACCGGGCTTGGCCAGTACTTCGTCATCCTCGATAAACAATAAGTTGTAAGAATTCCTAGCGATGTTTACAGTATTCGGGAGAATACTGTAAATGAACATACACAAACGTACTCGTTTAACATTATTGGATCGTCAGGAAATCTGGCGGCTTTATCAAACCCGGTTGTGGAAGGTAGTTCAGCTGGCAGAACACTTC
>Ga0154020_10010169_pt1 | contig 10781 bp, 5 predicted proteins | sample Klosneuvirus_201_FD_109709 | JGI IMG/M metagenome (GOLD analysis project Ga0154020, IMG submission 109709) | Active sludge microbial communities from wastewater, Klosterneuburg, Austria - Klosneuvirus_20160825_MG | ecosystem: Engineered > WWTP > Aerobic digester > Activated sludge | place...
AGTGTAAGTTGTCCGAGTGTGTGTGATGGAATGGCGAGTGCTGCGGCTTTTGGTGGAGTATCACCCTATACTTATTCATGGACTACTGCGCCTGTTCAAACCACATCGATATGTACAGGATTATGTGCTGGCACCTATTCAGTAACCGCTGCCGATGTAAATGGATGTTTGGCTACTAAAACACTAACTTTAACAGATCCTCCAACACTTACAGTTTCTGTTAGCAGTTCAACTGCTTCATGCGGGATATGCAATGGCACCGCGAGTGCTTCTGTTGCCGGAGGAACAGGGGCATATACTTATACCTGGTCTGGCTTTCCTGTTCAAACTACGGCCACTGCTACCGGACTTTGTGCCGGCGATTATACGGTAACTGTTGCTGATGGAAACAATTGTACTTCTACAAGTACTGTTACTGTAGGAAGTATTCCTGCAATAAGTGATAATCCATCCACAACACTTACTGCTTGTGGTGGTAATACAGGTGCTATTTGCCTTGCTCCAACAGGGGGTACAGCTCCCTATACTTATGTATGGTTACCAGGAGGGGCTACTACAGATTGTATAACCGGGCTTGTAGCAGGGGTATATACAGTAACTGTTTCTGATGCAGTGGGCTGTGCCAAAACTTTTCAAGACCCTGTTGGTAATATTGGTGCTCCAACTATTACAACTAACTCCCAGGTGAATCCTATTTGTTATTCTGAATGTAATGGCACTATATCTATAAGTGCCTCGGGTGGAGTTCCGGGATATAATTATTTATGGTCGCCGGGCAATGCAACAACCACTTCTATTTCTTCCATATGTGCGGGAACATACATTATTCAAGTAGACGATGCCCAGCCATGTACTTCATTTGCATCGATAACGATTACTGATCCTACTCAATTTAGTGTTGGACCTACTATAACTAATACTTCTTGTAATGGAGGCAGTGATGGTATCGTCTGTCTTAGTCCATCTGGTGGCGTTTCTCCATACACCTATAAATGGTTGCCTGGTGGTCAAACAACTTCTTGCTTATCGTCTTTATCAGCCGGAACATACTCAGTGGTTGTAAATGATGCGACCGGATGTGATGATACGATCGCAATACCTGTTGCAGATCCAGCACCGCTTAATATTAGTATTTCCTCTACCAATGTTCTGTGTAATGGTAATAACAACGGAACGGCGACGGCTTCAGTCAGTGGAGGCACCCCTCTATATACCTATGCATGGAATAATGGTGCTCCTCTTTCTACCGTTGTTGGATTATCTCCTGGAAATTACTCGCTTACCGTGACTGATTCCAAAGGATGTAGTGGTACAGCAAGTGTGGCTATTACGCAGCCAACGGTGCTTACCAGCACTCTTTCATCAACCAATATTTCTTGTAATTCTGTTTGTGATGGAACAGTTTCTTTGAGTTCATCTGGTGGTACACCAGCATATAGCTATTTATGGTTACCCGGCGGTGCAACTACTTCTTCTGTTACTGCTCTATGTAATGGAAATTATGTTGGAACATTAACCGATATGAATGGCTGTACAGTAACTAAAACAGTAACAATTACTCAGCCTGCAGTGCTTTCTTCTTCGGTTGTGGCTACAGATGCAAGTTGTTTTGGTGGTTGTGATGGTTCATCTTCTATTAACATGAGTGGGGGTACTTCGCCATACCTGTATACATGGTCACCGGGTGGGCAAACAACGTCTTCTATTACAGGATTGTGTGCAGGTGATTACACGGTATCTGTTACTGATGCAAATAATTGTAACCACGTACAATTTATTTCAATTTCTTCTCCAACTACTCTCCAGGCAAATGTTACAAACACTATTCCTACTTGTTTTGGTGGATGTGATGCTACTGCAACAGCTTCGCCTATTGGTGGCACAGGTACTTATACATTTTCTTGGAATACTTCTCCTATACAAACTACAGCAACAGCTACTGGTCTATGTTCAGGGAATTATACACTTACCCTGACAGATGCAAATGGGTGTATTGTAACTCAAGCCATAACAGTTGGTATTCCTTCAGTTATAACACAATCAAATGCCGCCGCAAATGCTACTTGCGGTATATGTGATGGAAGTATTGCTGTAATAGCATCAGGTGGAAATGCTCCATACTCTTTCTTTTGGAATACAGGTGCTACGACGGCAACCATTACGGGCCTTTGTGCCGGTGTATACATCGATACTGTTATGGATGCGAGTGGCTGTCTATCATTAGATACAATAGCAATAAATAATGTTGCAGGGCCATTGCTTGTATTATCAGGAACAAACATTGCTTGTTATGATAGTTGCACGGGGACTGCAACTGTATCTGCGACGGGTGCAGGACCAACCTGGCAATACTCTTGGTTTCCGGGAAATATTAGCACCCAAACCATTACAGGTTTATGTGCAAATCAATACTTTGTTACTGTTACAGATACGTTAGGGTGTAAATCAATAGATAATATTACGCTTACTCAACCTTCTCAAATCATATCAAATGCAGCTGTTACAAATGCAACTTGTTTGGGAATATGTAATGGGGCTATTTCGGTAAATGCCTCCGGCGGAGTAGGACCTTATGTATATGCATGGAGTACAGGGGCAACAACTACATCCATAAGTAATCAGTGCCCGGGAGATTATGTGCTTACCATTATGGATGCGAACAGTTGTGCAACCACTTCAACAATAACGATAGGACAAAATACAATACTTACCTCTACGATGTCAGCTACCAATAATACTTGCAATCTGTCATGTGATGGAACAGCATCTGTAGTTATCAACGGAGGAACTATGCCTTATTCTTATTTATGGTTGCCTTCTAACAACACAACTGTGGCTGTAACTGCCTTATGTGTCGGCACCCATACAGTAACTACAACAGATATAATCGGATGCCAAAATATTTCTACAGTATTAATTACAGAGCCTTTGGCAATGAATGCAAACACAACTTTTATTTCGCCCACTTGTAACGGATCATGTGATGGAAGCATTTCATCAGTCCCCGTAGGAGGAACTCTCCCTTATACTTTTCAGTGGGCACCTGGGGGCGAAACTACTGCTGTACTCACGGGCCTTTGTGCCGGCAATTACTCATTAACAATTACAGATGTAAATAATTGTGTTAGCACTAATACCTTCACACTTACAGAGCCATCTGCCTTATCAGCTATTTCAAGTGTAGTAGACGCATCGTGTAGCAATGTATGTGATGGCAGTATTGACCTTACTGCCTCAGGTGGGACAGGGGCTTACTCTTATACATGGATGCCTGGTCTGCAAACTACAGAAGATATTTCGGCATTATGTACAGCAACTTATTCTGTAACAGTACTGGACTCTAATAATTGCTCTCTTACACATACTGTAAATGTAGCTGTAGGTACTTCTGTTGTTTCAGTTGCAAATAATGATTCCATACTTTGCAGCGGTAGCAGTGCATTGCTTATAAGTAACAGCATCAATGCAAGTACTTTGGAATGGTACCAAATTACTTCTCCGATTTGGACATTCATCGGTAATACTTCCCCCATCAATACTCCGCCTGTTTTAGGTATAAGTGACTATGCTCTTGTTGCGTTAAATGGACTTTGTTCCGATACAGATACAGTAGTCATATCAACCTATCCTATCCCTTTGGTGGATGCCGGACCTGACGCTGTTTTATTCCCTAAATCAACAGTGATATTAAATGGTTCCGGCAGTGGGACTTATTTATGGTCGCCATCAACCGGACTCAGTAGCACAACTATTGCTAACCCTGTAGCTACACCCTCTATCTCTATTACATATACCTTAACTGTAACTGATGCGAATGGATGTACTGCATTTGATACTGTTCATGTAGAAGTAATACGAAATATAATTGTGAATGATGGAATTTCTCCCAATAATGACGGATCAAATGATATATGGGAAATAAAAAACCTAGAACTTTTTCCGAATGCTTTAGTACAAGTATATAACCGATGGGGAGAATTACTCTTTTCTACATCTGATTATTTAAATAATAAATGGGATGGAACCTATAAAGGAAAAGATTTACCTGTTGGAACATATTATTATGTTATTAATCTAAAGAGCGATCTGTTTAAGGACCCAATAACGGGACCGATAACAATATTGCGATAGTATCTCTCCACAAGAGAAATACGATCTATTAAAATAGTAAAATGAAAAAAAGAATTTTTTCTATTGGCATTTTAGTTTGGTTGCTTTTGCTAGGTGGAGCGCACTTATCTGCTCAACAATTACCCGTGTTTTCGCAGTATATGTTAAATGATTATTTTCATAACCCTGCTATTGCCGGTACCAGACCCTGTTTTGATGCTGTTTCTGCTAATAGATTACAATGGACGGGTATTACTGATGCACCACGCTCTTATGTTTTAAGTTTACATGGTCCAATTAAATCATTAAACATGGGGGTGGGTGGTTATTTGTTCTCAGATATTACCGGCCCTACACGCAGAGCAGGATTCAGCGGTACCTATGCCTATCATATAAAAGTGCAGGAGAAAATAAATGTATCGTTATCACTTTCTGCGGGGATGGTGCAGTTTGCAGTGGACATATCAAAACTTACTTTGGATAATCCGACCGACTATGTATTCGCAAGTTCTTATACTTCTAAAATTGTTCCGGATCTTGGAGCTTCCTTTTTAGTTTATGATTTTTCTCATGAAGATGGCAATGGAAATTGGTGGGTGGGTGGTTATGCACCACAACTTTTCCCGGTTAAATTAAATTTATTCTATAACCCTCAACCAACGGGAAGATTGGTTCCCCATTTTTATGGAATGGGGGGCTACAAGCTGTTTATTACAAACGATTTTTTTGCTGAGCCCAATTTCCTTGTAAAATTTGTTAGTCCTGCGCCATTTCAAATCGATATTGGAGGAAGGGTGATTTATAAGAACAAGGCATGGCTTGGACTAACCTACCGTACAAAAGATGCTATGAGTGTAATAGGAGGCTATACTTATAAAGAGAATATAACGTTTGGATATTCGTATGATATAACTACTACAAACCTTAAAACGTATAGCAATGGAACGCATGAACTAGTAGTTGGTTTTCGTTTTAAAACAACTACATCTCCCAGTCCGATAAATAAAGAGGAATAGTTATTTACTTACAATTATTTTTCTAGTCGCATACCCTTCTTGAGTATTTACTCTTACAAAATAAATTCCCTCATTAAATGATGTTAAATCAAGTTTAAAAGAATTAGCGGAACATATTGAATGCATTACTTCTTTCCCCAACGTATTATAGAGAGAAATACTAGCGCCTTTTAAATTAATGTTATCACCTTGTATGTTCAAGTATTCAGAAGCTGGATTTGGGAACATTGAAAAACGTAAAGACGTATTTAGTTCATTTATTCCTGTTATGCTGTTTACTGTCCAAATAATAGTTTCACCATTGCTGGGATATTTTATGTCGTATACATAAACTTTTAATACAGCACTGCCTACAGAATGTGGAAGTATGTGAAACCATAGATAGGCGTTGAATGATGATTCAATAGGATACATGGTGTATTCGGCACTATCTAAAAACATATCGCGGCAAGTAGCATAATCACACATTGAATAATCCCATCCGGAAGGAATATTTCTTTCAAGTACTTTCCATTTTAAACGTATAGAATCACCGGTAATATTTTTAAAATCAACCTGAGATACAGTTTGGTCAATGATGTTGTCGCTTATTGGAGCAGATAGAGTAAAATTATTGCCAGGAAGTGGTGTAAAGGTTTGTGCAAAACCAATAGGTATAAATAAAACGAAAATAAAAAGTGCAAGTAATGTTGTTTTCATATAATCATAATTATAACCAAATATAGTGCTATATAAGCAATTTTCATAAAAATAAAACCATATTTTTATTTGGAAATGATTAATTTTTTAGAATAATGTAAATTACCTGCATTTATTTGGATGCTGTATAGGCCATTATCTAAAAGACTCACATCAGCATTAAAGCTATTATTGCTACATGTTTTGTTTTCTGACATAACAATTTGCCCTAATGAGTTTATTATTTTTAAATCAATACTTCTGTGGTTCTCCTGAGAGGAGAGAATAATTCTAATATCATTTTTTGCAGGATTAGGGAATATGTTCACTATACTCCCGTTGTCTACAATTTCTTTCACGCTATAGATTCCGTCAATATTTACAGGAATATATTGGGTATTCCAAATCGAATCTGTATTCAAATCCGAAAAACTAAGACTCACAGAATCTAGAAACTGAGATGTAGGATTTAGCATTACTCCATATCGTTCTCCGGGCATTACTTCTAAGGTGTCGTTTTGAATAGCATTTGGTAATGGTCTGCCGTCTGAATCAATTGTTTTTGCATTTAATGCAGATGGAAAAATGAGTTTGTTATTGAAATTACCTATGTTGGCAATACGTATGTAGATAAATTCGTTTTCAGAGCCATTAATTTTTATTGAATCATCTCCATCAATTTGTTGTTCAGATTTGCCATTAATAAGAAAGTAATCGGGAATGTAAGGTGGTATTTTAAGCGTATCGTCTATTCTTTCTGGGATTGTGTCATGCCATGATTTGTCAATTTCGGAGGTTAGCCAATTATGAGTACTGTGAAAAGCAGGGCCACCTGTCCATGCAGTTTTAGTACCACCTGCTGCTTTTACAACAATTAACCCATACATGCCTAATTGTACATGAACTACATCTTCAACATGGCAATGATATATGTATGTTCCGGCATTATTTGCTAGTACCCTATATGTTTTTGTTGACCCATGAAACACAGGATGTGATGTCATTGGGTCTCCATCATTTTTTGTATCAGCATCCATGCCATGCAAATGAACAGTATGTGTATGCAACTGCGAAATATTTGCAGCATTTACAAGCAAGCTATCTCCTTCTTCAACATAAAGCGTTGGTCCAGGCAGCATAGGAGATCCCCCTAAGGTTTGGGAGAATCCATAGATGCGCACGGTATTATTATCCCAAAGCTTGGTTGTTCCATAATTGCTTCTCATAATAAGATTATATGAAACATTTTTCTGAGATTTAGTTATCCCGTGCAATATCATGATTAAAAAAAACAGAGTGAATATTTTTTTCATTTTATGGTCATTATGCTTAACATACCTCTAAGGTGCATAGAAGCACCGGTATTAGTTAATAAATTATGATCGTGTATTGTGTAATATCCTGGTTTGTCCGGCACTATCTCAATTAGAATGCCTTCCATTGATTTCATTGGGAATGTATCTTTTAACCAGCCAATTTGTTTAGCGTGTTGTGAATAAAGAACTTTTCCGTGATAACCATGAAAATGTATGCTATGTGATGATTGGCCAGTATTAGCTATAAAGACGTGAATAGTGTCGCCAACATTTCCATTTATCCACGTATGAACAGTGTCGTCTAATATATCCGGATAACTAAAGCCATTGAAAGTAAAAAAGTCGGGTTTATATTGAGCCCAGTCAACAGGAATGTTCTGTGCTAACTTATTGTTGAAATCGCTTTGATGTTCTTTTACATTCCAATAGAATTTTTTTATTGATGCATTTTTTTTTGTAACGGCTATAATTCCCGCCGCCCCTAAATATCTGTTTTTGGGGTATTGATAAGAGTCATAATAAATGTAAGTTCCTTGTGTCGGAAATTTTAAGGTAAAGGTTATAGAATCTGCCGGATTAATTTCTGCCGCAGTAATTCCCGTGTATTCCTTTAAATTAAATCCATGTTTTGTACTGTCATGATTAATAACAGTTAATATTAGCGTGTCATTTTCAAAAATGGAAATAACTTCATTTAATTGGTTAAAAGAAGTATCAGCTTCATTAAATACAATCCATGGAAAAGTTGTTTTATGTACTGTAGTGAATAGACCTCTTTTAATGAATAATCTTTTTTGAACTATACCAGCTAATGAATAGGTCGATAAAATAGAAAAAGCAATAAATGAAAGTAGGTGCTTGTAAAAATAGATTGTATTTATCTTGTACATAATGATACAAAAGTAGTAGAGTATATTAATATTAAAAAAGCAATGACGTTCTTTTTGGAAACATCATTGCTTTTTTTGGGAGAGGAGAAGAAATAACTTTATTGTATAATAAGTTTCTGAAATCGACTTTGATTACCTATAATAAGATTTACAAAGTAAACTCCAGGAGCAAACCGATTTGAATCAAATTCAATTTGGTTGCTTCCTGAATTAATACGAGAGATATTTTCAGAATATATTTCTCTTCCTTGCATGTCATTTATTTTCATTGCAACGGGTTCATTGCCTGTTATACCATATAAATTAATGAACACTTTATCGCTTGCAGGGTTAGGGAAAACACGGAATATATTACTATCGCCTGCTTCACCAATATTAGTAGTGCTGCCGGGTATTACTTTTACAAGGGTATTGGCTTTATTGTCAACATACCAAATGTAGTTATCAAAACTTACTTTAACACCCGTTATACCAGCTACACCAGAGCCAGATTTGAATCTTTTTAGCTCAACCCCTGTAGATCCTGTAGCATCGTAAATTATAATTTCTCCGGTTGAATAATCCGATACAATCAATCTGCCGTTAACGAAATCAATGCCACTTGGTTGTACTAGGCCGGTACTAACAAAAACTTCTTTTGTAGCTCCAGTCATCTTTCTGTATGATGCTAATGATTCATTTGTAGCAGTTAAGCTTCCGCCATCACTTCCTGTCTTAGTATTCATTCTGAGAATTCTTTTCCCTCCAGTATCAGCAATATATAGCCAGCCTGTAGCTTTATCAAGTACTAAGTGGCTGGGAACACCAGATACATAAGTAAAAGTTACATCAGAATATCTGTAGATTTTACCATCAGAATGGTTGTCGCAACCGTAACAGTGCGGAGACGCAAAGTCATACTTAACTATGTTTTTTGCATTTCCATCTGTAACCCAATAAATGTTTGCATCGTCATGTGCGATGCCTGCTGACTTAGGGCTTTGATGCAGCATATCAGAGTGGCTACCCAACAGACTGTTTGTTTGATTTCTTTTGCAATATATGGTTGTATCTGTTGGCCAAAGTGTTGGACCCATAAAGTTATCTCCCCCATTTGTGCCTTCGCAGGATATAGCCATTTGTATATTACTTCCTCCGGTATTACTTCCTGATCCATTTGGAACCGTGGACATAGCTCCCATCGCAATAGCATTGGAGTAGTTCATGAAGTGAGTATAACTCTTATCAACTTTATATTTTGATTTGTATGTAGTTTCATTTTGTTTTTCAAAAATTACAACTGATCCACCTGAAGATGTAGCACTTGTTCCGGTACCTCTGTTAAGTACCCAAATCTCATCTTGGCGGGTTGGGTGAAAGTCTAAATCTTTTGGAGCTAAAACCTTGTTAGCAGTTGTGCCAATAGTCACAAAGGTGGGATTACCAGTTATATAGGTGTCTAATGGATTCTGAGCAGTTGCAATCGACAGGGAGGTAACTGCTAAGTAGAGTAAATTTAATTTCATATTCATAAGTTAAGCATTATTATTTGCACAAATATAAGTACTACAGAACAAGTATGCAAGTATTCTTTAAGCGTGTTTTTACATTTTAAGGCATATTTTTTGTGATATAACAATGTAATTGAAAATAAGCTTAATAACTCAATAATACCTTGAGTTTTTCTTCAAACCTTTTTTTAGGAAGAAAATTTTGTTCTAGAGTTTCTGTAAAGGGTATAGGGGTATCTAACGAGCCTTCTCTCATAACAGGAGCATCTAAATATTCGAAACAGTTTTCAGAGATAAGGGCAGCTATTTCTCCCCCAATTCCTCCCGTAAATGTGTCTTCGTGAAGGATAAGTACTTTTCCTGTTTTTGTTACAGAATTGAAAATTGTTTCCTTATCCAAAGGAACTAAACTTCGTAAATCAATCAATTCAATGTTGTCGAGTTTATTGCGATTAATAACTTCCAATGCCCAATGCACACCCATTCCATATGTAATTACTGTGGCTTTAGATGAATGTTTTTCGACATCAAGAATTTCTTTGATCACTTTAGCCTTTCCAATGGGAATAGTATAGTAATCATCAGGAACCCGTTCTGTAATGCTTCTGTAAAGGGCCTTATGTTCAAAAAACATGACAGGGTTAGGGTCTTCAAAGGAAGAGAGGAGTAGGCCTTTTGCATCAATAGGGAAAGCAGGATATACGATTTTCAATCCGGGTATATGAAAGAACCAAGCTTCATTAGATTGTGAATGGAAAGGGCCTGCTGCTACACCTGCTCCGGTCGGCATCCTTACTACCACATCGGCATTTTGTCCCCATCTCCATTGCGCTTTAGCAATGTTATTACATATTTGAGTTATTCCTTCCGATACAAAATCAGCAAACTGCATTTCAACCATTGATTTCATACCATTAATACTTAAGCCTAATGCTGTACCAAGAATAGCGCTTTCGCAAAGAGGTGTGTTGCGAACACGTTCCTTGCCAAATTCTTTTACAAAACCTTCCGTTATCTTAAATACGCCCCCATATTCTGCTATGTCTTGACCCATTAGAACAAGATTAGTATGTTTTTTCATAGCTAAACGTAGTCCATCGGAAATAGAATCGATCAATCTTTTTTCAGAAGTGGGCGAGTTATTATTTATTTCGGCAGTAGTATAAGTAGCTGGGGCGTAAACGTCATTTATTTCCTCTTTGGTATCAGGCTGAACCTCCTTTTCGTCAAATGCAATTTCAATTCCCACTTCAATTTCTTTTTTTATTTCTTCACGGTAAG
>Ga0154020_10010170_pt1 | contig 10780 bp, 7 predicted proteins | sample Klosneuvirus_201_FD_109709 | JGI IMG/M metagenome (GOLD analysis project Ga0154020, IMG submission 109709) | Active sludge microbial communities from wastewater, Klosterneuburg, Austria - Klosneuvirus_20160825_MG | ecosystem: Engineered > WWTP > Aerobic digester > Activated sludge | place...
ACGGGAGCCCCGGCCTTGTTGCCGACTTCGCCGATAACCTGGGTCACAGACTTGCTGCCGTCATGGACATAGGCCTGTTCCAGCAGGCAGTTTTCCTTGGCGTAGGTCTTGAGGCCAGAGGCAATGATCTTTTCCAGGACGTTGGCGGGCTTGCCCGCGTTCTTTTCCTCGAGAATGGCCTTTTCACGGGCCAGGGTTTCCGGCGGAACGCCGGCCAGATCCATGGCAACCGGATTGGTTGCGGCGACATGCATGGCGAGCAGACGGCCAAAAGCAGCCAGCTCTTCCTTGTTGCCGGTTGATTCAAGGGCGACCAAAACGCCGATCTTGCCCATGCCGGGGGCGGCCTGGTTGTGGACGTAAGAACCAATCACGCCATCCTTGACCTTGAGCGATGCGGTCCGGCGCACGCCCATGTTTTCACCAATGGTGGCCACCATTTCGGCCACATATTCGGCGACCGCATGCTGCGAGCCGGGGAATTTAGCGGTCTTCAGCTTTTCCGTATTGCCATCGGCGGCAAGCGCCAACTTGGCGATGTCAGCGACCATGGCCTGGAACTTTTCGTTGCGGGCGACGAAGTCCGTTTCCGAGTTTACTTCAACGGCAGCGCCGGTGGTGCCGTTGACCGCGATACCGACGAGGCCTTCGGCGGCTACGCGGGTGGATTTCTTGGCCGCCTTGGCCAGACCCTTGGCGCGCAACCAATCGGTGGCGGCTTCCATATCGCCGTTGGTGGCGGCAAGGGCTGCCTTGCAGTCCATCATGCCTACGCCGGTTGATTCACGTAAGCTTTTCACCATGCCAGCTGTAATCTCAGCCATGATCATCCTCTTTCAAAAAATGGAGTAAGGGCCGGCGGTAATCGCTGGCCCTTCAGATTGGGTATTATTCCGCTGGCACGGCTTCGGCCATGGGGTTTTCTTCGGCGCCGAGGTCGTGGCCCGAGGCGCCTTGCGCCTGCGAAATGCCTTCAATGGCAGCGCGTGCGATAAGGTCGCAATAGAGCGCCACGGCACGGCCCGCGTCATCATTGCCGGGAATCGGATAGTTCACTCCGGCGGGATCCGAGTTCGTGTCGATGATCGCCACAACCGGGATGCCCAGTCGATTGGCTTCCTTGATGGCGAGGGCTTCCTTGTTGGTGTCGATCACGAACAGGATGTCAGGCGTTCCGCCCATGTCCTTGATGCCGCCCAGGGCCTTGTCGAGCTTGGCCTTCTCGCGGGAAATGGAGAGCATTTCGCGCTTGGTGAGGCCCATGCCTTCCTTGGCAAGCTGCTCATCGAGGGTACGGAGATGCTTGATGGAATTCGAAATCGTTTTCCAATTGGTGAGCATGCCGCCGAGCCAGCGGGAATTCACATAGTACTGGGCCGAGCGCCTTGCGCTTTCGGCAATCTGTTCTTGGGCAGTGCGCTTGGTGCCAACAAAGAGCACGCGGCCACCCTTGGCTACGGCTGCGGTGACGGCAAGAAGCGCCTGATGCAGCAATGGCACAGTCTGGGCCAGATCGATGATGTGGATGCCATTGCGCGAGCCATAGATATACGACTGCATCTTGGGGTTCCAGCGATGGGTTTGATGTCCGAAATGTACGCCTGCCTCAAGCAATTGGCGCATAGTGAATTCTGGCACAGCCATGGTCTTTTCCTTCTCCGGTTGATCCGCCGCGGATGGTTGTGACCGGATTATCCGGCACCGGAAGGACTTCAGCCTATGAGGGGAATTTGCATTCCCATGGCCCAAGTCCAACACCCGCGTGAGTATTTAACGAGCGGGGCTATACAGGTGCGGTGCAGTAAAGGCAAGCGCGATGGTAAACCATGTAAAAACAATGGTTTGCACTGCTACCTTGGGCGACACACGCGTCTGCCTTTGCGGGCTGTTCAGGGGGCCCTACTTTTTCCGCGCCATGGTCAGGCCATCGCAGATTGGCACCATCACGAGATCAACGCGTTCGTCGGCCATTATCTTCTCATTGAGGGCGCGCAGGGCAACCGTGTCTTCATCCTTGACCGAAGGCTTTGCCACATCACCGCTCCACAGGACGTTATCAATCAGCATGACGCCGCCGGTGCGCAGCAATTTCAGGCCGCCTTCGTAATAGGTGTCGTAGGATGATTTATCGGCATCAATGAACATCATGTCGAAACGCCCGGCCTCACCCACTTTGAGGAGCTGTGCGATGGTTTCAGCACCCGGTCCTAAACGCAGGTCAATGCGGCCCTCGACGCCGGCCTTCTTCCAGAAATTGCGGGCCACCTTGGTCCACTCTTCGCTTACATCCGCGGCGACGATTTTGGCATCACCGGCCAGGGCCATGGCGAGCGATGAGTAGCCGGTGAAGGTGCCGATCTCGAGAATGCGTTTGGCGCCCATGAGCTTGACCAGCATGGCCATGAAGGCGCCCTGCTCCGGCCCGATCTGCATGCGTGCCTCGCCGCCGAGCTTTGCGGTTTCAAGGCGGAGCTCCTTCAGGATGTCCGGCTCGCGGTAGGCGTGGGCGGCGTAATAGTCATAGAGGGGGCCTTCAAGGCCAAGGGTTTTTCCAGTCATTCAACACTCACTCTATGGCTATGGATTCATATGGCCCGATGAAATCGCCCTTCGAAAGGGGCACACCGTTGTGACGGAGGATGGCATAGGCGATGCTCAGGTGAAAATAGAAATCCGGCATCTCGACACTGGCGGCGTAGTCCGTGGCCGGCATGCCCTTGTTGCCGTCAAAAAAGATAGGCACGACGCGCTGGGCGCGTTCGGAAAGGCGGTCAGCCGGTATCGCCTTGAGATAGGCGATTGCGGTTTTCAGACTGGCATGCACATCTTCGAAAGTGGCTTCTTCATAACCCACATGCGGCGCGGGCTCGTCAGTGAAGTGCCGGGCGAAATCCATGGGCAGATAGAGGGCATACTGCAATTGCTGGATGAGGCTGAACATATCGGGGTAGAGCCTTGCAGCCAGCAATACGCCAGCTTCAATTTTGTTCTTGGTGGCATGGGATTGCGCCTTGACGAGCATCCTGTCGAGATTTTCCAGTGAACCGATCATCGCGGCGATGGTGAGGCGATGAAAAGTCTCGGCCTGCGCTGCCTTGGTCATGTTTTTCTCCCTTGGGGTTTCATGCCTCCTTCGGTTTTTGCACAAATCGCTGATAGAGCCAACCTATGCCCACAAGACTGAGGCCCAGGCCAAGGAAGGAGCCGATCTGGTAGAGCCCTTCCAGCCCCGACATATCCCAGAGGAAGACTTTCAGGACCACCAGAACCATGACAGCTAGGCCGGCATAGCGGATGTATTGGCGGCCAAGTTTGATCCCGGCGGCAAACAGGGCAAGGGCGGAGACCAGCCATACGGCGGAATAGGCGTAGGATTCAGCCCCGGACAATGACCACGCAACCAGCACATGCCCCTGGAACACGCGCTTGGTTTCGAGAGTCACGTAGGTCATGGCGAGGACCAGAGCCAGAATGCCGACTGCGGGCCGAAACTGGAGCCAGCCCAAGGCCTCCAAACGGCGCAAGATGAAGCCGAGCAACACGACAGGCGCGAGGTATGCCAGCAGCAGGGCGTTGAACACGACATTGCCGGGGACCGGATCTTCAGTGACAATCGGGTTCAAGGACCCGAGGCTCACAAAGACGATTGCCGCAAGGGATGCGCCAATCAGGATTCGCGCTCCCCATAGGGAAATCAGCGAGGAGAATAGCTGCTGGCGATACATGAGGCCATAGGCTGCACCGAGCCAGGTGAGAATATGGGCCGCCACTTCAAGGAGTTGCGGTTCATCTGTGGTCAAGCCGCCGCCGATGAGCACGCGAAGTTCAAGCGAGACGAGCGAGATGGCAAGGCCGAGGCTGATGCCTTCAAGGGCTGTGGCGGATTTGGTGTGGCCGGATGATTTCAGCCAGCGCGCGGCGAAGTAGAACAGAACAACGGGTATGCCGTAGCCATAAAACGGCCAGTGCTGGCCTAGGGGCAAGGTGCGGTCATCGTTCCAAAGTTCACGCGAAACAAACAGGCGCAGGGCGGTGAGGGAGCCAAGCGCGGCCGCAATTGGCCCCAGCAATGTCACGGCAAGAGTTCTGGTGGAAAATGCATAGGCTGAGGCGAGAACCGCCATGCCTATGGTCAGCCATACGCCATTGAGCATACGGTCTTCAGCAAACAGGAGAAGGCCGGCGCTGCCGATGGCGAGAATTCCGGCGGTGAAATTGTCCTCGTTCGCGGTGATTTTTCCGCGCCGGAGCCAGACTGCTGCAAGCAGCACAGCCGCAGCCAATGCACCAAGGAGAGCCCATGACGTATCGGACAGCAAGCCATCCACCCTGCCCCAGGCGCCGAATAGAAATAACAGCGCGGAACCCGCTGCCAGGATGCCCCAGGTCATGGGCGGTGATTTTTTGAAAACACCGGCAAGGCCCAGTGCGGTGAAAGCCGTGCCGGCGGCGAGCATCCAGCGGAGATAGGGTTGGGCATCGCCCCCCAATAAGCTGGACCAAAGGCCGCTTTCATCCATGGCCCATTCGTTGAAAGCGGCTTGCTCCCAGACCATCAAGACAATGAATGACAGGAGAGCGGCGGCGGGCGCTGCAGCCGTGTCGCCCTGTTTGCACCACGAGAGGGCGGCAATGCCTGCCATGCCGATGAAGAACAGGGTGAGGGCCAGGCCTGAATGGCCGCTTTTCACGACGAGAGCCGCGAGAACCAGCGCGGCCGCGACGCCGCCGATGGAGCCAATTTTCAACGAGTCGGTCATGCCCATGGGGTTCAGAAGCGAGCCCGAGGCGCTGCCCAGAATGCTGCGGCCCGAGATTGCAAAGAGCGACACGGCGCTGATGCACAGGGCGAACAGTCCGATTGGCACAGTATCAGAAACTTCGAAGGGCCCGCCGAGCCAGAGGAACGCCCAAAGGGCCGAGCCACTGATGCCGGCATAGCCCAGCCACCACCAGGGCCGCTTGCGGAGAACCGCAAAGCTCGCGCCGAGAATGATCAGGAGATAGGGAAAGAAGCTCCAGCCCGAAGGATCCGGCGAGGAAATCATCATGGGCGTCACGTTGGAACCCAGGAGGCCAAGGGCGGCAATGAACGGTCCCTGGCGAAGCGAGAGGGCCAACGCCCCCAAAGCCAGCAGCGCCAATCCGATGAAGGCGGTCGTCGGCGCCACCAATTCATAGAGCGCATAGGCGGCGTAGATACTGCCGAAAGCAGTGGAAAGGCCCGCCGCCGACAAAGCGGCGGGCACATAGTTGGGCTGCGCAGCGGCGGGCGTTCTGCGGTGCAGGGTGTCGCCGGCGAAAACCAGGGCAGCGCCCAGCAGCAGGCCCAGGACAATCTGCAGGGGCGGCGAAATGAGGCCGTTGTCATAGGCGTATTTGACGAAGAGCAGACCGCCGATGGCAATGGCCACGCCGCCGATCCAGACGAACCAGCGCGAGGCCAATTGCTGTTCCATATCCTGCTTCGCCGCCGTGGGTTTTTTCTCCGGAACTGATTCAAGGGTTTTGGCCGCTTGAGCCTGCAGGTCCGGATCTGGTGTTTCAGCCAAGACAGGTTCAGGTTCTTTAGCGGCGGCAACGGCCGTGGTGGGCCAGTTCGATTTCTTCTTTTCCGCCTTGGGTGATTCCTTGGGCGCAGGGGCCGCGCCCGCCCCCTGATCGGAAAGCAGCCCCACCTGCAATTTCAGCTGGGCGATTTGTGTGGTAAGGCGCGAAATCCTGTTAAGGGCGATGAGGGCCAGAACGAAACCGGCAAGTGCCATCAACCATCCAAAGCCGTCCATGGAATCCCCTGAGCCATTGAGTCGGGCGAAGTTACACCGCTTGCCTTTGATTGTCGAAATTGGGAAAAGACCGGAAATGACTGCCCGCCTTGCCATTCAGCCAAAACTGCAAAGTGCTATTCCTGTGCGCTGGGAAATTGCCCCTGACCCCGTTCCCTATGATGTGGCGGTGGCACGGATGGAACATGAAGTGGAAGCGATTGCAAAAGGCGATGCTGCGGAACTGGTGTGGCTGCTGGAGCATCCGCCGCTCTACACGGCAGGCACTTCGGCCAAGGACAGCGACCTCATTATGCCGGCCCTATTCCCGGTGCATCACACGGGGCGCGGCGGGCAATACACCTATCACGGGCCCGGGCAGCGGGTAGCCTATGTCATGCTTGACCTCAAGAAACGCGGACAGGATGTGCGGGCCTTTGTGGCGGGACTGGAGGAATGGCTGATTGCGACGCTTGCCGCGTTCAACGTCAAAGGCGAACGACGCGAGGACCGGGTCGGCGTCTGGGTGAAGCGCGAGGGCCGCGAAGACAAGATCGCGGCCATCGGAATCCGGGTCCGGCGCTGGGTGAGCTATCACGGCATCAGCCTGAATGTAGATCCCGATCTCCGGCATTTTGACGGAATCATTCCCTGCGGGGTGCGGGAGCATGGGGTGACCAGCTTTGTTGACCTTGGCTTGCCTGTGACCTTGGCCGATGCGGATGTGGCGCTGAAGAATTGCTTTCAGGATATCTTCACACAAACTCCATGATCACGGCGTCGACGCTGAGGCTGTCGCCGGGCTTGGCGTTGATTTTCTTCACCGTGCCGTCGCGCTCGGCGCGCAGGATGTTTTCCATCTTCATGGCTTCGACGATGGCGAGCGCATCGCCCGCCTTTACCTCCGCTCCCTCGCCCACATGCAACGCCACGACGAGTCCCGGCATGGGGCAGAGAAGTTTCTTGGAGGTGTCAGCCGCCGTTTTCTTCGGCATGAGCTTCACGAGTTCCGCTTCGCGCGGCGCATAGACCCGGGCGTCTATGCTCACGCCGCGATGGCTGAGGCGGTAGCCATTGGAAATGCGGCGGACCTGAACGGAGATTTCCTCACCATCGATAATGCCGTGCCATACGGGCAATCCCGGCGTCCACTGGCTGACGATGGCGCGCTCGCCGCGCTCGCCGGGCAGGAGGATTTGGATCAGACGTTCGGTTTCATGAACAACCTCAGCATCATACCACTCGTCCCCGAGCTTCACCTTGCGCCCACGTGAGAATTTGACAGCCCGGCCGCTCATCTGGCCGGTGATCTTGCGCTTGCGGCGGTTTTCAACATGGTCGAGCACGCAGGCAACGGTGGTGAGCCGGTCGGCGAGTTCAGGGGTGATGGCATTGCCCTTGAAGCCATCGGGAAATTCCTCGGCGATGAAGCCGGTTGAAAGCGTTCCCTCCTTCCAGCGCGGATTGTCCATGATGGCGGAAACAAAGGGTACATTGTGCTGGATGCCATCAATGTAAAAACCATCGAGGCCCTGCGCCATGGCGGTGATGGCTTCGGCCCGTGTGGGCGCGTGGGTGCAGAGCTTGGCAATCATCGGGTCGTACCAGATGGAGATCTCGCCGCCTTCGAACACGCCCGTGTCGTTGCGGAGTGTCACGCCATCACTGATTTGCTCCGCAGGCGGACGATATTTCACCAGGCGGCCCACTGACGGCAGGAAATTCCGGTAAGGGTCTTCGGCATAGATGCGGCTTTCGATGGCCCAGCCGTTCAGTTTCACGTCAGCCTGGCGGAGAGCCAATTTTTCGCCGTAGGCCACACGGATCATTTGCTCAACGAGGTCGACGCCCGTCACCAGTTCGGTGACCGGATGTTCAACCTGCAGCCGCGTATTCATTTCAAGAAAAAAGAAGGAGCGGTCCTGCCCGGCGACGAACTCGACCGTGCCGGCGCTGTCGTAGTTGACAGCTTTGGCCAGGGCCACGGCCTGCTCGCCCATGAGCTTCCGGGTTTTGGGATCAAGCAGAGGCGACGGGGCTTCCTCGACCACTTTCTGGTTGCGGCGCTGGATGGAGCATTCGCGCTCACCGAGATAAATCACGTTGCCGTGCTTGTCGCCGAGAACCTGAATCTCAATATGGCGCGGATTGACAATGAATTTCTCGAGGAAGACGCGGTCGTCGCCGAAGCTGGATTGGGCCTCAGATTTGGCGCGGGCAAAGCCATCGCGGACTTCAATGGCCGAATGGGCCACGCGCATGCCCTTGCCACCGCCGCCGGCCGAGGCCTTGATCATCACTGGAAAGCCGATCCCTTCGGCAATCTTCACGGCTTCGTCTTCGGTCTCGATGATGCCCATGTAGCCCGGCACAGTTGACACGCCGGCGGCCTGGGCGGCCTTCTTTGATTCAATCTTGTCGCCCATGGCATCAATGGCCGCCGCATTGGGCCCGATAAAGACAATGCCGGCCTCACTGAGGGCCTTGGGGAAAGCCGAGCGTTCAGACAGGAAGCCGTAGCCGGGATGCACCGCTTCCGCGCCGGTCACCTTGCAGGCTGCAATAATCTTATCCATCACGAGATAGGATTGGGCGGCGGCGGGCGGGCCAATGTTTACCTTTTCATCGGCCATTTCCACATGCAGGGCCCGCGAATCGGCATCGGAGTAGACAGCAACGGTGGCAATTCCCATCCGCCGGGCGGTCTTGATCACGCGGCAAGCGATCTCGCCACGATTGGCAATCAATATTTTCTTGAACATGGAGCCCCGGGAAAGGTTTTATTGTTGACTGTAACAAGGGTCGCCAGTAGGCGCAATCATTCTGCTTCCTAATGACCCAGCCCATAGAATGCCATCTTTCTAGGGAACCAATCGAAGATTCTGCAGTTTAATGAGAATGGGATATCGCAAATCTATGGGCAAACTGAAGTTCATCTTGTTTTTTGCAGCGATATTTGCCGTAGCCGGTTGGGAATGCTCCAATGCGGCGCAGCCTGGCGGCCTCAAAAACTTTCTGAACAATCTGGATCGCAGCGTCTGCCAAAAATTCAACGCAACGTGCAAGACGCGAGGAAAGCAGACAGCCACGAAAAAGAAAAAAATCCAACCGCCCATTCCCGTGGAAAAGCCAAGAATCGCAGAGGGTGCCACGGAGTCTGTCCCCCTTCCCTTTGAAGAACCAAAGCCGGCGAAAGATTTTGCGGAGCCTGCACCCATTCCGCGCGCCAAGCCACAGGATCTTCAGAAACTCGCCCTGATCGTTCCGAGCGCCGTTCCCGCTGCCACTGATCCAGGCAAGACTGACAAGCTTGCAACCCCAACCATCAAGTCCACGCAGCGTCCGGTGATTGCGGCAAAGGCGATTCCTGAGATGACTGCAAAGCCATCAGTGCCCGCTCCCCTGCCGCGCATCAAGCCGGAAAAGCTGCAACAGCAGGCTGCCTTGATCCCGCGGGTCCTGCCGGAACAAGCCACCGCCAAGGATGGCCATGAATCGTGTCTTCAGAAATTGCGCGCGATGGGCGCGGAATTCACAATTGCCCCGGCCACAGTTGATTACGGAAAGTGCAATGTGAAAAATCCGGTGAACCTTCGGTCGGTCACCACCAAGCACAGCACCATAGACCTGCCCGAGGCACCCTTGCTAAACTGCAAATTCGCCCTGCAGTTTTCCAAGTGGCTGAGCGAGTCCGGAGCGCCGATCCTTTCAGCGCAATTGAACTCGCCGGTTGAACGGATCTCGACGGGGCCGGGTTTTGAGTGCCGGGGCCGCAACGGTGACGGCACGGCAAAAGTCAGCGAGCATGGCTATGGCAACGCGGTGGATATCTCCACGTTCCGTTTGCAAAATGGCAAGACGCTCAATGTGGGAGACAGCACGCTGCTTCCAGGGGTCCGAGCCTCGGCCTGCGGCTATTTCACCACGGTTCTCGGGCCAGGCGCAAATGCAGCTCACGCCTCACATTTCCATTTTGACATGGGCGCTCATGGCAAAAGCGGCAATTACCGCATTTGCCAGTAACGGGCAGCCGGAAACTCACTAATTAGGGCATTTATTGAGCTGATTTGCCCTTTGGGACCGTCTCCGCTACACAGCGCCAAATGAACACTCATGTCCCAAAAGTCGGCCTTGTTTCATTGGGTTGCCCCAAAGCACTGGTTGATTCCGAACGCATTCTCACCCAGCTTCGGGCCGAGGGCTATCTCATCGCACCCGGGTATGCGGATGCCGATGTGGTGCTGGTCAATACCTGCGGCTTTCTCGATAGCGCCAAAGCCGAGAGCCTTGCCGCCATCGGCGAGGCCATGGCGGAGAACGGCCGGGTCATCGTCACCGGCTGCTACGGCGTCGAGGCCGATGCCATCCGCGCCGCCCACCCTGGTGTCCTGGCGATCACCGGGCCGCATCAATATGAGGCCGTGGTGGGGGCCGTGCACAATGCGCTGCCACCGGTGCATGATCCCAAGTATGACCTCATGCCGCCCCAGGGCCTGCGCCTGACGCCCAAGCATTATGCCTATCTGAAAATCTCCGAAGGCTGCAACAACCGCTGCTCCTTCTGCATCATCCCATCCATTCGCGGTGACCTTGTTTCGCGGCCCGTGGCTTCGGTACTTTACGAGGCCGAGCGACTTGTGAAAGCGGGCGTGAAGGAATTGCTGGTGATCAGCCAGGACACGTCTGCCTATGGCGTGGATACCAAGTACGCCACGAGCAAATTCCATGGCCGCGAGGTGCGCGCCAAGTTCTATGACATGGCAAAGGAACTGGGCGATCTGGGCGCATGGGTGCGGATGCACTATGTATACCCCTATCCCCATGTCGATGATGTGATCCCGCTCATGTCGGAAGGGAAAATTCTGCCCTATCTCGATATTCCGTTCCAGCACGCGGCCCCCAACGTGTTGAAGGCGATGCGGCGGCCGGCGAACCAGGAAAAGGTTCTGGACCGTTTGGCCTCATGGCGTAAAATTTGTCCGGATATTGCCATCCGCTCCACCTTTATCGTGGGG
>Ga0154020_10010171_pt1 | contig 10780 bp, 7 predicted proteins | sample Klosneuvirus_201_FD_109709 | JGI IMG/M metagenome (GOLD analysis project Ga0154020, IMG submission 109709) | Active sludge microbial communities from wastewater, Klosterneuburg, Austria - Klosneuvirus_20160825_MG | ecosystem: Engineered > WWTP > Aerobic digester > Activated sludge | place...
CAAGATGCAGGCGGCGACGAACAAGGCGCCGGCCCCGACGGAGGGGAATTTGCGTTACGGACCGCATCCGCGCCAGGTTTTGGATCTGTGGCAGGCGCCCTCGGAACGTCCGACCGGGCTGGTCGTTTATTTTCACGGGGGCGGTTTCGTTTCGGGCGATAAAGCTGCGGTGCGGTCCATGCACCTGATCTCGCAGTGTCTCAAGGCGGGCGTGTCGGTGGCGGCAGTCAATTCGCGGTTTTTGTCCCCTGAGGTGACGCTGCGAAGCATCCTCGGAGACGCCGCGCGCGCAGTCCAATTCCTGCGATCCCAAGCGAAGGTATGGAACCTCGACAAGGCGCAGATTGCCGCCTGTGGCCATTCGGCGGGTGCCGGGACATCGCTCTGGCTGGCGCTTCACGACGAGATGGCGGACCCGGAAAACGCGGATCCGGTCCTGCGCGAATCCACGCGTCTAGCCGCAGCTGTCTCCTGGGACGGGCAATACACCTACGACTTCCCTCAATGGGGTGGCCCCTTCGGCGAAGAGAATCGGCGGCGGTTTGGCGGTATCTACAATTCGCCGACGATCTATGGATTGAAGGCGGAGGCGGAGCTGATGGGGCCGGCGGGTCAACGACTCCGGGCCGAGTGTGATTACTATGCCATGATTTCGGCGGATGATCCACCCGTGTATGTCGGGTGTGGATTGCCGTCCACGGACCTGACGAATGTGGGTCAGTACCTGCATCACCCGCGGCACTCCCTTATGTTGGTCGAGCGGTGCCGGAGTGTGGGGGTGAAGGTGGTGGCGAAGATTCCGGCCCTGAAAATCGCCCCGGAGGCGCATGATCCGCAGCACGGGGAACCATTTCTCATTCGGATGCTTGCAGAGGCTGGCCGCGGGCCGCGGGCGGACGCGCGCTAAACCGGCTGGCGTCGCTGAAAACAAGCAGGCTGCCGGCCCGGGGCGCGGCCGGAGGGGACGCGGTCAGGTTAAGGCACGATGGCAGGTATGCGGCGCAGAAATGCGATCATGCGCTCGGCTGCCTGGGCCGATTGGGGACGGGTGAATCCGTGCCCCCCGCTCTCGATGATTAGCACCTCGTGCGGCACCTTCACGGCCGAGAGGGCGTGGCCTAGCAAATAGGCCTGGTTAACCGACACGACCGGGTCCCGGTCGCCCTGGATGACCAGAACGGGCGCATCGTTCTCACTCACATAGGTGATCGGAGAGAGTTTCGCCCAGATCGGATCCTCCGGCTCCATCGTGCCGCTCCAGTCGGCCAGAACTTGGGCGGCGCTTTTGTTGTAGTAGGCGAGGGTGATCGCCTCGAGCTCGGCCTTCTGTTTCTCCTCGCTGGCCGAAAGCGGGCGGGACGGGGACGCGGGCTTTAAGCGCGTGAAATCGGCCATGGAATAGTAACTTACGACCGCTTGGACTCGGCTCGAGACGTCCGCCCACTCTCCGGATCCTTCCAGGCCATCCGCGGGGCTGGTGAAACCGAGCATGAGTGCGAGGTACGCGCCCGCGGAGTCGCCGGCGGCGGCGATGCGGGTGGCGTCAATATTCAGGCCGCTGGCATGAGTCCGCACGTAGCGCACGGCGGTCTTGGCGTCATGGACCTGCGCTGGCCACTTGAAGTCGGGGGCGAAACGATAGCTGACGGTGATCCCGACGATTCCCTGTGAGGCGAGGAATCGAATTTGGCCGTAGGCGTCCTGACGTTTGCCCGCCTGCCATCCTCCGCCGTGAAAGTAGATCACCGCGGGAAACGGTCCCTTCCCCGCCGTATCCGGGGGACGCGCGATGTCGAGTTTCAGATCGACGCCGCCAGCGCGGCTGTAGGTTTGATCCTTGAGCAGGGAGACGGCAGCGGGCTCCTGAGCCTGAAGCTGGGAAAGGGCAAGAAGTGCGACAGCGACCGTGCATGCAGCGCGGGTGGACTTTGTCCGAAGGGGCGTATGTCCCAGATGTCGTTCGATCATGGGGAACTCATCGCAGGGGCGGGTTGCGCGCTTGATGGGAATGCTTTTCCGAAGCGGGGAGGACTTCTTGGAGTGCGAGGCGCCGAATGCGGAGAGGGCGGGACCGGGTGGTCCCGTCGAGGCCTCAACGAGGTCGCCTACAACGGAGGCGGACTTGAGATGACGGGTATTCGGTCGGTAGCACTTCGATCCAGGTAAGCCACGCCTGACGCCTTGCTGTGTCTTGTTTAGAAGCGATAGGCGGCGCGGAAGGTCAGCGAAAGGGGCTCTCCTCGATAGAAACTGATGAAGTACTTTTCGTTGAGCAGATTGTTCACCAGCGCGCTCAGGCGGAGTTCGCCATCGCGCAGGGGCATCGTGTAGTCGACACCCGCGCGGAGATTGACGTAAGACGGAGCGGTCACCTTGTACGAAGAGAGGTTGGGAATTTCGACGTCGGAAACGTAGTTCCCACCGAGGCCGGCACCCCAACGCGTCCCTGGAAACTTGTAGTGGTTCCACAGGCTGAAGGTGTGCTTGGGCGAGTTCGGGCTGCGCTGGCCGACGAAGTTGCCTTGGTTGGGATCGCGGATCCGACGGCCGTCGATGGTGGTGACGAACGGGATGGCGTTGTTCTCCGTGACCTTGGCGACCGGCAGCCATCCGGCGGTGAATGTGGAGGAGTAATTTTTCGTCGGCTGCCAGGAAAGTTCCAATTCGAGTCCGCGACTCAGGCGCTCGCCGCCCGGGATGGACCAGGTGACATTGTTATTGGTATCGGCGTCGAGATTGCGGGGATCCGCCTCGGTCCGGGCCACGTCCGTGGTCCTGAAAGCCGCGTCATTGACGCGGGCGGTTTCGAAAGCGGTGAACTGACCCACCAGCGTGCGGTTGAGGAGTCCGAACTTGATCCCCACATCGTAGCCGACACCGGTCACGGGAGGGTGAATATTGGAGTTCTTCTCTTCCTGGGTGGCACCCGCCCCGTTCACCAGAAAGATGTTGATGTTGGGATCGAAGGATTTGCTCCGACTCGCGAAGAACACCAAGTTCGGCGTCACGTTCCAAGTGATTCCGAGCGTGTTGATATCCGTGATGTCAGCTTCGTTCTTGAAGGGGATGTTGCGCACTTCGTATTCCTGCACCCGGCCGCCGACCAGAATTCCGATCTTCCGGTCAAAGAACTCGGCGATGTGACTTGCGTAGTAGGCGTTCTCGTAGTTTTGCGCCCATGCAGGCGGCACAACCTCACCGGGATAACGCTGCACGAAGCGCGTGATGTCGAGGTAGGGGTCAGTCTTGGGATTGAAGCCGGGCGAGGCGATGGCGGAGGTGGACGCGCGCGGGTCCTTGGCCACACCCGGCGCCTGATTCAAAGGATAGAGCGCCCCGTTGATGTTCCGGTAGTAGTCCTTGAAATACTGACCGCCGATATTGGTGGTATGGTGGGTGGGCCCGATGTCGTAATCGAAGAGCGCCGAAAGGGACATCGTTGTTGAGTCGTTGACGTCCTCGCGCACCTGAAAGTTGGAGGCGCGCATATTGCCGTCGGCGAGGATCTCGGTCAATTGGACGTTGAGGCGCGGGCGGCGGAGATCGTATTTGGTGTAGCTGGCTTTGACCGCGATGTGGCGATTCGGAGTCCAGAGGGCGTCGCCCCCCCAGTTCTTGACGATCTTGCGGAAATAGGTGCCGACGGCGCTGGGGTTGTAGTGCCAGCCCCGGGGCGTCAGTTCGCCGGACAAGCCCGTGGCCCAAGTCGGATAGACACCGTCCTTGTTGTTGGGATCGCTCCGATAGGACTGCTGGGTCATGATGATCCAATTGTTCAGGTTCTCCTTCCATTGACCGCGCAGGAGATCCGCGACGGCGGCATTGGTCAGAGCACCCAAACCGTAAAACCCCTTCGCCCAACTGATTTGCTCGGGCCGCGGATTCGCGTAGTCGAGGTAGTACTGCGGAGCGATGACGCTGTGGGCGATCGAGTTACCCGTCTGGACGCGGTTTGAGTACTCGAACTTGCCGTTTAGCCGCAATGTATCGGAAACCTTATAGCTGACAGCGCCGCGCGCGAACTTGAGCTTGTCGTAACCCTCGTCGATAAAGGAGCCATTGTCCTGGTAGGTGCCGTCAAGCCGGTACGTGAAGCGTCCACCCTGGTCGAGTTTGCCCTGGGATCCGATGTCGACTGCTTTTTTTCCGTAGGACCCGGCAGTGATAGTCAGCGACTGCTGTCGGACCGCGGACGGTGGGCGGGTGCCAAAATTGAAGATGCCGCCAGGTTGTGCGCGGCCGAAGAACAAGGTGGCGGGCCCCTTGATCACCTCGACGCGGGCGCCGGTACGAACGATCGGCTCCGTGTAGTAGCGCACTCCATCCTGGGAGTAATAACTGGTGGCCTGACCGCGCGCATTTCCCGTTGAGCCGAGACCGGTGGGATCCGGCACCACGTAGGTGTTGGGCATGAATTGGGAAATCTCCGCGTAGCTGCTCAGACCGGCGTCGCGAATGAAATCCTCCGTCAGCACATTGATGGTCAGAGGGGTGTGCTCGACGTCGCGGTTGAAGCCGGTGGCGACCACCGAATTGGTGGCGCGGTAACCGGACTCGTCTGCCGTGACATCGAACGGACTGAGGGTGATGACATCCCTATCTGCTCCCGGTCCCGCGGGAGTTCCTGGCGCTGCCGCAGATTGGGCGGAGGCGATCAACGGTGAGAGCAGAGTCGCGATGATGGCGGACTGGAGCAGGCGAACGTCGAACGTTGCCGGGCGCGGAGAGGAGTCGGTCATGACGGAGTGGGGTGAAGGGTGGGGGTGACCAGTCGGGGGGGGGGCCGGCGTCACGAACCAAGGCAGGGCGGTTCGTTTCGGTCTTTAGATTGTATGTTTTTTGTATCGTCAAGGTTTTAATATTGTCTCTGTTGAAGACGTCTCGCTACCGTTGAAGTCGAAGATGGCGGACAGATTCTTGTCCCGCTTGATTGAATCCGCCTATCCCGACGTCTTTCACGCCATGTCCGTTCTATCCAACCAAGGTCCCCAAGCGCGCTCTTTGCGTGCGCTGCGCAAATGGATCGCCGAGGGCAAGCTTGCGGCAGGGGAGCCGCTTCCGACGGAGCACCGGCTGATGGAGTTGCTCAAGGTCTCTCGGACCACGGTGAGGGCGGCGTTGGCCCAGTTGGAGGCGGAGGGGCTGATCCATGCGGGCGACAACCGGCGTCGCCGCGTGGGCGAGGCTCCCGGCGCCAAGCGGACGATTCTTTCAAACACGGTGGGCTTGCTGACGATCTCGGTCAGCATTCCGGACGTGATTCAGCAGCGTCGCGTCCGTCCGGTGTGGGAGCGTTTCATTCAGGTGGGAGCGGTCGAGGCGTTGCAGCAGGCGGGCAAAGACGCGTTGACGGTGCAACTGGCGGAGGCGCCTCTCGATCGGATTGCTCAGTTCCATGCGGACCGCCCCTTCGGATTCATCGCGTTGCACGATGGAATCAAGGCCTCCCCGGCGTGGCAGGCGATTGATGCCCTTGTCAAAACGGGGGTGCCGCTGGTGGTCTATGGATTTGGTGCGTATTACCCTCATCATGACACGCTGGCGTCCGACCATGCTGCGGGCTGCGCGGCGTTGACCCGGTTTCTCCTCAAGCGGGGGCGCCGACGGCTGTTGCGATTGTGGAACGTGGAAAACCTCTCACTTCCCGTTCCAGGATGGCTGGCCGAGCGGGACCGGGGCTTCGACGAGGCGATGCGCGAGAGCGGCCTGCCCGTGTTGCCGTCTTTGCTCGTACCGCTCAATCTCCGCGAGGAGTTGTCCGGCGACACCTTCATGCTTCGCCGCCGGCTCCTTGCCGGGTTCCTCGTCGATTATGTCACCGGACCGAATCGGGTTGATGCCATTCTGGCGGCGAGCGACTCGGTGTTCTTTCCAATCGCGGCCGCCTGCCGGCAACTCGGGCTCAAGCCCGGAGAGGACATTGATTTGGTGGGCTACGACAACAACTGGCGCGAATCGGTCTATCGCACCTGGGAACCGTCGGTGCCCCTGGCAACGGTCGACAAGAACAACCTGCAGCTTGGCCACGAACTTGCCGACCTGCTGATTGCCCGGGCCGAGAATCAACTGGGCCCGAAGAAACAGCACCGGCTGTTTGCGCCGGAGATGGTGGTGATTGAGCCGTCGTCGTGAGGAGAGAAGACGGCCCGCAGCCCGATCAACCGTAAGTTGGCTTCTGTGGCCAGCCCGCCGGTGACGATTCCCAATCCTCCTGCCGACCATAGGGCGTGACGTCGAGCAAGCTGTAGCTGTCGGTCAAGCGCTCGACCCCGCGTCCGTAGGTCGAGTAGGTGTGATAAACTTGGTTGTTCATCAGAAAGAACACGCTCAGGCCGTGCGATTCTCCAGGACTCGCCTCAGACACGGGCACGTTTTCGCTTTGTTTGACCGGTCGGTAGTTGTATTCCATCGGAGCGATTTTCGCGTCGAGCGAGACATGAAAATCGTAGTTGAAATCGCTGCCGAACGACGAGACCCACGTGCGAGCCCAGCCGTTGGCTGATTTGTAGGCTTGGAGTTTGGCGAGCGGGGCGCGCGAAATGAGGGCGAAGGAGGTTCTTCGTTCCTGCAGTAGGGAGAGGTCGCCGAGGGCTTGAACATATCCGGTGCAGCCCGGACAACCCTTATCCCACGCCGGATCGAACATGAAGTGGTAAACAATCAATTGGGGCCGGCCTTCGAAGAGATCGACGAGACGACACTTTCCCTCAGGGGCGTCGAATACGTAGTCCTTTGCCACCGGCACCATCGGCAACCGCCGCCTCTCGGCGTTGATTCGGTCGTTATGCCGGGTCACTTCTTTCTCCTGATGCAGGAGAGCGAGCCGTGCGTGAAGCCACTCGGCGGGGGAGGCGATCGGAGGATGGGGCAGGAGCGGGGTACTCATAAGGAGAGGGCTGTGGGTTCGTGTAGTTCAACGAACGAGAACCGGCATAACGGACAGCTCTGTGAAAACTCCTGCAGAATAACCCGGATGTAACGCAGTTAAGCGCGAAGCAGACGCAAAGCCGCTGGGATTAAGCGCGAAGACGCGAAGGCGTGAGGGTTAAGCGCGAAGACGCAAAGACGCTAAGATCGGAGGGAAGGGGGTTCCCCAGATCGTTGGAGACCTATGAGCTCGCCGGTGGGTGCTGAAAGATCACCCACCTTCTTATTCCGACCTTTGCGTCTTCGCGTCTTTGCGCTTCAACAGGATCGCCTTCGTTACCTGACGAGGTAGCGATTCAGCAGGTTTTCGAGATATTCCTGGTGGCCGCTGCGTGGAACGGGTTCACCGAGCTTCGTCAGCACGAGTTTCTCCAGTTCCTTGAAACCGATTTTGCGCGACTCGATGTCCTTGCCGAATCCGGTGTCGAAGCTCGCGTAGCGATCGGCCACGAAACGGCCGAAGTGGTTGTCGGCAATGATTTGCCGGGCGATCTTGAATGCCGCCGCGTACGCATCCATTCCGCCGATATGTGCGTGGAAGAGATCGACCGGGTCGATGCTCTGCCGGCGAAGCTTCGCGTCGAAGTTGAACCCGCCGGTGCCGAGGCCGCCGGCCTTGAGAATCGAAACCATCGCGAGCGTGAGCTCCTTGACGTCGGTATTGAACTGGTCGGTGTCCCAGCCGAGCAGCAGGTCGCCGGAGTTCGCGTCGATGGATCCGAGCATGCCCTGCGCCGCTGCGACCTCGATCTCGTGTTGGAACGTGTGTCCGGCGAGCGTGGCGTGGTTGGTTTCGATGTTGAACTTGAAGATCTTCTCGAGGCCGTAGGTCCGGAGGAACGCAATGCCACTGGCGACGTCGAAGTCGTATTGGTGCTTGGTCGGCTCCTTCGGTTTCGGCTCGATGAGGAATTGTCCCTTGAAACCGATGCTTTTGGCGTAGTCGGCCGCCATGTGCATGAAGGTGGCGAGGTGGTCCTGTTCCCGCTTGAGGTCCGTGTTCAGCAGGGTTTCGTATCCCTCGCGACCGCCCCAGAAAACGTAGTTCTCGCCGCCGAGTTCCTGGGTCACCTCCAGTGCCTTCTTCACCTGCGCGGCGGCGTAGGCGAAGACCTTGGCGTCGGGGTTGGTCGAGGCACCGGCCATGTACCGCGGGTTGGAGAAGAGGTTGGCTGTTCCCCAGAGCAGCTTCACCCCGGTGCTCTTCTGAAGTGCTTTGGCGTGGGCCACGACTTGGTCGAGAATCTTGTTCGACTCGGCGAGGGTCGCACCCTCGGGGGCGATATCCCGATCATGGAAGCACCAGAAAGGTGACTCGATCTTCTGGAAGAACTCGAAACCGGCCTCGAGGCGAACTTTGGCGACGCTGACCGGATCCTTCCCGCTCTCCCACGGGCGCACGATCGTGCCCGGGCCGAAGGGATCGCTGCCGGTGCCGCGGAACGAATGCCAGTAGGCGATCGAGAACCGCATCTGTTCCTTGAACGTCTTCCCATCGATGACCTCGCTGGGATTGTAGTGGCGGAACGCCAACGGATTGTCCGACGAGGGACCCTCGTAGACGATGCGGTCGAGATTCGGGAAGAAGGCTTTCGTGGACTTGGGCTTTGACTTGGCCATGGGGCTGCGATCGTTGACGAGACAGTTGCGAGTGACTTGAGGGAGTTGCTGGACAGACGTGACGAGAGGGATCGAGTCGTGGAGTTGCCTCGATCGATCGAGGTTTACGGCTAAGCCCAGAGGGCGACGGAAACCAGCAGGATTTGTTGAACGCTTTTAAGTGGTGCGGCGATCGACGGGCCAAAAAGAGGGTGGCACTGTCCGGCCGAGCGCGCAGACTTCCGCCTTCTCGATGATGCACAAAGCACTGATGGTCTTGGATGATCGTTCGGCCGGCCTGATTTATGGCGAGGAGCTTGGCAACGAGATTGGCCGGCGGACCGAACTGCTCGCACCTCATCTGACGAAGGATGCGGTGATGCTCAGACCAGACCTGCTCAGCGAGGTGGAGGTGATTTTCTCCGGTTGGGGTGCCCCCCGCATGGATGAGGCCTTTCTCGCCAAGGCTCCGCGATTGAAAGCGGTGTTTTACGGTGCGGGTTCAATCCGGCAAATCACGACGGACGCCTTCTGGGCTCGCGGGGTGACGATTTCCAGCGCCTATGCGATGAATGCCATTCCGGTCGCCGAGTACACGTTGGCGACGATTCTGTTTTCGCTCAAACGCGGGTGGTACCATGCATCCGAAACCAGGCGGCGCGGCGCGCTCCCGCCGCGCTCCAAAGTCGCGGGAGCCTACGGCAGTGTCGTGGGGTTGGTGTCTCTCGGCATGGTGGGACGTCTCGTGCGTGAGCGACTCCGGCCCTTTGATCTGGAGGTGCTGGCGTTTGATCCCTTCGTGACCGCCGAACAGGCGACCGCCTTGGATGTCGAGATGGTGCCGTTGGGCGAAATCTTTCGTCGCAGCGATGTGGTCAGTCTCCATACGCCATGGTTGAAAGAGACCGAAGGCATGGTCCATCGAGAGCATTTCAGTCAGATGCGTGAAGGTGCCACCTTCATTAATTCGGCGCGAGGGGCGGTGGTGAATGAGACCGACCTGATCGAGGTGCTGTCGCGCAGGGCTGATCTGACGGCGGTCTTGGATGTCACCTGGCCGGAGCCGCCGGTGCCGGGATCCCCGCTCTTTACGCTCCCAAACGTGGTGCTCACGCCGCACATCGCGGGTTCGATGGATCGGGAATGTGTGCGCATGGGGCGTTGTATGCTGGATGAGTTTGACCGTTGGACGCGGGGAGAGCCGCTCAAGTGGGCGATCTCAAAAGAGAGGGCGGCGGTACTGGCGTGAGCGACCGTTTCCTCGCGGCCGGTTTTGGCGTTGAACGAATCGAGGGCGCAAGACGGGGCCGTAGGCGCCGGCTTCAAGGGTTGGCGGGACGATTCGTGAATTGAAGCCGGTCGATGACCGGACGAGGCTGGAGCGATCCACCATGAGTGACTCCGTCTATGTCCGGGCCCGCCAGTTGATCGATGCCGTCCACGCCTCCGACCCCAGCCGGGCGCCGGACGGCCGGGCGGCGGAGTGGGTGTATGCCGATCGGGTGGAAGCGTGGGTTCAGCGCTTGGTGCCTGACGCGTCGGAACTGCTGCGTCTGGCGGCGAGGTGCCAGCACTTGGAGCGGTGGAGTGTACCGAGGTCCTCCTTTCCCTTGGATAAGCCGGGATACCATGCGTGGCGACGCTCGTTGTATACGCGACAGGCTGAGCGGGCGAGAGCGCTGCTGATCGAGGCTGGGATCGAACCCGAGTTGGCCGCGGAGGTGGCGGTTTGGGTTTCGAAAACCGGACTGAAATCAAACCCGGGCACGCAGGCGTTGGAAGATGCTGCCTGTCTGGTATTTCTGGAGAATGAAATCAGTGGATTTGCGTCCCAGCACGCCGACTATCCCCGGGAAAAGTTTATCGAGATCCTGAGGAAAACCTGGCGGAAAATGAGCCCATCCGCGTGCTCTGCCGCGTTGGCCTTGGAGCTTCCTCCCGCGATTGCGGCCTTGGTCAAGGAGGCGGTCGGGTAGGCGATTTGGGGTAAAAATTGGCAACCGGTGCGGAGCCAGCCGGTCGCCGGAGCGGTAAGATCGTGACGTGACTGCAAACCCGATCGCAGAATTTCAGCGCTGGCTCGACGAGGCGGTGTCGGCCGGCTTGACCGAACCCACCGCGGCGGCGCTCGCCACGGCCGACCGCACGGGCCGTCCCAATGTCCGGATGGTTCTCTTGAAAGCGGCCGATGAGCGCGGCTTTGTTTTCTATACGAATCTGGAAAGTCCCAAGGCACTCGAAATTAAAGAGAACC
>Ga0154020_10010172_pt1 | contig 10779 bp, 7 predicted proteins | sample Klosneuvirus_201_FD_109709 | JGI IMG/M metagenome (GOLD analysis project Ga0154020, IMG submission 109709) | Active sludge microbial communities from wastewater, Klosterneuburg, Austria - Klosneuvirus_20160825_MG | ecosystem: Engineered > WWTP > Aerobic digester > Activated sludge | place...
CGCGATGATGGCGCTGGTGATGCGGTCGTCGGTGATGGTGAACACGCAGATGTCGGCGGAATTGCGCGCGCCATGCAGCGCGTTGATGATGCGCGCCACGCAAGCCTCGCCCGGGCTGAAAAACGCTTCCGTAAAGTGTTCGCCCGCGTTGCCGGTGGGGGGCAGCAGGAGCTTGTTCACGTCCTCCAGCCACGCCAGCACGGCTGGAGGCGGATGCGCATAACTGCGCTCGAGCGCGATCTCGAAGGCCTTGTGCCGCAACACGCCGCGCGCCTGCTCATTGAGCGCGGCTTCCTTCAAATGCTCGCGCAAAGCCGCGCGCTCACCGCCGGAAAGGTTGGCGTCATCAGCAGTCTGGCGCAGCATGTTTTCCCACTCTTGGATATCCATGCGGTCTCCACTGTCTCGTACGTGCCCGTTCATCCGCTGAATCAGAATGCGACGCGATCCCATTCCTCAGAAACCAGGTCTTCGAAACACGACAGCGCAAAAGGCGTTCGTGCGGCAAGCCAAACATCGTTCGCCCCATTGCTCTTCATCGTCATGACCAATGCGCCATCACGGGCGAAGAACCGAGCGCCATTCCAGTTCCAGCGTTCGCGTGCGAGAGGCTTCACTCGATCCAAGATTGCCCCAACCAGGTCGTCTGGGAGTGCAATCGCATACGCCCCGAATTGAGCGTTCAGGATTGCCTCAAAGAGGACAGCCTGAATCAGGAAACCAGACAGTCGCTGCGGCTCCTCGATCCATGGCTCTCCTTCTTCGTTGTTGCGATACCAGACCTTTGGATCCTCGCCTTCGGGCTCAGTCGCCCAGAGGCATACAGCCTGGTTCTCAACGAGGAAGACAACCTTCCCACCCTCAATCGCCAGCTCTGAAGGTGGAACAAGATGATTATGCTTGAAGACTTCTGGACTCGTTGCCAGGGGGCCGAGCGATTTGCGAAGGAGCGGCGGTCCGACATTGGAATTGGTGGGCATCCCGGTGGCGGGCTTTCCGTACCAGCGCTCAATGAACACCGTGAGTGCTGCCCATTGTTCCCTTGGACTGCTTTTTGCAGCGAGGTTCGTAAAAGGTTCCTCGGGAGGTGGGCCCTCTGTCGGAAGCCGCCCCTTGATGAGTTCAAGCCATGTGGATCTCGTAAGGGCAGGGCGAATGGCAAACTGCATTTGGCATGGCAAGCCCTTGCCCGACGAATAGCTTATGACGCATCCATCACCAAGGAACCGCACGGCCTTGAGCCCCGCGTAAACAAAGATGAGCAGTTTCGTACTAGGGCGCACCACCTGCTTCGGCAGTTCTCCCGGCCACTCCAAAGTTGAGCGGTCCGGGAAACCGATGCCGCTGGCGGCGCCAACCCGTGCGAACAGTGCTACGACATCGGAGCCCACAACGCAGTCTTCCTCACCTGCCTTGGAACCTATGCCGCTTCGGACTTCTCGACGGTCATACATCTTTCCCGGAACTAACGTAAGCGACATGGGCGATTCCTCCTCGCGCGATCACGGCTATGGGTACTTGGGCCTGGCTTCGTCAGCGGTTGCTTGCAGCATTGCCTCCCATTACTAGGTATCCATGCGCGCAGTATCGCGCGGCTATGGCGCAGTGCAACGCTTGAGTGGCAGGCTCAACGGACTAGATTGGTGCCCTCGCCACGGGGGGGGCCCATGCGCCTGAATCTTGTGATTGTCTGTGCACTAGTGTTGTGCTGCGCCGCGGCATGTGCCGAGACTTACTACGCCGATCCGGTGAATGGCAAAGCAGGCAACCCCGGCAGCAAGGCCGCACCCTGGGGTGCGCTGGAGGAGGTCGTCTCCAGCGGCGCGCTGGCGAAGCTGAAGGGCGGCGACACGCTATTGCTGCGCGGCGGCAAACACGGGCGCGTGGTGTTTTCGGGCGAGAACACTGAGTTCGTCACGATTGCCGCCGATAAAGGATGCAAGCCGCAACTGAGCTATCTCGAAATCACGGCGGGCACCAAGTGGCGCATCAAGGGCCTGACGATCAGCTCGTCGTTTGCGGAAAAACCCTACGACGACGTGATGGTGAAAGTGGCCGACGGCGGGCCCTCGGGCGAGATCATCGTCGAAGACTGCTTCGTTTACACCGCGCTCGACACTTCCAAGTGGACGGCCAAAGAATGGATGGGCGCCAACTCCGGCATGTTCATGGGCCGCAACGGCAAGGGCCACGTGTTTCGCAACAACTATGTTTTCAACACGCGTTTTGCCATCGCGTTATGCAGCGAGGATTCGCTGTGCGAAGGCAACGTGGTCTCGCACTTCTCGGCCGACGGCATTCGCGTCACGCGCGATGGGCAGATTGTGCAGCACAACGTGATTCGCAATATCTATGTGAGCGACGAAGACGGCGACAAGAACCACGACGACGCCATCCAGTGCTTTCTCTTCAACAAGGGCACGGGCACGGTGCGCAACGTGACCGTGCGCGAAAATCTAGTAGTTATGCGCGAAAGCGAGGCCCAGAAGTGGCAAGCCACCATGCAGGGCATTGGCTTCTTCGATGGCCCGCTGATCAGTTTCACCGTTGAGGGCAACGTGATTAACACCAGCCATTGGCATGGCGTGACGCTGTCCGATGCGCAGGATTGCTCGATTCTCAACAACGTTTGCTTCACGCAATGGACAGACACGAAACTTCGCCCCTGGGTTCAGCTTGGCACCAAGAATGTCGGGCCTGTGAAGGGCAATACGGTCAAAGGCAACCACGCGTACACGTTTGACCTCAAGGCCGACAAAGGTGTCGTTGCCGACAAAAACGAGATCGTCACGCCTGAGCTCCATGCCAAGCGCCAAACCGAGCTGCTCGAGATCATCGAGAAGAAATTCGGCTCCGTGCACTCCGTGGCCTCGTTTCGCCGCGTTGGCCTCGAAAAGATTCGCTGGCAGGAGGGCGCGGTCATCGAGGAGAACGGCGAGAAAATCATCGACGCGGCTCAACAAGGCATGGCGGCGGGCAAGCTGGTGGTGATTTACGTGTACTCGCGCGACGCCAGGAATAAGGCCGCCCTCGAAGCCTGCGAGAAGCTTGAGCGCGAGGTGTTCGAAGACGCCGCGGTGTGCGAGCAACTCGACGCCTGCGCCTGCGTACGCGTGGCGCTTGACGATGCGCTGCCCAAAGATGTGAAGAAGCGTTACTCCATCGGAAGCCGCGCGCCTTGCGTTGTAGTGCTCGATAAAGAGGGCAAGAAACTTTGGGAGAGTTCCGCGCCGAGTGCCAAAACGCTTGCCGCGAAGCTGAAGGAGCTTCGCGGCGAAGGTGGGAAGTAGGCTGTGGGTGCTTCGTGCCCTTTGGCGGCTTGGCCGTTTTCCTGACCAGTTTGGCGCCACCTGTTCAGCGGCGTCCGGTGTTGGCGTCGTTGGCCCGGAATTTGGGCCACGGCGAACTGGCGAGCGTGCCGTTGGCGCCGTGGAACGCGTAGAACGATTTATCGTGTGAACCGACATAGATCGTGCCGTCCTGGCCGATCGCGGGCGACGAGCGCACCCAGTTGCCGGTGATTGACTTCCAGAGCAGGTTGCCGGCGGAATCCAGCGCATAGAGGTGCTTGTCGTTGGAACCGAAATAGAGCGTGCCGTCCGTGGTGATGGTTGCGCTCGACCAGACCACATCGCCCGTGAGATAGCTCCACTTGGGTGTGCCGTCAGGGTTGATGGCGTGCAGCTTCTTGTCGGCGGAACCGACATAAATGGTGCCGTCGGCTGCGATCGTAGGCGAGGAATCGACCATGCCGCCGGTGGCGTAGCTCCACTTCAGGTTTCCCGCAGTATCCAGGCAGCGCAGGTTGAAGTCCTGCGAGCCAAACAGGACGCTGCCGTCTTGTGCGATGGCGGGTGAGGACTTGATCGTCGCGCCGGTGGTGAAATACCAGAGCAGCATGCCCGCAGCGTCGAAGGCGTACAGGTTCTTGTCACCAGAACCAACGTAAATCGTCCCGTTGGCCGCAATGGCAGGCGTTGAAACAATCGCTCCGCCCGTGGTGTACATCCAGTTGATCGCCCCCGCTGACGAGATCGAGTAGAAGTTGCCCGAAGATGTTCCAATATAGACATCGCCGTTTGCCGGCAGCGACGGAGACGAAAGCGCAAAACCCGTCAGCAGGCACTGCCACTTTGCGGAGCCATCGGGTTTGATGGCATGAAGCTTGGAATCTGAAGCGCCGATGTAAATGGTTCCGTCGGGGCCGACGGCCGGAGAACTCGTGGTGAAGTAGCCCAGCGAATACGTCCACTTGAGCGTTCCAGTGGGAGTAAACGCATAAACGAACTTGTCAGCGGATCCGACATAGACTGTGCCGTCTAGCGCGATAGCTGGTGAAGAGAAGATCACGTCGGCTGTCGCGTAGCTCCAGCGAAGGCTTCCGGCGGCCACAACATTGACGGTGATTTGCTGAGTGGCGTCGGAACCAATGCCGTTGCTGGCCACGATGTCAAACGTGAATGACTGCCCAACTTCGGCGACTGAAGGGGTACCTTCGAGCGTGCTGCCATTGAGGCCAAGCCACGCCGGCGCGCCGTTGAGCGACAACTGCGGCGCGGGCACTCCGGTTGCGCTGATCGTGTAACTGTACGTGATGGTGGCCACCACCGATGCGGGATTGGCCGCGGGCGTGCTCGTGATCTGCGGCGGGCTCATGATGTCGAGCGTGAGTTGCTGGGCCGCGCTGATGCCCACGCCGTTGTCGGCGATTACGTCAAACACCAAGGTCAAGCCTGCGTCGGATGCGGGCGGTGTTCCCTGAAGCGATGACCCGTTGAAGGCGAGCCATGAAGGCGCGCCTACGCCCAGTGAGAACATCGGTATGGGGTAACCGACGGTCTGCACGGTGTAGGTCCACGGAATACCAACAACGGTGGGGGTTACAGGCGGCGTGCTCACAATCTGCGGCGCGGCTACGACCAGCAACGTGACGGCTTGAGTTGCGGGCGTGCCGATGCCGTTGTTGGCCTGAACTGTGAAAACGAACAATCCCCCGACCGCGGAAGCCGGGGGCGTCGCTTCAAGGGAGTTGCCCGTGAGCGCGGCCCAGGATGGAGCATTGAGCAATGAAAGGGACGGCGACGGCCGCCCGGTAGTCTGAATAGTGTGATTGAATGTGAGTCCAGCTTCGACGGCGGTCGGTGTTGCGGGCGGAATACTCACAATCAGTGCCGCCTCTTCATACTTCGTGTATTCGGAGTCTGAGCCGCCCTCGCACCCGGTGATGAGCAGAGTAAGGGCGGCGGAGATAATCAGTACGATCGTGGCAAGAGTGCGCATGTCCGGTACCTCCAGCAGGGGCCGGCTTTCGCCGGCCCCCTTTGTGATTCGACTAGTAGATATCCTTGGTTGTGTTCCAGACGTTGAAGTGGCCCGTGGGCGTGCGAACCCAGTCGCCCGTGATTTCAGCCTTCAACTGCAGCGTCTTGTCGTCGTACACCAGAATGGCGGTGGGCTGGTCTTTCTTGCCCCAGACTGCAACCCATACTTCGTCGCCCGCCTTATTGTACTCCAGGTGCACAGCGCGTGTTCCGTTGCGCCACTTTTCCGGAATCTCGATTGTCTTCTTGTTCTCGAGCGTCTTCTTATCGAGGACGAAGAGCGACGTGGCGAGCTTCGGGTCGTTGTGGAGCGGACGGTCGCACCAGATGTTGTCGGAGTTCGGGTGCGTCTTGATGAACAAGTTGCCGCCGCCATCGCCGGGAAGCGTGGTTACCTTGGCGATCTTCCACGCATATTGGCTGTGGCCATCCGGATCGGTGCCGATGAAGCTGACGTGATTGCTGCCGATGTGGCCCGTGGCCCACAGCGGCCCGTACTTCTCATGGATCAGGTTCGCACCACGACCGGGGTGAGGCTTCACGCCCTCGGTCAGGGGCAGACCCACAAGCTTTTTGTCAATCGTGTCGACAATCGCGACCTTGTTCTTGGCGTTCGCCGCGACAAGGAAGTAGCGCTTGGTGCCGTCCCATCCGCCGTCGTGAAGCGCGGTGTCGGCTTCAATCTTGGTAATCTTGAGCGCGTCGATATTGGAATAGTCGACGATCCAGATCATGCCGGCTTCCTTCACGTTGACTACCCAGGATGGATCGTGGTGTGATGAAACGATGGAGGCCACGCGGGCTTCTTCCTTGTATTCGACGTTCACCTTGCCGTCGGGCATGATGTCGTGGGTGTAGTCACTGGTGCGCACCATCTTGAGGGGTTCGAGCGTGAGGCCGTCGAGGATTACCATGGCCGGGGGCCAGTAGCCGCCCACCACGAGGTACTTGTCTTCAAATCCCTTGAACTTGGAAGAGTCGACGCTGCGCGCATCGCTGCCCATTTTGCACTCAGCGACCGTGGCGGGTTTTTCCATCCATAGATCGATGATCGTGACCTTGCCGTCGCGGCCGATGGAGTAGAAGTAGCGACCGGTGGCCGAGGTGCGCAGGATGTGTACGGCAAATCCGCTGTCGACGATGCTGACGAGTTCCTTCTTGTCGCCGTCAACAATCGCCACTTTGCCAACGTCGCGCAGGATGATGCCGAAGTAGTTCTCCCAGTTGCGGCCCGCAGGCGGCTGCGTGGGCCGCTTATCCAACGGTACGTGCACCTTCCACGAATCGCGGATGTCCTTAAGCGTGAACTCCGGCGGCTTGGGCGGCTCCATCTGGATGTATCTGGCCATCAGGTTCGCTTCGGCCTTGGTCATAACGCCTTGCTTGCCCCAATCGGGCATGCCGCCTGGAGTGCCGTTGAAAATGATGTTCTCGAGATAGGCCGTGCCCAGTTTGGTCGTCACATCGGGCGTGAGTTTCTTGCCCGTGGCGCCCTGGCGCAGCACGCCGTGGCAACCGGCGCAACGGTCGAAGAAGATGTCCTTTCCGGTCTCCATTTCAGCCGGTGTGCACAAAGCCCCGCCGGTGGGGCTGCCAGCACCGCCGCCACCCTCGGGCGTGGCATTGCCCTGCGCCACCGCGTTGCCCGTGTTAGCCTTGCCGGCTTGCGGCCCGCAGCCGGTGGTGAACGCAAGCAAGCCAAAGAGGCTCGCGCTGGCCAGCAGCAGGCTCAAAGTCATTAGTGTCCGAGATCCCATATGCACCCCCTCGCTCAAGTTGTTCCGCCTTCACGTTGCCTTGGGTTGCGAGCGTCCGTCGTTGGCCGCGTCGCCCAGGTAGGGGTGCAGTCGCAAAAGCCAAGCCAATAAACGGGCTATAGAATTTTGAACATGCGTTCAAGCAAATGCGGGATAAGGCGATGTGCAAGTCCTCTTATCGTCCCGCATCGAAACGCTGTGTAAGTATCACGCCGAGATTTCGGCGCGCGTTGCCGAAACTTGGGCTTCAAGCGTCCTTCTTGCGCCCAATGCGGCTCTGGAACGTGGTGCGCGGCAAGCCGAGCAGATCGGCAGCCTTGGCCTGCTGGCCGTCAGACTTGCGCATGGCCCATTCGATCACGGAGTCCTCGAACTGCGTGACCAGCTCTTTGAAATTTACATGCTCGCAGCGGTCCAGATCCAACGAGAACTGGGCGTTGGCAGCTTCCTGGCGTGGCTCGCGGCTGAGGTATTCCGGCAGATGTTCAACTTTGATTTCGCCGCCCGGGCAGAGGACGACGGCTGTTTCGATCGCACGTCGCAACTCGCGCACGTTGCCGCGCCACGGGCAGGCCTTAAGTGTCCTGGCGGCATCGGGGCTGAGCGCCTTGGGCTGTGTGTGCATTTGGGCCGCAATTGCCCGCAGGAAGAACTGCGCAAGTATGAGCACATCGTCACCGCGTTCCCGCAGGGGGGGCAACCGGATTTCAAGGCCGCGCAGGCGATAGAACACGTCGTCTCGGAACTTGCCTGCGGAGGCGGCCTTTTCGAGATCAACCTTGGAGGTTGCCACCACGCGCACATCGACCTTGATTTCCTCGCTGCCGCCCACGCGCGTGAGCGTGCCTTCCTGTAAAACGCGCAGTAACTTCACCTGCAAATCGAGTGGCAAGTCATCGATATCGTCCAGCAGCAACGTGCCGCCGTCGGCGCGCTCAAAGCTGCCCTTGCGCCGCTGGCTGGCACCTGTGAACGAACCTTTCTCGTGGCCAAACAGCTCACTTTCAGCAAGTTCGCGTGGGATGGTACCGCAGCCCACCGCGATGAAAGGCTTGTTGGCGCGCTGCGATTCGTTGTGCAGCGCACGCGCGACCATCTCCTTGCCTGTGCCGGTTTCGCCCGTGACCAGGACGGGTGCGTCGTGGCCGGCAAAAGCGCGAATGCGCTCGCAAACCCGCACTATGGCGGGCGAGCCGCCCACCAAGCCGCACTTGCAGGAATGATCAATCAGTGCGCGCAGGCTGCTGACCTCGCTGCGTGCCGCGCGCAATTCAGCAATCTTTTTCAGACGGAAATCCAGCTCCGAAAAGCCAAATGGCTTGGTCAGGAAATCAGCCGCGCCGGCGCGCATGGCGTCAACGGCCGTTTCGACGCTGCCGTAAGCGGTAATCACGATCACGTCAACTGCCGGGTACTGCCGGCGGATTTCAGCGAGCAGCTCCAGGCCGCTCATGCCGGGCATGCGCAAATCCGTCACGACCACGTCCCAGTTTGCGCGTGCCAACGCTGACAGCGCCACGCTGGCGCTTTCACAGGCTTCGGCCTCATAGAACGCATCCTTGAGCTGGCACACCATCGAGATGCGGCTGAGGCGCTCGTCGTCAACGACCAGAACTCGCAGGCGTGGGTTCATGAGTTTTTCGGCCCTGTCGTTTGACTGCTGCTTGCCGGCAGGGACAGCAGCACCTGCGTGCCCACGCCTTTCTGGCTCTTCACGGTGATTTCCCCACCGTGTTGCTCCAGTGTACGCTTTGCAATTGCGAGACCCAAGCCGGTTCCCTCGCCCACGGCCTTGGTCGTGAAAAACGGATCAAAAACGCGCGGCAAGACATCGGGCTCGATGCCGCTGCCGCTGTCACAGACCTCGACGCTGGCCAGGTTGCATGGGGCATCCAGCCGCGTTTTGACCGTCACTTCGCCCTTCTCGCGGCAGGCCGCGACGGCGTTTTCAAGTACATTGATCAGGGCCTCCGAGAATCGCGCAGGATCTATCTCAACCGGCGCTTCTCCACTGGCGTCCAGATTTTCCTGGATATTTGATTTCGGCGCGCCGGCGCGCACCATGCGCGAGGCCTCGCGCACAAGCGTGTTCAAGCCCATCGGCTGTTTGCGCAGCGGGTCATCGCGCGAGAGCACCAGCAGGCGCGCCGTGACCTGTTCGATGCGCGTGAGTCCTTCGCGCATCATCGACGTAATCTCAGCAATCTCGGCATCGCCCTTGAGGCGGCGCTCGAGAATCTCCACGCAGTTGAGCAAGCCGTGCAGGGGATTGCGCACCGAATGCGCCACGCCCGCTGAAACCTCGCCCACGCGGGCCAGGCGCTCTCGAGAAAGCGCCACGCGTTCGTGCTCGATGCGCTGTCGCTCCGCGAACCGTTGACGTTGGGCAATGGTCTGCACGAAAAACACAACGCCCGCCAGCATCGTGCCAAAGGCCGAAATATACCCCAACGTGAAGCTCAAGCCTGCGTTGCCAAGCCCGATCTTGAGCGGATAACTGGTGATGACCCCTGCAGCCTCCAGCGCGACTGCGCCGGCGTGCATCTGGAACGCAAACAGGCAGACAAACCACGCCTGCACACGCGGCAGAAACATGGCGGCAATGGCCGCATGAAACACGAAATACATCGCAAACGGATTGGACGACGATCCTGACCAGTGCAGAAGCAGCGTCAAAGCCACGATGTCGAGCAGCATCTGTCCGAGGATTGCGCGCATCACACGAGCGTGCGAGGGTCTGGCGAGGTTGGAGTAGCGCCAGTCCAGGATCGCGTTGTACAGCCCCATCACGCAGGCAATCGCCAGCAGCGGCCAGATCGTGGCCGTCAGCAATCCCAACTGCCCGGCCGCGCCGGCCGTGAGGGTGACGCCCAGAATTGCAAACCAGCGCAGCCGCGTCAGCCATTGCAGGTCGCGAATTGCGCGCGCGCGCTCGACAATCTCGAAAGAGAGTTCGTTTGCGCCCTGGGCGTTTGCGGCTGGCGACATGTGTGGCGTCCGATTGTTCCAAGTTGCAACCGGCGCGTGAAGCCCGAGCAACTACTTGGCGCTCAGGCTGCGCAGATAGGCAACAACCTGCCAGCGCTGCTCATCCGAGAGCTGCGTGTCGAAGGCCTGCATCGCGGAGCCCGAGATGTTGGCGCCAATGCCGCCCGTGGTGATGCGCCAGAAGATGTAGCCGTCGCTCATGGCCTGGAAATCGGCCGAACGCAGGTTGCCCGCCTGCGGCTTGAGCGCTTTGCCCGCGTCGCTGTTGCCGTCGGCCTCCGCCCCGTGGCACGAGACGCACTGCGCCTTGAACAGTCCCTCACCGGCCTTGATCGCGTCGGCATTACCATTGAGAGCGTTCTTCTTGTCTTTGAAGTCCGCAGGCGTCTCGGGCCGCGCCGCGACCGCGGGCTGATTGCCCTTGGGTGCAGTGGCGTTGCCGCCGCAGGCGACGGCGAAGCTGACGGCGACCAGCGCAAGTGTTGCTGCCAGAATCATGCGTTTCATGTGCGTTCCTTGGTTGAGGTGAGTGCTCTGATACTGCCTCCGCTGGATTCATGCAAGCAAGTGCAGCGCCAGACCCGCCAATGAAGCGCAAAGCGCGGCGATGGCACGATGGTTGCGATGCACCACGCACGTCCATCCCGGAACTGCGCATGACCCTGGCCACCCTTGAGTTGCCCGCGACAAAGAACGCGAGAATTCAGAAGCAA
>Ga0154020_10010174_pt1 | contig 10776 bp, 5 predicted proteins | sample Klosneuvirus_201_FD_109709 | JGI IMG/M metagenome (GOLD analysis project Ga0154020, IMG submission 109709) | Active sludge microbial communities from wastewater, Klosterneuburg, Austria - Klosneuvirus_20160825_MG | ecosystem: Engineered > WWTP > Aerobic digester > Activated sludge | place...
CAAAGGTGCGAGCCCGCAACTCAACCGCGAAGGCGAAGGCAAAGAAAACGCGCAGCGCCTGGTATTGAAAACCAACGCCAGCAACTGCGTGCACTGCAAAACCTGCGACATCAAAGACCCCTACCAGATCATCAACTGGGTCGTCCCCGAAGGAGGCCAGGGGCCGGTGTACACTAATCTTTGATGAACGCCGAACAGGCCTATATCTTTCGCCATGCCCTTCTTCAGCGGGCGGCCTACGAGTTGCAGCCGCCTTCGGTGCGGGCACGCCTGCATGGCCTGGCGCTCGAAATCCTTGAACGCCTGTTCGATCCGCCGCCGCCCGAGATGGCCGCCGAACTGGCCGTTCATGCCGGCCATGCCGCGCGCGATGCGGGCGGTGTGGCGCAGCAGCGCCTGCTCGAGCGTGAGCTGGCTTATCTGCGCGCCGCGGGCGAGCATGCACTGCTCGGCTTTCGCCCCGCTGATGCCATTGCCCTTTGGCGCGCGGCCCTTGACCACCCGCGCGCCGACACGCGGGGCCGTTTGGAAGCCGCGCTGAAGCTCTCTCGAGCGCTACGCAGTGCCTCGGATTTACGTGAATCGCTGGCGGCTTCGCAACGCGCGCTGGAGCTGGCACGTGAACTGGGCGATGACTCGCGGGTCGCAAACGCACTGCAGAGCAACGGCACCGCCCAGCGCGACCTGGGCTTGCGCGAGGCTTCACTGGCTTCGCTGCGCGAAGCGCTGGCGATTTATGAGCGCCTGAACGAAGCGCGCGGCATGGCGATTGCCTGCGGCAACCTCGCACTCACGCTTTCCGATGGCGGCGAAAGCAACGAAACGCTGGCCGGTTTCCGCCGCGCCATTGAGCTGTGCCGCAAGGCCGGCGACCTCGGTACCGAGGCCGTGCAGCACCTGAACCTGGGCGCGACGCTGCTGGAGCTGGGCGACTACGTGCAGGCCGACCACGAGCTCCAGCTGGCTGATGTGCAATTCAAGCGCGTACACAACGTGCCGCAGCGCGGCGTGACGCACATCAACCTTGCGGTCATTGCGCGCCGCCGCGGCCAGAAGGAACTGGCGTTGTCGCACGTCAACCGCGCGCTTGAACTGCTGCGCCAATCGGGCTATCGGCGTATGGAGGCGCAGGCGCTGAATGTGCTGGCCAATTACGCCCGCGACGAGAAGCGCCACGACGACGCCCGCCGCCTTTACATTGAAATCCTGCAGATGCACCGGGACACGGGCAATTTCGTGGTGGAAGGCCGCGCGCTTTGCAGTTTCGCCAATTTTCTGCTCGAAACCGGCGAATTGTGGCGCGCGGTGCGCACGAATGAAGCCGCGCTTGAGCGTCTGCGCCAGACGCGAGACGCGTTGTTCCTCACGTCTGCGCTGGGCCAGTTGGCGCACGCCAACCTGCTGTTGGGCCGGCTTAGCGAGGCGGAGGCCAACCTGCGAGACGGCTTTGCCGTGCAGCGCGAAGCGGGCCTGGAGTTCATGCGCGCCCAGAACCTGATGCTGCCGCTGGCGAGGCTTGAGTTGGAGCGGGGCCATGCGATCAAGGGCCTGCCCGATCGCGGCGAGTGCGCGCGCCGCGTTGAGACCCTGGCCAAGGACCCTGCACTCAAAGGCGACGCGGTCTTGGGCCGTATCTCGGGACTGCTTGACGACCTCGAACGCGAACTGGCGGCCGCCCGCGCCGAAAACCGGTCGGCGCGCATTTTCAAGGGTTTCCTGCCAGGCCAACTGCCGGAAGCCGCAAGGCTGGCCGCGCTGGCCGCCATGCAGGAGCAAAGCCCGAGCGAGTTCAAACAGTGGCAGGAGCAGAATCCGGCGCTGTATGAATCCCTGAAAGCCGGCAACGAAGGCCGCGCCATGCCTGACTGGAAAAGCGACGGTTTCTGAGAGCCAAGGCGAAAGTTAGCCGCGAGGCCCAATGTGTCCGGAATCTCGCAAACACCACGCGCTAGCTGTCCGGACCGTATTCCCAAGTGTCGTAGATCCAGCCCCAAGTGTCCTGGCCGCCAAACGCGACCACCGTCTGCCGGTGGCTATCATAGGCCAGCAGCGGGCTTCGCCTTGGTGTGGGCTTTGTCAGCACGCGCGGCATCGACCAGTCGGCTCCGTCGAACGTCCAGAAATAGTCGAAGGTCATTTGCTCCCCACCGTTGAAGCCGCACCCGACGAGCAGCGCATTGCGTTCAGGCGGATAGGCGATCATGCTGCGGGAAGAGGCGATGAAAGGCGCGCGCCTTGTATCAAGCTTGCGCAGCACCGCGAAATCGTACTCGTATGTTGCATGGGCGTGTTTGTCGTTCCAAGCCTGGGCCAGAATGATGACGTTCCTTCGATTCGCGTCGTAGACAATCCAGCGGTAGCCCGCCATGTCGGGCAGTTCCAGTGTTGCGCGCGTGAACCAGCGTGAGCCATTCCAACTGCGGACTTCTGCCTTGCTTGACCAGACCGGCGAGTTCTTTGGACTATCGGACCAGAAAAGGCCAAAGGGCTCATTCCATATTGGGTCGAAGTACAAGCCGTCTACCAGACTGCCGGCGACTCCACGCTGGCGCCAATCGCGCCCATCCCACTCCCAAACGCTCCAAGCGCGACTGTTGACTTCGCCGGTTTCAGACACGCAAACCGAGACCCCTCGCTGCTCGTCGTGCACGGCGTGTCGAACGCCCCGTGACGGAAAGGATCCGCAATCGACGGCGCGCCATTTCCAGCCGTCCCAAGACCACATGTGTTGGCGGTAGTCTTGGCCGTCCGTTTCATCCCAGTCAGTACCCAAGAGGTACGTGAGCTTGCGCGTCGCGTCGTAGAACATCAATTCGTCAGTGTCGAAGCGTGGAGTGCATTGACCGGTGAGATCGCGCCAGCCGCCCTGAACAGCGCCATTTGCCGAACTCCAGACACCTTCGAACTCCCAAGTGTCGTCTCGCCCGCAGCCGCACTTAATGCCGCCGTGGAGTAACAGGCCCTCAGGCCCCGATGCCAGGCGCGCGCCATCCTTCTGATACCGCGGGACATTTGTTTCCAACTCTTGCCAACGCGGTCCAGCGTAGGCGCACATCACCTGTTCACCTTTGACCGTCTCCCCAACGAGCACGGACTGACTCGCAGACTCACACCAGGCCACTTCAAACCAATCCAGGCCCTTGGGCGCGTCCGTACAGGCAATCTCCAGCCAATCGGCGCCGTTCCAGCGCCATGTATCGCTGCTTTGGTCTCCGGGAGATCCTCCGAAGAACAAACAGACGCGAGATGTACGGTCGAAGCACATGGACCCGTGATTCCGATTGGGGCCGCTTGCGCATTCGCATTCTCTCCAATCCTTGCCGTCATACTCCCAAACAGAGCTGTCGTCCTTCGCGCCACCGTACATGACCGTCACACCGCGCTCCTCGTCATAGGCCATCGCATGGCCACGACGAGCCGGGGGCTTGTTTGAGGTTTCCACCGGAGACCAACTGCGGCCGTCCCATTCCCAGGTGTCATTGGAAGGTGCGCTGTAATAGCTCTGGCCACCGAACAGCACGCACAACTGACGCTTCGAGTCGTAAACCATGGCCGCGCCGTCGCGGGCACCGGGAGACCAGATGCATTCAGCTTCGCGCCAGTGGCCGCCTTCAAAGAGGTGCGTCTTGCCGTCAGCGTCGTAGCGACGGTGAGAGCCGCCAAACGCTGCATATTGGCGGCGCGCCGCGTCGTAACACATCGCACCGTCGAACACCGCGGGTTCCATCGGCGCATGGCGCGGCTTCCAAGAGAAACGCGAATGCGCTGAAAACACGGTTCTTGAAGGTGCATCCTCAGGAGTTTGCACCGGATGGCGTACAGGCCCGGCGCAGGCCGTGAGGGCAAGCGCGAGCAGCACGGCAGTTGGGTAAATGCGAATCACGGGTGGCCAGCAGGGGAAGTCCAAGGGATCAGCAATTCTACCCCATCGGTGTGAAGGAACGCCCTTCTTTGTACTTCAATCGAAAATCGGCAATCCAAGATCGAAAAATCTCTCCGGTCGCCCCCCAACCACACCCCCGCCAGCCCCCTTTCACACTCCCGTCATGGCCTTTCCCGCGCTTGACTCCCCTTTGGCCCTGATTAGCATTACAAGCCAGCCAACTAACCTCGGCTCCCCCCGAAGGAGTGGTTCTTCATGTTGCAGAGCATTCTGCGTGGCGCGGCTATTGCCTGCGCTCTTTGCGTGTCTGTCGGCGGGCTTGCTGTTCCCGCACACCAGGTGGTGATCGCCCAGGACGCGGATTCCGCGCTTGGCAAGGTGCAGGAAGGCATTCGCCTCTACAAGAAGGGCGATTACCGCGGCGCCATCACCAAGTTCGATGAGGCGCTGGCCGCCAACCCGACCGATGAAGACGCGCGCAAGATCCGCGATGAGATCAACGAACGCCTCGCGCTCGACATGGTCAACAACAACTTCGCCGATTCCGGCCTGCACGGGCGCTATGAGCGCTTTGGCAAATGGATCCTGGCCGGCCGCAAGAAGAGCGGCTATCCCTCGCGCGAAAAGAACGAAGAACTGATCGCCACCACCGTTGCGGATTACATGAACGATCCCAACGACGTGCGCAACCTCGAGCGCGCCAACCAGATCCGCGACCGCTTCGGCGACTTCGCCGTTCCGGAAATCGCCGAGAAATACATGGGCAGCGAGAGCAACTCGATGCGTTATCGCTCGCGCGCTTTGCTGGCCAAGCTCGGCGCCCAGGCCGTCAACCCGATCATCCAGTGCATGCAGAGCGACAACGTTTTCGTGCGCCAGACGGCGGCACTGGCACTGAGCGACATCTCCGACCCGCGCGCACTGCCCGTGCTCGCGCAGCACTTCCAGACCAAGGGCGAAGACCCGCAGGTGGTGGAGGCCTGCCGCCTGGGCGTGAGCAAGATTCGCGCCCTGATGCCCGAGTCTGACCAGAAGATCGAAAGCGCCAAGGAACTGTGGTTCCTCCAGGCCGAAAGCTACTACCGCAACAACTCTGCGGGCGGCTACACCTCCAAGAACCGCATGATCGGCACCACTTACGCCGGCCAGTTGCCGGTGCTGCTCACGGGCCTTGACCGCACCTACACCTCATGGAAGTGGGTCACTGAAGCCGGCGAACGCAAGCTCATTGACCAGGAAGTCCCGCTTTGGGCCTACGCCGACGTTCTGGCCGAAGAAGCCGCGATCCAGGCCTTTGAGCAGAGCATCATCGCCGCCGGCGGCAACGCCAACAGCGACAAGCACGTCAACGCCGCCGAAGCGCTGCTGGCTTGCATCCGCATGCACATGTACACCGAGGCCAACGGCCGCTACTACAGCAACGACGAAGCCGAACGCGCATTCATCGTTGGGTTGATTGGCGTGCGCGGCATGGTGCCAAGCATGCGCGGCCTGGGCCTTGCCGGCTCGGCGGGTTCTGTGCGCCTGTACCAGGCGCTCGAGCGCTCGCTTGCCGACGGTTACCCGGAAGTCAGCGTCGGCCTGTGCGACCTGATTGCCAAGCAGGATTACGTTGACATGGTGGGCGCTGACACCGGCAAGCCGCTGGTGCGCGCACTCACTGATCTTGATCGCCGCGTCCGTTACGCCGCCGCGCGTTCGCTGCTGCAACTCGCCCGCGACAAGGACTTCGGCAACAACTCGATGGTCGAGCAGTTGATGATTTCCTGCCTGCAGGAAACGGCCGCGCGCAGCGTGCTGGTGATCGCCGAAGACGAAGCCCTGCGCAACCGCCTGCTGACCGAGATCACCAGCTTGAACCATAACGCCGTGGGTGAACGCACGCTTGAAGACGGTGCGCGCGCCGCCACACTCGCGCCGCTGTACGACGCGATCGTGATCCAGGGCGACATCGCTCTTTCGCCCACCTTCTACTGGGAGCCGCAGAAGGACAGCTTCTCGCGCGAGACGCACACGCGCCTGGAGACGATCTTCGACCTGCTCTCCAACGACATCCGCACGCGCCAGATTCCGATCCTGATCGCCTGCAAGGACGCCGAGAAGGAAGAGCGCAAGACCACGCTCGCCCCGCGCGTCAACGGTTCCACCCTGACCGACACCAGCTTCTTTGGCTATGACGCCGAGTACAAGTTCGATGCCGCGTCGTTCAACGACGTGCTCAAGAACTTCTGGGACAAGAACCCGGAGAGCGCCAAGGCCAAGACCAACAAGCTGGTGGAACTCGGCTGCCTGGCAATGCACAAGCTGACGCCCGGCGCGACCAAGTATGACATCCGCAAGCTGCTCGTCGGCCTCGCGGGCGGCCTGCGCCTCGATGGTCGCACCAGCGAAGCGCGCGCGGCCATCGGCAACGCGATTGCCCACCTGGTCAGCGACTCCAAGCGCCTCGATTCGGGCTGGGTTTCCACGAACCTGGTGCCCGTGCTTATTGATACGCTCAACAGCGAGGACCGGGTGGATGCCCCCGCCGTGCGCGCCGCCGCAAGCTGGGCGCTCGACCGCTGCTTCCACTATTACCCGCAGGCGTTCAACGAGGATGCCTACAAAGCGCTGCTCAAAATGCTGCGCTACGAAGTGAACCTCGGTGAAATCGAAGACGCGGCCCGTCTCGAAAAGACGGTCATGGAAGTGGCCGACGCCCGCAACAAAGCCGGCGAAGCGCTCGGCAACGCACCGCTGACGCCCGCCCAGCGCCTTGAAGTGAGCAAGACTCAGCAGGTTTACGCTCACGAGCCCGCACCCGAAAAGCGCACCGCCAAGTAGGCGCGGCTGCATTGAAACAAACAAAGCCCCCGCAAGGGGGCTTTGCTTTTGGGGCGCTTGATGCCGGACGAGTTTACGCGGCGCGCTTGCGGCGCAGCGCAAGGCTCGCCGCCGCCAGCACGAGCAGCAGCACCCCGCCTGTTTCGCCCGCGCTGCAGCCTCCCCCACCGCCGCTTGTGCCGCCCGTGCCGCCGCCCACCGGGGCACTGACGGTGGCCGTGGCGCTGGCGCTGTTGGAAGCCGCGCTGTCGCCCACAGTGTTGGAGGCAATCACCCGGTAAGTGTATTGCGTGCCGTCAATCAGGCCGGTGTCGAGGTAGCTTGTTGCGCCGGCGGCCAGCGTGGTCAGCGTGGCGAAGGCACCGCCGGAAACGCTGCGCTCAAGGCGAAAGCCGTCTTCGTTGTTGCTGGAGTCGGTCCAGCTCACGCTGATCTGCAATCCGGCTTGCGCAACGGCGCCGCAATTCGTAGGCGCACTGGGTGCTGTGGGCGCGGGCGGAGTGGCATTGTCTTCGCAGGCACCCATGTCAGGCGCGCTTGCGGCGGGCCGCGCGTTTCCGTCGTAATCGTCGCTCACGCTCGCGTGCGTGGTCGCGGCATCAACGACGCTTGCGGGCGCGGTCGCGCTCAAGCGCAAATCGCCCGAACTCGCGGCGATGAACCACGAAGCCTGAGCGTTGCTGACGTTGTTGCTGACGGTGTTGGCGCTCGTGCCGCCGCCGCGATCGGTGATGGCGCAATCAAGCAGATTGAAGCGGATCTCCGCGCCCGTCGTGCTGAAGCGGTACTCGATGCCATTGGCGAAGCTGCCGCTTTGCACAATCGTGTTATTGAGAACTTTCGTGTTGGGCGAGTCCCAAACAAGGATGCTGCAATCAGGCGTATCCACTCCCGTGGGCGTGCCTGCGGCGCGATAGATGAAGTTGTTGCGGATCACGCCGCCGGCGTGGTCGGTTTGCGGCGCGCTGCGATCAATCAGGCCAAAGGCGATGGCCGTTTCGCAGTTGATGAATGTGTTGCCTTCGCAGGTGGTGTTGCTGCAGCCGTTCCACATCAACACGGCCGGGCCGATGCCGCCGGGAATCAGATTCACGAGTTCAAAGCGGTTGTGGCGGATGATCCAGCCATCGCCGCCGTGGATGTCGACACCGTTGGTATAAGTGGTTCCCTGCGCGGTGTAACGCATGAGCGTGTACTCGACGATGCCGTTGTCGGAGCCGCCCGCATAGCCGCTGGCGGAGCCTTTGATGAACTGCTCGCCGGTGTCGAGCAGGCGGCAGTTGTAGATGCGCACGTTGCTCACGCCCGTTTCACCCGCAATCTGGATCGCGTGGTAGTAAACGTTGCGAATCGTGAGATCGGCGATCAGCATGGTGCTGGTCTTGCTCACGTGAATGCCGTGGGGAATGGTGCCCGAGCTGCTGCTCATGCCATTGCCCTGGATTATGCAGGCGGCGGGATTGCGCGAAGCTGAGCGGATGCCGATGTTGGTGCGCGTGACGGTCGCGGCACCGTTGAAGAACAGGCTTTGCGTGAGCGTGTAGGTGCCGTCGGCGACTTCGATGATCTGGTTGTCAGCAATGTTGGCCACGGCATTCTGCAGCGCGCTGACGGTGCTTACGCTGACCACAGTCGTTCCGCCGGGATTGGCCAGTGTTGGCGCGGTGTCGTAGTCCCTGGCGGCAAGGGGGGTGCACAGGCAAAGAAGTACCAGCGTCATTCGCAGCATGACTTTCTCCTCGGGAAAAGATCGAAAGGCTCATCAACGCGCAGGCGCGCTATTCCTCAAGGCGCACGATTTCAATCCAGTCGATTTCGAGAAGCGCTTCGGGCGCGCCTTCAATATGGAACTGGAAGTTCACGAACTCAGCGCCGGCCTGCGGCCGCACCTTGCCGCTGCCACGGTCGAGCATGTTGCCCGGCTTGAACTCCAGCGTCTGCCATTCGCCTCTTCTCCAGCTCGCGACCTCGTGGCCAAAGTTGTCGTTTTTGGCTTCGTCGAACATCTGCACCAGCAGCGATTTGGCCTTGCTGACACGAAAGCGCACGCGGATCACCTCGCCCGGAAGCAACACATGACGCGGCTCGAACTTGAACGCCACGGTGTCATTGCCGCCCTTGGAAATCGCAAGGCCGGGCTTGAGCAGGCCGCCATAGAGGCCGCCAGCTGGTTCTTTGTCAAAATCCTCGCGCAGCATCACGCGCGCGGGCAAGCCCTTGAGCAGTTTGGCCGGCGCGGCACGGCCAATCTGGCGCTTGGACAGGCCCCGCTTGCTGAGTGTCGCGCCGGAATTCTCCATTACGTCGCCGTGGGAGGTGTGCACTTCTCCGTGCAGCACATCGATGCGCAGGCCGCTCGAAGAAACGTCGAACACGGCCACGCCGGAGAGTTCAGCGCGCAATTCACTCGCCGTAATCACGAGCTTCGTTCCCAGCGCGAGATTGTCGGCGTAGAGCGAATCCTTGCGCAGCTCGATGCTGCTTTCTTCGAGCGTGATTTCGCCGTCAAAGCGCAGCGAAGCCGCGCCGATTGTGAAATCAACCATGTCGCCGGTCTGGAGCTGCGCGCCTGCGAACAATTTTTCGCCCTGCGCGAGGTCGCGCCATGTTTCAGCCTCTCCGTACCGGATCTTCGCGCGCGCGGCTTTCTCGAACCCGATCACGGCTCCCAGCTCGCGGCGCTCAACGGGTTTCACTTCCGTCTTGGGCTCTTCTTTGGGCTTTTCGACTTCGTCGGGCTTGGCCGGTATTTCTTCCGGTTTGGGCTGAGGCTTTTCTTCCGGCTTGGGCTCGGGTTTTGGTGTTTCTTCCGGCTTGGGCTGTGGCTTTTCCTCGGGCCTGGGCTCCGGCTTGGGCGCATCTTGCGTGCGCTCTTTTGGAGTTTCTTCAGATTCATTGGCCGGCGGGCGGGGTTCCGGTTTGACTTCCGGCTTGGGCTGGGCGTGCTCGCCCGGCCTGCCTGCCTTGGGAGCCGGAACCTCGTTCGCCGGCGCGTTGCTGCGCGCCGTCGAGTTCATTGCAGGCTTGGACCAGTCCACCGTGAACACCAGCAAGAGCACCACGCTGGCGGCCACTGCCGAAACAATCGAGCCCACCACGATGCGCGTGTTGCGCCGGCGTATGGTCGCGCGCTCGCCCGCGATGCGCAAGCGCAGCCGATTGGCAAAGGACGCATTGGCGCCGCGTTCGCCGGCAAAGGCGCGGCGGGCGAGGTCGTCGATTTTGTCCGTGGTGCGGCGCATCTACCCGGTAAACACCGCCGGGCAACGCTTGGTCAGGAACAATCCGCTACTTCTTGATCGTGACGTCGCCCCAGAGATAGGGGCGGAACAGGGCAAAGAAATCGAGGCCGGAGAACAGCACCTCGTCGCGCGTGTGCATGCTCAGGCCAAAAGCATTAAAGAGGAAGGCCTCGGGTGCCTCGCCGCCCAGGAGAGACTTCAGTGGCAGCGCGGCTTCGAACTCCATGACCCGGTTCTTCACCGTGCCCTTGAACTTGCAGCCCGCCAGCGGCTTGAGCTTGTTCTCTTTGCCGGAGTTATCGAGGCGCCAGCAATCCAGCCCGGTCTGCCCATTGTCTCCCAGAAGCAGAAGTACGTCGTCGTCAGTGCTCTTGAGCCGGCGTTCCTTGCCAAAGCAGAGCAGCAGCCCCGAGCCAAGGTCGTTTTCGCGCGTGGACTGGAACTCGCCTTCGTAGCGCAGGCGCGCGTGCAGCATGAGGCAATCACCGGCGATTACCCAGCGCAGGTGCTCATCCTCCATACGGCAATCAAGCGTTACTTCGGTGCGGAAGTTGGCCCAGCTCTCGCCGCTGCCGTCCACTTCCGCGGCATCCTTGATCACGTTCAGCGTGGCTTTGCCCAGCACGGGCAGAGTCGATTCGTAGTCGCGCTTGAGGAAGTTTTCGATGCGGTAGACATCGCGCTGTTCATTGGCGAAATACAGGTCATTGCCGGCAAAGCACAGCGCTTCGCACTGGCGTGCGCCCAGGCGCGTGCTTTTAAGCGGCGCCCCGGAAAGGTTGTCCTTCTTGTACTGGTAGAGGTGCGTGTAGGTCAGCAGCACCACGG
>Ga0154020_10010176_pt1 | contig 10775 bp, 10 predicted proteins | sample Klosneuvirus_201_FD_109709 | JGI IMG/M metagenome (GOLD analysis project Ga0154020, IMG submission 109709) | Active sludge microbial communities from wastewater, Klosterneuburg, Austria - Klosneuvirus_20160825_MG | ecosystem: Engineered > WWTP > Aerobic digester > Activated sludge | place...
GCGGGGCTGCGCACGCGCAGGGCCTCCAGCACGGCCGGTGCGTGGCCCGAAACCAGCGCCTGGATGCAACGCGCATCGCCAAGCTCCAGCAGCGGCTGCTCCAGACCCAGGCGCTGTACCACTTCGAGCGCCAGCTCCAGGACCTCGAGATCCGCCTCCAGCCCGGCGTGACCGTAGACCTCGACACCGAATTGCAGCGGTTCGCGCGACGCCAAGGGATGGCTGGGAAGCGCGTGCACCACCGGTCCACAGTAGCAAAGACGCGTCACGCCCTTGCGATTGAGCAAATGGGCATCGATCCGAGCCACCTGCGGTGTGGTGTCGGCGCGCACCCCCAGGCTGCGCCCGGACAACTGGTCCACCAGCTTGAAGGTGCGCAGGTCCTGGGTCTCGCCGGTCCCGCTGAGCAGGGAGTCCAGGTGCTCGACCAGCGGAGGCATCACCAGCTCGAAACCGTGGCAGCTCGCCAGGTCCAGCAGTTGGCGGCGCAGTTCCTCGATGCGGCGGGCCTGGGCGGGAAGGACGTCAGCGAAGTGCTCGGGCAGCAGCCACGCAGAGTGCATGCGAAAAAGGCGCCGGGGTTAAAGCCGGCATTCTAGAGGGGGGCCTAGCGCATCCAGAGCAGCGCCAAGCCGGCCAGCACGCTGGCCAAGCCGACAAATCGCAGCTGCCCGTCGCTCAACTGAAGCAGGCGGGTGAAGGTGGCGCGCCAGCTCGAAGGGCTGAGGAAGGGCAACAGACCTTCCAGCACCAACATCAGCCCGAGCGCGCCGAGCAGCCAGTCCATCACCTGGCGGCCGGGCCGCCGGTTCGCAGGGTCTTGAAGAACTCGCTGTCGGGGTCGACGACCATGACGTCGCTCTTTTGCCGGAACGACGCCCGGTAGGCCTCCAGCGAGCGGTAGAACTGGGCGAACTGCGGATCGCGGCCGAAGGCTTCGGCATACAACTGCGAAGCACGGGCGTCGCCCTCACCCATCTGGCGTTGGGCGTCGCGATGTGCCTCAGCCACCAGCACCTGATGCTGGCGATCGGCGTCGGCCTTGATCTTCTCCGCCTCGGCCCCGCCGGTGCTGCGCAACTCGTTGGCCACGCGCTGACGTTCCGACACCATGCGGCGGTACACCGCGTCGGTGATGCCCGATGCGAAGTCGACCCGCTTGATCCGCACGTCGACGATCTCGATGCCGAACTGCTTGGCGTCCTCTGCGACACGCTTGGCCACCCCGCGCATCACGGCTTCGCGCTCTTCCGACACCACGCCCTGCACGGTGCGCTTGGTCACTTCCTCGTTCAGCGCCGCCTGCACGATGGGCGTGAGTCGCAGTTCGAGGTTGGCCATATTGGTGCCGCTGTTGCGGATGAAGGCGCGCGCATCACGGACACGCCACTTGATCAGCCAGTCGAGCACCAGGCTTTTCTTCTCGGCGGTGAAGATGGGCTTCGAGTCCACGCTGTCCAGGGTCTGGATGCGCTTGTCGAGGAACACCACGTTCTGGAACGGGGGCGGCAGCTTGAACTTGAGGCCAGGCTCGGTGACGACCTCCTTGATCTCACCGAGCGAGTAGATGACGGCGAACTGCCGCTGGTCGACGACGAACAGAGCGGAACTCGCCACCAGCAGCGCCAAGAGCGCGCCAAAGACAAGGGGAAGGATGCGATTCATGGTGTCTGGCCTCAGCGGCTTTCCCGCTCGCGGCTGCGCTGCGCGTCGCGGCCACGGCTTTCAATCTGGATCGGGGCGGACGTCACTGCGGCGGGCTCGGCGGCCGGCTGCACCGGCTGACCGGCGCCGGGCTGAGCACCGGGCTGCATCAGCTTGTCGAGCGGCAGATAGAGCAGGTTGGAACCGCTGCGACTGCTCACCATGACCTTGCTGACGTTGCGGTAGATCTCCTGCATGGTGTCGATGTACATGCGGTCGCGGGTCACGCCCGGCGCCTTCTGGTACTCGGCGTACACCGCGCGGAAGCGTTGGGCGTCGCCCTCGGCGCGTGCGATGACGGCCGCCTTGTAGGCCTCGGCCTCCTGCGCCAGACGCGCCACGCGACCCTTGGCGGCCGGAATGACCTGGTTGGCGTAGGCCTCGCCCTCGTTCTTGGCACGTTCGCGGTCCTGGCCCGCCTTGACGGCGTCCTCGAACGCCGCCTGCACCTGCTCAGGCGGCTGGACGCTGCCGACGTTGACGCTGCTGATCAACACACCCGCCTTCAGGCGGTCAAGCTGCGACTGCAGGTTGGTGGCCAGCTGGGTGGCGATGGCGTCGCGCTGCTCGTACAGCACCGAATTCATGGTCGAGCGGCCGACGATCTCCCGCACCGCCGACTCGGCCGCCTGACGCACCGCCAGCTCGGGGTCCCGGTTCTCGAACAGGAAGTCCTTGGCGTCCTTGAGCCGGAACTGCACGGTGAAGCGGATGTCGACGATGTTCTCGTCCTGCGTGAGCATCGAGGAGTCGCGCAATCCGGTCGCCGGCTGGACCTCGAACCGTCCGACCTCCACCGAGCGCAGCTGCGACACGGCCAGGGTCTCATGATTCTGGAAGGGATAGGGCGCGCGCCACTGGAAGCCCGCTTCGACCGTCTTGCTGTAGCGGCCGAAGGTGGTGACGACGGCCTGCTCGCCTTCCTGGACGATGAAGAAGCCACTGCCCAGCCAGCCCAGCAGCAGCACGGTGCCGATCAAGCCGACGCCAACACCCGCCGCCTTCATGTCGGGAGGCGGGTTGCCGCCCCCACCGGTGGCACGCTGCGGGCCGCTGCCACCCGGCATCAGGCCGCCGAGCTTGCGCTTGAAGTCGCGCCAGAGTTCGTCGAGGTCGGGCGGGCCATCCTGCTGCGCACGCAGACCGAAACGCTGCAGCAGGTTGGCCAGGGCGGCACGGGAGCGGACTGGCATGGTGATCAGGGTGAGGGAGTTGAAGCCGCGTACGCAGCGGCAATTGGTGACGAAAGCCCGGCTTCCAAGGCCAGGTCGGCAATTTGATCGCGCAAAGCGGTAAGCCCTTCACCGCTGTGGGCACTGACCCAGACGCGCGGCACGCGCAGACCGCCAGGGCGCTCGACATGATCCACCCGTTCGCGCGGGCGCAGACTCGGCGGCAGCATGTCGATCTTGTTGAACACCACGATCTGCCGGGTGTCGCCGACACCAATTTCGTCGAGCACTTTTTCGACCTCGGCCCACTGCTCGTGCAGCTTGGGCGCCGTGGCATCGATGACGTGCAGCAGCAGATGCGCGTCCGCGGCCTCCTGCAGCGTCGCCTTGAAGGCGTCGACCAGCTTGTGCGGCAGGGCGCGGATGAAGCCCACCGTGTCGGACAGCAGTGCCAGAGGCGCTCCCTCGCGCAGATAGAGCGATCGGGTGGTCGTGTCCAAGGTCGCGAACAGCTGGTCGGCGGCATAGCTGCCGGCACGCGTCAACGCGTTGAAGAGGCTGCTCTTGCCGGCGTTGGTATAGCCGACCAGGGACACGCGCATCTGGCCGCCCCGCGCGCGCGCCTTGCGCTGCGTGTCGCGTTGCTTTTCCACCTTGCCGAGCCGCGACTTGAGCTGCTTGATGCGCTCGTCGATCATGCGGCGGTCGAGTTCCATCTGCCGTTCGCCCGGGCCGCCCCGGGTGCCGATGCCGCCCTTCTGGCGCTCCAGATGGCTCCAGCGCCGCACCAGCCGGGTGGCCAGGTACTGCAACTGCGCCAGCTCCACCTGCAGTTTGCCCTCGTGGCTGCGCGCGCGCTGGGCAAAGATCTCCAGGATCAACCCCGTGCGGTCGGTCACCGGTACACCCAGCAGTTGCTCGAGGTTGCGTTGCTGGATGGGCGACAGCGCCTGGTCGAACAGCACGGCGTCGGCCGCATGCGCCAGCACCAGGGCCTTGATCTCGTCGGCCTTGCCGCTGCCGACGAACAGCGCCGCATCGGGCGCCTTGCGGCGCGCAAGGACGCGGGCAACGGCGAGGTCGCCCGCGGTCTGCGCCAGCAGCGCCAATTCGTCCAGGCTGTCGTCGAAGTCCGGGTCGCGGCCGAAATCGACCCCCACCAGGACGGCTCGCGCCAGTTCAGCGGAAGGGGTGGGATTCAAGTGCGGCGTCGTTCGGGGCCGCAAGCCGACGGCCGGCGCGGCGGGAGGGAATCAGGTCGCGCTGCCGGCGTCGCCAGCACTGAAATTCACCGCGCGGCCCGGCACGACGGTGGAAATCGCGTGCTTGTAGACCATCTGGGTCACGGTGTTGCGCAACAGCACCACGTACTGGTCGAAGGATTCGATCTGCCCCTGCAGCTTGATGCCGTTGACCAGGTAGATGGAGACCGGCACATGCTCCTTGCGCAGCAGGTTCAAAAAGGGGTCCTGCAAGAGTTGGCCTTTGTTGCTCACGATATGTTCCGTGTTCGTTGGGATGGAAAGAGGCGGCCGACCTTATCACAGCCGCCCGGTCCGGGTGGCGCCCCGACTCGGGCTCAGCGCTCGTCGAAGGGGTTGTCGCCGGAGCGCACCTCGATGCGCATCGGCGTTCCGGTCAGGTCGAAATGGGCGCGGATGCGCCCTTCCAGGTAGCGCTTGTAGACGTCGGTGAGGTGCTCCAGGCAATTGCCGTGGATGACCACGATGGGCGGATTCATGCCGCCCTGGTGGGCGTAGCGCATCTTCGGGCGGAAGGCGCCGACCCGTTTTGGCGTCTGGTGCTGCGCGGCGTCGATGATCAGGCGCGTCAGCTGCGGCGTGGGCAGCTTCTTGAAGGCCGAGGCATGGGCCTGTGCCAATGCCTTCCACAGCGGCCCGAAACCCTGTCGCTTGAGCGCCGAGATGTTGAGCAGCGGGGCGAACTTGAGGAAGGACAGGCGCGACTCGATGGAGCGCTGCAACATCTCGCGCTGGTAGCCATCGATCGCATCCCATTTGTTGACGGCCAGCACCACCGCGCGGCCGCTCTCCAGGATGTAACCCGCGATGTGCGCGTCCTGGTCGCTGACGCCCTGCGTGGCGTCGAGCAGCAGCAGCACCACATTGGCGTCGGCAATGGCCTGCAGGGTCTTGACGACCGAGAACTTCTCGATCGCCTCGAACACCTTGCCCTTGCGCCGCAGGCCGGCGGTGTCGATCAACTCGAACTTCTGTCCGGCGCGCTCAAAAGGCACGCTGATGGCGTCGCGCGTCGTGCCCGGCATGTCGAAGGCCACCAGGCGCTCCTCACCCAGCCAGGCGTTGATGAGGGTGCTCTTGCCGACGTTGGGGCGGCCGGCCACGGCCAGACGGATCGGCCGGTCGGCGTCCGGCCCGCCTTCATCCATGTCCTCGTCGTCCGGGAAATCCGCGAGCGCCGCCTCGAGCAGGCTGCGCATGCCCTGCCCGTGCGCCGCCGACACCGGGTGTGGCTCGCCGATGCCCAGTTCATGGAATTCGGCCAATTGCGGCGCATCCACCATGCCCTCGGCCTTGTTGACCGCCAGCAGCACCTTCTTGCCCGCCGTGCGCAGGAATCGCGCAATGTCGTGATCCTGGGCCGACAGGCCGGCCCGCGCGTCGACGACGAAGACCACCACATCGGCCTCGGCCACCGCCTGGCGCGTCTGCTTGGCCATCTCCTTGATGATGCCGGTCTCGGCCGTCGGCTCGAAACCGCCGGTGTCGATGACGATGTACTCACGCCGGCCCAGCCGTCCGTCGCCGTAATGGCGGTCACGCGTCAGGCCGGCGAAGTCCGCCACGATGGCGTCGCGGCTCTTCGTGAAGCGGTTGAAGAGCGTGGACTTGCCGACGTTGGGCCGGCCGACGAGAGCGATGACCGGCTTCATGCGCAGCGGTCCTTATTCCGGTCGCAGGCCATGCACGCCGCCGTCCTTGGCCACCACCACGATGGTGTTGCCGGACAGCACCGGGGCCGTGACGAGCGCAGACGAGCCGGCGCGCAGCCGCAGCTTGGGCTTGCCGTCGTTGCGGTCGAGGAAATGCACATAGCCCTCCAGGTCACCCAGTACCACCAGGCCGTTGCTGACCAGGGGCGCCGTCAGCTTGCGGTGCTGCAGCGCCTCGCTGCTCCACAGCAGCTCGCCGTTGGCACTGCGCCAGGCGCTCAGGCGGTCCGAGGCGTCGAAACCGACGATGGCCTGGGCATCACCGCCCACGCCCTGGGAACCTCCCTGCAGGCGGCTCCAGGCCTGGCTGCCGCGCTGCGCGTTGATGCAGCCGACCGCCGACTGGAAGGAGCGCGCACAGATGAAGTCATTGATGCGCACCATCGGCGCCACCACGTCGGCCAGCCGCTCCACCTCGTTGGTGCCGCGCGGGTTGGCCACATTGGCCTCCCAGCGCAGGCTGCCCTTGGTCGGGTCGACTCCGGCCAAGCGCGGGCCCTGCCCCACCACCAGGGTGTCCTTCCAGGCCAGCAGGCCGCCGGGCTGCGACAGCAGCAGCGGGTCGCCCGGACGGCGCAGTTCCCAAAGATGGCGCCCATCCAGCGCGTCAAAGCCATGGGCGACACGGTCCACGCCCAGCACGAACACGCGCTCGCCGGCCACCAGGGGGCTGGTCAGCACGGGCGCCTTCAGGCGCTTGCGCCAGACTTCGCGGCCCTGCTCGAGCACCACCAGATCCTGGTCACGCGTCACCACCGCGGCAAAGCGGCCGTCGCTGCCCACGCCGGCGGCCAGCTTGGCGCCGGCCGTGCCGCGCCAGAGCTCGGCGCCATCCTCCGCGCGCAAGGCCCGCACCTGACCGCTGCTGTCGGCCAGCACGATCTGCTCGCCCACCGCCGCGACGGTGAGCGCGAACTCGACGTCGCCACCGCGCTGCGACCAGACCACCCGGCCCTGGATCGCGGGTTGAACGTCCTGCAGCACGGCGGGCTTGGGCGCATCCCCGCCAAACAGCGAACAACCCGCCAGTGCGGCGGCGGCAAGGCACAGCGTGGCAGCACGGCGCATCATTGGGCCGCCTCGCCGGCGGGCTTCAGACTGCTGGGGTCGACGCCGACGCTCATCAGCTTGGCCTCGACCAGGCGTCGGTAGGGCAGATCGGCGTCCAGCCCGAGGTAGGCCTTGCTGAACTGCTCCTTGGCCTTGGCGCTGTCCTTGGCCAGCAGCGCGAGGTCGCCCCGGCGATCGGCCACCAGCGCGGCGTAGGCCTCGGACTGGATGGCGGCAAGCGCCAGTTCGGCCTCGGCCGCGCGCTTGGCTTCCAGATGGAGGCCGGCCAGACGCAGGTTGGCCAGGTCGCGCAGGTCCTGTGGCTGACCCTGCGTCGCGGCCCAGCTGAGCAGGGGCTGCGCCTTGGCGGCGTCCGCCATGGCATTGGCCACCAGCAGCGTCGCCTGCGTCGTGTAGACGGCCTTGGGGGCCTGCTTCTGCATCTCGCCGAGCAATTGCGCGGCCTTGTCGGCTTGCTGCGCCTCGAGGAGTTGCTCGACGTTCTCGTAGAGCACGCTGGCCTTCTGCCCCTGGTCGCGCTGGTACCAGATCCAGGCGTTCCAGCCGGCGTACGCCAGCAGCGCCAGCGTGAGCACCGTGGTGATCAGATTGCCCCATTGGGCCCAGAAGGCCTTCAGGTTGTCGAGCTGTTCTTGTTCTTGGAGGTCGAGTGCGGAGGCCATGCGGATGCCAGTGGGTGTTGCCGGGAAAAGCGGCGGATTATCAGGGCGCGACCGAGGCCGCCCAGGCGGCGAGAGCGGAGAACGAAACGGCCTGCTGGCTGCCGTCGGCGAGGTTCTTGACGTTCACCTCGCCGCGTGCCAGTTCGTCGGCGCCGAATACCAGCGCAAAGCGGGCGCCGCTGCCGTCGGCACGCTTGAACTGCGACTTCATGCTGCCGCCGCCGGCATGCATCTGCACCGCCAGACCCTTGGCACGCAGCCCGGCCAGCAGCGGCAGCACCGTGCCCAGCGGCGCGCCGTCGGGCACCACCGCGTAGGCGTCGAGCGCCACGGCGCCCTGCCCGAGCTGGAGCGTCTCGAGCAGCAGCAACAGGCGCTCCATGCCCAGACCGAAACCGATGCCGGGCGCCGGCTTGCCGCCGAGTTGGGCGATCAAACCGTCGTAGCGCCCACCGCCACACACCGTGGCCTGGCTGCCCAGGTGCGGCGTGACCCACTCGAACACCGTGCGGTTGTAGTAGTCCAGGCCGCGCACCATGCGCGGGTTGAGGGTGTAGGACAGCCCCGCCGCGTCGAGCACGGCGCGCACGCCATCGAGGTGGGCGATGGACTCCGGGCCGAGGAAGTCGAGCAGCTTGGGCGCGGCGTCCACCAGGGCCTGCATCGTCGGGTTCTTGGTGTCGAGCACCCGCAGCGGGTTGCTGTGCAGGCGGCGCCGCGCGTCTTCGTCAAGCTGCGCCTCGTGCTGCTGCAGGTAGCTGACGAGGGCGGCGCGGTGCGCGGCACGCTCGGCGGGTTCGCCCAGGCTGTTGAGCTCGAGGTGGATGTCCTCGCCCTCCTTCAAACCCAGGCGCTGCCAGAGCGCGCGCGTCAGCAGGATCAGCTCGGCATCGACATCCGGACCCGGGTAGCCCAGGCACTCCACGTCGAGTTGGTGGAACTGGCGGTAGCGGCCCTTCTGCGGCCGCTCGTGGCGGAACACCGGGCCGATGGACCAGACCCGCAGCGGGCCGTTGTAGAGCGCGCTGTGCTCGATGACGGCACGCACGATGCCGGCGGTGATCTCCGGGCGCAGCGCCAGCTGATCGCCGTTGAGCTTGTCCTCGAAGGCGTACATCTCCTTCTCGACGATGTCGGTCACCTCGCCAATGCCGCGCACGAACAGCTGCAGAGGCTCGACGACGGGCACGCGGATGTTGCTGTAGCCCCAGGCGTGCAGCAGCCCACGCATCTGCCCCTCCAGCCACTCCCAGCGGCCGGACTCGGGGGCAAAGCAGTCGTTCATGCCCTTCACACCCGTGAGGGGCTGGATCTTCTTGGGGTCGCTCATCCGAAACGCTTCTCGATGTAGTTCTCGACGAGGGCGTGGAACTCCTCGGCGATGCGCTCGCCGCGCAGGGTCAGGCGCTTCTCGCCGTCGATGAACACCGGGGCCGCCGGGGCTTCACCGGTGCCCGGCAGGCTGATGCCGATGTCGGCGTGCTTGCTCTCGCCGGGGCCGTTGACGATGCAACCCATCACGGCCACCTTCAGGCCTTCCACGCCGGGGTACTTCTCGCGCCAGACCGGCATCTGCGCGCGCAGGAAGTCGTCGATGCGCTTGGCCAGTTCCTGGAAGGTGGTGCTGGTGGTGCGGCCGCAGCCGGGGCAGGCCGTGACGCTGGGGTTGAAGGCGCGCAGCCCCAGGCTCTGCAGGATCTCCGCGGCCACCACCACCTCCTGGGTGCGCGCCTCGCCGGGCTGCGGCGTGAGGCTGACGCGGATGGTGTCGCCGATGCCCTCCTGCAGCAGGATGGCCAGCGCGGTGCTGGACGCCACCGTGCCCTTGGTCGCCATGCCGGCCTCGGTCAGCCCGAGATGCAGCGGGTGGTTGGTGCGGCGGTTCAGCTCGCGGTAGACGGTGATCAGGTCCTGCACCCCGCTGACCTTGCAGCTGATGATGACCTGCCCGGGATCCATGCCCAGCTCCACGGCGTAGGCGGCGGAGCCCAGCGCGGAATCCACCAGCGCCTGGTACATCACGCTGCGCGCGTCCCAGGGCTGGCTGCGGCGGCCGTTCTCGTCGTACAGGGAGGCCAGCAGCTCCTGGTCCAGGCTGCCCCAGTTGACGCCGATGCGCACCGGCACATCGTGCTTGAGCGCCGCCTCGATCATCTGTGCGAACTGGCGATCCTTCTTGTCGCCCTTGCCCACATTGCCGGGGTTGATGCGGTACTTGGACAGCGCCTTGGCGCAGTCCGGGAACTCGCTGAGCAGGCGGTGCCCGTTGTAGTGGAAATCGCCGATCAGCGGCACCTGGACGCCCATGCGGTCGAGTTGCTCGCGGATGTGCGGCACGGCCGCCGCCGCCTCGGGCGTGTTGACGGTGATGCGCACCAGTTCCGAGCCGGCCAGCGCCAGCTCCTTGACCTGGATGGCGGTCTCGATGACGTCCACCGTGTCCGTGTTGGTCATCGACTGGATGCGCACCGGCGCGTCGCCGCCGATCGTCACCAGGTGCTCGCCCCAGCGCACCCTGGCCTGCAGGCTGCGACGCGGCGCGGTGACGGGCGGGAGGATGGCTTCGACAGCACTCATGACGGGGATCACTTCAATTCCAGGCGCGCCACGCGCGCCGCCGTGTGGGCGTCCAGCGCCTGGGGCTGGCCGCGCCAGCTCAGGCGCAGCGCCGGCGCATTGCCCAGCACCAGGCGCAAGGGGGCCTCGGGTTGTTCGAGGGTGAAACGCTCGCCCTGCGTCAGCATGCGTGCGGCCTGGCTGATGCCCTTGGCATCGACCACGCTGATCCAGCTGGCGCCCGCATGGGCCTCGATGTCCAGGCGCGCCACACCGTGCGGCGTCAGCGTCACGCCACCCGGCGGGCTGATGACAGCGGACGGTGCAGCCAGCGCGCTGGCTGGGTTCGACGCGTTTGCAGTTCCGGCCGGCATGAAGGGAGCCGCCTCGGACCCCGCCGGAGGCACCGCAGACGGGTTCGCCGCGCCGGACGGGTCCGCGGCAACGGGGGAATCGGTCGGGCTCGGCAGGGTGGGCGGGGTTGGCTGGGATGAGGCGGTCGGTACAACGGACCGTTCAGCGGCCTGCCCACTGCTCAGTCCCTCGGTCCATGCGCCGACCCACTCGCCCAGGCCGCGGTCGCGCGGCCACAGCGCCAGGGCCGCCGCCAACACCAGCAGCAAGACCGCGCCGGCC
>Ga0154020_10010177_pt1 | contig 10774 bp, 11 predicted proteins | sample Klosneuvirus_201_FD_109709 | JGI IMG/M metagenome (GOLD analysis project Ga0154020, IMG submission 109709) | Active sludge microbial communities from wastewater, Klosterneuburg, Austria - Klosneuvirus_20160825_MG | ecosystem: Engineered > WWTP > Aerobic digester > Activated sludge | place...
CTCGAGAATCCACCGAGGAGGATGTATTTCAGGCTTGCCTCGCTGCTGCGGTTATCGCGCTTGAGGAAGCCGACGAGGATGTAAAGGGTGAAGGTGAGCAGCTCGAGCGAAATGTAGGCCGTGATCAGTTCCGTCGCGGCTGCCATGTACACCATGCCACAGCCGCCAATGAGCATGAGCCCGTAGTACTCGGCGCCCGTCTTCGTTCGCTCTTTCAGGTAGTCCGCTGACATCAGGGCGACGACGAAGACGATGGCAGCAGCCAGCAGCCGGAAGTAGGTGGTGAAGTCGTCGCTGGAGACGAGCCCGAGGAAGCTGTTCGGGTCTTTGTTGATGTAGAACAGGCCGGCGATGAACCAGGCCACCGATGCGAGTGCGGTGAGGTAGGCGAGCCGATCCTTGCGGAAGTTCGGCCAGATGAGTTCGACTGCGATGATGCCGATGGCGGCGCCGGCAGCGATGTATTCAGGGATGAAGATCGTGTAGTCGCGCATTTAGCTGGTCACCCCTGGCAGGAGCATCACGGTCGAGCCGATACGGTCCGTAAATGGCGCCCACCAAACGCCCATCATGACGATGGCGGCGATCAACATGCCCCCAGAGAGTCGTTCGAGTGGTGTCAGGTCCTTCAGATCAGACCAGCGCGTGTTGAATGGCCCGAACCAGGCGATGGCGAACATCCGGAGCATGTACCCCGCTGTCACTGCTGCCGCGAGGATGGCGATGCCGCCGAAAACGGGATACGTCTGGAATGTGCCGACGTAGATGTGGAATTCGGCCGTGAACCCGGAGAAGCCAGGCAGACCGACGTTGGCGAGGCCGGCGATGGTGTAGAAGATTGCCCAGAGCGGCATGACCTTCGTGATACCACCGAAATCCTTGATGTCGCGGGTGTGAGCCTGATCGTAAAGCGCGCCAATCATGAGGAAGACGAGGGCCGTCATCACTCCGTGCGAGAACATCTGCAGGACTGCGCCAGTGATGCCGACCTGGTTGAGGGTGGCGAGGCCCATGAGCACGTAGCCCATATGGCTGACGGAGCTGTAGCCAGAGATGAGCTTGAAATCCCGCTGGGTGAGGGCCGCTATTGAGCCATAGACCGCCCCGGTAACGCCGAGAACCATCAGGCCCGGCATCCAGAAATCCGCGCCCACGGGCATGAGCTGGATGCCGAGGCGGATGATGCCAAACGCACCGAGCTTCATCAGGACGCCCGCATGCACCATGGAGACAGCGGTTGGCGCCGACATGTGACCGTCTGGCGACCATGTATGGAACGGCCAGAGCGCTGCCAGCACGCCACACCCGATCACCATACAGGGGAAGAAGACCTTCTGGAAGCCGGGACTGAGCGTGCCGTCGCTCCCTGCCACCCAGAGTTGCTGCATATCGAAAGTGCCGAGGTTCGCCTCGTGGAACACCGCGAAGATGCCGATCCAGATCAGAACCGAACCCCCGACCAGCATCAAGGTCAGCTTCGCCGCCCCGTATTCCTTCCGGGTTGAGCCCCAGACGCCGATCAGCAGGTAGAGCGGCATGACCGCTAGTTCGTAGAAGAAGAAGAAAAAGAAGAGGTCGTAGGAGAAGAACGTGCCAAAGACACCGGCGAGCAGCGTCCAGTAGAGGATGTAAAAGTCTTTGTTGCGGAATTCGAGCTTCCAGCTTGCGAGCGCGCCGGCGAACGCGACGACACCGGTGAGGAGCGCCATTACCGCCGAGATCCCGTCGACCGCGAGGTAGAGGCTAATGCCGTCCTTACCGAGGAAGGCCGTGTTTTCGACCCACGCAAAGCGAAGCGTCATCTGGACATCGCCGCCACCGACCTGGTAGGCAGCGAAGATGTAAATGCTCAGTGCGCAGACGATAGCGCCGGTGGTGGCAGAGATGTAGCGAACGAGCATCTTCTGCGTGCCGGGCGTTACTACCAGGAGGAATGCGGCGACCAACGGCACGACAAGCGTGGCAAGGACGACATACCCCTGGGCTTCTTCCAGATCCATGCGCTAGCCCCTCGCCACCAGGCCGGCAATCGCAAGTCCAACCACTCCGAGGGCAATGCCCATCGCATAGTTGGGCAGGCGCCCGGTCTGCAAGTATTTCAAAATTCCGCCGCTGAAACCCGTGATCTGGGCGGACCCGTCGACGCCGGTGTCGTTCACCACGTAGCGGTCGAACCAGGCAACGACGTAGCTGAATCCAAGGAGTCCGCGGTCGATTGCACCCTGGTACAGCTCATCGAAGTAGAACTTCTGCTTGATCATCTGGTAGAGACCGGGATTCCACTGCGCCAGGGCGGTCGAACGTTCGAGGCGGTTGCCCCAGTACATCCAGCCAGCCGCGAAGAGCCCTACCCCCGCCATGAGTACGGATGCGGCGGCGAAGGCCCAATCGATGTGGTACTTGTGGGGGCCTTCTTCGGCCGCAAAAATGAACTCGGTGATGCCACCGGGGAACCCAAGCGCCTTGCCAACCCCGGCGAAGATGAGGAATCCGGCCGTAAGCGCCAGGAAGGCGAGGAACATGAGCGGGCCCGTCATCACGAAGCCGGACTCTTTCGTGTGCTCGTGAACGTGTTTGTCCATCGGCTGGCCCATGAAGGTTCGAATGAAGAGCCGGGTTGTGTAGAACGCGGTCAGCACAGCGGCAAGGCCGAGGAGCACAATCGCCCAGGCGCCCCATGAGTTATCGAGCGCGACAAAGATTTCGTCCTTCGACCAGAAGCCAGCAAAGATCGGCACGCCCGCTAGGGCGAGCGAGCCAATGAGGAACGTCGTGCCGGTGATCGGCATCTTCTTCCAGAGGCCGCCGAGCTTGTCCATCTCCTGGTTGTGGTGCGTCGCATGGATAACGGAGCCGCTGCCGAGGAAGAGGAGCGACTTGAAGAACGCATGGGTGGCGAGGTGGAAAATACCGACCGCTGGCTCACCCGTGCCGAGTGCAACGAACATGAAGCCGAGTTGCCCGACCGTCGAGTAGGCGAGCACCTTCTTGATATCGGTTTGGGCGAGGGCCATGAAGCCAGTGAGCAGCGCCGTCGTCAGGCCGACGATGGTGACAACGAGGAGGGCGTGGTCGGCGACCGCGAAGATGGGGAGGAGCCGGGCGGTGAGGTAGACCCCGGCGACGACCATGGTCGCGGCGTGGATGAGGGCCGAGACCGGTGTCGGGCCTTCCATTGCATCGGGCAGCCAGACGTGGAACGGGACCTGCGCGCTCTTACCCATGCAGCCGAGGAACACGAACATGATCGAGACAAAGAGGTAGGTGTTGCCTATCTCCCCCTCCTCGGCCGCGTGGATGATCTCCTGAATGTTGAAGGTTCCAGTCGCCTTGAAGAGGAGAATGATGCCGATGAGCAATCCGACATCGCCGATGCGCGTTGTGATGAACGCCTTCTTCGCGGCCTCGGTGGCCGAACGCTTCTCCCAGTAGAACCCGATGAGCAGGAATGAGCAGACACCGACGAGTTCCCAGGAGATATAGACGAGCAAGAGGTTGTCGGCCATCACCAAGAGGAGCATGGAGGCGACGAACATCTGGAGAAGCGCGAAGAACCAGTAGTAGCGCGGCTCGCCCTTCATGTAGCCGATGGAGAAGATGTTCACCATCAGGGCCACAGTCGTGACGACGCCGAACATGGTGATCGTGATCGGGTCGACGTAGATACCCATGTCGATCTTGAAATCGCCGATTTGTGACCAGGTAACGGAGTTCACGACCGGGCCGAGCTTGCCCGGCGTATCGAGGAAATCGATGAGGACGACGAAGAAGAGGATGAAGGACGAGAGGATTGCGGCTACCCCAAGGTAGTCGCCACCGCGCGGCATCCTTCGCCCGAAGAACGAAAGCACGAGGAAGACACTCGCCGGAATCGCGGCGAGCAGCCAGGCTTGTTCAGCACCCATTCTTCGTGTTGGCCCCTTCTACCACTTCAGGATGGCCGCTTCGTCCACGTTTGAAGTGGCTCGGTTGCGGAACAGGCGGATGACGATGGCCAGGGCCAAACCGACTTCCGCCGCGGCGACGGTGATAATGAAAATGGCGAAAATTGCGCCAGTAATCTTGTCTGGATCCAGGTAGGCAGCGAACGCGATGAAATTGAGCGATACCGCGTTCAACATCAGTTCGATCGACATGAGGATGATCACCGCATTGCGGCGAGCAAGGACTCCATAAACGCCGAGAGAGAAGATAATGGCGCTGAGCACGAGGTAGTTTTCGAGTGGCACCATCGCTTACTCGCCCTCCTCTTGCCGAGCGAGGATGATGGCCCCAATAAGGGCTACCAGCAAGAGCGCGGAAGCCAAAACGAACGGCACTCCGAAATCCGCAAACAGCTTTTCTGAGATGAGTGAGAGGTCGATTTCGCTGACTTTATCGCTCGTGTTGCCCCAGTCCGTACCAGTGGCGATGCCGATAAGAATGGCCATCAGGCCACCGCCAACAAGCAACGCGAATGGCATCTGTGGCCCGTTCATTCGCTGCGGTCCGGCTGTCGGTGGCCGTGTGAGCATCAGCGCGAGCAGGATGAGCACGGTCACGGCTCCGCCGTAGATGAGGAACTGCACGAGCGCCAGGAACTCCATCTGGAGGAACAGGTACATCGCACCAACACCCGCCAGGCTGCCGATCAGGAAAATCGCGGAGTGGATGATGGAGCGCGAAAACACGACGCCCGCCGAGAAGGCAACAACCACCGCCGCGAAGATCCACCAGAGGACTTCAGTCGCCACTAAGAAACTCCCTCGGGCAGCTTGCCGTTGAGTTCTTTGATCGTCGCGATAATGTCATCGGGAACGGCCTCGCCTTTGGCGACCGCCTCGTTTGCCTTGCGTTCGGCACGCATCCGGCGCGCACGAACCTTCTCGTACGAGTTAGGGTCCCCTTTCGGGCCAGTGCCGTAACCGGGCGGAGGCACCCAGCCATCCGCATCCGGTGCAGGGCCACTCGCCGCAGGGGCTGCGGCTCCGCCGCCTCCGCCCGCACCCGCGAGCGATGCCCAAATGGAGCCACCGGGCGCGAGATCGCTGCCGAGGTCGTAGAGCGTCTTCGCCATCTCGTCCGGGATCGGTTCACCAGCAGCGGTGAGTTCCTTGAACTGCCGTTCGGCACGCATACGCTTCGCGCGTACCTTCTCCGGGCTGTTGGGGTCGCCCTTGGGGCCATCGCCAACACCCGGCGGGAATCGCATCGAACCGTCGGACATGAGGCCCGTTAGCGGCTCGCTGGAAGCACCGCCTGCGCCGCCCCCCGCACCGGCGAGTGCGACCCAGATGGTCCCGCCGGGCGCGAGATCGCTGCCGAGGTCGTAGAGCGTCTTCGCCATCTCTTCGGGGATCGGCTCGCCAGCAGCGGAGAGTTCCTTGAACTGGCGTTCGGCCCGCATCCGCTTCGCGCGCACCTTTTCCGGGCTGTTGGGGTCGCCCTTGGGGCCTTCGCCCACACCGGGCGGGAAGCGCATCGAACCATCGGGCATCAACCCGGTGAGGACTTCGCCGGTACCACCGCCGGCAGCAGCCACACCACCTGCTGGTGCAGCCTCGCCGGGCTTCATGTTCGTGTAGAGCGTGATCCGATCCTGGATCTCCTGCGGGACAGCCTCGCCCCGGTCGGTGTATTCCTTGGCCTCGCGCTGGGCGCGCATCCGCTTCGCCCGGATCTTCGATTCGGAGAGGATCTCGACTTCTTCGCCACCGGCGGCGGCGGCAGCGCCGGGCCGAGCGGCGCCGGGCTTGGGCTTTTCGGGCTCGCGTTCCTGGATGGCTGCGGGCAGGCCCTGGGCGATGCGTTCGAGCATGCGTGCGCGGTCTTCCGGGAAGCCGCCAACGAACGTCGGCTCCGGCGGCTCTTCGCCCTTCACGGCGCGTTCGACGAGTTCGACGCTATCCTGTGGGCGAATAAGGTCGACGAGGTGGCCGCCGCGTGCCGCGCGCGTTAGCTCGTCGATATCCATGTGGAGGTCGCGCCGGTCGTACACGGAGTGCTCGTGGCCGGTCCAGTTGTTGTCCATCACGATGGCTTCGAAGGGACAGACTTCGACACAGATGTTGCAGCGCATGCAGCGCGCATAGTCGATCCAGAACTTTTCGACGATCTTGCGGCGATTGCTGGTACCGGCCGCATAGGCCGGATTGTCGATCATCGTTGCCGTCATGCAATCGACGGGGCAGTTGCGCACACAGACGTTGCAGCCTGTGCAGAACGGCTCATCGTGGTTGAAATCCCACGTCAGCACAGGGAAGCTGCGCTGGCGCGGCGGAAGCTTGTGTTTGACCTCGGGGTACTCCACCGTGACCGTCCGGCGGGTGAAGGTGGAGAAGGTGACGCCGAGGCCTTTGAGGATGCCGATCATTGGGCTGGCGCTCCAAGCGTTTTGTAGGTGCCGATGAGGTCCTTGCTTGGCCTCCGGATGGCCCTGTTGATGATGATGATAACCAGCGCAGCCGCACCGGCGGCACTCGTGAGTGCGAGCAGTTCCTGCGGCCACTCGTAGGCGAGGATGACGCCGTTCATCAGCATCTGGAGGAGCGACATCGGCAGGAGCACCTTCCAGCAGAAGCTCATCAGCTGGTCGATGCGCAACCGCGGGACTGTCGTCCTCACCCAGAAGATGAGGATGATGAAGGCGACGCTCTTGACCATGGTGGTCGCGAGCTGAATGGACCAGTGGGTATCGACGCCGAACGGCCAGGCCCAACCGCCAAGGAAGACGACCGAGCCGAAGACGCTGAATCCCCACATCGAGGCGTATTCGGACAGCTGGAACATGGACCAGCGAATGCCCGAATACTCGACGAAGTACCCGCCGACGATTTCGGATTCGGCGACGGGGATGTCGAACGGGGCGCGATGGAGTTCGGAAAGCATGGCTGTGAAGAAGATAAGGAAGGCGAGCGGCTGGAGGAGGATGTACGGGCGGTCCGCCTGGAGCGCGGCGATCGCGTTCAAGTTGAGTGTGCCGAGGCCGGCGGTGTCCTTCTCGGCGCCGGTAATCATCACCACACAGAGGAGGCTGATGACGAGCGGGATTTCGTAGCTGATCATCTGGGCGGCGGCGCGCACGCCGCCGAGGAGCGCGTACTTGTTCCCCGAGCCAAGGCCGGCCATGAGAATACCGACGATGTTCAGGCCGAGGATAGCGAAGACATAGAAGAGGCCGAGGCGGAGGTCGCGCACGCCCCAGTTTTCGGCAAAGGGCAGCGCGATCAGGACCATAAAGACCGGGATGAAGGTCGCATAGGGTGCGAGTTCGAACACCCAGCGGTCGGCGTTTACGGGGCGGATGTCTTCCTTGCCCACGAGCTTGAGGGCGTCGGCGAACGCCTGCAGATAACCGCCGCGGCCCGTCTCGGTTGGCCCGAGACGCTGTTGGAAGCGAGCGACCACTTTGCGTTCACCATAGGTGAGGTACATCACGACGATCGTCATCGCGAGGACAACGAGGACGACACGGACAATTGCGTCGGTCCACGACCAGATGCCAAAGAGCGGGTCGGCGAAAAGCGTCACTTGTCCACCTCACCCAAAACGATATCGAGAGAACCGAGAATGATCACGGCATCGGCAACGTAATGCCCGACGACGAGTTCCTTCAGTGCCGAAAGATTGCAGAACGAGGGCGAACGCAGCTTCATCCGGTAGGGCTTGTTGCCACCCTTGGCGAGCGCGTAGACGCCGTACTCACCCTTCGTTCCTTCGGTGCGAACGTAGCATTCGCCTTCCTCGATGCGAAGGGTCTTGGGCAGGTTCGGGTTGAGGATGAGCCCGCCGGGCATCTGCTCCATGCACTGCTTGATGATTTTTGTGCTCTGGTAGACCTCGGCCATGCGAACGAGGAAGCGATCGAAAACGTCGCCGTTCTTGCCGACCGGGATGTTGAACTTCATCCGGTCGTAGACCGAGTAGGGCTCTGCTTTGCGTACGTCGTGGGCGAGACCAGTGGCGCGAAGCATTGGGCCGCTGAACCCGAGGTTGATCGCCCGCTCGGGCGAGATCTTCGAGAGGTTGCGGCAGCGCTCGACGAAGATTTCGTTGCCGGTGAGGAGACCGTCGAAGTCTTCCAGGCCCTGCTCGATGTGACCGATCAGTTCGTTGACCCGCGATTGCCAGCCATCCGGAAGGTCCATCTGGACGCCACCGGGGCGGAAGTAGGTGGGGAACATGCGGTCGCCCGAGACTTCTTCGAAGAAGTCGTAGATGCGCTCGCGTTCGCGCCAGGCGTAGATAAATGAGGTACCAAAGGAACCGACGTCGGCGCCGAACGCACCAAGGAACATGAAGTGCGAGAGGATACGCGAGAATTCGGCCATCATCACGCGGATGTATTCGGCCCGTTCCGGGACTTCGAAGTTGCCGATCTTTTCGACGGCCATGCAGTAGGCCATTTCGCAGCACATGCCGGCGAGGTAATCGGTGCGGTCCCACCAGCCCATCGACTGGCGATAGTCGTGGTTCTCGGTGAGCTTCTCGAGGCCGCGATGCAGGTAGCCGATGTATGGTTCGCAATCGACGACCATTTCGCCGTCGACGGTGAGGACCATCCGGAACACGCCGTGCGTTGCGGGGTGCTGCGGGCCGACGTTGATGGTCATATCAACGGTGTTGAAGTTATCGAGGACTTCCGTTACGGGTTCGGGCCAGACAGTCATTAGAAGTCAAACCCCGCCGAGGTATCTTCGATGCCCTGCTGGATCTCGAATTTCTGGAGCGGATGGGCCTTGAGGAGCGGGTGAATGCGAATGTCCTCTTCGAGGAGGAGGTTCTTCAGGTTCGGGTGGCCATCGAAAACCAGCCCCACCATCTCGGCGGCCTCGCGCTCGTGCCAGTCGGCGGCGCCATAGAGCGACGTGAGCGAGGGAAGGTGCGGGTTGCCCGGGGGGGTGTTCACGGTCACCTGGATCGAGTGGTGGTGTTTGTACGAATAGAAGTGGTAGACGGCGGTCAGGCCGTCTTCGACCATATCGATGGCGGTCAGGTTGCGGAAGTAATCGAAGGCAAGTTCGCGGCGCTCTTTGAGCCCCTGCACCAGTTCGAGCAGGTTCTCCGGGGCGACGTAGATGATCGCGTCGGTCGAGTTCTTCCCGCCCGTAAACGGGATCTTACCCAGGTGCTTGTGCACGAGGGCCGAGGTACCGGGGAATGCCGGGGCGGGGGCGGGAGCGGCTTCGTTCGTCATCCGACCATCCGCTTTTCTTCCATGATCTTCTCTTGCAACCGAAGCATGCCTTCGAGCAAAGACTCCGGACGTGGCGGGCAACCGGGAACGTAAACATCGACCGGGATGATCTTGTCGACGCCCTGGAGCACGCGGTCGTATTCGGAGTACGGGCCTCCGTTGGTGGCACAGGCGCCCATGGAGATGACGTACTTGGGGTTCGGCATCTGCTCGTAGAGGAGCTTGATCGCCGGGGCCATTTTCTTCGTGACGGTGCCGGAAACAATCATTACATCGCTCTGGCGCGGCGAGGGCCACGGCACGATACCGAAACGGTCGAGGTCGTGGTTCGCCATAAATGTGCCGATCATTTCGATCGCGCAGCAGGCGAGCCCGAAGGTCATCGGCCAGAGCGAACTCTTGCGGCTCATGGCGATGATCGTGTCGGCGCCGACCTGCATGACGCCCGGGAGGACGATCTTGTAGGCGGAGCGGGCCTCCGGCAGTTCGACAGGCCTGAGCCGGAGCTCTTCAGCGCCGTAATCGGGAACGTAGGGCTTAATCGTTGTCTCAGTCATTTCCACTCCAACACGCCGCGCCGCCAGGCGTAGGCAAGGCCGAGGGCGAGCACGCCGATGAACACGAGCATCTCATAGAAGACGAACATTGGCAGGCTGAGGAAGGACATCGCCCAGGGGAAGATGAACACGGTCTCGACATCGAAGATGAGGAAGAGGATGGCGATCAGGTAGTAGCGAACGTGGACCTGGGCCCAGTTGCGGCCGATCGGGAGCATGCCGCACTCGTAGGAGATGCCCTTGCCGCGCTCTTTCGCGAATGGGGCGAGGAGTTTGCTGGCGGTTGTCGCGGTAAATACGAGGATGAACCCGGCAATCGCCGCGATCATGACGGCAGACCAGAGGTCGTAGAAGCTCATTGGTCGAACCTCCCATCACCTGTCAGAAAAAAGCAGAGCCGAGGTTCGCAAGGTAGCGAATGGGCTCTGCGAGTCATAGACGAGCGAACTCCCCGGAGTGTGACGGCGGGCCCTGGGGAGGGCCTCCCGTGCAGTTGTGACGTAGGACACAAACGATAACTGTGGGTGAAGGGGAGGGCAAGGGCGGTTGGTGTTCCGTCAGTTCCCATGCGGCTGACTCTTGAGGAGCCTCGCCCCCGTTGCGTAAACCAGCAGGTGATATCCCACGGACAACGCCAGAAGCGCAACCCCGAAGGCCTGCCATCCACCGGCATAGGCAGCCAACGCCGCGCAGCCGGAAATCAGAATCTCTTGAAGGAGTCGGAGGGGCTCGGAGAGACCACCCATGCCCTGGAAATCGACCAGCCCCCACACTCCGAAGGCCGCGGCTGGCACGGCTACCGTCAAAACGATTTGGCCGGGCGTCGAACTGTTCAACTGATACGCCCAGACCCCGAAACCCAGTACGACACCAGTCTCCATCGTGACCCGCATTGCGAGGATCACCCAGGCCGATGGGTTCGTAGTTTCGCGCTGACGTTCATCGGATTCGAGTTGCCGATCGGCTCCCCGAGCCCACTTGCCTCTTCCCATGAGCTTAAGGAGCCTTTGAGTCGCGCCGCACCGCCCAGGCCAGGGCGCAG
>Ga0154020_10010178_pt1 | contig 10774 bp, 10 predicted proteins | sample Klosneuvirus_201_FD_109709 | JGI IMG/M metagenome (GOLD analysis project Ga0154020, IMG submission 109709) | Active sludge microbial communities from wastewater, Klosterneuburg, Austria - Klosneuvirus_20160825_MG | ecosystem: Engineered > WWTP > Aerobic digester > Activated sludge | place...
CACCATGTTCGTCGTCGATCCCGAGATCAAGCGCGAGTGCATCTGGGCCGGGCCCATCCTGCGCCCGGCCGCGCTGCTGATCGATCGCAAGGGCCCGCTGGTGCGCAGCCGCGGCGCCCGGGGGGGCTGGACCGAGCTGGCGCGCAACCTCGAGCGCTTCGACAGCATGCTGACCCAGCTCGCAGATCCCGAGCGCGCACCCGAGATCCTGACCCTGCGCGACCGCATCCGGTCGTGGCGCTTCTACGATCACTTCCGCTCCGACGCCGACGCCCCGGCGCGGCAGCCCCACGTGGGCACGCGCACGCCCGTGCTCAGCCACGATGGCCACGATCTCGCCTCCGCGCTGCAGACCATCCACGAGATCGGCGACGCCCCCGGCCTCGAGGCCGCCGTGCGCGACGCCTTCCCGGGCGGCCTGCTCTCGATCACGTCGAACCAGGGTCGCTTCGATCTCGAGATGTGGCAGGAGGGCCTCCTGCGCCCGCTCGGCGTGCGCGAGCTGTCGGACGGCACCCTGCGCTACCTGCTCTGGATCGCCGCGCTGCTGACGCCGCGCCCGCCGGCGCTGATGGTGCTCAACGAACCCGAGACCAGCCTGCACCCCGATCTGCTACCAGCGCTGGCGCGCCTCATCGTGCGCGCCGCCGAGCGCACCCAGCTCTGGGTGGTCTCGCACGCGCGCGCGCTGACCGAGGCCCTGGAGACCGCTCCCGGCTGCGCCTCGCTGGTGCTCAGCAAGGACACCGGCGAGACCCAGCTGGCCGGCCAGTCCCTGCTCGACGGCCCGGCCTGGAGCTGGCCCGCGCGCTGAGCCTGATTCGTCGCCGTCCGCGAACGCCGGGCTACACCACTGTGGCGCCGAGCTACCTGGCAAGACGCGGCAACCCTCACATTTCGACCAGAATCATGCACCCAGAATGATGGAGACCGCACAGTCGCCACCATCCCACCTGCCACATCCCGCAGGTTTGCACCTGCGACCCGGCTGGCACGCACCGTGAAATGAAGTGGCTCCGTCAAGGAGGACTTCATCATGCGTCACCGGTTCATCAGCGTCGTCGCAGTGTCAGCTCTGGCCATCTCGCTGTGCGCGCAGGCGCAGGCCGGAGTGCTCGATCTGGCGGTGCGCGACGAGGTCACGCGCGCGGCCAACCAGGCCGACCTTCCCCTCGATGGCTCGGTGCGCAAGAAGCCGTCGTGGAAGCGCAAGGCGCTGGCGTTCGGCGGCCTCGGCGCCGCCTACGGCGTGCTGTACGGCTGGACCTTCATGGCCTGGCACTACCGCTCGGTCGAAGGCACCAGCATCAAGTTCCACAAGGAGGGCTGGTTCGACGCCTCGACCTACGCCGGCGGCGCCGACAAGCTGGGTCACGCCTGGGCCAACTACACGCTGACCCGCGGCGGCTCGCGCCTGCTGCGCGCCGGCGGCTGGAGCAAGGGCTCCAGCCTGATCGCGTCGACCGCGCTGTCGCTGGGCTTCTTCACGCTGTCGGAGATCAAGGACGGCTACAACCCCAAGTACGGCTTCTCGCCCAATGACATGGTCGCCAACGTGACCGGCCAGGCGCTCGGCATCACCATGGAGCTGGTGCCCTGGATCGACGAGCGCTTCGACTTCCGCATGGAGTACCTGCCGTCGAAGGCGTTCCTCGACCAGGCCAGCGAGGAGGGCCTGCTCAACTCGGCCGAGGACTACAGCGGGCAGAACTACCGTCTGGCCTACCACCTCGGCTCGATCAAGAGCCTGCGGAGCGACAAGAACTACTCCTGGCTGCGCTTCGTCGACGTCTCGGTCGGCTTCCACGCCGACGCCTTCAGCCCCAAGGTCACCGGCCGGACGCCGCGCCAGGATCTGTCGCTCGGCCTGACCCTGAACCTGCAGGAGCTGTTCAAGCCCGGCGCGCTGCGCTTCACCACCGAGGTTTTCGCGCCGCCCTACACCACGCTGCCGCTCATCACCACCTCGCGCGAGCGCGTCGAGCCCACCAGCGCCAGCACCGCGACCATGGCCACGCGGTAGTGCGACTACGGGCTCAGGTCGGGCACCGACTCGGTCTCGCCGACCAGCACCTTGGGCGGCATCAGGATGACGTAGGCAAGGAACATGGCCAGCGCGCCCAGCAGGAAGACCGGAAACGAGTAGCCCATGTGTCCGTGCAGCCGGGCGCGCAGCCCGAAAGGCGCGCTCACCATGAAGGCCACCGCCAGGGGCCCCGCCAGCGCTGAGACCACCACACCCGCCCGCGCGACACCTCGACGCGGCCTGCGCGCCACCATCAGCACCGCCATCAGGCCGATACACACGAGGCCCACCGCCAGGGTCACCACCCCCAGCTCATCGAAGCCGCCCTTGGTGGACAGGTTCGCCGCCAGCTTCTGGTAGCCGCAGTGCAGACCACTCTCGTTGCAGCGGTGGCCGAAGATCAGGCCCCAGCCAAGCTCGAACGAATCGTCGCCGCCGATGAACCAGCTGGCGGTGAACATCCCCAGGGCCATCGCGGCCATCCCGAACCAGGCCAGCGCCTTGCCAACGCGATTGTCCATGCCGGACCACCCTACCATCCAGCCGTCGCTGCTCAGCGATACGGCTCCTGGGGCCCGACGTCGATGAGCTCGGTGGCGTACTCCTCGCCGATGGGGATCTTCTCGGGCTCGACCGTGTACCACTCGGTGAAGCCGCAGCGCTGACAGACGTAGGCCTCGAGCATGCCGACCACCTGCTGCTCCAGCGCCGGATCATGAGTCACCTCGGTGGTCTTCTTGCCGCTGAAGAAGGCCTCCCTGGTGATGACCTTGCGCGCGAAGGTGACCTGCAGCGGCGCGACATAGCTCGCGGTGTACTTGCTCTCGGTGGCCCCGCGCTCGCGCACCAGACAGCGCACGATGAGGTGGTGGTTGCAGCGCTCGCAGGGCCGCCGCGGCCGCCGGCTGGCGGGCAGCTCCTGAAGGCCGAAGTTGGCGCGGCAGCTCTCATGGCTGCCGACCTGCTGCTCGGCCAGCACGTAGATCCCCTCGCCGCAGATGCGGCACTTCGGCAACTCGTCGCTCAAGGTGGCCTCCAGCCCAGGTCAGCGGTAGGGCGATGCTGGCGTCGCGTCGAGCACCACGGTGCCGTATTCGGGGCCGATCGGGAGCTTCTCCGGCTCGACGGTGAACCACTCGGTGAAGCCACAGCGCTGGCACACATAGGTCTCGAGCATCCCCACCGGTCGTCGGAAGTCGGGGCTGGCCAGCTCCTGGGTCCGGGTCTCGGCCGAGAAGAATCCCACCGAGGTCTTGACCTCGCGCGCGAACGTGACCTGCAGCGGGGCCAGGTAGGCGTACGCCCCCTGGCTGCCTTCGACCTGGGCGCCGCGCTCCCTGACCAGGCAGCGGATCAAGATCGGGTGCTCGCAGCGCGCGCACCCCACCGGCAGCCGACGGCTGGGTGGGCGGGCCTGCAGCCCGAACCGCTGCATGCAGCTCTGGTGGATGCCGACCTCGTGGTCGCTGCGATAGAACATCGCCTGGTGGCAGAAGCTGCAGCTGGCGCGCTCGGGCGCTTCCGCCTCGGCCACGCGTCAGCCGCCCTTGCTGCGCTGCACCAGGATCACGATCCCCGCGATGATGGCCACGATGACCGCGATGAACAGGATGATCTTGAACGCGCTGTAGGGTGCCTTGCCCGAGACCTTGCCGGTCTGGCCGTTGACCAGGAAGCGGAACGGCTTGTCGTTGTAGCGGAAGGCCGCGATCCACACCGGCAACAGCACGTGCTTGAAGGTCTGCTCGGAGAGGCGCGTGTTGACGCGCAGGTTGCGCTGGGTGTCGCCGGGGACGTCCTTGCGACAGCGGTCGGTCTGCTCCGAGAACATCTCGGCCTGCGCGGTCTTCCAGGCCAGCTCGAGATCGATGGCGTAGGCCTCGGCCGACCAGCCGGCCAGGAAGCTGGGCTGGTACGGCACCAGCTCCTTGGTGCTGAAGTTCGAGACCTGCTTGACCAGGTTGGCGGGCAGCCCCTTGGAGGCGCAGATCAGCTTGTCATCGAAGAAGTCGCTGCGCTGACCCCAGGCCGGCTCCCAGCGCGTGTGCTTGACCCGCTTGGTGCGCTTGACCTTCTTGCCGTTCTCGGTCGCCCAGTACTCCTCCTCGATGTAGTAGTAGTAGCCGGCGTCGGCGTTCCAGTTCGAGTGCGCGCGCGCGTCGAAGGTCCAGTACGGCACGTAGACGCCCTTGAGCTCCTTGATCTTGGACGACGAGGTCAGGTCGCCGGGACGGAACCACAGCCCCTTGAGCCACTTGCCGAAGGCCGCCTGGGCCGCCTTGGCGTCGAGCCCGAACGGGATCAGCGACTCCGGCGTCAGCGAGGTGCCCTGGCTCTGCTGCGCCAGCACCTTGGGCGAGTCGCAGAAGGTGCAGCGCGTCGCGGTCACGCCGGGCGTGAACTGCACCACCGCGCCGCACTCGTCGCAGCGCGCCGAGGTCGTCTCGGTGCCCAGGCCCTTGGACTTGGACATGATGAGGCCCTGGTCGAGGCGGATCTCCTGGACCTGACCGACCTCGGCGCCGGCGGCCGCGCCACCGACCGCGCTGGCCTGCGGCGCCGCCTTGGTGGCGCCACACATGGCGCAGGCCAGCATGCCGCGGGCGGGATCGAACTGCATCTGCGCGCCGCACTGGTCGCAGCGATAAGAGAACCCTGTGGCGTTCGGATCGTACTCGCTGCTCGAGCCCGACATGTGCCCCCCTACCAGCGTGCGCTGTGGTCTTCCGCGACTCCGATGAGACCGTCGATGGACAGTGGCTTGCCGTCTGCGTTCTTGATGCTGCCGTGGTAGGTGCCGATGGGCTGCACGTAGGCGCTCTTGACCAGCTTGGCGTCGGTGTTCTCGCGCCGCACCGCCTCGGGGCGGAACTCCAGGTCGACCTTGCCGTCCTCGGTCGAGATGTGCCAGGGCCGCTCGGGCTGGGTGGGATCACAGTCGATCCGCGCGGCGCCGACCGGGATGACATCGCGGTCGATCCAGATCGCGTTCTCGCCCGTGTGCGTGCCCGGCCGGGGCTGGTTGAAGCCGGTGACCAGGTTGAGGCCGATCGCCGACCCCTGCGGCAGCTGCCCGCCCATCGAGGCCCAGCGCCAGCGCGTGTCACGCGCCAGCAGGCCGCTGGTGTAGTCCAGCGCGCCCCAGCCCTCGGTGGCGCCGTCGAGCGCGTGCAGCTTGCCGTCGATCACGACCTTGCCGCGCGCCGGCAGCGGCCCGGTCTTCTGCGTCGCGTTGGCCACGCCGCCCTCGATGGGGCACACCGAGGTCAGGGCCTGGCCATACCAGCGGGTGTCGAGCTGGACATCGATCTCGAGGCCGTCCCAGCTGGCCTTGCACAGGTACAGGAAGCTGCCGACCTCGCGCGAGATCGACGCCGTGCGCTTGCCGCGTACGAAGCTGGCGCTGAGGCCATAGGCGGGGAACTCGGCGACCTTGACCTCGAAGCGCGGCACCGCCAGCAGCGAGCGCTCGGCCAGGAAGCGCTGCTCCTTGCGCGACCACACGTAGCAGAACGCGGTCGCCAGGTAGCCACCCTGGAAGATGGCCAGCGCGATCGACAGCTCGGGGGTGTGGGCCCCGACATAGGTCCACTTCTTGTGGTGGAGCAGGTGCCACAGCTTGTTGTGCGCGTGCGGGCCGCGCAGGCCGTCCCACTTGATGCTGTCGAACGAGCCATGGAAGGCCCCGAAAGCGGGCGCCCCGTCGGCGGTCACGACCTCGGCCCCGGCGCGCGGGTAGCGCGGACCGGGCGGCGGTGGAGTGCCCTTCTTCCCTTGGGCCTTGGAGCCGGCCGCGGCCTCGGGGTCCTCGTTGGGGCGCAGCTGCTTGGCGGCCGGTGCGGCGGGCTTTTCCGGATCCATCGGGGGCCGACGTTACCACAGTGAAATCGCGTTGTGGCGCCCGGGGAACGCGCTATCATGATCTCGCTTTCTCATCGGAACGCTGCGCCAGGAGGCCGTGGAACATGGGGATCATCAGCTTCGTCAAGGGTGGGGTGAAGGAGCTCGCGATTGCGAGACCCGACGAGTTCAAGAACCACATCGTCTACAAGCACCCCGACTCCACCGTGCCGATGAAGGCGCAGCTCACCGTCGAGGCCGACGAGTGCGCCATCTTCTTCCGCGATGGCACCCACCGCGGGTCGTTCACCCCGGGGCGCCACACCCTGGACTCGTCGAACATCCCGTTCCTCGGCCAGCTGGTCGACAAGTTCACCGGCGGCAACGTCTTCATCGCCGAGGTCTACTTCGTCACCACGCGCGAGATCGCGAACCTCAAGTTCGGCGGCCCGGTCGGCAAGCTGCGCGATCCGCAGAGCCAGATCCCGATCGGCCTGATGGTCAACGGCACCTTCTCGCTGCGCGTCATCGATCCCGTCAAACTCGTCATCGGCCTGGTGGGACTGCAGGCGACCGACAACGAATCCTCGACCCGCTGGTTCAAGGAGATGATGCTCAAGGTCATCCGTGACCGCGTGGCCGAGCTGTGCGTGAAGAAGAAGTGGCCGCTGCTGGACGTCTGCTCGGGCGCCTACACCGAGGAGATCGAGCAGGAGGTCATCGCCGGCATGCGCCAGCATGTCGAGTCGTACGGCATCGAGGTCATGCGCATCGGCAACTTCAACCTCATCATGAAGGAAGAGGATGAGAAGCGGCTGAACAAGATCTTCGACAACGCCGCCTACATGAACATGGCCGGTGGCATCCAGGGCTACCAGCAGATGGCCGCCGCCAGCGCCATGATGGACGCCGGCGAGGGCATGAAGCAGGGCGGCGGTGCGGGCGGCGGCGCGATGCTGGCGGGCGCCGGGCTCGGCGTCGGCTTCGGCATGGCCAACCAGTTCCAGGGCGCCATGCAGTACCAGCAGCCGCAGCAGCCGCAGCAGCCGCCGCCCGGCATCCCGCCGACGCAGCCCGGCGGCGCCGCCGCCGTGAAGTGCGAGAAGTGTCAGAAGATGGTGGCCCCCGGGAAGTTCTGCGCCGAGTGCGGCGCCACCATGGCCGCGGCCGGCCCCAAGTTCTGTGGCGGCTGCGGCCAGCCCGTCCCCGCCGGCGGAAAGTTCTGCGCCGGCTGCGGCAACAAGGTCGCCTGACCTAGACCTCCCCGGCCATGGCCGAATTCAAGCGCAGGAAGCGAAGTTCCTCGGGCGCCGCGTCGTCGAGCGCCTCGGCGGCGCATGGCGAGCGGCTGGAGGTCGATCGCGAGAAGCGCGTGGTCGCGGTCACCGGCGCGCACGGCTTCATCGGCTCGCAGGTGGTGCGCCGGCTCGAGGGCGACCGCCGCTACGCCAAGATCCTGGCCATCGACATCCGCAAGCCGACCCTGCCGCTCGACAAGACGGCGTTCTTCAAGATCGACCTCACGCTGCCCGCGGCCGATGGTGACCTGGCCGCGGTGCTGCGTGAGGAGCGCGCCGACACCCTGGTGCACTGCGCATTTCTCGGCAAGCCGACCCACAACGCGACCTTCGCGCACGAGCTCGAGGACATCGGCACCATGCACGTCCTCAACGCCACCGCCGAGGTCCGGCTGCCGCGCCTGGTCATGCTGTCGACCACCATGGTCTACGGCCCGCACCCGCTGAACCCGAACTTCCTCAGCGAGCAGCACGAGCTCAAGGGCCACCGCGAGAGCCGCTTCGTGTCCGACAAGGTCGCGGCCGAGCGCCAGGTGCGCCGCTTCCGCGTCGAGCACCCGCAGACCGCGGCCACCGTGCTGCGCCTGGCGCCCACCGTGGGTCCGACCATCGACAACTGGGTCACGCACTTCCTGCACCGTCCGGTGGCGCCGACCCTGATGGGCTACGACCCGCTGATGCAGTGCCTGCACGAGAGCGACGCCATCGACGCCTTCAAGCTGGCGGTCGACGCCGAGCACGACGTCAGCGGCGAGTTCAACATCGTGGGCGACGGCGTGCTGCCCTACTCGACCGTGCTGGCCATGCTGGGCAAGGTGCCGCTGCCGTTGCCCAGCTTCCTGGCCAAGCCGCTGTCGCGCCTGCTGTGGGCGACGCAGGTGTTCGACTCGCCGCCCAGCTTCCTCGATTTCCTGCGCTACATGTGCGTGGCCGACGGCTCCAAGGCGCGTCAGGTGCTGGGCTTCAGCCCGCGCTACGACATCAAGCGCACGCTGGCCGACTTCCTGGGCATGCTGGGGACGGGGATCGACGGCACCGGCGACCTGGCCGGCGCGACCGGGAGGATGCGATGAGCTCCGGCGAGCGGCCCGACTCCGAGAGCGGCGCACCCACTGCCGCGGAGGTGATGCCGCTGGACGACGAGCCGGCGCCGCGCCCGGCCGCCGACGCCGAGGTGCCCCGTGCCAGCGGCGCCGCCGGCATGCTGGGCGATGTCGACGGCGACGGCGTCGTCGATCAGGACGACTACGACGCCTATGGTGCCGAGGCCGCGCCGCCCCCGGGCGAGTACCAGCCCTACGCCGCCTCGATGGACAAGCGCGCCCAGATGTGGAGCCTGGGTCGCAAGTCGGAGGACGACGAGCTGCGCGAGCTGGAGCGCCGCCTGCGCGCCCAGCTGTCGGCCGCCGATCCCATCGAGGAGCGCCGCAAGCTGCCGCTTGAGTTCCTGTGGAAGCGCTGGCGCGAGTTCGCCATGCAGGGCCGCAGCGAGGCGGTCGACGAGTTCGGTCGCGACCCGGTGTTCGCCGGCAAGATCGACGGCCTGCTGGAGTTCCTCTACACCAAGTACTTCCGCGTCAGCGTGCAGGGGCTGGAGAACATCCCGGCCGACGGCCGCGCGCTGCTGGTGGCCAACCACTCGGGCAGCCTGCCCTATGACGGCGCCATGCTGATGCACGCGGTCAAGCGCGACCACGCCCAGCACCGCTCGGTGCGCCCGCTGGTCGAGGACTTCGTCTTCCACTTCCCGTACCTCGGCACCTTCATGAGCCGCATCGGCGGCGTGCGCGCCTGCCAGGAGAACGCCGAGCGCCTGCTGCAGCAGGGCGAGTGCGTCGCGGTCTTCCCCGAGGGCATCAAGGGCATCGGCAAGCTGTACCGCGAGCGCTACCGGCTGCAGCGCTTCGGCCGCGGCGGCTTCGTCAAGCTGGCGCTTCGCACCGACGCGCCCATCATCCCGTGCGCCATCGTGGGGGCCGAAGAGATCCACCCCATGCTGACCAAGCTGACCTGGCTGACCCGGTCGCTGGGCATCCCCTACGTGCCGATCACGCCGACGTTCCCGCTGCTGGGGCCGCTGGGCCTCGTCCCGCTGCCCACCAAGTGGACCCTGCGCATTGGCAAGCCGCTGCGCTACCACGCCGAGTTCGGGCGCGCCGCGGCCGACGATCGCATCCTGGTCAACCGCCTGAGCGAGAACGTGCGCGGCAAGATCCAGGAGATGATCGACGAGGTGCTGGTGCGCCGTAAGTCGGTGCTGTTCGGATGAGGCCCCCGGCGCGCGCGCGGGACTTCGACGACTGCATGACGCTGGCGCGCGAGCTCCTGGGCGGCCACGAGGCGGGCGGCGATCTGTGGGAGGCCTCGGACGCGGTCAACGCGGCCATCCGGCTGCGCCCGGGCAACCCCGATGCCTGGCTGCTCAAGTGTCAGATCATGTCGGCGCTGGAGGATGATCCCGCGGCGCTGGCGTCGGCCGAGATGGCGCTCAGGCGCGCGCCGCGGCGGGCCGAGGCGCACTACTTCAGGGCCTCGGTGCTGGCCGACATGGAGCGCCTGCCCGAGGCGCTGCGCTCGATCGATCGTGCGTTTCGCAACCTCGGCCCGAGCGGCAGTGACGACTGGCTGCTCGAGGACCTGTACTACGAGAAGGCCGCGCTGCAGAGCGCGCTCGGCCGCGAGGACGAGGCAGTGGCCACCTTCGAGCAGGGCCTGGGGCGCTGCCCCGAGTCGCAGATCCTGAAGCTCGGGCTGGCGCCGCTGCACAAGCAGCGCGCCCGCCAGCGCCTGACCGTGCTCGACGGCGGCAAGCGCTAGCGAACCTCCGAGGGCGAGGGCGACGACGACGACGAGGCGAGGGCGAGAGGTGGCCGTGCTGGCCGAGAGGCTGCGGCGGCAGCAGCTGACCACGCAGGCCTTCGACGACCCCGCCGCGCTGGTGCGCTGGTGCGGCGCGGTGCAGGCGCAGGATCTCGCGGGTGGCAAGTGGGCCATCGGGCTGCGCACGCGCGGGGCCACCGTGGCGGACATCGACGCGGCCATCGCGGGCCGGCGCATCGTGCGCACCTGGCCGATGCGCGGCACGCTGCACTTCGTGGCCGCCGAGGACGTGCGCTGGCTGCTCGGGCTGCTGGCGCCACGGGTGCTGGTGCGCGCGGCCGGTCGCTACCGCGAGCTCGGGCTGGACGCAGCGACGTTCGCGCGGGCCGAGACGCTGCTGGTGCGCGCGCTGCGCGGTGGCCAGCTGCTGGCCAGGCCGGCGGCGATGCAGGTGCTGGCGCGCGGCGGCGTCGATCCAGCCGGTCAGCGCGGGATCCATGTGCTGGGCTGGCTGGCCATGCGCGGGGTGATCTGTCACGCCACGCCGCTCGGCAAGCAGCCGGCGTTCGCGCTGCTGGGCGACTGGGTGCCGGCGGGCCACGGCCCGAGCTGGCGGGGCGACGACGCGCTGGGCGAGATCGCGCGGCGCTACTTCCAGAGCCACGCCCCGGCCACCGCGGCCGACTTCGCCTGGTGGACCGGGCTCAACCTGACCGAGGCGCGCCGCGCCATGACCCTGGTGGGTGATCAGGAGCGCGGTGACGCCGCGGTGCTGGGCAGCGGCCCGGCA
>Ga0154020_10010179_pt1 | contig 10773 bp, 10 predicted proteins | sample Klosneuvirus_201_FD_109709 | JGI IMG/M metagenome (GOLD analysis project Ga0154020, IMG submission 109709) | Active sludge microbial communities from wastewater, Klosterneuburg, Austria - Klosneuvirus_20160825_MG | ecosystem: Engineered > WWTP > Aerobic digester > Activated sludge | place...
GCTCAATTGTATGATTATTTAAATACAGATTGTACCGGAGACGGAACAACAGATAGTCAGGATATGAACTTTGTTTATAACAATAGCAATCTTCAACTATTCTATGCTCGACCATATTAATTAATCGCGCTTGACTGAAACCAAGCATGCTCAGAACATAGAATATTAGATTATAATTAAAACAAAAAACCCTGGTTCAACCAGGGTTTTTTGTTTTAAAAACGTTCCCGCCACAATTCATTGAATGATTTAGGTGCAATCCTGGGAAGTTCTCTTCGCTCCCCCCATGCCTTCTTAAAAAAATTCTGAATCATAAAGTTCTTCGTTCGGGCTCCTCCCCGATTCATGATTCTCCGGCTCAACATTGCCTTCTTCCAAAAACTGTAAATAAGGTGCTCCGATTTTGGGTGGTGGTGTTCAACCACTGAATCGCGGCGGTTATACAAAAGCAGTTTGTGTAAATCTATACGAACAGGACAAACCTCAGTGCACTTGCCGCATAAGGATGAGGCATAACTCAAGTGCTTGAATTCTTTCATACCCTGTAGATGCGGTGTGATGACCGAACCAATTGGACCACTATATGTTGTACCGTATGCATGTCCGCCAACACCTTTGTAAATCGGGCAGCCGTTCAAACAGGCGCCACAACGTATGCAAGACAAGGCCTGACGTTGTTCCTGTTGTGCCAATAAATTTGTTCGCCCGTTATCGAGAAGAACCACATACATCTCAGTTGGTCCGTCTTTCTCTTCTTGTTGTTTAGGGCCGCTCAGGATAGAATTATAAACAGTGATGTTCTGTCCCGTTCCATGTGTTGCAAGCAATGGCCAGAACAAATCGAGGTCCGTTAATGAAGGGATTATTTTTTCTATTCCCGCAATGACAATGTGAATCTTCGGGAAGGCCACAGACATCAATGCGTTTCCTTCATTTTCTGTTACGGCGATACTTCCGGTATCAGCTATAATAAAATTAGCTCCGGTAATACCGACCTCTGCCCTCTGATATTTTTCGCGTAATCTTTTACGGACAAAGGCAGTAATTTCTTTTGGAGTAGATTCAATAGGAAGATTGAACTTCTCATTAAAAGTTTTTGCTACATCTTCTTTTGAAAGATGCATAGCAGGAGTAACAATATGATAGGGGTGTTCATTTCTTAACTGCACAATGAACTCCCCAAGATCTGTTTCAACTGATTCAATGCCTTCTTTTTCTAAAGCTGCGTTTACATGAATCTCCTCAGTAGTCATTGACTTAGACTTTACCACTGATTTGGCATTCGCATTTTTCATGATGCGAATTATTTCGTCCAAAGCATCCTGAGCAGTTGAAGCCCAGATTACCTTTCCGCCTCGCTTTTGAAAATTAGCTTCAAACTCAACAAGGTACTTGTCCAGATTCTCAAGGACTTTCCATTTATGCATGGCTGCCCTTTGTCTGGCAAGTTCAAGATCAAAAAACTGGTCCTTTCCCTGCTCTACTTTATTATCGTACTGCTGAATATTAAATGCCAACTTCCGGCGGTGTTCTTTATCAAACACTTTCGACTCGGCATCCAATAAAAATTGTTCAGACTGAAGTGACATGAAATTAGCTTAGGTTCACAAAATTAAGGAATCAATTTAACATAGCACCGGATAATGAGTTCTCAAATCTGAAGCAGAGTCAAATTGTATCAAATGCTGATATCAACCTGAGTGTGCAGCAAATCATCCAGATTCTCCCGACGGCGGATCAACTCGGCCTTACCATTCCTGATTAACACTTCTGCAGGCCTTAATCTTGAATTGTAGTTATTGCTCATAGTGAAGCCATAAGCACCTGCATTCAAGATGGCAAGTACATCACCTTCACGAACTTCCATCAACTTGCGATCCCAACCAAAAGTGTCTGTTTCACAGATATATCCTACAACGGTATAAATTCTTGGCTTTCCTTCAGGATTAGAAATGTTCACGATGTGGTGATAGGCATCATAGAACATGGGACGAATAAGGTGGTTTTGTCCGGAGTCCACCCCTGCAAAAACAGTTGCCATAGTTTGCTTGACGGTATTGACCCGAACAAGCAAAATGCCACCTTCACTTACAAGGAACTTTCCCGGTTCAAACCAAAGTTCCAATTCGCGTCCATAATCTTTACAAAATTGATTAAAGCGGTCAGAGAGTTCTTTGCCTAATTCTTCAATATCGGTAGTCACATCGCCATCTTTGTATGCAACTTTAAAACCGCTTCCGAAGTCAATAAATAGCAGGTCCTTGAATTGATGAGCGGCTTCAAACATAAGTTCTGCCGCACGCAGAAACACCCCTGAATCTAAAATCTCAGATCCTGTATGGACATGAAGTCCTGTTACATGGATATTATACGTTTTAATTATCCGTTCGACATGACGAAGCTGATGAACAGAAATTCCGAATTTAGAATCAATATGCCCTGTCTGAATATGTTGATGACCACCAGCCATGATGTGCGGATTGAGACGAATACAACAAGGTACCCTAGATCCATATTCATGACCGAAATGCTCCAGGATAGAAATGTTGTCGATGTTAATCACGACACCTGCATCTACACCCATTTTAATTTCATCAAATGATACACCATTCGGAGTAAAAAGAATTTCTTCCGGTGAAAAGCCGGCTTTCAATCCGAGTTGCACTTCCTGAATGGAAACAGCATCCAAACCGGAGCCGATCTTATGAAATAATTTTAAGATAGCCTGATTAGACAAAGCCTTGCATGCGTATTTAACTTTTAGCTTAACTCCCTTAAAAGCACTTGTGAGCCGTTTGTACTGACGAATCAATGTGTTTTCATCATAGACATAAAGGGGAGTTCCAAAATCCTCTACCAACTTCTGCAAATCTGCCCCGCCAAAATTGTATTTGTTATTTTCAAGTTTCATGGAAACAAAATTAACAGCCGGAATGGAATAATGAAGAAAAATGTTTAATAAATATCAGGGATCAAGTAATTAAAGGAAGAAATCTAAAGGGTTTCTTTTTTGCCACGAAGGCGAATAAAATTCAAAAAATTCTCCCTTCAGAACAAAAAGTAAACTGACACCAATTTTTTATTTGAGAAAATGAAATTAAAAGCGACGATATTCGCATTCGTGGCAATAATAATCCTCAATGAAGACCTGATGCTAAACGCTGGATGTCGACCAAAATGTGAAACAATGTAATTGGCTAAAAAACATTATTCCATCCATAGGAATGCAAAATCCGAGAATAAAATGGGCTCTGATTAATTTTTACGTTTGAACACCGGAACGGTACTGCATGGCTCACCGTACATGATACTCTTGACAAGCGGGCTTAAAAAGGCAGTTAACTGAACGTAAGCAGAAACAGGAACTTGCTTGACCGAACATCCTTTTATCACGACACGTTGATCCTTGTAATCAGCCGGATTGAGTTGAGAAATTCTCTCATTGAAAAGTTCAGTTTCCAGTTTCGTCAAATCCCCGAATACAACTTTCTTGGCATAAGCTTGCAATTGCACTGCGACTAACATAAAAGCCCAGGTAGGTACAATGGCATCAGCTGAACAGGTTAATGCCACATATTTTTCATTGTACTGTGTCCAGTCATGTTTTGAGATATGATCCCGAAAATCTTTTTCCTTTAAAATTAATTCCTCGAAAAGCCAGGACTTCAAATCAAAAAGCACACGATCGCCAGGAAGCATCATTTCTTCCAGATCGAGAGTTATCAAACCACTTGATGCAACTTTATTGACTATCGTCATTGGTTCTTATTAATCTTATTTAATCTTACCACATTCCAAGCTCAAGCCTGGCTTCCTCACTCATCATGTCCTTATCCCATGGCGGATCAAAAGTAATTTCCACTTTGGCATTATTCACATCTGGCATGTTCCGGATTTTTTGTTCAACCTCAGGAGGCAGGGTTTCCGCCACAGGGCAAGCAGGGCTGGTAAGCGTCATCTTCACATAAATATCATTGCCCGGATCCACTCTAACTTCATAAATGAGTCCCAGTTCATATATATCAACAGGAATCTCCGGATCATAGCATGATTTTAATACTTCAATCACGCGATCCCTCAAAGGAAGAACCTGTTGGCTTGCCTGAATAGTTGAATCTGAATTTTCTGTCATGCTTTTTCCTGTGATTGATATCCCAATGCGTATAACTTCATTTGCTTGATCATAGAGGCCAATCCATTTGCTCTTGTCATTGCCAGATGCTGGCGTAAACCAATTTTATCGATAAAAGCCAAATCAGTATTTACTATATCAGCAGGCTTCTGTCCTGATAAAACTCTTATCAGCAAAGCGATTTCTCCTTTAACAAATGTAGAATCACTGTCTGCTTCAAAAATAATTACTCCGTCTTTTTCAAAAGCATTCAACCAAACACTGCTCTGACAACCCTTTATTTTATTTGAATCTATTTTGTACTTATCATCAAGGTCATTGAGCTTTTGTCCAAGTTCAATGATATATTCATATTTCTCTCCCCATTCATCGAACAATTCAAATTCTTCGACAATTTCATCTTCTATTGCAGAAATACTTCTATTATTCATGCTTATAATTTTCACTCAATTATTTCTTCAACAAACGAATGGCCTTCACAAGCCCTTCTTTCAATTTATCTATTTCAGTTCTTGTATTGTAAAATGCAAAAGAGGCACGTATTGTACCCGAAACCTTCATTCTGTCCATGACCGGTTCTGTACAATGATGTCCGGTTCTTACTGCTATTCCTTGCGTGTCGAGATACATTCCTACATCCAATGCATTGATGCCATCAATGACAAATGAAACAAGACTGGTTTTATTCTTTGCCGTGCCAATGAAACGAAGACCATCGATATCTTTTAGTTCAGAGATAGCATAAGACAATAGCTTCTGCTCATAAGCTGCAATAGAATTTCTGTCCAAAGCCGATAAATAATCTATGGCAGCTCCAAACGCAATCACGTCTGCGATATTCGGTGTGCCGGCTTCGAATTTGTATGGTACTTCGTTGAATGTAGTCTTCGCGAATGAAACAGAACTTATCATCTCACCTCCACCCTGATATGGCGGCATTCTTTCCAATAAAGTCATTTTACCATAAAGAACACCTGTTCCGGTAGGGCCTAACATTTTATGCGCTGAGAAGCAAAGAAAATCGCAATCCAGGTCCTGTACATTAATCTCTTCGTGCAAAACAGCCTGCGCTGCATCGATCAAAACCGGCACCTTGTATTTATGTGCAAGCTGAATCATTTCCTTAACAGGATTTATGGTGCCCAGTGAATTGGATGTATGAACAAGAGACACAAATTTCGTTCGCTCATTAAGCAGCTTCTTGTATTCCTCAAGGATGATTTCTCCTTCGTCGTTAATAGGAATAACTTTTAAAGTGGCTCCTCTTTCTTCACAAATCAGCTGCCATGGAACAATATTGCTGTGATGTTCCATCGTTGATATTAATACCTCATCTCCCGGACCGAAATTCTTTCGTCCGTAACTTGAAGCAACAAGGTTTATTCCTTGCGTCGTACCGCTTACAAATACAATTTCCCTTTCTGAACCAGCGTGAATAAAATGTCTCACCTTTTCACGAACATCATCATACGCCTGAGATGCCTTCTGACTGAGGAAGTGAACTCCTCTGTGAATATTGGCATTATAAGAAGAGTAATAATTATTCAATGCATCAATAACTATTTTCGGTTTTTGCGTGGTAGCCGCATTATCAAAATATACCAATGGCTTTCCATAAACCTCTTGAAACAAAACCGGAAAATCTTTACGGATCTGATGGACATCAAATCTAGCTTCACTTGTATCCATGACTGATGGATTCTCTTTCATCAATTATCAGATTTATTTAATCTCTTCTCAATCATTTGCATCAGACGATCACGTAAAGCATCCACTCCAATATTATTAACAACGTCGGCTGCAAAAGCAATATTTAAAAAAGCTTTAGCTTTCATTTCACCAATACCACGTGAGCGTAGGTAAAACAATGCTTCTTCATCAAGCTTGCCTGTCGTGGCGCCATGACTGCATTTTACATCATCGGCAAAAATCTCCAGTTGCGGTTTTGTGTTGATAGATGCATCATCACTCAACAATATATTTTTGTTTGACTGATATGCATTTGTTTTTTGTGCGTCCTCTCTCACGAGAACCTTACCATTGAAAACACCCTGGCTATGATCATCCAAAATGCCTTTGTACAATTCATTGCTCACACAATTTGGCTTGGCATGATCAACAAGGGTGTGATTATCGACCAATTGCTTATCCTGCGTAATATATAATCCGTTCAGATGAGTCTCACAATTTTCAGCAGTAAGTTGAATGTGCAGATTGTTTCTGACAACATTTCCGCCGAGAGTAACAGTGCATATACTGAAAACAGAATTTCTTGCCTGAACCGCTTCTGTATGGCTTATGTGATTGCTGCACGAATGTTCTTGCTGAATCTTGTTAAATTCTACAGAAGCATTTTCCCCTACAATAATTTCAGTCACACTATTCGTTAAGCCGGGATGAATTTCTCCTATGGAATGGTAGCTTTCAGCAATTTTCACTTTTGAATGCTTACCGGCAACGACCAGATTTCTCGGGTACATAACTACGGCTGTCGCTCTTGTATCGTGGATATAAATCAACTGAATCGGCTGATAAATGTTGGTATTATCAGGGAGGTATATGAATGCTCCTTCGTTAACAAAAGCTGTATTCAATGCAACAAAAGATGCTTGCTCAATTGAGGCGTGCTTAGCAAGATGTTCTTTAACGACCGGGTGATCACAGTATGACGAAAGACTTCCAACAATAATCCCTTTGGCCAATTCAGGTATGGATGATAAAGAACTATTGAATCGTCCGTTTTCAAACACCAGTGAAATGCTGTCTTTACCCGTCAAGCGAAAGGCTTTAACATCTTCTTCGGTGAGAGAGAATACACCACTTGCTGAATGAAAATTTTGTTTTACAATCGGGGCGACATTAGTGTACTTCCACTCTTCATTCTTCGTTGTTGGAAAGCCGATTAAAGTAAAATGTTCGATAGCTTCCTTACGTATTCCGCTGAGCACACCGTTGCCGGACCCTTTGAAATTTTCAAATTCCTTAAGGAAGAAATCGGTATTTATATGTTGTTGTGAAGGGTTCATTATGTTTGAAACAGAAATTCAATCAAGGAATAATATTATTTTTATCTAATCAGAGTGCAGGAACTTCTTCTTTTATCCAGTCGTAACCTTTGGCTTCCAGTTCCAATGCAAGTTCTTTTGTGCCGGATTTTACAATACGTCCATTGTACAATACGTGCACGAAATCGGGGACGATGTATTCAAGTAAACGTTGATAGTGCGTGATTACAATGAACGAGCGCTCCTTATTTCTCAACGCATTTACGCCATTGGCTACAATTCTCAAAGCATCAATGTCAAGTCCGGAATCGGTTTCATCCATTATAGACAATACAGGCTCCAGCATGGCCATTTGAAATACTTCATTACGTTTCTTTTCACCTCCGCTGAATCCTTCGTTCACCGAACGCTGAGTCATCGCTTTATCCATTTCAACCAATTTCATTTTCTCTCGCATCAGCTGGAGAAATTCTTTGGAGTCGAGTGGGGGTTTTCCATTGGCTTTACGGATTTCATTTAAAGCCGTCTTCAAAAAATTTGCGTTCGTCACGCCAGGTATTTCAACAGGATATTGGAATGCCAGAAAAACTCCAAGTCTTGCACGATCTTCAGGCGACATATCAAGTAAATCTTTTCCTTGAAAAGTTACCGAACCACTTAGGACTTCATATTCTTCCCTTCCGGCTAAAACCGAAGCAAGAGTACTTTTACCTGAACCGTTCGGCCCCATGATCGCATGCACTTCACCCGGTTTAACATCCAGACTCAGTCCATTCAGGATTTGTTTATTATCAATTTTGGCAATGAGATTCTTAATATGTAACATGAAATTTATTTTTCTATTCTTGTTTATACTGATTGATATAATCCTTCAACTATTTTTATCCTACACTTCCTTCCAAAGAAATGGCAAGAAGCTTTTGTGCTTCAACTGCAAATTCCATAGGCAATTGATTGAAGACTTCCTTGCAATAACCATTTACGATCAATCCGATTGCATCTTCCGTAGAAATTCCTCTCTGATTGCAATAAAATATCTGATCCTCTCCTACTTTAGAAGTTGTCGCTTCATGTTCAACCATGGCTGACTTATTATGAACTTCCAGGTAAGGAAAAGTATGGGCTCCACAACGGTCGCCAAGCAGCAAGGAATCACACTGCGAAAAATTCCGTGAGTTGTGGGCATTCTTTGTAATCTTCACCAAGCCGCGATAAGAGTTATGACTCTTTCCTCCGGAAATTCCTTTTGATATAATCGTGCTCTTTGTATTCTTACCAAGGTGAATCATCTTAGTACCGGTATCTGCCTGCTGGTAATTATTTGTAACAGCAACACTGTAAAACTCCCCAATAGAATTGTCTCCTTTGAGAATTACACTAGGATATTTCCAGGTAATAGCAGAACCGGTCTCAACTTGTGTCCAGGAAATTTTTGAATTAGTCCCTGCACAAATCCCTCGTTTAGTAACGAAATTATAAATGCCTCCTTTACCTTCCTTATCGCCCGGATACCAATTTTGTACCGTCGAATATTTTACTTGAGAATCTTTATGAGCATAGATTTCTACCACGGCAGCATGCAATTGATTCTCATCGCGCATTGGAGCTGTACATCCTTCAAGATAACTGACGAATGAACCTTCGTCTGCAATGATCAAAGTTCTTTCGAACTGGCCTGTACCTGCAGAGTTAATACGGAAATACGTAGATAGTTCCATAGGGCAACGAACACCCTTAGGAATATAACAGAATGAACCATCACTGAAAACGGCAGAGTTTAGCGCCGCATAAAAATTGTCAGTCGGAGGAACGACTGAACCAAGGTATTCTTTAACAAGCTCCGGATGATCATGTACCGCTTCACTGAATGAGCAGAATATGATTCCTAACTCACCAAGAGATTCGCGAAATGTAGTCTTCACAGAAACACTATCAATAACCGCATCAACAGCGACACCGGCTAATCGATTTTGTTCCATTAATGAAATACCCAGCTTATCAAAAGTTGCTTTGATCTCCGGATCCAACTCATCCAAACTATTCAGGACAGGTTTAGCTTTTGGAGCAGAGTAATAAATGATCTCCTGAAAATCAATGGCCGGATAATGAACATTCGGCCACTTAGGCTCAACCATAGTAAGCCAATGGCGATATGCCTTCAGTCTCCATTCGAGTAACCATTCCGGTTCTTTTTTCTTCAATGAAATAAAGCGGACAATCTCCTCATTCAATCCTTTTGGAGCATTGTCCGATTCTATGTTCGAGATGAATCCCCATTTGTATTCACTGCTGGAAATATCATCGAGTAATTTCTGATCTTCAGACATTGTGATTGAATATTTTATTTTTACCCTTATTAATTCGGGAAATTAATTTTGTTGTGAAAATTGATGTCCAATATCGAATCAATTCTTATTTATATTGATTCTAAATAGGAATTTTGGACAAAAAATTTTTACACGGAAAAACTCTCTCCACAACCACAAGTGCGGGATGCATTCGGGTTGATGAAGGCGAAACCTTTTCCATTTAATCCTTCGCTAAAATCCAGTTCAGTCCCGATGAGGTAGAGGAAACTTTTTTTATCGCAAACGATTTTGATTCCCTTGTCCTCAAAGATTTTATCATCCGGTTGAGCATTATGATCGAATTCCAGTTTGTAAGTCAAACCGGAACAACCACCACCTTCTACACCAACACGGATAAATGAACCCTCAGGATGCTTTTCTTTTGCCATCAATTCGACAGCCTTTTCTTTGGCTCTTTCTGTTACGGTGATCATTTTTTTACGTTTTCTCCTTAAAATCAGCCTCAAAGATACTCAATTATCGCCATTTTTCCAATGAATTACAGGTTTTTGAGACCTTCAATTTATGTGAATTTCAAGGTATTGCTTGAACAGATCAGGATTCATTTAGTTTAGAAAAATCAAAAAATCGATGCTAAAGGCCCTTATTTTGAATACTCAAATGATAAAATTGATACTATAATGCTGACTTTTGATGACTTTGATTGTTAAATCAAGCTATTTATTCCAAAACATGATCCGATATAATCTCAGATCATTGAGTAATTTGCAGTCCTATTTAATCCCTGTCCCATGTTTGAGAATAAAATCAGCCGCACCGAATTAGAAAATCTTGGAGAATTTGGCCTTATAGAGCACCTACGATCAGCTATTCAGGTCAAAAACAAAGGTTCTGAAAAGGGAATTGGAGATGATGCGGCTGTTATTGATAATGGTACAAAGAAGACAATTGTCAGTACTGACATGCTTGTGGAAGGCGTGCATTTCGACCTGACTTTTCATCCTTTGAAACACCTGGGCTATAAAGCTGTGGTTGTGAATCTCAGTGATATTTATGCCATGAACGCAATACCTCAACAAATTCTAGTGAGTATGGCTTTGTCAAACAGATTTTCTCTGGAAGCTATCGATGAATTATATGAAGGCATGGCCCTGGCCTGCGAAAAGTATAATGTTGATTTGGTTGGCGGAGATACTACATCCTCTACCTCCGGATTGATTCTTTCTATAACCGCTATCGGTCAGGCTGAAGAGAATGAGATTGTTTACCGAAGCGGTGCCAAAGAGAATGACCTGCTTTGTGTAACGGGAGATCTTGGAGCAGCTTA
>Ga0154020_10010180_pt1 | contig 10772 bp, 10 predicted proteins | sample Klosneuvirus_201_FD_109709 | JGI IMG/M metagenome (GOLD analysis project Ga0154020, IMG submission 109709) | Active sludge microbial communities from wastewater, Klosterneuburg, Austria - Klosneuvirus_20160825_MG | ecosystem: Engineered > WWTP > Aerobic digester > Activated sludge | place...
CCCGCCACGCCTGCCGCCCACTGGAGAATAGCGACCGGGAGCTGGAATCCCTTGTAGTCCTGCACTCCAAACGCCTCCGATGCGACGCTTCCGATAGCGCCCACCGTGACCGCGTAGAAGAAGAGCGGGATGAAAATGTTCCCGATTTCGTTCGCTGGCTGCCGCTTCGCCTCCTTCAGCGTGCGTAACATCAGGATCCAGGTGGTGGCTGCGAACCGCTTCAAGCCGCACCCCCCGCTGCCATCGCCCCGGCCTTGCCATTTGCTTCTTTCTTGTCCACCTCAAGGTGGTGGCCCGTTGCCTGTAAGAACACGTCATCGAGGGTCGCCTGCGCCAACCGAAGCTCACTCACCGTAAGGCCGGCGTCATCGAGCGCCAGCACCACATTCGCGACAGCGCTGGCGCCGTTCTTCAGGTAGATAACTACCTCGCGGTCCACAGCCGTGATCCGGTCGAGGCCCTCCATCGATGTGAGCCGTTCCGCGGCCTGCGAAGCATCCTGAACGCTGGCAAACCCAAGGGTGATGGCATCGGACCCGATTGACGATTTAAGTTCGCCCGGCGTTCCCCTCACAACGATCTTCCCCTTGTCGATGATCGCGATGTCGTCGCAAAGGCGGTCGGCCTCTTCCAGGTACTGCGTCGTCAGGAAGAACGTGACGCCGTCTTTGTTCAGGTCCTCCACGTACCGCCAGACCGTGTCCCGGGTGATCGGGTCGAGCCCGGTCGTTGGCTCATCGAGGAAGACAATCCGCGGTTCGTGCACGAGAGCACAGACGAGGTCGAGCCGCCGCTTCATGCCGCCCGAGTAGCCCTTTACCGGCCGATCGGCATCTTCCGTGAGCGTCACCACCTCGAGGAGTCGTTCGGCGCGCTTCTTCGCTTCGTTGCTCGAAATCCCGAACAGCCGCGCCTGCAACAGGAGTTGTTCACGGCCGGTCTGCAGGTCATCGAGGCCCACCTCCTGCAACGCTACCCCGACCGTCTTTCGCACCCGCTCCGGGTCGGCAAGCAAATCGAGGCCCGCGACGCGGGCAGTACCGGAGGTTGGCCGCAAGAGCGTTGTGAGCATCCGCACGGTTGTGGTCTTCCCCGACCCGTTCTGCCCGAGAAACCCGAAGACCTGGCCCTCGGGAATATCAAGATCAATCCCATCGACTGCCCGGATCGCCGGCGAAAACAGCTTCACCAGGTCGTTAGTTACGATCGCTTGCAACGGCGCTCCCGTGCGCCATATCAGGCGCAGGGATCAAGTATTGCCGCACAAAGCGGCCCAGCCGCAACCAGAATTGAAAGGTCTCCTGACAGGAGTATGGCAGCAGCCTCGTCGCCAAAAGCCGAACGGCTGCACGCCAGACGCCGCGTTCCCGAACCTACGTCGTCTGCGAAACGCTATCGACACGGTAGCGCGTGGTGCCCTGGGGGGCGGCCACCTCTACCTCATCGCCGACGCGTCGTCCCAGAAGCTCGCGGCCGACGGGCGAATCAATCGAGATCCGGCGCTCACGGGCGTTCGCCTCGCGCGAACTCACCAGCTGGTAGGTCTCCTGCCGGTTCTTCGCCAGCTGTGTCACCGTCACCATCGAGCCGAGTGCGGCGAGACCCTCGTCGCGTCCCGAGGAATCGACCACGACTGCGCGCTTCAGCGACGTTTCGATGCGCTGCTTCCGGTCGTTCGTAAAAGCCAGTGCTTCGCGCGCGGCGTGGTACGGCGCGTTCTCACGAAGGTCACCGTCCGAACGGGCGAGCGCGATCGACTTCACGAGGTCGGGGACTTTCGATTCGATTTCTGAGAGTTCCTGTTTCAGTGCTTCGAGGCCGTCTGCCGTCATTTCGATCGGGGCTTCTTCGATCCGCACGGCGCTGGCGCCAGCCCGGCCACCCGTGCGGCGAACACGGACGTTGATGCCATAGTTCGCTGTGGTGTAACCCTTTTTCTTCAGGAACTGGAACCAGGCTTTGAGCGCCGTTACCCGGTGCTTCGCATTCGGGTCGGCGCTGCGGATCTGGCTCTCCGCGTAGCTTTCCACACGGCTGCCCGTCAGAGTCGAGCAGAGCGTGGCGGGGTCGGCGTGTTCGACGTATTTGCGAACGTATTGTTCGTACTCATGTCGAACGGCGGGTTTCAGGGAGGTGAGGTACTCTTCGAGGGCGTCGCCCAGCGTCATTTGGGCGATCGTCGCACCCTGCGCTTCATTCGTCATCTTCAGAATGTATCATCGATCCCGTGAACGTGCCTTCGGGGTTTCCCTGAGCATGGAATGGGATGAGTTGCCCGCTCTGTTCCCGATGTTCGGCGATTCCTCGCGCTGGCTGCCCCTGCTTCAGTCGCACCAGGCCCTCATCGTCGAAGCCGAACCGCACACCCGTGTCACCAGTGTTGCCCATCGTGATGCGGTCCAACGGCACTACGCCGAATCTCTTGAAACGTGGCGCCTGGCAGTCCAGGTTGCCGGTCACGAACCAGCTATCGTCGTCGATGTCGGGAGCGGCGGAGGCTACCCGGGCATCGTCTTCGCCTGCCTCGCCCCCGAGACCACCGTCCACCTCATCGAACCCCTGCAGAAGCGCGCCCGGCTCCTCGATGCCACAGCCAAGACCCTCGGATTGGCCAACGTGACCGTCCTCGCGGCACGCGCAGAAGACGCCGGCCGGGGCCCATTGCGCGGCGTCGCGGACCTTGTCACGGCGCGCGCCGTTGCTCCTCTCGCCGAGTTGCTCGAATACACCGTGCCCTTTGCCGTACTTGGCGGTGCCCTTGTGCTGCCGAAGGGGAGCGCGCTCGAAGGCGAACTCGCACACGCTCACCAGGCGATGGCCGTGCTCGCGTGTGCCCATCGCCAAACCCTGCCCATGCGGCCAGCGATCAGCGAAAATGTGGTGCTCGCCTGCTTCGAAAAGACGGGCGAAACCCCATCGACCTATCCGCGCCGCGCTGGCATCCCGGGCAAGCAACCGCTCTAATTGCTCACCGGCTTACTCCCCTGTGCGAATCTTGTTCCGCCACATCGTCCAGTCGTGCTATAGTGCGCGCGGACCGGGCCGGGTGGCCGCTACTCCAAGTAAGCGTGCCCACACCATCCGGACCGCGCACGCATGCAGGAGGCACGCATTGGATCCAAACCTGATTCTCAACAAAATCGTCCGCCTGGCGAAGCTCGACACGACGGTCTTCGATGAAGTTCGCGACGATGTCAACGAACTCATCCCTGCATTGATTGTGGCAGGCGTGAGCGCCCTGCTCATGGGACTCGGGACCTTCCTCTGGTGGCAGTTCAACTTCGACTCCACGCCAGATGGTCTCTTCTTCCGCGGCTTCATCATGGGCTCCATCTTCCTCGCCGCGCTCTACTTCGTCTGGATCCTGATCGCCTATGTACTGCTCGTCCAGGTGTATAAGGCCTCGGCCGACCTCCAGGCGCTCATCCGAACCATGGGCTACGCGGCACTGCCGCTTGCGCTTGGCGTCCTCGCCTTCATCCCGGTTCTGTATCCGGTGTTCGCGATCGTTCCCCTCGCGCTCGTCTTCGTGATGTCGATCTATGCCGTCCAGGCCGTGACGAATGCGGACTCCACCCAGGTCGTGATGGCGAACCTCATTGGCTTCACCGTGATGGTCCTCGTTCTCGGCATTATCGCAACGTCATCCGATTTCCCCGATGCACCGATCGGCGCAGGCATCTTCGCCTGGATCCCCAAGATCTAGCCGCTCCATCTTCGAATCGTCAGACGGCCAGCGCCCAGCGCTGGCCGTTTTGCGCATCTCCCTCGATCGCATGATCCGCAAACAACGGCGGGCGCGTAGCCTACGCAATCGTGCCACGAGATTTCGCCGCCGCCGCGCGCCGCAATGAGCGCCTTTTCTATGCCTTCCTCTTCCTGATGGAATTCGGGTTCTGGATGGGCATCTGGATCAAATACCTCACGCTCACCCGCCACTTCGAACTCAAGTACATCTTCCTGATGGACCTCCCGTTCTGGCTGATGATCGCCGTCCTCGAGGCCCCCTTCGGCGCCCTCGCCGACCGCATCGGCCACAGCCGCGTACTTGCCATCGGCGCGGGCGTTTATGCCCTCACCATCGCCGGCTTTGGTTTCACCACGAACTACTGGATGCTCTTCGCCGATTACATGCTCTGGGCCGTCGCGATGGCCTGCCGCAGCGGCGCGGACCAGGCGCTACTCTACGATTCGTTCAAGCAGGGCGGCGTCGAAAAGCGGTTCTCGCGGGTTGTCGGACGGGGCTTCGCCCTGGCCATCGCCGCAGCCACCACGGGCATCATCCTCGGCGGATTCCTCGCCGCTCTCACGAGCCTCGCTTTCACCGTCCAGATCAGCTTCGTTGGCCCGCTCCTCGCGATGGTCGTCGCCCTCTCCATGGTCGAACCCCAGGTCGAACACGAACGCCCTGGCTACCTCGAGAACCTCAAGCGCGGATTCTCGTTCGCATGGCATACGCCACACGTCCGGTTCACCGTCCTCCTCGGTTCGACCGTGATGATGGCGTGCTTCGCTCCCGTCATTCTCATCCAGCCGTTTCTCATCGAACACGATGTCCGCACTGGACTCTTCGGGGTGTTCCAGGCACCGCTCCAGATCGCTGCAGTACTGGCAGCGATCTTTGCCCATCGCGTGGCTGCGAAAGCGGGTACACCGGCCATGCTCGCCGTCGCCTGCATCGCGATCGTTATCGCCTTCGCCGGCCTCGCATCGGTCAGCCACGTTGCCATATTCGCCCTCTTCATCGTGCCTGCCATCGTTCGCGGGCTGATTCGCCCCACTATCGACACCTACCTGAACGAGCACACCCCAAGCGAAACCCGTGCCACCGTCCTCAGCGTCGCCTCGCTCGTATTGAGCATCCAGGTGGCGTTCTTCGAGCCCGTCGTCGGATTCGTCACCGATGACATCTCGATCGCAGCCGCCTTCGCCTTCGTCGCTGTCTACTTCCTGGTGGTGTTTCCGCCGCTGTACTACTTCTGGCGCCGTGCCTACCTGCCAACGCCCGAGTTTCCCTCGGCCGATCTCGTCGAAGCGGTGGCCTGACAACCGCGACGGTCCGTGCTTAGACGACGACCTGTTCCTTGTATTCGCCGTAGACCTTGCGCCACAGGTTGCAGACCTCGCCGACGGTCGCACCCGCATTCACGGCCGCGATGATGAACGGCATCGTGTTCGCCTTCGGGTCGCGGCTCGCCAGTTCGAGGGCGGCGAGTGCTTCCGCATGCGCCGCCTGGTCGCGGTTCGCCTTGTGCGCCTTCAAGCGAGCGAGGTGGCGTTGTTCGCCCTCCGGGTCGAATTTCAGGATCGGGATCTCCGGCTTCTCTTCCGAAAGGTACTCGTTCACACCCACGACGATGCGGTCACGCGTATCGACCTCGAACTGGTAGCGCGACGAAGCGTCGGCGATCTCCTTCTGGAAGAAGCCCGTCTCGATCGCCGGGATGACCCCGCCGAGGGCGTCGATCTGCTCGAAGTACTTGAGGACTTCCGCTTCCATGTCGTTCGTGAGCGTCTCGACGAAGTAGCTCCCCCCGAGCGGGTCGACGGTGTTCACGACGCCGCTTTCGTGGAGGATGACCTGCTGCGTGCGCACGGCGAGGCGCGCCGCCTTTTCGCTCGGCAGGGCGATCGCCTCGTCCATCGCATCGGTGTGGAGCGATTGCGTCCCACCCATGACCGCTGCGAGCGCCTGGATAGCAACGCGCACGAGGTTTACTTCCGGCTGTTGTTCGGTCAGCGAGACGCCTGCCGTTTGCGTGTGGAAGCGCATCAGCCACGAGCGCTGGTTCTTCGCACCGAACACCTCGCGCATCTGGCGCGCCCAGATCCTTCGTGCCGCCCGGAACTTCGCGACCTCTTCGAAGAAGTCATTGTGACTGTTGAAGAAGAAGCTGATGCGGGGAGCGAACGCATCGATGTCGAGGCCGCGGGCGATCCCCCACCTCACGTATTCGAGCCCGTCGGCAAGGGTGAAGGCGAGCTCCTGCGCCGCCGTCGAACCAGCCTCGCGGATGTGGTAGCCGCTCACGCTGACCGGATTCCAGAGTGGCATCTCCTTTGCGGCGAACTCGATCGTGTCCGTCACGAGGCGCATCGAATGGTCCGGCGGGTAGATGAACTCGTTCTGGGCGATGTACTCCTTGAGGATGTCGTTCTGGAGCGTGCCCGCCAGCTTCGCCCGCGGGATGCCACGCTTTTCGGCGGCGGCGATGAAGAGCGCCCAGACGACTGGCGCTGGGCTGTTGATCGTCATCGAAGTGGTGATCTTGTCGAGAGGCAGGTCGCTGAGCAGGATTTCCATGTCGCTGAGCGAATCAAGGGCGACGCCACAGCTGCCGAACTCGCCCTCGGCCCAGGGCTCATCGTGGTCATAGCCCATCAGTGTGGGCATATCGAAAGCGATGCTGAGGCCGTTGTTCCCGGTCGCGAGCAGGTCTTTGTAGCGCTGGTTCGTCTCTTCGACCGAGCCGAAGCCGCTGAACATGCGGATCGTCCACGGCTTGCCCCGGTAGCCCGTGCGGTGGATGCCGCGCGTGAACGGGTAGTTCCCGGGAAGGTTGATATCGCGTTCGTATTCGATGCCCTCGACGTCGGTCGCGTCGTAGAGGCGGTCGATCGGCCGGCCCGAGACCGTCATAAACGGCCCGGCAAGCTCCCTGCCTTCCTGGACGACGGCTTCGTCGTATTGCTCGCGGAGTTGTTTCGCACGTTCCTGGTCGGTCATGGTTGCGGCCTGCCCTTTCGGCGCTCTATCGACAGTTTAGCGAACACCGCCCGGGGTTGCCCCCTACAGCCCGGCGCCCGCTCGGGGTACCCTTATCCCATGGCCAAAGACGAAACCTTCGACATCACCACCGGCTGCGACCTCCAGGAAGTCGCCAACGCGGTCAACCAGGCGCGCAAGGAGATCTCCACGCGCTTCGATTTTAAGAACACCCTCGCGGAGATCGACTACGAGCACGGCCAGACGAAAATCGGCCTCCACGCCGCCGACGATTACAAGTTGGAAGCAATGTGGCAGGTCATCAGCGGGCGAATGATCGCGCGCAATGTGCCAATCAAGAACATGATCCGCGAGACGCCCCAGAAGGCCACCCAGGGGACCATCCGCCAGGATATCAACCTCGTGCAGGGAATCGAACAGGACATCGCGAAGAAGATTGTCCGGTTCGTGAAGGATCAGAAGTACAAGAAAGCCCAGGCCCAGGTCCAGGGTGATGCCGTCCGCATCAGCGCGCCAAGCCGCGATGAACTCCAACTCGTTATTACGGACCTGAAGAAGCAGGACTACGGGATCGAACTGAAGTTCGGCAACTACCGCTAGACCGACCGCGTGAAGATCTGATCGAGCGCCGCCCGCCGCCGCTGTCGCGCCTCGCGTTGCAGACGCAACCGGATGTCGGTCCGGTGCTGGTTCCGCCCTTCGTATGCGGTCCAGCGCAGGATGAGCCCGACCAGCGCGACCAGGAAGATCATGTTCCCGCCGATCCAGAGGATGAGGATAGAGATCCGCTGATCGGTCAGGGCACTGGGCGCCCATGACGGTGCGCCACGCGCGAAATCGGTGTGCATCGCCGTGCTCATACTCAGGAACATTCCCCCGAACAGGCCCTTGTGCGTCATCTCTACAAACACATAGAGCGCCCGCAGCGGATACGGGATTCGCCAGCGAACAGGGTCGGCCGCCAACGCCGGTGTCCAAAACACAAAGCCCACAAGCAAAAGCGTGAACTGCTGGATAAGCCGCAAGGGCGCGTTGTGCACCGCTTCGTCGGTCAGCGAGGTGAACTGCCAGACATACGTGGCGACCGCAAACAGGAGCCACGAGACAATCGGGAACGTGAGCGCCGTAACGATCTTGCTCCGATACATCGTTCGCAGGAGCCGTCGCTTCCCGCTGCCCGAGATCCGGAAGGCCAGCGTCAGCGGTGCGCCGAGCAGCATCAGCGGCGGCGCGACCATGGTGATCAACAGGAAACCCGTGAAGTTGGCCCAGAGCAGCCCTCCGCTGTAGTGCGCAATCGGCGAGAGCGTCGCCAGCCCTGCGAAAGCAACGCCTACCATGAACAGAACCAGCCGGTAGCGCGGGTGCACCGAACTCCCCCGCCGGCTCTTCGCGAAAGCAACCCCATAGGCGCTTGCTATTGCAACCAGCAACACGATCCAGAACGGGTCGAACACCCACTGGCCGAGGACTTCCGAGATGCCGGGTGCTGAATCCATTTCGGGCTACCTTACGCCGAACGCCTCGAAGGTAAGGATCGTAAAGGTGTCACGGATATGCGGGATCGAATGGATGTCCCGTTCGATCAAGCGGCCAAGGCCGTCGACGTCCGAGACGTAGAGCTTGGCGAGAAGGTCGTATTGCCCGGTGATGCTGTAGCACTCCGAGAATGATTCGACTTCCGCGATGCTGTTCGCCACGTCCGTCGCGTGGCCGGGTTCAGTCTTGACCATCACAAAGACAGCGCGCATCGAAGCAGTGTAGCGAATTGCAGGGTCCCGATCTTGGGCTTAGTAGTCCCGAGGGTCGCCGCCGCCATCGAGTGCGTCCCGTTCGCTCGCGCGGTTCGTCCGTTCCGCCAGCAGCCGGAGGATTTCGAGCGCCTGCTGCGGCGTCGGGGTATCTCCCGCCACCTGGAGCAACCGCTCGATCTGCGCGTTGATCTGGCCGATCTCGTCGTTTAGCTCGGTAATCCTCGAGGGCGAATCGGGGCTCGCGCCCGGCCCAGGTGTGCCTGTGGCATCGGGCGTTGGTGTGCTGCCACCCCCCGGTGTCGCTGGCGAATCCCCCGGGGCCCCCGGCCCCGGAGTCGTTGAATCATCTGGGGCAGGCGTCGGTTGTTGCGTATCCAGCCCGGGTGGCCCGGACGATTCCTCAGATGGCGGCGCACTCAGCAGGCGCAGCACAACCTCGTAATCGTGGCGGGCATCGTCGTCCGCGGGGTCATCCAGCAGTGCCCTGCGGAAGGCGTCCAGCGCTTCGGGATAGCGTTCGAGCGCAAATTGCTGGTGGCCGATGTTGCTGTACGCCCGCGCCCGCACCCGGTTGTTGTTCGATGCCAGCGCCCGGCGCGCCGCCGAAATTGCCTCCGTGTGCAACTCCGCGGCGGAATACGCGCTCGCCAGGTTCAGCGCGATTTGCGGGTCATCCGGCTTGTTCACCTGCGCTTCGGCGAACTTCTCGACCGCAAGCTTAAAGTCGCCCCGTTCCATCGCGGTTCGCCCGTCTTCGTTCGCCTGGTAGCTTTCGCTGGCGCAGCCACCGAGGACGATGGCGAGCATCGCCAACGCTGTACCTGCTACGAACCGTCGCGGGAATCGGCCGAAGCGTTCGGCCAGCGCGGCCAGCACCAGCAATCCCAGCGCTGCCGCAGCAAAGACACGGTACCGCTCCACGGGCAGAATCGTTGGTCGCTCGTCTATCCGGGACCGTTCCAGCGCTCGCAACCGTCCATCGACAGCGCCCGGAACGACCGAAAGGTCCGAGCCCAGGTAGCGTCCGTTGCTTCCTATCGCGAGCGCCCGCAGAAATGGCTCTTGCAGCGTGCTGATGATCGGCGCACCCGCCCCATCGAGCTTCTCGGTTTCAACTCCCGTCGCCAGGTCAACGACGGGGATCGTTGCGCCATCGGCCGTTCCAACGCCCGCGACAAAGAGATCCGCGCCCGATGCGCGCACCCGTTCCGCTGCCGCTGCTGGGTCTCCGCCAAGGTCGTCTCCGTCGGTCAGGAGAAGGATGACCTTCCCCGAGTCGCGGCTTTCGTCCAGCAGCGAGACCGCTTGCTCGAGGCCGAGTGCCGCGCTGGTGCCACCCTCGACCAGGATGGTGCCGGTCTGGAGCGAATTGACCACCTGGCGCGCGGCCGCAAAGTCGGTCGTCAGCGGGAACCGTACCCGTGCATCGCCACCGAAAACCACCAGCCCAAAACGATCTCCCCCCAACCGGTCGAGCACGCTATCGATGGTGGTCTTCGCGGCTTCGAGGCGACTCGGGGCAACATCTCGCGCATCCATGCTCCGCGAAACGTCGATCACGACGACGAGGTCAGCGCCGCTCCTCGGAATGCGGCTCACCCGCGTGCCCCATCGGGGCTGTGCCGCCGCGCCAACCGCAGCTACCGCTGCCAGGGAGAGCAGGATGGCCGCGAGGTACGGTGGCGCCGAACCAGTATCTCGCGAAACGCGTTGGGTTCGGCCCAGCGCCCGGCGTGTCCCCGCCCACCAGAGAGCGAGGCCCAGTGGCGCCAGGGGCAACATCGCAAGCACCCAGGGGTTCGCCAACGTCAACTCACTCATGCAGGCGACCTCCGAAGGACGGTCCCGCGCAGGATGAGTTCGAGCGCAATCAGCCCCGCCGCCGCAATGGCAAACGCGGGCGACCACTCGGTGAACGTTTCGAACGAAGCCCTACCGATGCGGCTGCGCTCCAGCGAGCCGATCTCCGTGTACACCGCGTCGAGCTCGCCGGGATTCGCGGCTTCGAAGTACACGGCGCCGGTGCGCTCGGCGATGGCGACCAGCAGGTCTTTGTCCAACCCGCCGCCGAATCCCGGGCTGGCAGGTGTGTCGGAGAGGATCCCGATGGTGTACACCCGAATTTTCAGCGATGAAGCGAGGTCGGCGGCACTCTCCGGCGAGATCCCGTCGCCGTTCTCCATCCCATCAGTCAGCAGAATGACCACCCGGCTCGCCGCAACCGAATCCTGGAGCATGTTCAGCGCTGTCCCGAGGCCGACGCCGATCCCGGTCCCATCCCGGGGCAACAG
>Ga0154020_10010181_pt1 | contig 10772 bp, 7 predicted proteins | sample Klosneuvirus_201_FD_109709 | JGI IMG/M metagenome (GOLD analysis project Ga0154020, IMG submission 109709) | Active sludge microbial communities from wastewater, Klosterneuburg, Austria - Klosneuvirus_20160825_MG | ecosystem: Engineered > WWTP > Aerobic digester > Activated sludge | place...
GCGCTCTGGGTTTTTGTTGCCGCCTGTTTCGCGGCTTTTGTATTCGTTAGTTGCCTCCTCTGGGCTAAATGCCAGCGCACCTCGGAAGTCTGAAATCGCCACCAAGGTTCGGGGAGCAATGCTGCGCATGAAAGCGTAACAGCCGAAGAGCCGAACAAGATACGGAAATGACACTGACGCGTTCAGGTGAGGGTGGTCATTGTTCGCGACCGTGAGTTGGCGGTGGGCCGCACCGGGCCAGATGGATTGATCGGAGGGGGATGCCATGCCTGGTGAATTTGCTCCTGGCTGCCGTCATTGAAGCGGATGAAATTGACATGCCATTCGCATCTCTTCCATCTTCTGAGGCTGTATGCAAAATCCCAACCTACTTTGGCCCGGGAACAGGAACGCACTGAGTCGCGAATCAGACGTTCCCGCTCGGTGCTCACCCTTTGAGGGCGAAATGGCCGGACCGGGTCCGGGTTTGCGGGCGACGCCTTGATGCTTCACGATCACTGCCGCCAGCCAAAATCTCCGAGCCATCACCAAACCAACCGCGCATGCCATTAAACTTCAAACTCAACCGCACCCAATGGCTGATTTGCGCCATCGCCGCGATCGGCTTTGCGTTCGACATATACGAGCTGCTCATGTTGCCGCTCATTATCAAGCCGGCCATCGCTGCGCTGAGCGCGCCGCTGGTCGAAGCACTGGTGCAAACGGGAACCCCCGCCGCCGACGCTGCCGCGCTCTGGACCCCGGGTGGCAAGATGTATGTGCAATGGGCGCGCACGCTCTTCTTCGTCCCGGCCCTCGCGGGCGGCGTGTTCGGTTTGCTCGGCGGCTATCTCACCGACCGGCTCGGTCGCCGGCGGGTACTCACGTTCAGCATTTTGCTCTACGCGGGTTCCGCCTGCGCGGCGGGTTATGCGACATCGCTGACTCAACTGCTCGTGTTCCGCTGCCTTGTGTTCATTGGCGTGTGCGTGGAATTCGTCGCCGCCGTGGCCTGGCTGGCGGAGTTGTTCCCCGACCGCGATCAGCGCGAAAAAGTGCTCGGCTACACGCAGGCGTTTTCCTCGTTTGGCGGGTTGCTGGTCGGCACGATGAACGTGCTCGCCGCGAGGATCGCGCTCGACCTGCCGGCGATTCATGGCGGTCACGAGGCGTGGCGTTACACGCTCATCTCCGGCATCATTCCGGCAATCCCCCTCATTCTTATCCGCCCCTTCCTGCCGGAATCGCCAGCCTGGGAGCGCAAACGCGCCGCCGGCCAGCTTGAACGGCCCAGTCTCGCGGCTTTATTCAGCTCCGAACTATGGCGAACTACCGTGTTGACGACGCTGGTCTTTGCTGCGAGTTACGGCATTGCGTTCGGCGCGATCCAGCAACTCCCGCAAATTCTTGGCGCGCAGCGCGTCGGCACGCCGCAGGAAGCGGGGCACGCGGCCGTGATCGCGACCGCGAAAGCCGCCGTGGGCAAGGCCGCCGCCGCGGCCAAGGAAGCCGGTCAACCCGAACTGCCCGCCGGTAAGAAACGTCAGATTGCCAGCAACGCCTCCGATGAAGCCGTCGCCAAGGTGAGCCTTTGGCAGGAAGTGGGCGGATTGGTCGGCCGCTTCGTTTTCGCGATGATCGCCGTTCAAATCATCAGCCGCCGTCGGCTCTTGCGCGTGTTCCAGATCCCGGCGCTCATCCTCGTGCCGTTGTTCTTCTGGTGGGTTTCCACAAGGCTCGGCAACCCGGACTCGTTGCCCTGGATTAAGGTCGGTATTTTCATCGCCGGTTTCCTGGCGATTGCCCAGTTCAGTTTCTGGGGCAATTATATCCCCCTCGTATTCCCGCTGCACCTGCGCGGCACCGGCGAAAGCTTCGCCGCGAATATTGGTGGACGTGTCCTCGGGACCGCGGCCGCGTGGATCACCCTCACCCTATCAGCCGCCACTCCGCCCAGCCCGGCGAAGATCGCCGTCGTCGGCGCATGCGTGGCTGGTGCCTACACCCTCATTGGCGCGATCCTGACCCAGTGGTTGCCTGAGCCCAAGGAGCAAGCGGATGCGAAGTGAGTTCAACGACCGCCCTCACCTTGACCCTCGCCCCCGGGGAGAGGGCACTGCTAGGTGCGTCATTCGCAATTCTGTTCGTCGCAGTTGCAACCACCGCGCCTCCGCACTTTGCTGGGTAACTCCCTCCAATCTGAACGCACCCGAAGCCACCCGAGACCGGCGACGGATTCTCCCTCTCCCGAAGGTGAGGGTGGACGTCACTTTCTCAAACTAACTTTTTGAACACCCTATGAGTATTGACCAAACGGCTACCCAGAACGCCCAAGCCCAGCTTGATGCCCACACCCGCGAAATCATTGGGTGGCATTTCTCGCCCGACAGCGGTTGCCCTTACTGGCTCGATTGGGCGAAGAAGAATTTCGACCCGCGCAAGGAAGTGAATTCCTTCGCCGACCTCATCGCCAAGTTCCCGCACTTCCAGGATGAATCCTTGCGCGACCTGCAGCCCGAGGTCTGGGTGCCGGCGCAATTCAAGGGCCAGCCGTTCAACATTTTTGAAACCGGCGGCACGACCGGCATGCCCAAACAACGCATTGGCTGGAATGATTACAAGGTGGATTACTCCGAATTCAGCGACAAAATCTCGGACGACCATTTCCCGCGAAACCATTACTGGCTGATGATGGGGCCGACCGGTCCGCGCCGTCTGCGCCTTGCCATCGAACACCTCGCCAACATCCGGGGCAGCTCGTGCTACTTCATTGATCTTGATCCGCGCTTCGTCAAGAAGGTCATCTCGAACAAACAATTCGACGTTGCCCGTGCCTACATGGATCACGTCGTGGACCAAGCCGTGACGATCCTAAAGCACCGCAAAGTCTCCGGCCTGTTCACTACGCCGAAGCTTCTCGAAGCGCTCGCCGAGAAAATTGATCTCTACGAAGCCGGCATTCGCGGCGTGTTTTGCGGCGGCACGACCATGGCCCCGCAATATGTGCGCTTCATCGTCGAAGAAGTGCTGGAAGGCCGCATTGGATTTTATCCCACCTACGGCAACACGCTCATGGGCCTCGCCGCCAGCGTGCCGCTGAAGCCGGAAGACAAATTCTCCATTACCTACTACGCCCCGCAGCCACGCGCCGTGTTACGCGTTGTGAACCCGACGCTGACGAACGAACTCGTCGGCTACGACCAATGGGGTCGCGTGGAACTCACAACATTAACAAGGGAATTCTTCATGCCGCGCTTCCTCGAACGCGACGAAGCCCTCCGCCGCACCCCGCGTGCGCCCTATGCCTGGGATGGCGTGGCGGAGGTCCGTCCGTTTGGTGCGATGGAGAAGAACATCGTCGAAGGGGTTTATTAGCTGTTACGGGACAACCTTAACCACTCGGTTGTTCTTGGATTCCTCCACTTTGCGCCTTTGCCTCTTCGCGTCTTTACGTTAAAACCTCGGCGCAATGTTTGAACTTCTGAAGACCGACGCGCAATCAAAAGCGCGGCTGGGACGATTGACGACGACGCATGGTGTGGTGGATACGCCGGTGTTTATGTCCGTGGGCACGCAAGGCAGCGTGAAGGCAATTGACCCGCGCGAGTTGCGCGAGATGGGCACGCAAATCATCCTCGGCAACACGTATCATCTTAACATCCGCCCCGGCCTCGACATCATCCGCGCGGCGGGCGGGCTGCATCGGTTCATCAATTGGGACCTGCCCATCCTCACGGACAGCGGCGGCTTTCAGGTCTTCAGCCTTGCGAAAATTCGCAAGATCAAGACGCACGGGGTCGAGTTTCGCTCGCATGTGGACGGCTCGCTGTTGTTTCTTGGACCAAAAGAGGCGATGGAAATCCAGCGGACCCTTGGTTCGGACATCGCCATGGCCTTCGACGAGTGTCCGCCGCACGACGCCCCCGCAAAGGAGCAACGGCTCGCCGTCGAGCGCACGATCCGCTGGGCGCGCGAGTGTCGCGAGCAACCGCGCGCGGCGGGGCAACTCGTGTTCGGCATCTGTCAGGGCGGAAGCAACGCGGTGTTGCGCGAGGAATGTGCCAGGGCACTTGTGGCGATGGAATTCGACGGCTACGCCATCGGCGGCGTGAGCGTGGGCGAGCCCGAACCCGAAATGATGAAAGCCGTGGAACTGGCCGAGCCGTACCTGCCCGCGCCCAAGGCGCGTTACGCCATGGGCCTCGGCACCCCGGCGCAGATGGTGGAGTTGATCGCGCGTGGCGTGGACATGTTCGATTGTGTGCTGCCGACCCGCGTGGCGCGCAATGGCACCGCCTACACGCGCAAGGGTGCGATCGGTCTGAAAGGCGCGGCTTACAAGGTGGACTTTGGACCGATCGAGGCGGGCTGCGCTTGCTTTGCGTGCCGCCATTTCACCCGCGCCTATTTGCGCCATTTGCTCCGCGTGAATGAAATCCTCGGCCTGCGGATGTTGAGCGTTCACAACTCCCACATGTATGTAAAGTTGATGGCCGACGTGCGCGCTGCCATCGCCGCGGGGACGTTCGGGGAGTTTCGCCGCGAGTTCATTGCCGGCTTTGTGCCGTCGCAGAAAATCTTATCGGCGCGGGTGGCGGCAAGCTTGGAGCGATAGTGGCACGCCTTGCTTGCACCGCGTAAACGCAGCTAGGCCGCTTGTGACCACCACCGGTCCTGGTTAATCGCTTGCGTCAACGAAGCGACTGTTCCAGTCTGAATGCTGATGAAATCGGTCGCAATCATTGGCGGAGGCATAACCGGGTTGACCGCGGCGTTTTACCTCCAACGCCGCGGCGTGCCCGTCACGGTCTATGAAGCGACTGGACGCGTTGGGGGCGTGATTCAATCACTGCGCCGCGATGGCTACCTCGCGGAGTTCGGCCCCAACACCATCCTCGAAACTTCGCCGAAGATAGCCGATCTCATCCGCGACGCCGGTTTGGAATCGCACAAACTCAATCCCGATCCTAAAGCCGAAGCGCGTTACGTTGTCCGTTATGGCCGCCCCGTCGTCATGCCGGGTTCGCCGTTGGGATTCTTCAGCACGGATCTTTTTTCGTACAAGGCCAAACTTGCCGTGCTGCGCGAACCGTTTGTCTCGCCGCGGCGGGATGGCGGGGAAGAAAGCATCGCGCAATTTGTGATCCGGCGATTCAATCAGGAATTCCTCGACCACGCCATTGACGCACTGGTCGGCGGCATTTACGCCGGCGACCCTTATCGTCTCTCCGTGACGCACGCCTTTCCCAAACTCAAGGCGCTGGAGGACAATTACGGTTCGATGATCAAAGGCCAGATCTTCGGCGTCCGCGAGCGCAGGCGGCGCGGCGAAATCGCGAAAGACCGCGCGCCCAAATTCTCGTTCGATGAGGGCTTGCAGGTGTTGCCGGACACTCTCCGCACGCATCTCGGTTCGGCGGTTCGATTGAACACGGCAGTCATCAGGCTCACCCAGGCCGCCGAGGGTTGGTTGCTTGACCTCCAGGAGGCCGGCGGCGGAGCGCGCGCCGAGCATGGTGCGGTGATCTTTTGTGGCACCGCCCCGAGGCTCGCGGAATTGGAAATCAACTGCGGTCGGGCCGCGCTGCCGCGCGAACCTGAATTTGGGGCGCCGCCGCCGCCCCCCGCTGCCAAACTAAACCTTTCGCCGTTCTCCGAAATCCGCTATCCGCCCGTCGCCAGCGTCGTGCTCGGTTTTCGTCGCGAAGACGTGGTGCATCCGTGTGCGGGTTTTGGCATGTTGATCCCCAAGATCGCCGGTTTCAAAAGCCTCGGCACGCTCTTTTCCTCCTCACTGTTCCCGAATCGCGCGCCCGCCGGCCATCTCACGCTCACGACTTACGTTGGCGGCGAGCGTTATCCGGAGCTCGCCGCGCTGCCGGAAGATAAGCTCGTCGCGCTCGTGGGCGAAGACCTGCGCGGGCTGCTCGGGGTGCGCGGCCAACCCACATTCCAACATTGCGTTTTCTACCCGAAAGCCATCCCGCAATACAACGTCGGCTACGGACGCTTCAAAGATCTGATGACGAAGATCGAGGCCGAAACACCCGGCTTTTTTCTCGCGGGCCACTATCGCGACGGCGTTTCGTTGAGTGATTCCACCCTGGCGGGAATAAATATCGTCGAACGAGTCGAAAGGTTCGTGACGACCGGGGTGACTTGATCTTAGTCTTCTGCTTAATCTTGATCACCGTTTCTAAAGGGGAGCGATCAAGGTGAAGATTATGACTAAGACTAAGAACGGATTCACGACCGCATGAGCAAGGGCATTTTGCTGGTCAACCTCGGTTCGCCCACTTCCCCGTCCGTTCCGGACGTGCGGCGTTACCTGAATGAATTTCTGATGGACGGTCGCGTGATTGACGTGGCGTGGCCGTTACGCCGCCTGCTGGTCGGGGTCATTCTGATCAATCGCCCGAAAGAGTCGGGACACGCTTACGAGAAAATCTGGACCAAAGACGGCTCGCCGCTGGTGGTCACGAGCAAGCATCTCCGAGCCGCGTTGGAAAAACGCGTGACTGCGCCGATCGAACTGGGGATGCGGTATCAGAATCCATCCATCGAATCCGCGGTGAAAAGTCTCGCCGCAAAAGGCGTGAATGACGTCCTGCTCATCCCGCTGTTCCCGCATTACGCCATGTCGAGCTACGAAACGGCCGTCGTTCGGGTTCGCGAGCTGGCGGCGGAATATGCTCCCCAGATGAAAGTGACAGTGCAGCCGCCGTATTACAATACGCCCGATTTCATCGCCGCCCTGGTCGCGAGTGCCGCGGATTTCTTAAAGCAGGACTACGATCATCTGCTATTCAGCTATCACGGCATTCCGGAGCGGCATCTGCGCAAGTCTGATCCCACCGGCTGCCATTGCCTGAAGGTTGAGAACTGCTGCGAAGTGGCAAGCCCGTCGCATGCGGTTTGTTACCGCGCGCAGTGTTTCGCCACCACGGCGGCCTTCGTGAAACTGGCCGGCGTGCCGAAAGCGAAGTATTCTGTCTCGTTCCAATCGCGTCTCGGCCGAGACCCATGGCTGAAGCCATATACCGATTACGAGTTGGTGCGCCTGGCACAGGAAGGGAAGAAGAAGATGCTCGTAATCTGCCCGGCGTTTGTTTCCGACTGCCTGGAAACCATTGAGGAAATCGGGATGCGCGGCTGCGAAGACTTCCTGGCCGCCAGCGGCAAGGAATTCACCCGCATTCCTTGCATGAACGAACATCCGCTTTGGATCGCCGCGCTGGAAAACATGGCGAACGCCTTCCTTCAAAAACCATGAGTGTCGCGATTACCAGCCGCCAACGCTTCCTGAACGCCTGCCATTGTCGCGCGAATGATCGCCCGCCCGTGTGGCTGATGCGCCAAGCCGGTCGGGCTTTACCCGAATATCGCAAGCTCAAGGAAACATACACCTTTGTTCAACTCGTGCAGAATCCGGAACTGGCGGTGGAAGTCACATTGCAGCCTGTCCGCCGCTTCGGCTTTGACGCCGCGATTCTGTTCAGCGACATCCTGGTTATCCCCGAAGCGATGGGGCAGACCTATCACTTCAAGGAAACAGGCGGGGTGGTCATGGATTTCGCCGTGCAGAGCAAGGCGGATATCGAGAAGCTTTCGGTTCATCAGGTTTGTGAGAAGTTGAGTTACGTGGACAAAGCCCTGCGCACGCTCCGCCAGAAACTTGGCGAGGAGACCGCACTCATTGGGTTCAGCGGTTCCCCCTGGACGCTGGCCACGTTTATGATGGAAGGCGCCAGCGTTCCAAAATACAGCCGGGCGCTTGCCTTGTTCCGTGAAGATCCGCGGACCTATTTTGCTTTGGCTGAAAAACTGACCGCCGCCGTTACCGCATATTTGAAAATGCAAATCGCGGCGGGCGTGGATGCCTTGCAGCTCTTCGACAGCCACGGTGGTCATTTAACTGCGGGTGAATTTCAAGAAGGGAGCGGCCGGTGGATGCGCGAGGTTGTCTCCGCCTTGGGAGCGCCGGTCTCCGGCCCGGCGGGTTCCGATAGCCGACCTCAGCGCAGCGGATCGGAAGCCGGCGCTCCGCCCATGATTGTCTTTTCTCTCGGCACGCATGGCAACTGGCCCGATCTCATCGCCACCGGCGCCAGCGTTATCGGCATTGACTGGCAATCCTCACTGGTCGAAGCGCGCAAGCTGATCCCCGAAGGCATTGGTCTGCAGGGTAACCTTGCGCCCGCATTGATGGTCGAAGCCACGCCGGAAGTGGTCGCGAATGAAACGCGCACCGTGCTCGAAGCCATGCGCGGTCGGGCGGGTCACATTTTCAATCTTGGCCACGGTTTGACGCCCGGGGCCAAGTTGGAGAACATACAGAGCCTGGTGGACACAGTCCGCAGTTTTCGATGAAGACACTTAAAGTAGATCTCGAGTTGGTGAACAAATACAACGTGGCCGGGCCGCGCTACACCAGCTATCCGCCCGCGACTAAGTTCACCGACGCCGTGACGTGGGAGCAACTTGGCGCGAAGATTGAGGAGAACAACCGCAGTCCACGCGACCTCTCCATCTACTTTCACATTCCCTTCTGCGAAACCCTATGTTGGTTCTGCGGCTGCACTACGGTCATCACACTCAACCACGACAAGGGCAAGGACTACATTGACTACCTTGGCCGCGAGGTCGCGAAGATGGCGACGCAGCTCAACCCTGCCCGCAAGGTTGTCCAACTGCATTTTGGGGGCGGCTCGCCCACGTTTCTGCGCCCCGACGAAATTCGTCGCCTCGGCGACATCATCCATAAGCATTTCAAGTTTTCGACGGACATTGAAGCTAGCGTGGAGGTTGACCCGCGCCGGCTCACGCGCGATCACCTGGTGGCGCTGCGCGAAGTGGGCTTCAACCGCGCCTCGATGGGCGTGCAAGATTTCAATCCCAAAGTGCAGGAGGCAATTCATCGCATCCAACCGCGCGCGATGACGCAGCAGGCTATTGATTGGATGCGCGAACTGGGCTACGGCTCGATCAATCTCGATCTCATCTACGGTCTGCCGCATCAGACGCCCGAGACATTCAACGAAACGCTCGACACCGTGCTGGTGATGAAGCCCGACCGCCTCGCTGTGTTCAGCTACGCGCACGTCCCGTGGATCAAGCCTTCGCAAAAGATCCTGGAGCAAAAGGTTCTACCCACGCCGGAAAGCAAGCTGAACGTCCTCAAGCTGGTCATCGAACGGCTCACAACCAATGATCAATACGTCTATATCGGCATGGATCATTTCGCCCGGCCCAACGACGAACTCGCCGTAGCGCAGCGCAACAAGCAGTTGCAGCGGAATTTTCAGGGTTACAGCACGCGTGCCGGTTCGGACATTTACGCGTTCGGCATGTCCGGAGTTTCGCAAATCCCCGACGCCTACTGGCAGAACGAGAAGGAACTGCCGAAATATCAGGAAGCCGTGGATGCCGGACGCGTGCCGCTGCACAAGGCTTATTTGGTGACCGCCGAGGACAAGATCCGTCGCGAAGCCATCATGCGCACGATGTGCGACCTCTCGCTCGACTTTGCTGCCATGTCCCAGAAACTCGGTATCAACTTCGAGCAGCATTTCGCCAGTGAACTTGCGTTGCTCGCACCATTTCAAGCGGATGGCCTGGTCAACCGTACGCCAACCGGACTTGAAGTCACGGATGCCGGACGCCTCTTCATCCGCAACATCGCGATGTGCTTTGACAACACCCTCGCGCCGTTGGGTGAACGACGACATTCCAAGACAATTTGAGGGTGTCGCGATTTTCCATGAAGGCATGTCCGATCTGACTGACAGTCTGATATTCGCGGCAACGAACGTGGTTCTGTACGCGAAAAATGCCGGATTGGTTCGGCGGTATTGGCGCCGCCTTGGCCGCCTGCCGGACATTGCCAATCCAAGGCGCTATTCCGAGCGAATGCTGTGGCGAAAGACGGTTGATCATAATCCCCAGTTCATCATTTTTTCCGATAAACTGGCTACCAAGGAATTTATCAAGCGGCGGTGCCCGGACTTGCCGGTGGCTCATGTCCGCTGGGTCGGCTGCAACCCTGACGCCATTCCGGATGAGTGCCTGCAAGGCGACGTTCTGGTGAAAGCCAATCACGGCTGCGATTTCAACTATCGTGTCCGTGGCGGTCGGTGGGATCGGTCGGTGCTTCGAGAGAAAGGTCAGCGCTGGCTGACCTCCGTTTATGGCAAGCTAACCGGAGAATGGGGTTATTCGCAGGTCGAACCTAAGTTGTTCGTGGAGGAGGCGGTCGGTGATGAGGACGCCGGCTTGATTGAATTCCAGGTGCGCGCCAGCAATGGCACGGCCATGCTGGGGTCGGTGATGGGGCATTGCAAAACGCCCGCCCAGTGGTTCGCGTATCTCGATCCCGATGGCAACCAGACCTTGGGAATGAATGATCCGGATGGAAGCCCCATCGTTCCGTCGCCGAGGGCCCTGGCGGCGATTGAACCTTATCTTCGGGCCGTGGAATATACCCGGCGTCTCAGCGTCGGAGTGGATTACGCGCGTTTTGATTTCATGTGGAACGGACGGGACTTGTTTGGCGGGGAGATCACGGTGTATCCGGCGGCCGGAGTCATGGATCCCGTGAATTCCCAAGTCCAGGCCGCGACGCTGGACGGCTGGGATTTGCTGCAAGCGCATTTCCTGAAAACGACGCATACCGGCTGGGCCCAGCGCTATGCGGGTGCGCTCAAACGGCGGTTGAAATCACGCCACCCGCAATCGGCGCCAGGCAACGCCGCTGCGAGTTTAGCCGATGGTGAAGTCACCAACCCACTGGGGGA
>Ga0154020_10010182_pt1 | contig 10771 bp, 8 predicted proteins | sample Klosneuvirus_201_FD_109709 | JGI IMG/M metagenome (GOLD analysis project Ga0154020, IMG submission 109709) | Active sludge microbial communities from wastewater, Klosterneuburg, Austria - Klosneuvirus_20160825_MG | ecosystem: Engineered > WWTP > Aerobic digester > Activated sludge | place...
AACAAGTGTCAAACAGGGAGGCCGTTTCCTCCTGATGTCCGATGAAGAACTGATCCCATTTGTGCTTTCGGGGCAACAACAAGCATTCACCGTGCTCATGCAGCGCAATGAGCGCCTGCTCCGCTTTGTCCTCCAGCGGTACCTGAACGACGAGGAAGCCATCAAGGAAGTGATGCAGGACGCTTTTTTGCGTGCATACCGCTTCCTTGGCGACTTCCGCAGCGAGAGCAAGTTCAGCACCTGGCTCACCAAGATCGCCGTATCGCTGGCCATTTCCCGCCTCCGCTCCCGGCGCTATGCCGCCTGGGATTCCTGGGAGGACTACAAAGCGACGCAAAAGGACGATTCCTACGATGGCGGCGCCTTCATGGAAAAACAGGAGGCCGTGCAACTGCTTCGCAAGGCCGTCAACCAACTCACCCCGCACGACGCCACCGCGCTGGACCTGTTCTACTTCCGCGAGCAGAGCATCGAGGAAATCCGGCAGATCACCGGCTGGACGGTATCCAACATCAAAAGCCGCCTGTGCCGGGCGCGTCAGCGCTTGCAGGACGTACTGGAAAAAACCGAGTTTACCGAGGCGTACCGGGCCTGAAACCCCGAGGGTACGCGATTAAAAAATCAATATTTTAAAATCAGATTAGTATGAAAACCTATTGTTTGCAGGCTCTCTTCGTCCTGCTGGCGACAAGCCATTCCTTTGCCCAAAAAACACTCACACCCGCGTTGCAGTCCTACACGGATGGTTGGTCGTACAACGTCAAGCGCATGTTCAATCATGCGGGATTTGATCTGAAGGCCGCAGCCGTCAACCAGATTTCGACGGACAGCCACCTCCAGTTGGACTCGACCAAAACCGCTCAGTACAATGGCCTGACGGCTCCGGGCGACAGCCTTCCGTTTTCCCGCAGTACGTACGAGTACCTGTCGGCGGACACGAAAATTGAAACCAATTTTCTGTATGACAATGACGGCTGGCAGCCCCTGAACCGCACCACGCTTATCCAAGACGAGCAGTTCCGTTTGGTGTCCGCCTTTACCGAAGCTTACGATCCCGTGACGCGGGCATTCCTGCCGGATTCGAAAATTGACATTTTCCCACACGGCGATTCGCAGGATTTACTCGACTCCCTGTTCGTACATCAGTGGGATGCGCAAATGCCCGGATGGCGGCTTGTGCTGGCCACCCGAAACACATTCGCCGGGCAGGACCGCTTGTGGGAAAGCACGTCTTCGCTGGATGTTTTGGGGACCATGAACACGTTCGTGGACGTGTATTCGTACGATGCCAACGACGACAACCACCTGGTTGAAACCTTCGCTGTGGAGGGAACCGCAGAGCGGCTCATCGGACGCACCGATCGCAAGTATGCCGATCACCGGCTTATTGAAGAAACGGAGTACGCGTACGACGGCTTTGATTATCAGGCGCGCCGCCGCACCAACCGCGCGTACACCCTCTTCGGAATGGTGCGTAAAAACATGGAATTCGAGTGGAACAATACCATAGGAAACTGGCGGTTGGCTATTGTCCACGACTATGCCTACGATAACCAACAGCGCCTCTCGAGCAAATACGCTACCTACCTGAAACCCGACGGCTACGAAGAGCGCGACGTGATCGCATACGCCTACGTCGAGGACGAAAACCTGCGCCAGGAAACCCTGCTCCGCTGGGACGACGATCTGTTCGACTGGGTGCTGAACAGCAAAAAACACTACTACTACAAAGGGCTTGTCCCCACGCGCCCGACCCCGCAACCGGTGCAGGCGCTGCCAATATCGCCCAACCCAACCACCGGCATTGCCCGTCTTCAGTTGGAAGAAGAAGCCACCGTTCAGGTATTCGACCTTTCCGGCCAACTGCTGCAAAGTCGGGTGATGCAACCGGGCGAACTGCTGGACTTGACCCAATTGCCCACCGGCACCTACCTCGTGACGGCGCAACATCCCGCAGGGCTGTTCAGTGGAAAAATCGTAAAACTGTAACCGCCGACAAGGCTTAAACAACCCACGCGTTATGAAACCGACAATCCTCATTGCCTTGCTCGCCCTGACGAGTCTTTTTGCCTGCCGGACGGCAGAAATTGTTGTCAGCCCCAACCTGAATGCCCAGGCCATGCCCGTGAAAGGCCGGAACGGCTGGCAGATCGGCCAGATCATCCGGTACGGCGATTTTACCACCGACAAGGTGCGGCGCGGCTGGACGAAGGGATACGACATTCCGTTCATCGTTCGCTTCCAGGGCGCCAAGGAAAAACTGAGTTTCACCCAGTTTGGGCCCAACCATACCGAGGCGGAAGTGGCTTGCGTGAGCAAGTTCAAAAGCACGGAAGTGGTGCTCGTGCGCGATTTCTTCGGAATCCCGCTGGAGTACAAAAACTATTTTGCGGGAAACATTGCCCTGCAGGATGGTCGCAGCAACTGGGACTTTATTATCCACAATCCAAACGGCGATTTCCTGCGCGAGAAATCCTCCGCCGGATTTGCCCAGAACGGCTCGCAGCGCATGGACATTCAGGCCATACGCGGCCTGGAGGGGCAACCGAACTGGCTCAAGGAGCTGACCGTGTTCGGCCACGAGTTCAGCATCGGCGGTAAGGTGGTGGGCGCGGTGTCCACCATGAACAAGGGCACGGTCTGGATTGACGAACGCCTCGATGCCGAGACGCGCACCGTCATCGCGGCCATTGCCACCGGCCTTCTGCTGCGCACCGATGTGGAGGGCGTGGACATGCAGGCATCGCAATAGATGTTACCCATATTTTTTTCAACAACAAACACTTACGCTATGAAACAAACACCCCTGCTTACGCTGGTCGTTTTGCTCGCTTTTGTCGCGTGCAAAAAAGACCCGGATCCAGTACCGGTATCGCCGGTGCCGCCCCAACAACAACTTCCCAACCCCCTGCCCGCCACGGCGCTCGTCGGCCAACTCAAATGGACGGACAACGACCACGAAACCATGACCTACAACGACCAGGGCCAGGTGTCGCAGTTAATCTCGCAATGGCAATTTGTGGAGGGTGATCCGACCAAAATCCGCACGATTCAGTACGATTTTCACTACGATCTGGAGCACAAACCGGCCATGGTCAGTTCTTCCGATGGGTTCCGGGTTCAGTATATCTACCACGACACGCTGGTGGAGCGTACCCGGGAAATGCTGGCCAGCGGCACTATGCTGAACGAGGTGACCTACCTGTACAACACCGACTTCCGGATCGTGCAGGAAGTGCATCGCCGAACCGATCTGGGAGAGCCGGTGCGCCTGTACAAGTATGTGTTCGGCTACGACAACAAGGGAAACCTGAACAAGATTGAGCAGTTCGAACAAACCGGTGTGGACCAGTACAATCTGTTGCAAACGACGGAGTACAGTGATTTTGACAACAAGGTGAATCCCACGAGCTGGATGTTGCGTTACCCCTTCCTGCCGCAGGTGCGCTGGCAGATGAACAACCCACGGCGCGAAACGCACCGCTGGCCCTCGGGCGAGTCGAAAACCACGCTTTACGCCTACGAGTACAACGCCGCCGGCTTGCCCAAACTTCGGCAGACGACTGCGCACACGGGCAATGTGTACCTGATGACGTATTCGTATTGACCCGCCGGCATACGCTCGCGTGCATACACGACAACCGCCCTGCAGGCAGACATGCTTGCAGGGCGGATTTTAAAACGTCGGCGAGGTATTGAACCTCGCCGACGTTGTGTCGCAATCCTCTTCTGTCTGGATACGGGCTGAAAGGCGTAGCGATCATCATGCATATACACTGCCGGATCAACTGCTTGCAGGGCGAAGGTAGGCACTACAAAAATTTTCAAGGGAAATTTTTCCAGTTCCGTACGTATGCTGTTGTCGCCGATGGCGCGTATTTCCGCCACGTGTTCGTCGCGCAAGGGCAGCACGAGCGCTCGGGTCAGCGCCGGCCGGTTTGTCCAAGTTGCATGCGCTAAAAAATTGGTCCATGTGCCCCGGAACTCCGTTCCGGGGAGCCTGATAGTCGCTTTATTACGGTTCTCAAACCCGGAACGGAGTTCCGGGACACGGTTCTCAAACCCGGAACGGAGTTCCGGGACACGGTTCTCAAACCCGGAACGGAGTTCCGGGACACGGCTCACAACAGCGGCACCCGCACTTCGAAGTATCCATCAGTCGTTTCGCCTGCCCACACCGGCCTGTCGGTAAGCAGGGCGTACCGGCTGATGATGTTTTTCAGGCCCGTGCCGGTAGACGGCTCAGGCGTAGGGCGCAGTTGCAGGGCGTTTTTCACGACGAGGGTATCGTGCTCGGCGAACACGTCCACGACCAAGGGTTTTTGTGCCGACATCGTGTTGTGCTTCACGGCGTTTTCTACCAGCAGTTGCAAGGTCAGCGGCGCGATCTGGTAGCGGTCGAGCAGGGCCTCGTCAAGGCGGATGCGCAAGTCAAACTTGTTTTCAAACCGGATTTTCAGCAAAAACGCGTACGAGCGGATAAACTCCAGTTCGGTGCGGATGGACACCAGGGAGTGGTCTTTTTGTTCCAAAATATATCGGTACGAGCGCGAGAGCTGGTCAATGAATTGTTCGGACAAGTCGGCGTTCACATGCACAAGCGAGGAAAGGATACTCAGGCTGTTGAACAAAAAGTGCGGGTTTACCTGAATTTTCAGCAGGGCAATTTCATTGAGCAGTTTTTGTTTTTCCAACTCTTCGGAGCGTGCGTGCATGGTTTCAAGCCGTATACGTACCTGGCGGCGATACCGGGACACCCCGATGCCAAGCGCTGCCATTAGTGCCAGAAAAGCGATTCGAAATACCCAGGTTCGGTAAAACGGCGGTACAACGCGAAAGGGAATCTCCAGGGTTTCGGCGCTCCACACGCCGTCGCCGTTGCGGGCACGCACGAGCAGGGTATAGCGCCCGCCGTTCAGGTTGGTGTAGGTGATGGTGCGCTGATAGGTTTCGGACCAGGTGTCGTCAAACCCTTCGAGGAAATAGGACAGCACGGTTTTTTCCGGCTGGGTAAAGTGGATGGCGGCGATGTCGAAGGTGACCACGTTTTCCTTGGGCCTCAGCCGGAGCGGCTGGTCGGGATACCAGGTGGTTTCCCGGTTCGGAATCAGGACATTGTTGAGCGCCAGACGGGGCCGGTGCACGTTTCCCGACAGGTTTTTCGGATCGGCAATATTGAAGGAATAGTTGCCGCTGACGAACAGTTCTCCGTTCGGCATGGTCCGGAATCCGGAAGAAATGTCGCTGACAAACAGTCCGTCGGCTTTCGAATAATAGTCGAGTTTCCCGGTCTCTGGCGTGTAGCGGTGCAGTCCGTTGGCGGTGGCGATCCAGATGTTTCCAAGGGAGTCCACCTCCATTTTCCGGATATTCTGGTTCAGCATGCCGTTTCGGGTGTTGAGCACAAATGCCACCGAATCGCGCTCGTCCAGTACATACACGCCCTCGGTAGTGCCGACATAGAGGCGGTTATCCGTGCCGCACACGACACTGGACACATACATCTCCGGGCTGCGGTAGAGGAGGTGCTCATTCGTTCCGGTGCGCGGGTCGTAGCGCAGCAGGCCATTGGTCGAGGCTGCCAGCACGCGTCCCTTGTGATCAAAACCGATGTTCCAGAGTTGGAAGTGCGGAAATCTGGTTCCGTTGTGCTGGTACAGCACAATGACTCGGCCCTTGCCGGTAGCCGGGTCGGTCACCATCAGGTTGCCGCGGTTGTTGCCGCTCCAGATGCGGCCGTCGGGGCCGGTCCGTACGCACAGTACCCGGTCGTCGTCGGTATTCCTGGGGGCGGGTTGCGGGAAGTGCCGGTGTTGGCGGGTGCGGGGATCGAAGCGCTCCAGACCTTTCCAGGTAGCAAACCAGAGATTGCCCTGCCGGTCGAAATCGAGGTCAAATATTTCGTTGGAAAACAAACCCTTGTTCTGGGAATTGAACAGTCGGAAAGCACCGGTATGGCGTTGCCACTCGAACAGACCCACCCCCCATACGCCAACCCAGTAGCGATCGGGCGCAAAGCGGTCGGGCATAAGGCCGGACACCGCGAAAAACTGGTCTTGCCCGGGCCGGTCGGGCAGCAGCACCCGCCCGAATTTGATGCCGTTGGGGTCGTAGTACTCCACGCCGAGTTCGGTGCCGATCCAAATGATTTCGGTTTTGGGGTCCTTGTACAGTGCGTACACGCGGGTGTTATTGTGTGCAAACGGGTCGCGCGGGTTGGGCGGAAAATCCATGCGTTTGTAACTAACACCGTTGAGCCGCCACAGGCCGTGATGGCCGCCGCCGGCCCAAATCATGGGTGCTCCGCTCCGGCGTTCTTCCAGTAAAAAAACCGTCGCGATGCCGTTGGAGTCGGGCAGGTTGACGAACTGCTCGCGGGTTTCGTCATAGGTGTAAAAGGCCTGATCCCAGTCCGAATTCCAGATTTTTCCCCGGCTGTCTTCCTGTATCCACATGGGCCAGGGGTGCGGGTCGCCGTGGGGGTTGTCCAGGCCGCGCAGGTAGGTGAATTTTTGCGCAGCCACGTCAAATCGGAGCACATGCTGGCCGACAAATGTGACCCACACGCGGCCTTTGGAATCGGCAAAGACCTGACATTCCGACTTGGTTTGGCAGGGGATTTTGAAAAAAGTGGTTTGGCGTGTTTTCCCGTCCAGGCGCATCAGCAGGCTGTCGGCCAGGGCCCAGCCGGTGCCCGATTTGTCGAACGACACATTGCTGCAGCAAGCATCGGGGCCGTCATCCGGGCGCAGGCCGGTGCGCAGGCGCTGAAAACGCCGGGTATTCGGGTCGTAGATGCAGATTCCCGAAAAAGTGGAAATCCAGAGCCGGCCACTGGAGTCCACCGAAAGTCCTGTGATGCGGTTTTCGGGCAGGGAGGCATTGTTTTGGGGCTGGTGGCGAAACACGGTGCATTGCCGTCCGTCGTAGCGGGTCAGACCATCGTTGGTACCAAACCAGAGGAAGCCCTCCTGATCCTGGGCGATGCTCGTGACGAAGTCTTGCGAGAGCCCCTGTTCTGTGGTCAGTTTGCCGAAGGAAAAAAAGGGGGACTGGGCGGATAGTGACGAGGCTATCCCAAAAAAGAACAATAGTCCAACTGCCGCGAAGCATATAGCCCGAGTCGTAGTGCTTGATAACGTCAACATGGAAGAATTAGAAATACCCATGTTGCGAAGCCTGTGGGTTGCTTCAATCTTCATAATGACCGTGTAGGGAATGTACGATGATGAACTCATCAGTAACTTCATACACCATACGATGCTCGTCCGTGATCCTGCGCGACCATAAGCCACTTTTGTCACTTCGCAAAGGCTCGGGTTTGCCAATGCCTTCGAAGGAACTCCTCCGACATTCTTCAAAAAACCGAAAGCACTTGACGAGGATTTTTCGGTCATTCAACGCCCAAAATTTACAATCGTCAATGGCTTTTCCTTGAAGTTCGAGGCGCAACATTGGGGTTGGAAATTTTGTGTTTTTCTATGATAGGTAAAATATCCAGGCTTTCATCTGCCTCCAGCGCGTCTGCCAAGCCGGCAAAATCGAAGTTTTCATCAAATCTGACGACAAATGGGGATCGCCGATTTTGTTGAACGATTTCATGCAAGGATGCCAGTGATTTACGATCCTCATTTTCGATTGTGATCGAAATTCGCACGTTTCCATTCTTAAAAAATGCCTTGATACTGTCAACGAGGCGCTGATCCAGTTCCTGAACTGCGATTTTTTCAAATGTTATTACCGCCATAGCGAACATAGTTTTTACAAAGGTAAACGAAACCGATACTTTTGCTGCCGTTTATTTGCCGGAGATCCGGAAGAACTACCAGAGGCATGTACACAGAACGACGATACGGGTATTGGACGACCATCAAGTGGTCGAAACGCGGATTTTTCTTTGGCGTTGCTACGGCACTCCTGGCTCTGGGCGTATATGCCCTGATTGGCTCCAGTTGCTTTTTTGTGCCCTGGCAGCCGGTATTGCTGGTGGGTACGGCGCTGGCATTTTATTTAGGCTTCAAAAACAACGCCTCGTACGACCGCCTCTGGGAAGCCCGCAAGATTTGGGGCGCAATCGTGAACGGCTCGCGCTCGTTCGCGGTATCGGTCATGGGGTACGTGAGCAACCTGCATGCGGAAGAAAACCTGGACGACGACACGCTATACGCCATCAAGCGGCGGCTGATATTCCGGCACCTGGCCTGGCTGACCTGCCTGCGCTACCAACTGCGCACGCCGCGGGTGTGGGAGCACGTAGAGGAAGCGGAGCGTTTCAATGCATACTTCCCCGACCTGAAAACCCCGGAACGCAACGAACCGATGGAGGACGTGCTGCGCGGGTTTCTTTCCCCTGACGAACTGGCGCAGTTGGAAGGCAAAAGCAACAAGGCCGTGCATCTGATGGCGCTGCAAACACTCGACCTGCAGCGGCTGCGGCAGCAGGGCCTGCTGGACGATTTTCGCCATATTGAACTACAAAAATTTGTGTCGGCCATGTACGACGAGCAGGGAAAAAGCGAGCGCATCAAAAACTTCCCCTTTCCACGCCAGTATGCCACGATCCCGCTGCTGTTCATCAAACTGACTTCTGTGCTGCTGCCCTTCGCGCTCATTCGCGAGTTTGAGGCCATCGGGCCGCACCACATCTGGCTGGCTGTACCGTTCAACGCTATCGTCACGTGGGTGTTTATCCTGATGGAAATGATCGGCGATTACAGCGAAAACCCGTTCGAGGGCACCTACAACGATGTGCCCATCTCGACCATCAGCCGCACCATCGAAATTGACCTGAAGGAAATATTGGGCGAGCCGGCGCCGCCATCACTCCAGCCGGTCAGCGGCATGCTGATGTAGATTTTTATGTCACAGAGGCGCTCGGTGTGCCTGCTCACGGCCTTCCTTCAATACCCCACCGCTCCGCCGTCCTTCCGGCTTTCACTCGCGCCGAAATACACCCGGCGCACAGGATCCCAACGGATCGCCTGATACCCGCCGTAGCTGCCGAGGGTGTAGCCCACGCGGTGGCCCATTTGCATCAGTTGGCGGATCGTTTCGTAGGAGAAGCCGCTTTCCAGCAGGATTTGGCCGCCGCCGGTGCTGCTGCCGGTGGCTGCGCCGGTGGGGTCGCTGTTGCCGCCCTGGTGGTCTATGCGCGGGGCATCGCCGGCTTCCTGGAGGTTCATCCCGAAATCCACGAGGTTCATCACGATCTGGACGTGGCCGAGCGGCTGAAAATCGCCACCCATGACGCCGAAACTGAGGAAGGGCTGCCCGTCTTTGGTGACGAAGGCCGGGATGATGGTGTGGAAGGGGCGTTTGCCCGGGGCGAACACGTTGGCGTGCGCGGAATCGAGGCTGAACAGTTCGCCACGGTCGTGCAGCATGAACCCGAGTCTGGGCGGCACCATGCCGCTGCCCATACCCCGGTAGTTGCTTTGGATGAGGCTGATCATGTTCCCTTCCCGGTCGGCCACGGTCAGGTAGATCGTGTTGTTGGCGAAGGGGTCGCCGGCAGCCACACGGGTAGCGGCTTGATTCGGATTGATGCCCGCGCGGCGCCGGGCGGCGTATTCCTTGCTGAGCAGTTCCCTCAGAGGAGTTTTGGCGAATTCCGGGTCGGCGTAGTACTTCGCCCGGTCTTCGAACACCAGTTTTTTGGCTTCCGAAAACAGGTGGACATGCCGGGCCGTACCGTAGTCCTCCGGCTTGAACTCGTAGCCTTCGAGGATATTCAGCATTTGCAGGGCGGCGATGCCCTGGCCGTTGGGCGGCAGTTCCCACACGTCGTAGCCGCGGTAGTTGACACTGACGGGATCAATCCACTCGCTGTGGTGTGTGGCCAGGTCGTCGAGCGAGAGGAAGCCGCCCTGCTCCCGCAAAAAACTGGCGATGGCGCGCGCGATGCTGCCCTTGTAATATTCGTCGCGGCCTTTTTCGGCCAGCAGGCGGTAGGTATTGGCCAGGGCGGGATTCCGGAACACGTCGCCTTTCTCGGGCGCCTTGCCGCCGAGGGTGTAGGTTTCTTTGAAATTCGGGTACTCCGCAAAGCGCCGGGCACTGGCCTGCAGGTAGTAGGCGATCAGTTCGGTGACGGGGAAACCCTGCTCGGCGTAGCCGATGGCGGGCTGGAGGACGTCGCGTATGGGCAGTTTACCAAAGCACCGATGCAGTTCGAACCAGCCGTCCACACAACCGGGCACGGTCACAGGCAGCGGGCCGTACGCGGGGATGCTCGTCAGGCCTTTTTCCAGAAAATACGCCCGCGTGAGTGCCTTGGGACTGCGTCCGCTGGCGTTCAGGCCCTGCAGTTTTTGGGTTTTGGCATCCCACACGATGGCGAACAAATCCCCGCCGATGCCGCTGCCCGTAGGTTCCATGAGGCCGAGACAGGCGTTGGCGGCGATGGCCGCGTCTATGGCTGAGCCGCCTTTTTTCAAAATATCTATGGCAACCTGCCCGGCCAGCGGGTGGCTGGTGCAGACCATGCCGTTTTGGGCAATTACCTCGCTGCGGGTGGCCCAGAGGCGGCCCGTGAGGCGGTCCTGGGCGGCGGCGGTCAGGGCGGAAAGCAGAAAAAGGACGGGCAGGATGCGGTGCTGTTGAATGGCCATGTCGTGCTGTTTTTGGGACAAAACTACCCTTCGGGCAGCAAACATGAGTCATCCCGAATTTTTAGGGAAACATGGACTTCGTAAAAACATGTACCGACATTGGATGCATCAGACATCCCGGTTACGACCGCTCGCGCGTATTGGGCGGGGACAAGCCCCGC
>Ga0154020_10010184_pt1 | contig 10771 bp, 8 predicted proteins | sample Klosneuvirus_201_FD_109709 | JGI IMG/M metagenome (GOLD analysis project Ga0154020, IMG submission 109709) | Active sludge microbial communities from wastewater, Klosterneuburg, Austria - Klosneuvirus_20160825_MG | ecosystem: Engineered > WWTP > Aerobic digester > Activated sludge | place...
CAGCGGGGAGAATCGGGCGCTCGAGGCAGCGCAGCAGGCCATCTCCTCACCGCTGCTCGACAATGTTTCGATCAATGGCGCCAGCGGCGTCCTGATCAACATCATCGGCGGCGAGGACCTGACCCTGGGCGAGGCGACCCAGATCAGCGGGATCATCCACGATGCGGTGGGTGACGAGGCGCAGATCATCTTCGGTGCGGGGAATGACCCGCGTTGCAATGGCGAGATCCGGGTGACGGTGATCGCGACGGGGTTTGATCGTGCGGTGACCGGCGAGCCGGTGGTGGAGCGGAACGTGAATCCGCAGGTGCTGCCGTTCTCGCCGCGGCGCCAGCCGACCACTCCGGCACCATCGGCGGCCCCGGCCGCTCAGCAACCGGCGGCACAGCCGCCCCGCGCGACCCCGGCGCCACAGCCGTTCGTGCGACCGGTGCAGCCACCGAAGCCGTCGACACCCGATGTGTCCGACATGGAAATTCCGACCTTTATCAGGCGGCAAATGGATTGATGCGTTTTCAGATTCCCCGCTTCCCCCTGGCTGCCGCGATCCTCGCGGCGGCGGCGCTCTTTGCACTGCGCGGCGAATGGCCGTGGCAGCGCCTCTCCGACGTACCGACGGCCGGTCCGATCGTGGTGAGCAGCCCCTTCCGCGTGGTGCGTGACACGCTGCAGAAGGGGGAAACCGTGGGAGCCCTGTTGGCGCGTCACGGGGTGGTCGGGCTCGATCTCACCTCGCTGGCGAGTCGGCTCTCGTTTGATCCGCGTCGCATGCGGGCCGGCCAGGAGTTCGCCGTCCGCCGCGAGGGGGCCGACGACGAGGCCACGCACATCGAGTTCCGCGCCAACGCGGAGCAGCGCCTGCAGTTCATCCGCACCTCGAGCGGCGACTGGCGTGGCGAGGCGGTCGCGATCCGCTGGACCACCGACACCATCCGGCTCGGTGCCACGATCCGCAACAATCTCTTCAGCGCCATCGACGACGAGGTCTCCGACGCGACCCTCGATCGTCAGGAGCGCGCCAATGTCGTCTACGCGCTCGCCGACGTCTTCTCGTACTCCGTGGACTTCTCGCGCGACATCCAGCCCGGCGACCGCTTCGTCGCGGTGATCGAGCGCCGCATGTCCGAGGAAGGCGAGACCCGCTTCGGGCGCGTGCTCGCGGGCGAGCTCTCCGTCGCAGGCAAGGCGATCGCCGCCTTCCACTACCGCAACGGTGGGCAGCCGGGCTTCTACGACACCGAGGGCAACGCCCTCAAGCGCGCCTTCCTGGCTGCGCCGGTCGAGTTCCGCCACATCTCCAGCGGCTTCACGCGCGCGCGCCTGCATCCCGTGCTCGGCGTCTTCCGCAAGCACGAGGGGATCGACTACAGCGCCGCCACGGGCACCCCGGTGCGTGCTGCGTCGGAAGGGACGATTGTCCGCGCGGGGTACGCCGGTGGTTATGGCAAGCTGATCGAGATCCGTCACCGCAATGGTATCACCACGCGGTACGGCCACCTCTCGGTGATCGGTGCCAACATTCGCCCCGGCACCCGCGTCTCCCAGGGTGACCTGATCGGTCGGGTCGGCTCAACCGGCCTCTCCACCGCGCCGCACCTGCACTACGAATTCCGCGTCAACAACATCGCCCGTGACCCGCGCAGCATGAAGTTCGAGGCCGGTGCGCCGCTGCCGAAGGGTGACCTTGTCGCCTTCCGTCAGGAGCGCGACCTGCTCCGCTCGTTGCTCGGCTCCGCGACCTCCGCACCCTCCGCTCGGCAGATCGCCGAGTAACCTCGGCGGCCCCGTGATGGACCTCTATCCCGCCATCGACCTGCGCGGTGGGCAGGTCGTTCGCCTCGCGCAGGGCGAAGCCGCTCGCGCGACCGTCTATCACGATGACCCAGTGGCCCAGGCCGAGCAGTTCGTCGAGGCCGGCGCACGCTGGCTGCACGTGGTCGACCTCAATCGGGCCTTCGGTGACGGCGACAACGATGCAGCGATCGCCGAGATCGCCCGTCGCTTTGGTGATCGGTTGCAGGTGCAGCTCGGCGGCGGTATTCGCGACGTCGCCCGCGCGCAGGCGGTCGTTCAACTCGGCGTGTCGCGCGTGGTCATCGGCACCGCGGCGATCGACCAGCCGGCCCTCGTGGATGCCATCGTGCAGGCGCTCGGTGGCGATCGCGTGGCGGTCGGCATTGATGCGCGCGATGGACGCGTCGCCGTGCGCGGCTGGGTCGAAACCTCCGCCGTGCGCGCCGTCGAGCTCGCGGCGCGCGTCGCCGGACAGGGTGTCGAGACGGTGATCCACACCGACATTGCGCGCGACGGGATGCTCAGTGGTCCGAACATCGAGGAGTCGCTCGCCGTGCAGGCCAAGGGCCCGCGCGTGATCGTGAGCGGCGGCATCGCGACGATCGACGACCTGCGCGCCGTGGCGGCCGCAGGGCTCGCCGGTGCGATCACGGGCCGTGCCCTGTACGAATCACGCTTCACCCTCGTCGAGGCGCTCGCCGCCCTGGCGGTCTGAGGCCGCGTGCCGCTCCTCCCCGCACTCCTGTTGGCCATCGCCTTCGGTGGCGCGCTCGGATGGTGGAGCTATCGGGGGCGCCTCGATGCGCCGCTCAGTCGAGTCGCCGCTGCGTGCCGCGCCATCGGGGCGGCCGCGCTGCTCTTCGTGGTGCTCGATCCGACCGTGGCCGCGCGCTTTCTCCCCACCCGTCCGCTGGTCCTCCTCGACAATTCGATCTCGATGCATGCCGCGGCGGGTCGTGCCACCGAGGCGCGCGAACTGGCGCGCACCCTCGGTGACACCACGACGTTCGGTGAACTGTCCCCCGGGATGCCGGGCAGCGCGAGTCGACTTGCGGATGTCCTGCCCACGGCCCTCGCCAGCGGTCGGCCGGTGACCGTCATCACCGATGGCGAGATCACCGACGCGGCGACGCTTGCCCCCGACCTGCTGGCTGCCAGCACCATTCGTCTCCTGCCACGCAGGGCGGGTGACGACATTGCCCTCGTCGAGGTGCGCGGCTCGGAGCGACTCGCCGTGGGCGATTCACTGCATCTCGACATCGAGGCGCGTCGCCTTGGCAGCGCACCCGACAGCGCGTCCATCGAGGTGCGTGACGGCGATGCGGTGGTGCTTCGCGGAGTGGTGCGCTTCGGTGCGACCGGGACCGGCCGCCTGCGACTGGCCGGCCTGCTCCCCGGCGATGCGCGCGGCATGCGCTGGCTCGAGATCCACCGCGTGGGTCCCGCCGACGCGGAGCCGGACGATGACGTGCGGTGGTGGCCGGTGCGCGTGACGCCGACGCCGGGGATCGTCGTGCTCGCGGTGACACCCGATTGGGACGCGCGCTTCCTCTATCGGGCAATACGCGACGTGACCGCATCACCGGTGCGCGGGTACGCACAGCTGCAACCGGGCCAGTGGCGACGGATGGACGATCTCCGGCGCGTGACGCTGGCCGAGGTGCAGACGGCGGCGCGCGGTGCGGACGTGCTCGCCGTGCGTGGGGACATCACCGGATGGGAGCGGAGTGGCCGGGCACGCCTGCTCTGGCCCGTGGCGCCCTCCGCGGGTGACTGGTACCTCTCGCCGACGCTCGCCTCGCCGTTGGCGGGCGCCTTTGCCACCATCGATCGGGATTCGCTGCCGCCGGCCACGGCCGTGCAACCGCTCGATGCCATGGCCACGCGCAGCTGGGTCGGGGCCACGGCACGTCTCGCCCGACGCGGGAGCGAGGTTCCGGTGATCGGCGGACGGGCCGGGCCCGATGGCCGGACGGTGACGGTGGGCGCGGACGGCCTCTATCGGTGGGCATTCCGCGGCGGCGCCTCGGATCAACTCTGGCGTGCCCTCGTGGCCGATGCCGCGGCGTGGTTGCTGGCGTCTCCCGATTCGGCGGCGTCGCTGGTGCGCCCCGTGGCGACTGTGACCCAGCGCGGGCGGCCGGTCCGCTTTCGGTGGGCGGGTACGGGCGCGCCGACGGCCACGGAGATTGTCTTCGGCGATGGGGATGGCGCGCGACGCGACACCCTCCGCTTCGATGGCAGCGCTGAGGCACGCGTTGCGCTGGAGGTCGGGCGCCACGCGTACCGGTTGTCGAGCGGCGAAGTGGGCGAGGTGGCCGTCGAGCCGTACGCCGATGAGTTGGTGCCCTCTGCCGTGACCCTGACGGAGCGGGCCGCGCTGACCGCGCCGGTGCGCGCGGGGCGTGGGGCCCGCGAGTGGTGGCCGCTCTTTGTTGTGGTGGTCCTGGCGTTCGGCAGCGAGTGGCTGCTGCGCCGACGACTGGGAATGCGCTAGACTGATGCACTTCGTGAACGGGATGGGATGATGGCGCGACTCGGGGAAAGGCTCGGACTCTGGCAGCGGATCAAGCGACTCGCCCTCACCGACGTGGGCGCGCTCGCGCGTGGTCTCAACGCCGACGATCTCGAACAGATGGAGCGGGTCCTGATCGAGGCCGACTTCGGGGTGCCGGCCACGCTCGAACTGGTGGCCTTTCTCGAGGGCGAGGTCCGCAAGGGAAAGCTCAAGACCGACGTACAGCTGCGCGAGGCGGTGGTGACCCAGCTCGGCGCAATGCTCTCGGCGCCAGAAGATCCCGCCACGCTGGCGCGCCCCGAGTCGGGGCCGACGGTGGTCTTGATGGTTGGCGTGAACGGTGTGGGGAAGACCACCTCGGTGGCCAAGCTCGCGCGCCGTTTGCAGCGCGAAGGGAAGACGGTCCTCCTTGGCGCGGCCGACACCTATCGTGCCGGTGCCGTGGCGCAGCTCGAGACCTGGGCCGATCGCCTCGGCATCGAGTGTGTGTCGGGGACGTCGGGCGGTGACCCGGCCGCGGTGGCGTACAACGCCGTCGAGGCGGCGATCGCCCGTCGCGCGGACGTGGTCCTGATCGACACGGCGGGGCGCCTCCATACCCAGGACGGCCTCATGGCCGAGCTGGGCAAGGTGGTGCGCGTGATCGGCAAGAAGTTGCCTGGCGCGCCGCACGAAACGTTGCTGGTGCTCGACGGGACGGTGGGCCAGAACGCGGTGCAGCAAGGGAAGCTCTTCGGGCAGGTGGTGGCACCGACCGGCCTGATCATCACCAAGCTGGACGGCACCGCGCGCGGCGGGGCGGTCGTGGCACTTCGGCGCGAGTTGAACGTGCCGATCCGCTTTGTGGGGACCGGCGAGACGCTCGACGACCTGGCCCCGTTCGACGCCAAGGGGTGGGCGGAGGCGCTCTTTGAGTGAGCCCCAGCGGCCTCGCTGGCGGACCCCTCCGGCCGTCCTCGCCATGCTCGTGGTGGGGACGGCCGCAGTCTTGGTGGCCTATGGCGCTGCGTGGCTGCCCGGTGGTGCACCGCCCTGGGGCAGCTGGGCGATGGTGGTCGGCGTCGCGTTGTTGTTGCCCGGCACGCTGTTGCTCGGTGCGCTGCGCCGTGGTCGGAACACCACCCGACTGGTGCTGATCGCCGCGGCGCTCGGGGTGTTGCTGGTGGTCGCGTTGGGGGCGGCGCTGCTGCTGCCGGCAGGGGGTGCCGACGAGCCGATCATCCTCGGACTGCCTCGGCGAGCGGCCGTCATCATCTACGGCGTCGGACTGTTGCCGATCCTCTTGTTGCCGTGGGCGTTCGCGCGCGACTTCCGCGACTTCGGCCTTGATGAGGCACGCCTCGACGAGTTGCGCCGCGAGTGCGCCCGGGTGGCTCCCGATCGGGTGCCGCGGCCGTGATCGTTGCCGTCGCGATCGGATACCTCACGATCTGTCTGCTGATCGGCACGTGGGCGGCGCGGCACACGCGCACCGCCGAGGACTTCTTCCGTGCTGGCACGGGGATCGGCCTCTGGCCACTCGCGATTGCATCGATGGCCGCGACCCTCTCCGGCTTCGCGTTCATCGGGGGGCCCGGGCTGATCTACAGCGTCGGCATCGGGGCACTCTTCATCGTGCTCCCTGCCGGCGTCACCGGGGCCCTGAGTGCCTGGCTCCTCGGGAGTCGGATGCGCCTGCTCGGCGAGGTGCGCGGCTTGATGACGGTGCCGGACGCGATTGGCGTGCGGTACCGTTCGCGCGCCGCGCAGGGGCTCTCGGCGATCGCCATCCTCGTGGCGACGGTCGGCTATCTCGCCACCAATCTGCTCGCCCTCGGGCTCATCATCGACGCGATCTTCCACACCGGCCTCTCCACGGGGATCGTGATTGGTGCCACGGTGGTGGTGGCGTACTCGATCGCCGGCGGCATCCTGGCCGGCATCTACACCGACCTGGTGCAGGGTGCCATCATGGCGCTCGCCTCGGCGCTCGTCTTCGCCGCGGCGATGACCAGTGGCGGCGGGCTCGGAGGTATCTCGCGCACCATCCTGGCCCATGAACCAGTGCTCCTGGGGCCGTGGGGGACGTTCACGCCGCTGGCCGCACTCTCCTTCTTCTTTGTCTTCGGGCTCGGCACGCTCGGCCAGCCGCATGTGATCCACAAGTACTACATGCTGCGCGACCTGCGGCGGCTGCGCTGGTACCCGCTGCTGATGACCGGGGCGATGGTGGTGACGCTGCTGCTCTACTTCGGCGTGGGCGTGGCGATCAAGGCAGCAGTCCTGCGGGGCGACATCCCGCCGTTGGCGAAAGGCGATGATGCGACGCCGACCTTCTTGCTGCGGTACGCCGCGCCCTGGCTCGCCGGACTCGTCTTCAGCGGCGTGGCGGCCGCGATCATGAGTACCGTCAATTCCTTCTTCAGTGTTGGTGCGGCTGCGATCACGCACGACCTTCCGGTGGCGTTCGGGCGACGCGCCGGCAACGAGCTGCGGGGTGGACGGATGGCGACCCTCGCGTTGGCGTTCCTCGCCACCCTGCTCGCCCTCGGGAGCGGACAGGCCGTGGCGCTCCTCGGGGTGTTCGGCTGGGGCCTCTTCGCCTCGACGCTGGTGCCGGCGCTCGCCATCGGGCTCAACTGGCCGGGCGCGACCAGAAAGGGGGCGCTCGCCTCGATCGGCGTCGGTCTGGTGACCACGCTCCTCTTCGAGAGCCTTGCCTGGGCCAAGGCGTACTCCTTCCCGGCCGGCGTCACGGTCTCGGGGCTCTCCCTGATCCTCGCGCTCGCCACCTTCTTCGGGGTGTCGTGGCTGACGCGCGACGAGGCGGAGGGCGACCTGGATGCCGATGTGCGGGTGATTATCGAAAGTTGAGCGAGGTAAGGGGTGAGGGGTGAGGGGGACGCGCGCTTTACCCCCTTACCCCTTACCTAGCGCGGCTAGCGGCCGCGTCCCCCCACCCACCTTACACCCCGCCAAGGTCTCCGTCCCTCTTATCTTCGACCATGGCCCAACTCCGGCTCGACACCCCCATCCAGTTCCTGAAAGGCATCGGCGAGAAGCGCGCCGAGGCCTTTGCGCGGCTGGGCGTGGTGTCGGTGCACGATCTCCTCCATCATCTCCCCCATCGCTACATCGACGCCTCCACGGTCACGCCGTTGGCCCAGGCGCGCGTGGGCGACGACGTGGCCTGCATCGGCACCGTGATGAGCAAGGGGATCCTGCCGACGCGCAAGGGACTGCGCGTCTTCCATGCCGTGCTGCGCGACGCGAGCGGCCTGCTGGAATGCGCCTGGCCGGGGCAGAGCTTCCTCGATCGGACGCTGGCGGTGGGGCAGCTGGTGCTGGTGGCGGGGCCGATCCGCTTCTACCATGGCCGGCAGATGGCGCCGCGCGAGCTGGTGGTGCTCGGCGACGCCGACGATCCGGCATCGGCTGGGCGCGTGCTCCCGGTCTATCCTGCCACCGAGGGGCTCTCGCACAAGCAGGTGCGGGCGCTGCTCGAGACGCATCTCGACAAGCTCGCCCCGCTGGTGCCGGATGTGCTCGATCCCGCCCTGCGTGAGCGTTTCGCCCTCCCCTCGCTCGCCGATGCGCTCAGGGCGGTGCACCGACCGACTTCGCTGGCTGAGGCGGAGTCGGGACGGCGTCGCCTGGCGCTCGACGAACTGCTCGACCTGCAACTCATGCTCGCTCGTGCACGCCATGTGGCGCGGCACGGGCAGCGAGGTACCGCCTTCACGCTGCGGAAGACCCACACCTCGGCGCTGCGCGAGGCGTTGCCGTGGCCCCTCACCGGCGACCAGAAGCAGGCGATCCGCGAGATCTTCGACGACATGACGCGCGAGGAGCGGATGCATCGCCTCGTGATGGGCGACGTCGGCACCGGCAAGACGGTGGTGGCACTCTTCGCGATGTTGCTCGCCCTCGAGAACGACGCGCAGGCCGCGCTGATGGCGCCGACCGAGCTGCTGGCCGAGCAGCACCATCGCACCCTCACCACGTTGCTGGCGCCGCTCGGACTGGTTCCCGAGCTGCTGCTGGGGCGGCTGCCGGCCGCGGAGAAGAAGGCGGCCCACACGCGCCTGCGGAACGGCGATACCATGCTGGTGGTGGGGACGCACGCGTTGGTGCAGGAGTCGGTGGCCTTCAAGCGACTCGGCCTGGTGGTGATCGACGAGCAGCATCGCTTCGGGGTCGAGCAGCGTGCCGCGCTGATGGGGAAGGGCGAGGCGCCGGACGTCTTGCTGCTCACGGCCACGCCGATCCCGCGGTCGCTCGCCCTCACGCGCTACGGTGACCTCGATGCCTCGCTGCTGCGCGAGCGGCCGCCGGGGCGTGGCACCATTCGCACCGCGATCCGGACACCGACCCAGCGGCCGCGGGTCTTCGAGTTCCTCCGCCAGACCGCGCTCGGCGGGGGGCAGGTCTACATCGTCCTCCCGGTGATCGAAGAGTCGGAGAAGGCCGACCTGCGTGCGGCCCAGACGATGGCTACCTCGCTCACGGCCAAATGGCCCGACGTGACCGTGGGGCTCGTGCACGGCCGTCTCAAGGCCCCCGAGCGCGACCAGGTGATGCGGGACTTCCGCGATGGCAAGATCGGCGTGCTGGTGGCGACCACGGTGATCGAGGTGGGCATCGACGTGGCCAATGCCACGGTGATGGTGATCGAGCATCCCGAGCGCTTCGGGCTGGCGCAGCTGCACCAGCTGCGCGGGCGCGTGGGGCGGGGGAGCGGCGACTCGCACTGCATTCTGCTCACCGTGGGCGAGGATGTGCCGGAGCGGCTGCGGGCGTTCTCCAAGACCGATGACGGCTTTGCCATCGCCGAGCTCGACCTCGCCGAGCGCCGGCAGGGCGACCTCCTCGGCGCGCGGCAGTCAGGGGGCGTGGACTTCAAGGTGGCGCGCTTCCCCGACGACACCGACTTGCTCACCGAGGCGCGCACACTGGCACGCGCCATCCTCGAGGCCGACCCGACGCTCGACCGCCGTGAGCATCAGGCGCTGCGGGAGCGGGTGATCACGCGGTATCCGAGGGGGGAGACGCTGTTTAGGGTCGGATGACCGAGGACCGAGGACCGAGGACCGAGGACCGAGAAGCGAGAAGCGAGAAGCGAGAAGCGCTCCTGGATGATGGATGATGGATTGTTCCCTTAGAGGTGTCATCCTGAGCGAAACGACGGCGAAGCCGTCGTGGAGTCGAAGGACCTACGACCTACGACCCCGCGGCCAGACCCTTCGCTGCGCTCAGGGCAGGCTCTCGCGGCTGAAGGGATCCTCCTAACGACTAACAACTAACGACCAACGACTCCCATTGTACTCCACCTGCCTCTTCTGCACCAAGGACCTCGGCACCAACGAGGTGATCGAGACGCTGCCCATCGGGCGGCGGCTCGCCTTTGATGCGGCCCAGGGGCGGCTCTGGGTGGTGTGTCGGCACTGCGCCAAGTGGAACCTGGTGCCGTTCGAGTCGCGGCTGGAGAGCATCGATGCGTGCGAACGGCTCTTTCGCGACACGCCGACGCGCTACTCGACCGACAATATCGGCCTCGCGCGCGTGAAGGAGGGGTTGGAGCTGGTGCGGATCGGCCCTGCAATGCGGCCGGAGTTTGCGGGGTGGCGGTATGGGGAAGCGATGCGTCTGCGGCGGCGGCGGAACATCGGACTCACCACGCTCACGCTTGGTGCCGCGGGTGTTGGCTACTTCGCGTTGGGATCCCTTGGCGGGGCCGCTGGGGGCCTGATGAGTGCGGCCATGTTCCAGATGTTGTTGTCAGGGGCCTTACACCATGGCTCTCGAGTGGTCGTTCCCCATCCGACCACCGGTAGACGCATGTCGCTCATGATGGACTCGCTCACCGGTACGAAGCTGGTGATGCGTGAGGACGGCCCGCTGCTGCGGCTGACGGCGCTCGTCGGCCTCAGGCAAACGACCACCGAATGGCACGGCGAAGACGTTGCGAGGGTCGGAAGACGGATCATGGCGGGAATCAACGCGCTCAGCGGGAACCAGCGATCGTTGATGGCGGCCGCAGAACTGCTCGGTGCGCATCAGGGAGACCTGTCCTCGTGGCTCGATCCGGCACGCCGCCGGGAGATGCGATGGGACGTCACGTCAGATGGCCAAGCGCCAATCGCACGATCCGGCGCCCTCCACTGGTACGGGTATGGTGATCCAATGCTCCATATTGCCACACTGCCCGCGGAGCATCGCCTGGCCTTCGAGATGTACTTCGCCGAGTCCGCTGAGCGCACCTACCTCGAGGGGGAGCTTACCCTTCTGGAGCGCGAATGGCGGCAGGCCGAGGAGCTGGCGAAGATCAGCGACGGGCTGGCGCTGCCGGAGACGGCTGATGAGGAGCTACAAAGGCGGAAGTCGTAGTGCCACTCGATTGTCGATGTCGGATGATGGATGGCTGTTTGAGGTGGTGTCATCCTGAGCGAAGCGGCCCAACGGGCCGCGCAGTCGAAGGAC
>Ga0154020_10010185_pt1 | contig 10770 bp, 11 predicted proteins | sample Klosneuvirus_201_FD_109709 | JGI IMG/M metagenome (GOLD analysis project Ga0154020, IMG submission 109709) | Active sludge microbial communities from wastewater, Klosterneuburg, Austria - Klosneuvirus_20160825_MG | ecosystem: Engineered > WWTP > Aerobic digester > Activated sludge | place...
CCGTCCCGGTTCCCGCCCGCGTGCTTGCGCCACGCGCCTGGGCGGTAGACCTGATGTACGGCGCTGCGGCGCGGCCGTTCGTCGACTGGGCTCAAGCCCACGACGCCATCGGACGCGATGGCCTGGGCATGCTGGTCGAGCAGGCCGCCGAGGCCTTTTTCATCTGGCGCGGCGTGCGGCCCGTCACCGAACCGGTGCTGGCAGCGCTGCGACAGCGGCTCCGCCAAGGCTGAGCCGGCGAACGGCTACAGCGTCCGCGCGCGAACCCACCTGTGATGACCCGATCCCGGTCTCCATCGATGCGTGCCTCTCTGCGTCTGCTCGGTCTGCTGGCGCTGTGCGCGCTGGCTCTGGAAGCCACATTTGTCGCCCGGGTCGCGCTGATGGCGGTAGTCGATCCGCAGTCCTCCACTTTCCAGCGCAGCGAGGCTTGGCGACTGCTGCAGGCCGGGCGATTCGCATGGCGACAGCAATGGGTCGACGATACAGCCATCTCCAACCAGTTGCGCCGCGCCGTGATTGCCGCTGAGGATGCCGGGTACACCGAACATGCCGGCGTGGAGTGGGAGGCCGTGGAGCGGGCATGGTCGAAAAACGCCAGACTCGCCCAACGACCGGGCAAGCGGCCACCCAAGGTGGTGGGGGGCTCCACCATCACCCAGCAGTTGGCCAAGAACCTGCTTCTCAGTGGCGAGCGCACGCTGCCGCGCAAGGGCCAGGAACTGCTGATCACCTGGTCATTGGAACTGCTGCTCGACAAGCGTCGCATACTGGAGATCTACCTCAACCAGGTCGAGTGGGGCGAAGGTGTCTTTGGCGCTCAGGCCGCGGCGAGGCACTACTTTCGAACAGATGCCGCGCAGCTCGACGCTTCCGCGGCGGCCCGGCTGGCGGTGCTTCTGCCCGCACCCAAACGCTATGGACGCCAGCCGTACTCGGCCTATGTCAGCGCCCGTGCAGGGGCTGTTCTCGCGCGCATGCCTGCCGTCGATCTGCCGTGAGTGCTCGAGCACCATGGCTGCGATGGCCCAACAACCGGTGGGTCCGCACGACGAAGGCTGCGCATGCGCACCGCGCAATTCCTAGAATCGACGCATGGACTCTTCCATCACTGCCGAGATCGCAGCAGCCGCCGCCCGCCTTGTGGTGGAGGAAGGCCTCGACTACGGGCAGGCACGGCGCAAGGCTGCGCGCACACTGGGCGTGCCCGGTGGCCGACGCGTGGCTATGCCCACGAACGAGGCAATTGAAGACGAAGTGCGTACTCACATTCAGATTTTCTGTGCCGACGAGCAGGCGAAGGATCTGCACGTGATGCGCACATTGGCGTTGAATTGGATGAAGCGGTTGGCCGACTACCGGCCCCACTTGTCTGGCGCCACCTGGCGAGGAACTGCCAATCGCTTGTGCGCGCTGCACATCGACCTGTATTGCGATGACCCCAAATCGGCCGAAATCGCCTTGGTCAACCTTGGGGTCGATTACGACGCTGGTGGCCTGCCCGATGGACATGGCGGCGAGTTCCCCGTGCTTAGACTGGCCAGCCGGGTATCCGAGTGGCGCGAGCCCGTCACGGTGCTGCTCTTCGTGCACGATCATGACGCGCTGCGTGGCGCGCTCAAGCCGGATAGCCGGGGGCAAGCCTGGCGCGGTGACGCCGACGCCGTCATCAGGTCCATGGTCGCCGCCGGCCACGCGGCGGCACAGACATGACGCTTGACCGCAGGGCCTGGATCATCGGGGGCATCGGCACCCTGGCGGCTGCAGCGGGAGCCATGTCCGCATGGCGTCGGCAGTCGGCGCCCGCTGACCCGTCGGTGGCGACACCGGATGCCAAGGGCTTGTGGCGGCTGCGATTCGAACTCCCGGAAGGCGGCGAACTGGTGATGGACCAGTGGCGCGGGAAGCCGCTGTTGATCAATTTCTGGGCCACCTGGTGTCCGCCGTGCATACAGGAGTTGCCAGAAATCAGCCGATTCGCGTTGGAGTTCGCCCCTCGAGGCGGTCGAGTGCTCGGCCTGGCCCTCGACCGGCCCGAGGCCGTTCGGGCGTTCCTTGGCCGGATGAAGCTGGATTTCCCGGTCGCCTTGGCCGGCATGGACGGCACCGACCTCATCCACCAGCTGGGCAATCTGCAAGGCGCACTGCCCTATAGTGTGATGCTTGACGCGCAAGGGGAACTTCGCCACCGCAAGATGGGCCAGACGCACCTGGACGAGCTTCAGCGCTGGGCCGCATCGCTCGAACGCTGACTTGGGTCAATTGCTTCCAAACTACGCGATTCGAGAGCCAACGTCATTTTATCGATCCCGAATTGCGGCGATCGGTATTTACACCGTAAAGCGCGTTCAGGTCAGTCGCGGCGCTCTTGCCTGTGCCACAATCGCGGCCCTTTGATGCGCGATGCCAGCTTTTCGCGGCAGCTTCGAGCATCCAGACCGTCATTCCGTGGAGCGCCCGTATGGATCTGCGCAAGCTCAAGACCTTGATCGACCTCGTCTCCGAGTCGAACATTTCCGAACTCGAAATCACCGAAGCCGACGGCAAAGTCCGAATCGTGAAGTCGGAGCCGCATGGCGCGGCACCGGCATTTCCCTCTGCGCCAGTGGCCGCGCTTGGCACTCCAGCGCCGATCGCCGGCGCGGTGCCCGCAGCCGCCGCAGTGCCGACACCCCCACCCGTCGAGACCGGACATGTGGTCAAGTCGCCGATGGTGGGCACGTTCTACCGCGCCTCCAGCCCAGGCGCGAAGCCACTGGCCGAGGTCGGCCAGGCTGTCAAGGAAGGCGAACCGCTGTGCATCATCGAGGCCATGAAGATCATGAACGAGATCGAGGCCGACCACTCCGGCACGGTTACACGGGTGCTGGTCGAAAACGGCCAGGCGGTCGAGTTCGGCCAGCCGTTGTTCATCATCGAGTGACCCCGGCCTGACGAGATGTTCAAGAAGATCCTGATTGCCAACCGCGGCGAGATCGCCCTGCGGATCCAGCGGGCCTGTCGCGAGATGGGCATCAAGTCCGTCGTCGTCTATTCGGAGGCCGACCGCGAGGCAAAGTACGTCAAGCTGGCCGACGAGGCGGTGTGCATCGGGCCTGCACCTTCGGCACAGAGCTACCTCAATATGCCGGCGATCATCTCGACTGCCGAGGTGACCGATGCCGAGGCCATCCACCCCGGTTACGGCTTCCTTTCGGAGAACGCCGACTTCGCCGAGCGGGTCGAGAAGAGTGGTTTCACCTTCATCGGCCCGACGCCCGAGTCGATCCGGATCATGGGCGACAAGGTCTCTGCCAAGCAGGCCATGACCCGCTCGGGCGTACCGTGCGTGCCCGGATCGGAGGGCGCGCTGCCCGATGACCCTCGAGCCATCATCCAAGCCGCCCGCACTGTCGGCTATCCGGTCATCATCAAGGCTGCCGGCGGCGGCGGCGGCCGTGGCATGCGGGTCGTCCATACCGAGGCTGCCCTGCTCAACGCGGTGCAGATGACACGCACCGAGGCCGGCGCCGCATTCGGCAATCCGGCGGTGTACATGGAGAAATTCCTCGAGAATCCGCGGCACATCGAGATTCAGGTCTTGGCCGACCAGCACCGCAATGCCGTGTGGCTCGGCGAGCGCGACTGCTCGATGCAGCGCCGTCACCAGAAGATCATCGAGGAGGCACCGGCACCAGGCGTACCGCGGCGGGTGATCGAACGCATAGGCGATCGCTGCGCCGCAGCGTGCAAGAAGATCGGCTACCGGGGCGCGGGCACCTTCGAGTTCCTCTACGAGAACGGCGAGTTCTACTTCATCGAGATGAACACCCGGGTCCAGGTGGAGCACCCTGTCACCGAGTGCGTGACCGGCATCGACATCGTGCAGATGCAGATCAGGGTCGCTGCGGGCGAGAAGCTACCCTTCGCCCAACGCAACATCGCGCTGCGCGGCCACGCCATCGAGTGCCGCGTGAACGCCGAAGATCCCTACAAGTTCACGCCCTCACCCGGGCGCATCACGATGTGGCACATGCCCGGTGGTCCCGGAGTGCGTGTCGACTCCCACGCCTACACCAACTACGCGGTGCCCCCGAACTACGACTCGATGATCGGCAAGATCATCGTCCACGGTGACACGCGCGAGCAGGCACTTGCACGCATGCGCACGGCCTTATCCGAAACGGTTGTCGAAGGCATCCACACGAACATCCCACTGCACCGCGAGCTGATGGCCGACGCCAAGTTCGTGGAGGGCGGCACCAGCATCCACTACCTGGAAGCCTGGCTCACGCAGCACAAGCGCTAAGTGCCGACCGCGATGTTCGAACTGGTCCTGCGCGTACCCGAGGCGCTCGTCGAGGCGGTCTCCGAGGCCCTGGCCGATGATCTCGAGGCATTGTCGGTTTCCGTGGAAGACGCCGATGCCGGCACCGACACCGAGCAGGCGCTGTTCGGCGAGCCCGGACTGCCTGCGCCGCGACCCGGCTGGGCGCACTCCACCGTCACGGCACTGTTCGACAACGAAGAGCTGGCGACCGAAGCCGCCACGTTGTTGCGTGCCCAGCAGTGGGCCACCGAGTTGCAGATCGTCGCACTGGGCGCGATAGCCGAGCAGGACTGGGTACGATTGACGCAGTCGCAGTTCGCGCCGGTGGAGATCACCCCCAGCTTCTGGATCGTTCCGAGCTGGCATGAGGTGCCGACCGCGGCCCGACACATCATCCGCCTTGACCCTGGCCTGGCCTTCGGCACCGGAACCCATCCCACCACCCGCATGTGCCTGCGCTGGATCGCGGCGCAGTCCGGCATGCAATCGCAACGCGTGCTCGACTATGGCTGCGGCTCCGGCATCCTGGCTATCGGCGCGGCCCTGCATGGCGCGACGCAGGTCGATGCCGTGGACATCGACGATGCCGCCGTCGAAGCGGCGTTCGCCAACGCCCAGGCGAATGGCGCAACCCAGGTTCGCACAGGCCGTCCCGAACTGGCCAACAACGAATACGGCATTGTCCTGGCCAACATCCTCGCTACACCACTGAAGCTGCTGGCACCGCTGCTGGCCGGCCATGTGACGCCGGGAGGACATCTGGTACTGGCAGGCATACTCGAGCGGCAAGCCGATGAACTCGCGCAGGCCTATGCGCCGTGGTTGGCACTCAAGGTGGCCGACCGCGAAGACGGATGGATCCTGATGACCGCCCAGAGGCCTGCGGCGAACACCGTGGCATGATCTCCACATGAGCCTCGCCACGCGCTGTACCGAATGCGGCACGGTGTTCCGTGTCGTCGAGGATCAGTTGAGGGTGTCCGAGGGATGGGTGCGCTGCGGCCGGTGCTCCGCGGTCTTCAATGCCCTGGAGAACCTCTGCGAGATCGAGGCCGATCCGGTCTACCGCCAGGCCACCCCCCGGAGCACTGCTGTTGGTGTACCCGAGGCTGCGCGCCACGACGAGCCTGTTGCCGTCGATGCCGCTCCCGATGACGACAATTGGGCGTCGACTTCCGCGCCGTCCGCCTACGGGCCCGAGTCGCAACCCGATGCAAGCGCCGGCGAGCCGCAACCTGGCGCGCTGCTGCAGCGACCCAGTGAACTGGCCTCGGACCCAGGCACCTCGGAGCCATTCATCGAGTTGCCCGACCATGCGCCCGTGGCCGACGGATCGCCTGCCGCAATCGTGCATGTGGGCAGCCTGGGCACGCCGGTCGAGGCCACTGCCGACTCGGGCACAGAGCCGACACCGCAGTTCCTGAAAGCAGCCGAGCGCGCCGCGTATTGGCGGCGGCCGGGAGTACGCATCGCACTGGCCACAGGCGGGCTGGCGCTGGCGCTGTTGCTAGCCCTCCAGGCGGCTGTGGCCTGGCGCGACCTGCTGGCCGCGCACGTTCCGGCCACTGCGCCAGCGCTGGCACGCTGGTGCGAGTGGACGGGCTGCCGAATCACGCCGCTGCGGCGCATCGACCGGCTGTCGGTCGATTCCAGCGGCTTGATCCGCCTGGAAGGCCCGGCGCTGTATCGGCTCACGGTCGTGCTACGCAACCGTGCCGACACCGAGGTGATGACGCCAGCGCTGGATCTCAGTCTCACCGACGGCCAGGGTCGCCTGATCGCCCGCAAGGCACTGCAAGGCGCCGACCTCGGGCTCCCCCCGGTGTTGGCTGCTGGTCAGGAACTGCCCCTGCAAGCCACGCTCTCTGCCGGCGAGAAGCGCATCAGCGGCTACACCGTGGAGCTGTTCTACCCCTGAGCCGCGCATCACGCTGCGGCCCCACCACCCACCCCGCTGCGCTGGGGCACCCTCACCTGCCATGTCCATCCTGATCTGCGGCTCGCTGGCCTTCGACACGATCACCAATTTTCCGGGCCGCTTCGCGCAGCAGATCCTGCCCGAGCAAGTGCACATCCTGAACGTCTCGTTCCTGGTGCCCACGCTGCGCCGCGAGTTCGGCGGTTGCGCCGGCAACATCGCCTACACCTTGCACCTGCTGGGCCAGCGACCACTGGTGATGGCGGCGGTTGGCAACGACGGCGACGAATACCTGGCACGGCTGAGATCGTGGGGCGCCGACACCTCGTTGGTGCAGCGCTGCAACGACACGTACACCGCTCAGGCCATCATCATCACCGACCAGGACAACAACCAGATCACCGCGTTCCACCCCGGCGCGATGGAACTGGCCCACGCGACGCCGGTGCCGCCGCAGCGCGCGGACATCCGCCTGGGCATCATCGCGCCGGACGGCCGCGAGGCGATGATCGCGCATGCAAGGCAAATGGCCGAAGCCGGCATTGCGTTCGTGTTCGACCCCGGCCAGGGCTTGCCGATGTTCGACGGTGCCGAACTGCGGCAATTCGTATCGCTGGCGCACTGGGTGGCCGTCAACGACTACGAAGCTCGCATGCTGTGCGAACGCATGGGCACGACGCTGGACGCCCTGTCGCGCGAGCCGAACCTGCGGGGCGTGATCGTCACCCTGGGCGCCGAGGGCTGTGAGCTCTGGCAGGGCGGGCAGCGCACGCACGTGGCCGGTGTTCCTGCCAGCGCAATTGTCGACCCCACCGGATGCGGCGACGCGTTCCGCGGCGCATTGCTGCACGGCCTGCTGCAGGGCTGGCCGCTGGAGCGGTGCGTGCGCCTGGGCAACCACGTGGGCGCGCTGAAGATCGCGCAGCGGGGCGGGCAGAACCACCGCCTTCCAGCCGACTTGCTGTCGGCGGCCTGAACAACGCCGCAGCGGCGGCACCGACGCCCGACTACTCGGACCGCTGCCAGGCCACACCTTCCTCGGTGAGCACCGCATCCAGCGGGACGTCGTGCGGCTCGGGCTCAAGCCAGGGCAGAAAGCCGTGGGCATAGCCGACGCCCACCGTGTACGGCCTGGGCTGCAACACCGCCAGCGTACGATCGTAGAAGCCGCCGCCGTAGCCCAGCCTGACGCCGCGCGGACCGAATCCCACGCACGGCACCAACAGAAGATCGGGCTCGAAAGCCTCCGTATCCTTGGGCTTCGGAATGCCGTAGGCATCGTCTTCCATCGGACAACCGGGGTACCAGACGTGGAAGCGCAGCTGTCGGGTGTCGCGGTCGATCACCGGCAGCCCGATGCGCCGATCGAGGTCGGCCTCGCTCCAGCGGAAGAGGGCAGGCAGCGCATCGAACTCGCCCTTGATCGGCCAATAGGCGCCGATGCTGCACTCGGGACGGCCCACCAGCCAAACCCGCAGCACCTCCTGCAGATGGACAGCCCTTTGGTGGCGGTCGAGCATGGCCTGGCGCTCGGCCTGGAGCTGCTTGCGCAGCGACCGCTTGTCACGCGTGGGTTCGAGGCTGAAGGGAAGCTCGCCGCTCATGGAAACGCATTGTCGCTGCTGGCGCAGGCATCCGGCAGGCGCACGCACGCACGCCGTGCCGATTTCAGGCGGCGCAACGTGCGCGCGCGGGAGTTGCGCCGCGGGCCCGGCTCGCCGCGGCGTCGAGGCCACGCGCCGCAGCATCCAGACACGCGGCCAGGCCGTGCAACGCACGCGCTGCACCGCGGCGCAACACCCCGGTCGCGCCGGCAGGACCCGGTTCGAGGGACGCCCAGGCCACTGTGACCGGTTCGTCGCCATCCCAGGGCCCGACCAGCAGATCTGCGCCGCCTTCAAGTGGCAACCGCTCGCCGGCCTCGACGAGCCAGTCGTCGAAATCACCATTTCGCGTGATCCAGGCTCGTCCCTGCCGCACGGACAGCCAACCGTCATGCGGCACCGCCACGCGCGATGCACGCGTCAGTATGACGGGACCGTCGGTCTCGCGCAGCCGAAGCGGGCTGACTGATTGATGTCGATAGCTCATACTCAGCTCCTTCCCAGTTGATCCGAATATTGCCAGTGAAATCGCGGTAGATCCAATGATGACGGCGTCGTCTATTGATACCAATTGCGCATGAAACAACACCCTCACAGACCACTGGCACTCGATGGTCTGCGCGCCTTCCAGGCGGTCGCGCAACGCCTGTCGTTCAGCGGCGCTGCCGAGCAATTGCACTTGACGCAGCCTGCCGTAAGCCGGCAGATCAAGGCGCTCGAGCTCGAAGTCGGGCTGCCACTGTTCAATCGCGGCACGCGGCATGTGGAACTCACCAGCGCTGGCGCGGCGCTGCTGCAAGCGGTAGCGCCTGCACTCGAACAGATCGACCGCACCGTGCGGCAACTGCGCGTCGCCCGGGAGCGACAGCACCTGACCGTCTCAACGTTTGCATCCTTCGCCACGTTGTGGGTCATGCCACGGCTGGCTCAGTTTCAGCGCGACCATCCCGACATTGACATCCGTCTATCGGCCACGGACAGGCTGGTCGACCTCGACGACCCAGAGATCGACATGCTGCTGCGCTACGACTACGCGCACAACATGCCATCACACGCCGAGCGGTTGTTCGACGACGTACTGGCGCCGATGACCAGCCCACGCCTGATGGAACAGGTGCACAGCGGCGCGGCGCCGCCCCTCTCGCAGCCGGCGGACCTGGCCGGCCACACATTGCTCGAGGAAGACGACCATCGGCCGAGCGCTTATTCGCTGAGCTGGCGGCGTTGGCTGCAATTGCACGGCCATGCGCAACTCGAGCCCCGCCGGTGGGTATACCTGAACTTCACCCACCAGCAGGTGCAGGGCGCACTTGCCGGCCAGGGCATCGCGTTGGCACGCCTGCCGATGGTGCACGACCTGCAGGCGCGCGGCGAACTTGTCGAGCCGTTCGGGCCCGGCGCCCGCATGAACGGCGAGGCCGCCTACTGGCTCGTGTTGATGCCCCAGGCGCGCCTTCGGCCGGCCCTGCAGGCGTTTGCGCAATGGGTGCGTGCAGAGGCGGGGCGCACACGCCAGGCGATCGGCGAGTTCGCCGAGCCGGAACGGCCCAAGTTGGTCCGCGGTCGGCGCGGACCGCCCCAGCGGCGTTGAAGGACAGCAGCGCGAGCGGGACCACCGACCCGCATGGCCTGGCCCGACTGGGCCGCACGACTTGGTGCGGTGCACTACGATGGCAACTGCTCCACCGGAGGAAATCGACATGCGTCTGTGCATCGGAAACAAGAACTACTCGTCGTGGTCCATGCGGCCATGGGTGCTGATGCGCCAGTTCGGCATCGCCTTCGACGAGTTGATGCTGCGGTTCGGCGGCGGCTTCGAAACGGGCTCGGAGTTCAAGCTTGCGGCCTCCCGACTGTCGCCGACCGCACGTGTGCCAGTGCTGATCGACGGTGAGCTGACAGTCTGGGACTCGCTGTCGATCGCCGAGTACCTGGCCGAGAAATACCCTGCCCAGGCGCTTTGGCCCCGCCATCCGCATGCCCGAGCCCGCGCCCGCAGCGTCTGCGCGGAGATGCATTCCGGATTCACCGCGCTGCGCACCCACTGCCCCATGAACATCGAGGCGTCTCTGCCCGAGGTGGGTGCCCGGCTGATGAGCGAGCAGCCCGGTGTGCGGGTGGACCTGGCGCGCATTGTGGCGATGTGGCTACAGGCGCTGGCCGATCACCGCGGACCCTGGCTGTTCGGCGAATACTCCGTCGCCGATGCGTACTACGCGCCAGTGGCCACGCGCATCCGCACGTATGGCCTGCCGGTGCCAGAGGAGGTGCAGGCCTACATCGACCGGCTGCACGCCAGCCCAGGCGTGGCCGCCTGGGTGCGCGAGGCACAGCAGGAACACGACTTCGTGGCCGCCGATGAACCCTATCGTCGCACGCCGACCTGACGCTTGCGCCCGTGGCCCCACACCCGCAGCCGATGCGCTGCGCTGCCCGCGGGCACCCATGATGAACCCAACGCCCATCCCTGCCCCGCAGCGCCTGTGGTCCCGACTTGCTGCGCTCTTGGCCGCCGCGGCGCTGGCAGCGCCAGCAGCGGCTCGAGCCGCGCCGGCGGCACCCACCTCCGGTCAGTTCGTCGCTGCCGAAGCGCGCGATGCCGCGCGCAAGCGCGACCGCCCCCGGCTCACTGCCATGCGCGAGGCGGCAAAGGCCACGGGGCATCCGTTGCTGCCATGGGTGGAATACTGGGACCTGGGTGGCCGGCTCCCCGACGCCAAGACTGAAGAAGTCGACGCGTTCTTCGAGCGCTGGCGCGGCAGCTACGTTGAGGACCGCCTGCGCAACGACTGGCTGCTCGAGTTGGGACGCCGACGCGATTGGGCTGCCATCTCGCGCGAATACCCGCGGTTCCGCATGAACGACGATCGCGAGGTGACCTGCTGGTGGCTGCTCACCGAGCACCTCAAGGGCAGCGACGTGCGCGACACCGCCCGCCA
>Ga0154020_10010186_pt1 | contig 10770 bp, 6 predicted proteins | sample Klosneuvirus_201_FD_109709 | JGI IMG/M metagenome (GOLD analysis project Ga0154020, IMG submission 109709) | Active sludge microbial communities from wastewater, Klosterneuburg, Austria - Klosneuvirus_20160825_MG | ecosystem: Engineered > WWTP > Aerobic digester > Activated sludge | place...
AACATCTTTAAGGGACACCAGCTTCTTTGCCGCCGGAGGGGGAGCGTACATATCCAGAGGCCGAAGAAGTTGACGATATTCAGATCTCGTTACGTCTGGCTGGCTCCTTAGTGGTTTTTTGCCCAACGACTCTGCAGCAAACAAATCACCACACAACCAACCAACAACCAAAAAAACTAACGCAACTTTCTTGCGAAATATCTCCAGCGCTGAATGATTATTCACCGGGTCCCTCCCGTCGGAACGGCGACGATTTCCCCTGGCGCCAGTCCCTCCGCGACTTCAACTTCCAGCTCCGTCGCTATGCCGGTCTTAACAGCCCTTGCTGTTACCCCCGCACCGACGCCCGCCGCAACGAGCACCAGCTTGCTTTCACCCACCGCCTGCAATGCACCTATGGGTATCAAAACCGCATCAGATTTATTTCGCACACGCAAATTGACAACAGCGTTGTAGCCATCCCGAAGATTATACTTGTCGACAGCACCCTCAGGAATGTCCACCGAAAAGCTATATCCCTTTTGCCCATAGCGATCGCTTTGTGTAACCGCGACACTACTGATTTTTGCCGCAACTTTTACCTGGTTTTTGTCAGGTAAAGACACCGTTACCGGCTTCCCTTTTCCGACAAACATGCCTGCTGATTCTTCTGCAACGCCTTGGAACTGAAGCTGACCGGGTCTGGCTACGGAGGCGACGATCTGGCCAGGCCCGACATCTTCCGATCCGCGACTGATGCTGGTAATAATGCCGTCGATTGGTGAGACGATGTCACTTCCAATGGTGAGGTCGGAAACTTCCTGGAACTCCCGCTTTGCTTTTTGCAAATCAAGATCTTTGGATTGAACATTTACTTCCGCAGCTTTAACCTGCCTCTCTGTCTCCTCCAGGTCCTTTTGTGCAGAAATGCCTCTTGCGGCAAGCTTCGCACGCCTCTCCAGCTGTTTTCGGGCAAATTGCAGCTGGACTGTGGCAGCCCTGTGATCGATTTCAGCCTGCTTAAGACGGTCCGTGAGGCTGAGCTTTTTCGCCTCAAGGTCCTTGGTGTCCACTTTCAAAAGGGGGTCACCTTTTTTGACAATATCATCGACTGCCTTTAACACTCCGGCCAATTTCATTCTTTTGTCGGCGCGGAGAAGATTCTGTTCTTTATAGACAAGCCTCCCGCTGATAACTTGATCCTGAGAGATCTCACCACGTTTTACTGTGAAATACTCGTAGGTCACTTCAGCTCCGCCAGACGCGGGTGATGACTCCTTTGGATTCTTTCCCTGTGACTTCTGCGAAGACGTCGCGAACAAGCTTTTAAATCGCCGACCGAGATCCCTTCCAGCATTGCATGATGCCAAGGCCGCGCTTAACATGGCAGCCAAAGCAACTAACTTAAAATCTATTCTTTTGAAATATTGTTTCATATCATTCACCAATCAACTCCACCTAGCTCGAGCGTAACGCGTCATAGGGGTCAATTTTGGACGCCCTTATCGCTGGAAAAAGTCCAAAGAAAACTCCTGTCGCTGCTGAGAATCCTAACGCTAAAGCGACCGCCTTAAGAGATGTCACGGCTTCCCATTGACCCATCATTTTCGCAACCTGCTGCCCAAATCCCCAGCCTACGACAATCCCCAACACACCACCCACAAGACATATAATTACAGCCTCCAGCAGGAACTGAACTGCAAGCTCAACATTTTGAGCGCCCACAGCCTTTCTCAGTCCGATTTCTTTTCTGCGCTGCGCTATGCTGAGAAGCATAATATTCATGATTCCAACTCCCCCCGTTAGGAGGCTGACTCCTGCCAAGATCAGGCCTACCTGATTTTGCTTGGCCCAAATTCCACGCGTGCGTTCAATGGCCTCTCGCGAGTCACTCACGCTCAGGGTAGGTCCGTATTTTGGCCCTAGGATCATCCGGGTTTTGGCCGTTGCATGCGTAGACAGGTTGTCGTCATGAAGCCCCATGACAAGTGTCGATTTGCTTTTTTCTGGAAAGATCTTCTGTGCGGAAGATATCGGCATAAAGACGCCGTAGTCGTGAGCGGCACCAGCAGGTCCGCCTTTTTCTTTAAGCACACCAACGATGTTAAAAATTGCTCTAAAATGGCCGAAATTTCCGAACACCGCACGACCTATCGCGCTGCTATCCCCGAATAGCGCTTTGGCGGCACTTGCGCCAAGAATGCAGCTCAGGCTATCCATTTCATCATCAAGTGGCAAAAATCTTCGGCCACGTTGCAACTCAAGTTTGTGTATATCGAAATAGGCGCCTTCTATCCCAACAACCCGGACTGCGACGCCCCGCAGCCCTCCTGCTCCAAAGTGCGTGATAAACTGATCCGGGACCGAATATTCCAATGAAGTCATTTTTAATTCCGGGACGTGGCGTTCCAGAACTGACCGGTCCGCTGAAATCAGCGAGCGGTCTTGAGAGAAAACAATTAGAACATTGTTCCCAAGCGATTCTAATTGCGCAGCCAGATAACGTGACGCGCCTTCGTTGCTGCTCAAGGTCGCAATAACCGCCGCAGTACCAAAAAGCATCCCAAGCAACGTCAGAAACGAACGCAACTTATTTGTCCAGAGGGTAGACGTTGCAAGCTTAAACAGTGGGCCAACAGAAATCATGCCTGGCCCTCGATGCGAAAAGCACGCCTGATTTGTTGATCCAGAGAAAAATTCCCTCGTGCAAGCTTTGCCATTGTCCTAACCAGTTGGTTGATGACGATTTCATCAGACTCGCGACGCACCATTTCTACAAGAACTTCGCCTGTTCTTTCACTTTGCAGATTTCCCGCCAGCCAAACCCCTGAAGCCCTCATTAGGGCATCAGTGTGACCCAACATAGATTCGAGAGTTTCAAGTGCCAGAGCTGGTGAAATCCTATGAATGGCCATTGCCGCGTTAGCTCTCACCCTCGACGAACGATCGTCCAGCAGGCCCACGAGAATTTCCTGTGCGATATCGATCCTGTTTTCATAAATAGCATCTATGGCATTGGCACGTACGCGTGGATCGCTATCCTTCAGTGCATTAGTGAGAATCGAAGCCGCCCGATCACCTTTCCAGGTACCTATTATGAAAATTGCCGTGGCCCGAACCCTCTCATCACTGTCACTTGTCGCTTCGACAATTTTCTGAATTTTTTCTGAATCAAGAGAGTCAACATCGCAATTTTTTATCTCGACTATCGCGGCGTGCCGGACCCAGGCATTGGGGTCGCTCATGGCTTCGAAAAAATACTTAATGGCGAATTCCTGCGACCACAAACTGCAGCTCTTTATCACTTCGGTGCGTACAATCCAGTCATCAACACCAAGAAGTCTCTTAACCAGACCCTCTGAAAGATTCGGAGGCCAGCGAACAACGGCCCGTGCAGCAGCGATTGCAGCATCCCGGTCCTGGCTGCGATCCAGCAGTTGATTCAGGGTTTCGATATTTTCAAGACTTTTGATGGGTGCAAACTGGGCTACCCGCCACATTTTGATGGCCAGGCTCTTAACCAGACCTTCATCGCCGGACAGGTAACCGATCGTCGGCTTCTCAACTGGCTGGTCGCGAACGATTTTACCCTCAACCAAATGGAGTATGCGTTTGGAATAATTTGCATCTGATATCGAATGCGTGACCTGAATCACCGTATGGCCAAGAATATTCAAGCGCTGCATGGTCCCTAGAATTTCATGTCCGGTTTTGCGATCCAGCGCTCCTGTTGGCTCATCGGCGAACAAGAATGCCGGGTCATTGACTAGTGACCTGGCGATAGCGACCCGTTGTTTTTGGCCACCTGAAAGTTGGGTAGGTTTATTCTTTGCTTTGTGACCCAACCCAACTGACTCGAGGCACTGCATAGATTTTTCGCGGCGTGTCTTTTGAGAAACACCAGCGTACACCAATGGAAGACCAACATTTTCCAGCGCGGTCAAACCGGGCAAAAGGTTAAAATCCTGAAAAATGAACCCAATGGTCTTGTTTCTCAGCTTTGCCAGTTGATTGTCCGAAAAGGAGCTTACATCTTTGCCGTCGACTTTGTAGACCCCGGAGGTCGGCGTTGAAAGACACCCTAAAATTGCTGATAACGTCGACTTTCCTGAACCGCTCGGCCCCATAATGGAAACAAAATCCCCACGCGCCACGAAAAGGTTAATACCTTTCAGGATCTGCACAGGAGCACCGTTCAGGTCATATGATTTTGTGACGCTATCCATTTCAAGCATGCTTGAATCTCAACCTTTGAGAAAATAAGTATATGAGTCGAGATCTGTAGTTACCCCGGCACCCTTGCTGCAATGAGGACAGGCGACTGTGATCCCGGCATCAGACCACCCCAATACCTCTGATGCTGGGTAAATTTGGTACCCATCACGATCACAGTAGGAACAGTGAATAGGAACAGCGATCTTTTCCACTTCATCCGGATTGCACAGGCCGATGAAAAGGTTAAAAGCCTCGACCAGCGCGACCGAAGCCACGGAATAGCAAAATGATATTTTTGATTTTCTCAGTGCGTTGGCAAATGCTGTCAGGACCCTTACACCAACTGAATTAATCAAGTCTACTTTTTCACCATCGATGTAGACTCTCGCCACTTCGATCTTTGCTTTGAGTTCATTAAGAGTCCCCTCGGAATCCTCAGTGACATCACCCCTTAAAGTGACAAAGACCTCATCGCCGATTCGCTTAAGCGAATATTTCATGATTTTTTCTCTTGATCTCTCGGGTATGGAATATTGTACTGCCGTGATTTTGCGGTTGTAATGATTGTATCACGGGGAGATGGATCAACTATCTTTCGGGCCTGGAACCGTCAATTCTTTGACTTGTGCTTCTCGGATTCTCAGGTCACGAAAAGCGGAATAACATCGGTTTCAAGGGACCCCGATTCAAAAAAGAAATGTCTTTTTATAACCAACAGAAAATCCTGTCGTTTTCTGTCCTGATCATGCTTTCACGAAAAAATCCGATAAGAAACCAAGAGCGGTTCTAATGGCAACAACCCGGGGTATCCATGACCACTTCAAAGCCAGGCTTCCTGTTCGTGGCAAGTATATTGTTCGCACTGGCCGTCGGAACCGGCGGTTGCGGTAATAACGCAACTTTCGGAGGTGGTGCCGGCCAAAGCGCTAAAGACCCTGTAAAGAAAAACGGAGATGCGCTGCCAGAACTGCCCGCACCTCCCGCACCCGTCCAGCCAACGGCACCAGAGAATCCACTTCAATCGGCAGAAGTTTCTGTTAGCGCAAAAACGGTCGTCGGCGCTGCATTTTATAAAACCGGCGTTAAGGAAAGTTCCATAGCATTGAACGCTGCGACCCTGCCGGCAGGATACCACTTTGATCCCCAGACCGGACAGTTTCGCTTTCAGACCGATCTGCAGGATATCGGCAAGCCCTTTCGTTTTCCGTTTTCTGCTACGTTTGAAGGAAGTGACTTTTCTGCGGAAGCCTCACTGGTAGTTACCGCCCCAGTCACTACGAAAAATAGCTGTTCCTACCGGCCAGATCCTGTGATCGGGACCCTTGCCCCTGTTGAAAAATGGCATTGGACCGGCTGGAACCCCGGCGGCGATGTTCTCCGCCATTACATTACGTATAGTTCTCCGGCAGTCGCCGACCTGGACGGCGATGGATCGATAGAGGTCCTTTCGATCCCTTCCACATCGAATTATTCTTCGGTTAACGGCCCTCTCGTGGTTTTGGAGGGAAAGACCGGTTTGCCCAAGTGGAATTCGATCGAAGCAATTAATCAGGGCGCAGCTGTTTCAACAACTCCTGCCATCATTGACCTGGATGCCGATGGTTTCGCTGAGATTATTTTCACGGCGTTTGTGACCGGCTCGTCCTCTGCCAAAGAGATTCTGGCTGTAGACTATAGAACAAAGACAGTGAAGTGGCGTTTTGCCACCGGATTTATCTGTCCGACTGCATGCATACCTGCTGTTGCAGATATCGATGGCGATGGAATTCCAGAGGTAGCCGCCGGCAACGTCATTCTAAAACATGACGGCACCCTTAAGGCGACTCTGACTCCAGCACCCGGAGTGGGTGTGCCGTCAACCGTATCCATTGCCGACGTGGACCCTGCTGTCCCTGGCCTCGAATTGGTTGTTAACGGTAATCAAGTTTACCGAGCCGATGGAACCCGACTCTGGGACGGTGGATGTCGTGGCTATTCGGCCGTCGCAGACCTCGATCGGGACAACTCTCAGGAGGTCGTTTGTGTCGGCGGCGGAAAAGTGGTCGTGAACGCAAAAGACGGTACTCCGCGGTGGACGGCAGATATCCCGATGAACCCGGCACTTCCCGCCGCCACAACCTCCGGCGGAGCGCCGAATATCGGCAATTTTGCCGGAAGCGAAGACTTTGAAATTGGGACCGCCGGTGGTGATTATTACGTCGTCTTTGACAAGAATGGAACTGAACTCTGGAAGCAGCAGACGACCGACCGCTCCTCTCACCGGACCGGCTCCACTATTTTTGATTTCAACGGTGACGGTAAAGTCGAGGTCACTTATAACGACGAGCAAAAGCTACGTATTTACGACGGCGCTACGGGAACGATTTTGTGGGAAACCGAAAATCGCTCCGGCACTCTATGGGAGTACCCGGTCGTGGCGAACATCGACGATGACGCGTCTGTTGAAATTATCGTTTCAGCCCCCAACAGAGGGGGCGTTAGAGTCTTCGATGATCCGTCTAACCTCTGGGTGACGTCGCGAAGATTGTGGAATCAATACTCCTATTATCCGGAGATCGTGACCGACAATTTACGGGCTGTTGCAACACCCGGCACACCGCGAAGTGGATTTCGCATTAATACACAGGGCGCTGTCCTTTCACAAAATGAAATACAGCTGTCTGACCTTACTGCGGTGACTCCGCTCTTTCCTGACGAAGAGGTCACGAATGCTGCTGGCACCCAAACCCTGACATTTTACATCGTCAATCAAGGGCAGGGAATTTCGGCGGATCAAATCAACGTTGAGCTCCTCGACTACACACAGGCTATTCTTGGGACCACAAGAATCGTGTCAGCCATTGAGGCAGGAGCCGGCACACTGATAAAGCTGACAACCCCCAACCTGACCGACCGTATTCATCAGGACATGCACCTTAAGCTCAATTTCGACTCAGGAGACACGTTGCTGGCACGCGAATGCCAGAGCCAAAATAATACCGTCACCTTTCGCCTGAACGGTATGAAACGGGTCACAGCAGCGCCTTGACGGTGCAGCGCGAAGTCGACCCAACCACCCACAATAACTGTTCTTTTTGACAGAAACATACACCCCTGCCCTCCAAAGCAGCGGGCCTCGCTGCATTTTTTCTCAAGAAAAAGAAAAAGCCTCCGAAACCACTGGAAAGGAGCGCATTTAGCCTATGTTCCTCAGTGGCAGACTCATCTTCCGAATGTACTTCACCTCGGTGCTCGCGCTCGGAGCTGCGGGCGAGATGATTTCACCACATGCTGATACGGCTTGGGCTCAAGGAACATCGGCCTCTCAGAATGCAACGAAACCCCCGACAAAACTCCCGTCAAAAACCAAGCTGCAGATGAGTCTTTCGGCAAAACCAGCGCCTGAGGCGGTCAACGCGAAGCTTCGCGCCACGAAGCCAAGAGCAGCCGCACAGTGGAGCAAGAGTTCAGCCACAAAAGCCACCCCAAATAAACCACAAGCCACTGCGCCCACTGCCCCTAAAGCAGTTGCTGCCAAGCCCGCTGGCGCCAAGCCTGTTGCTTCCAGGCCCGCTGCTGCTAGCCCCGCTGCTGCCAGGCCCGCCGCTGCCAAGCCCGCTGCTGCCAAGCCCGCTGCGCCGGCACCCGTCGCAACAAAAAAAGCCGCGTCGAAGAAACCCAAAGCAGCAGCAACGAACGAGACGAAGCCGGTCTTAAACTCACAACCCCCACCGACACTTTCCACGCTGGTGGGTGGGGGTATAGCGAAGTTCTTTTTTGTCGCAATAGGTCTGGCTGTGCTGCTGTCGATCGTCAACGTCGTTGCCTACCAAAAGCTTTACACGCTGGCGGGACACTCGGGTTGGCATGTCTGGGTTCCGATCTACAATTTAGTCGTTCACCTCAAAATTGCCGGGTTACCGGCATGGGCCATCCTTGGCTATCTGATTCCCTATGTTGGCGCGTTTATGCCTTTGTTCACTTCCTATCGCTTCGCCAAGGCCTTTGGAAAAAGTCACCTCTACTGCATGCTTTTTGCGGTTTTTAATCCGATTATGACCGCGCACCTGGCTTTCAGCGGCGCCACTTTATATGTCGGCCACCACCCGAATGGGTACGACCCCGGGACGGGGCAGGGGGCCGGTCACACGGGACATTCGATGGGACATTCGATGGCACAGTCTCTCATGCAGCGAGGCGCTGGAAGCGCCGCACTGCAGGGAACCAACGGGAATTTGTCCTTCCCGCAAAGCAGATTCGGTCGCCGGGCTTGACCTGTTAATTCGAAATACAATATAGCCTGAACGCATTTGAGCATGGGACCGAACTATCGACTATCCAGGCAGATCCACTCTGCTCGCCATTTCCCGCCCAGGTATTTCCTGCGGTCGAGGAGTATGAGCTACAGGAATCTGATGAGGAAAAATAGCCGCTGGAATCAGATCCGGTGAGCACCAAATTCCCGGAGGTGACCCCCCCACCCGAGGCACTATATTTAATCGGCGAAACCAGCGCTCCGTCAAACATATCTGACTTGTCCTCAGCAATAGTAACTCCTCGGGAGCTGACGATCCTTTCGGTAGCCAGAAGGTTAAACGCATCGGTCGTGCTTGTCGAAATCAATGCTTTCCAAGTCACTCCACCGCTGTTAGGCCAGCCAGCAGCCGTGGCTTCACTGTCGCAGGCGGAATGGAGAGCTGCCGCGCCAGCCGCAGCGGAATATGTCGCGTTGGTAAGAAAGGCGATGCTCACTGCACCAGCAGATGTCAAATCACGATCATAGACTATTCCCGTCCCACCATATCCGGAGCTTTGGCCAGGACCACCGCTGATAGATGTCGTTCCAGCACCAGAGATTGCTTTGCGAATGATCGTCATGCATCCCCCACCGCCACCGCCACCATAATAGTTCGCAGGCCAGTAGGCCGCCTTTCCACCATTAACCGCTATTTCCGAACCAACAGGCTTAGTCAACGTTCCGGTTTGCACCCAAATAGCACCGCCTGCGCCGCCTCCCGCTGAAAAGGTTCCACCAGTTGCGTCTCCCCCATTAGCTCGGATCGCCGACCCGCTGACAAGAGTGACGCTTTGTGGCGCAATGATACGAATGATTCCCCCGCCTGACCCGGCTGTAGTTACCGTCGAACCTACTCCCCCACCAGAGCCATAATCAAAAGTGAAACCATCAGTATCATAAGTCGTTCCCCCGCCTTGCCCCATACCACAATGGGAAGCTCCGTTTGCAGCCGTGCTGCCATTGCTGCCACCGCCAGTACCTTGTCCGCCGGAATTGGCCAGCACGGCACCATTATATCCCCAACCATCCGCAGAAATGACACCAGTACCTCCCATGGTTAGCGTGCGAGTGGAAATCAGCGGAAAGTTTCCGACCATGGAGCCATTTACCGTCATAGTCCCGGCATGCAGTTCTTTCAGGACATTTTTTGCGCGCAGGTGAACATTCGGCGTCGCGGTTCCCGCTGGCGCAAAGGTCACTCCGTTGTCCACGGTAAATTGTTCGGCTACCTTCAAAACAAATCCACTGTTTGGCGAAGCCGCGACAATCTTTCCGGAGGCCGTCGAAAGCACCAGGCTTCCCAGAATTTCGATCGATTGACCGTCTCCGGCATAGCGAAGAGACGAAATGGTGCAGGTCTGGCCGACCGCATTGGTACCGCTGTCGCAAATGGAGCCAGATATCGATTGGGTATAGCTCCCATACCCACCGCTGCCTCCTAAAGTGCCACCTGCAGCACCTCCAACAACGTTGATGATGACTGGACTGTAATTCCCACTTTGAACGCGAACGCGACCGCCACCACCGCCGCCACCGACGGGAGAGGCCGTTCCACCGGAACCACCGCTGGCAACGATCATCGCAGTTCCCGCGTTAGCAATCTGACCAGCTGCTATTTTGATAGAGCCACCGGAGCCACCGCCGGCATTTTTTGTCGCGTTGGCCCCTTTGGCCGATACAAGGCCGCTTCCGCCGGCAAAATTGAGCGCGCCCGAGACCACCAAATTGATAGCTCCCCCGCCAGCCCCACCATTCTCACTTCCCTGCCCGGCACTGTAACCACCGCCGCCGCCAGACCCCAGCGCCGTGGGATCTCCAGGATCGCCGTAGGTATTTGACTGAGTCAATCCGCCGAGTGCAGCAGCCGCCCCGCCGAAACCACCATAAGCTCCACCGCTACCCGCTTGATTCGCGACTGAATTACCGCCTCCCGCCCCGCTACCCGGTGTTGCTGTGCCCGATGTCGCGGTGCCACCCGCATTTCCCAATCCATCGGCACTTATTTTGGCCGTCCCGTTTAAAATAATATTGGTGGCCGAGACTGTGACGTTACCAGTCAGACTGGCGCCGCTGGCGATCACGAGGTCACCACCGATGTTTAAGGTCGCGAGGAAGGGGCTGCTGCTAACACTGAGATTCGCCGACAGAGTCAAACTTCCGGTGATGTTCACCACGCTGTTTGGAGGCATGGATTTTGGAGTGTTAACAATACAGGTCCCCGCATAATCACCCACATCACACGCGAACGGCGGACTTTGCAGCGTGAACTGCCTTGAAACAGAAGCCGTCGCGTTGCCGAC
>Ga0154020_10010187_pt1 | contig 10770 bp, 6 predicted proteins | sample Klosneuvirus_201_FD_109709 | JGI IMG/M metagenome (GOLD analysis project Ga0154020, IMG submission 109709) | Active sludge microbial communities from wastewater, Klosterneuburg, Austria - Klosneuvirus_20160825_MG | ecosystem: Engineered > WWTP > Aerobic digester > Activated sludge | place...
GCGCGATCGAGGAAGCGCGACGCGTCGCCGGTCTCGAACTTCCAGCGCGCGTCGGCGGGGAAGTTGGATCGCGCGAAGTTGCCCGCGGCCCACGCGTGCACGCCGGACGACGTGTCGACGCTCGTGACCGTGGCGGCGCCGGCGCGCGCGGACGCGACCGAGAGCGCGCCCGTGTACGAGAACAAGTTCAGCACGCGCTTGCCGCCCACGAAGCGCGCGAGCCCGCGGCGCTGCTCGCGCATGTCGGTGAACAGGCCCGTGTTGAGGCCGCCCAGTGGATGGATCTCGAACGGCACGCCGTGCTCGGTGGCGACGAGGGTTTCGGGGACGGTGCCCGGCGTGTCTTGCGCGACGTTGGATTCGCCGCCGCGTGCGCGCAGCTTGACGACGGCGCCGTCGAGGCGCGCGAAGCCGACGATGGATTCGGCGAGGCGCATGCCGAGCGAGCGCAGCGAGTCCGCGTACGCCCACACGACGGCGACGCGGCCGAGCACGTCGCACGCGAAGCCGGGGAGACCATCGCCCGCGCCGTGGACGATGCGATACGCGTGGTCGGGACCGGGGAGATCGAGTTGCTTGCGCAGGGCGAGGGCGCGCTCGACGCGCCAGCCTACGAGCGCCGCGTCGATCTTCGCGAACCCATCGGTCGGCGTCGAGAAGATGCGCAGGCGCGCGTTCTCTGTGTCGGCGATCGCGAGGCCGATCTCGTCACCGTTGTCGTCGGTGAGTTGCACGTGCTCGCCCGGCTTCGCGTCGAGCGTCAGGCGTGCGGTGTCCACGTCGCGACCGCCGCCGGCGATGAACTGGGCGGCGAACGCGGGGACGGCGACCTGCTTCATTCGTCGCGCTTGCGCGGACGCGCGATGCCGTATTCGTCGAGGCGATTGATCAGCGTGCGGCGCGAGATGCCGAGCTGCTCGGCGGCGCGGGTCTGGTTACCGGCGCAGCGCTCGAGGGCTTCGAGAATGCGCTGCTTCTCGAGCTCCGCGACGGTGGCGCGGACCTGCGTGGGCATGTCGGCGGCGGAGGGCGCGGTGATGCCCATCGGAGGCGGGATCGTCGCCGAGGAGCGGAAGCGCTGACCGGGCGGACGCTTGATCGACTCGTCCGACGTGATGGTCAGGTGGTGCAGATCGATGGTGGCACCGGTCGCCAGAAGCACGGCGCGCTCGCACGCGTTGCGGAGCTCGCGGATGTTGCCGGGCCAGTCGTGGCCGGCGAGCCACTGCTTCGCATCCTCGGACAGCGTGAACACGCGGCCGAGCGGGCCCGCGGCGGACACGATGAACTGCTCGGCGAGCGGGATGACCTCGTCCTTGCGCTCGCGCAGCGGCGGGACGACGAACGTCGCGCCGGCGAGGCGGAAGTAGAGATCGCGGCGGAAGGTGTTCGCGTCGACTTCGGCCTGCAGGTCCTTCGAGGTGGACGCGATGAAGCGAATGTCGACGGCGCGGGTCTTCGCGCTGTTCGTGCGGCGGACCGCGTTGTCCTCGAGGACGCGCAGCAGCTTCTGTTGCAGCGAGCCGGGCAGCTGATCCACGTCGCTGAGGAACGCGGTGCCGCCGTCTGCGGCTTCGAGCATGCCGGGGCGCGTGTCGTTGCCGAACAGCTCGACCTCGAGGAGAGGCTCGCTGATCGCGCTGCAGTTGATGCGGACGAACGAAGCGGGGCGGCGCGGCGACATCTCGTGGATGCGCTCCGCGAAGCGCTCCTTGCCGACGCCCGTCTCGCCGATGACGAGGATGGGCAGCTTGCCGACGGCGATGCGCGCGGCCGATTGCTCGAGCGCGGCGAGCTGGCTCGACTTCGTGGTGCTCTCGCGGCGCGTTCCAGCGCGCGTTTGCACCATGAGGGTCACGGCACCGACGAGGAACGGCACGCCGATCGTGAGCGTGGCGGGTGCGTGGGTCGAGATCTTGGCACCCTCGACGGTCGTACCGTTCGAGCTGCCGATGTCCTCGATCTTGACCTCGGGACCGAGGACGAGGTTCGCGTGATGACGCGAGACCGAGCCCGAATCGATCACGACATCGCACGCACTCGCGCGGCCGATCGTCAGCGTGCCCGTACCGGGGAGCGGCACCACTTGCAGGGCCGCGCCATCGATCACGAGCAAGACGCGATCACCGAACGGCGCGTTCTTGTCGATCTGCTCCGTCGTTGCACCGGTGTCCTCGATCACGGGCCGTAGCGTACGCGAACTGCGGACTTAGCGGCAATGGACGGGCGCCGCTTCGAGGCGGCTGCCGGCCACGCGCAGGGGCACGCGGCATTCGATGGTGGAGAGGATCTCGGCGACCGGGCGGGTCTCGCGCGGGATGTCGATGACCCCGAGGCGCTCGCCGACGATCTCGATCTTGCCGTCGCTGTTGAACGCCGCCGCGAACGAACCGCGCAGGAACTCCAGGTTCCACACGAGGTTGTCACCGGTCCCGCGCTCCCAGACCGTCAGCGTGCCACGGCTCGTGCGCAGGACGAGATCGCCGGTTTGATCGAGGATCGCGGCCACGCCGAACGACTCGACCGGCTCGAGACGGCGCTCGATCTCGCCGGTCTTGCCATCGAGGAGGAGGGTCGCACCACCTTCGAGGTGCGCCGACACGACCGCGCCATTTCCCGACGCCGACAGGTACTCCACCGGTGCGCCCGCGTCGATCCGGCGGAGCTCGGTCACGCCGTGGCGAAGAACGATGTGCTGTCTCGTTCCATAGAACACGCCGCCGGCGGCGCTCTGGATCGCGCGGACCTCCTCGGTCAGCGTCGCGAGCTTGTCCCAGGCCTTCGTCGGGATCGAGTAGCGCCACAGCTCGGGCGTCGAATCGCCGATGGTCTCACCCGTCACCATCAGCACGTGGTCCGAGTCTTCGAACGTGACCAGGCCGCGGCGATCGGCGGCGGTCGCGAGGATGCCACCCGTGTCGTCGAAGATCGTGACGTCCTTGGCCGTGATCACCGCGCGCTTCGAGACGGGATCGAACGCCGACGCCATGATCCCGCGATCCTTGATCTGGCCGAGCTCGCGACGACCGAGGTAGAGGTGCTGGACGCCGTCCTCGCAGAGATAGCCGAGCGCGGTGCCGGTCATCTGATAGCTGCCCGCTTTGCACGGCGGCGTGTCGAGGACGACCTGTCGCGAATCAGCCTTCTGCACGACGATCGTCGCGTCGAAGCCGACCGACAGGATGTAGTCGCCCGCGATGCGGATGTCCTCGATCTCCGTCGTGTGCGTCGTCGACGAGCCGACGAGCGAGCCCGCGTGATAGTGGCGGATCACGCCGTGGGTGGAGCCGGTCCACACGTCGTCGTCGCGCAGGCGAATGAGCAGCTCTTCGTCCTGCGGCGACATCGGGACGGAGTGCAGCTCCTTGCCGGTGCGATCGTAGACCGTGAGCAAGCGATCGCCGATCGCGGCGAGGCGCGTTCCGTCGTACGACGCGTACAGCGCTTCGGTGCGTTGGTTCGGCTTGAACGTCACGATCTCCTTGCCGGTGCCGTCGAGGACGTGCGCGGCGCGCTTCTGATCGACGTAGTGCACCGTCGAGCCATCGCCGCTGCCGCCGGGGCCCGCGTAGATGTGATCGGCCACGGTGCGCCGCTTCATCGCGACGAGATCGAGGGCTTCGACGCGCTCGCCGTCGGCGATGAACACGTAGCCCTGACCGAACACGGGCTCGCTGTCGGATTGCCTGAAATCGAAGTCCATCTTGCGACGCTCGTTGCCGTCGAGGCCGATGATCACGACGGCCTCGTCGGTGAGCAACGTGATCTCGTCGGCGCGAGGGCCGAGGTTGGCGAAGCCGGTCTGCATATCGGGAAGCTTCGCGAGCACTGCACGTTTCGCGAGGTCGATCACGGCGAGGCCCCGGCGTCCGACCGCGATCATGCGATCGCCGTGTACGCGCATCAGGGCAATCTCGCCGATGTCGGGCTTCACGTCTCCGATGCGCTTCGCGTCACGATCGAAGAAGCCCACGGTGCCGGCGCTCGTGCCGATCGCGAAGCCCCGCGGCAGCGACGTGATGGCCATGGCTTGCTCGCCGTGCAGCACGAGCACTTCATCGCGGATGCCGCGGCTCGCGATGGCGATCATGAAGCGCAGTCCCGGTGTATCCGCGCCGCGGCGCAGTGCTTCGCCGAAGTAGGCGAGGGCGGCGAGGCCACGATTGTCGTTGAGCTCGCGTCGACCGGTGGCGATCAGGCCCGCGGTCAGGCGCTCCTCGGCGAGGCCCGCGGCGGTGCGCGCTTCACCCGCGCTTTGCTCGGCGGCGTGACGGCTCTTGTTCGCGGCGAGCCCGAGGTACGCCATCACGACTGCGACACCGGCGAGCGCGACCATGAGCACGCCGACGATCGTGCGGCGGATTCGTCGTGCGCGCTTCTCGGCGCGATCGGCGGCGGCGAGGAAGGCGCGTTCGTCGTCGGTGAGCGCGCCGGATCGCGAGGCGAGCAAGCGCAGCTCGAGCAGCGCCTCGCCGTGCCAGAGCAAGTCCGATCGGCGCTCGGCTTCGACCCATCGGCGCGTGGCAGCGCGCACGTCGCCGAGCAGCGCACGGTCGGCGGCATCTTCGCTGCGCCAGCGAGCGAGACGCGGCCATCGCTCGGCGAGACACTCGTGAACGATCTCGACGATATCGATCGATTTGCTCCGCGCGCCGGACTCGGCCGCATCGGTCGCACTCGCGCCGTCGTCCTCGCGCACGACGAGGAGCCGCGCGTCGATCAGGTGTGCGAGCACGGAGGCGGCGCCTGGAATGTGATCGAGCTCCTCGCGCGGCGCGGGAATGCGCGTACCGTCGGTGGCGACCAGGCGCGCGAACAGATCGCGCACGATCTCTTGATCGTGCTTGGACAGCGAGCCGTAGATCTGATCCGCATACGTGGCGAGTGCGCCGGCGACGCCACCGATCGCGAGATACGAGTCGTGCGTGATGCGCCGTGCAGTGCGATCGCGCGAGGCCCACAGCTGCGATGCGGTGAACGAGAGCAGCGGCAGCGATGCCGGACGCCCCGCCACCTCCGCGACCATGTCGTCGACGACGCGCGGATCCACGCTGACCTGCGCCCGGCGCGCGGGCTCGACGACGATGCGGCGCAGCGCTTCGGGCAACGGCGTCGCCAACACGAACACCTCGAACCGCCCGCGAAAGGCGGTCTCGCTCTCGATCACGCTCGCGAAGTCATCGCGGATCGTGACGATCACGCGCACCGGCGAGCCCGCACCGCCCGTCGCCGCGGCGAGCGTCTCGGCGAACTTCGTGCGCTCGTCGGGATCCGTGCACAGCGTGACGAGCTCCTCGAGCTGATCGATCACGATGACCAAGCCCCGCGGCGCGCGTTCACCGAGAGCACGCAGGCGCTCGACGATGCCGTCGCTATCCTCCGTCTCCGTTCCGATCGCGGGCAGCGACGCGAGCGTGTGCAGTGGATGACGACCGGGGCGCATCGTGAGCAGCTCGTACTGCTCCGCGAGGCGCGGCATCACGCCGGCGTGAATGAACGAGCTCTTGCCGGCACCCGAGGGACCGAGCACGGCGATCATCGGCGCGCGCACGAGCCGATTCGCGAGTGCCTCGACTTCGCGCTCGCGACCGACGAAGCGCTCCGCATCGGCGACGCCGTACGACGCGAGGCCCGGATACGGCGAGCGATCGTCCTTCGCATCCGCGAGCGTGTCGCCGTCCTCGGTCGTGAGGATCGACAGGCGCAGCGCCGCATCGTCGTCGTCGCGCTCGAACCCCCACGGCGCCGCGACGAGCCGCGCTTGGCCCTTGCCGCTGCGCCACAGAAAGAACAGCTCGGGCTCGCTCGACGGCAGCGGCGCGATCACCTGCACGAGCGGCGACAGCGTCACCACCACGTTGCCCGAGCCGTCGAGCAGCGCGACCTGCCCTGGCGCGATCGGCTCGCCCCACACGACGACGCGCTCGCGATTGCGCTTTCGCACGCCCTGCCAGCTCTCGGCGCCATCCGCGACACCGACGACGAGCCGGTGCGCGAGCAGCGCTTCGAGAGGGCGCAATGCCACGGCGGCATTCGCGACATCGGCCGCGAGCGCTGCGAACGTGCGCGAGCGATCTCGATCGTCCAGGCGATCGGCGAGCGCCTCGAGCGCTTCACTGTCGGCGAGCGCCGTCCGCAGCTCGGGCAACAGCTTGCTCGGGATGTCCTCGGTCACGTCGCCTGTCGAGGCGGGAAGGTGCGCATCGATCGCGGCGGCCACGGATCTCGCGAGCCACAGCCACGGCGCGCCGTTGTCGCGACCGACCACCGCACGCGCCTTCTCGCGAACATCCGGCGTCGCGCCGTCGTCGGGAAGCTGCGCGAGCGCGATCACCGCGAGCCAGCGGCACGTGATCGCGACGAGCTCGCGCAGCGCCGCATCCGCTTCCACCGTTGTCGTCGCACCCGCGAGTCGCGCGACGGCGTCCGCGATCGGCTGCGGTCCGGTCTCGATCCAGATCTCGCGCGACGCGGGATCGAACATCGGCACCGCTTCGGGTGTCGCTCCACCCACCGCGCGCGCCATCGCCTCGCCAAACGCGAGCGCGCTCGGCCACCTCGCATCGCGCGACTTCGCGAGCGCGCGATCGATCGTGTCCGCGACGGGCTTCGGCACGCTCGCGGGCAGCGCGGGCGGATTCAGCTCGAGGTGTGCCTGCGGCAGCCCCGCTCGGTCGATGCCCTGAAACGGGAGCTCGCCCGCGACGCAGCGATACGCGAGCACGCCGAGCGCGTAGATGTCGGCGCGCGCATCGACATCGCCCGGCGACGACCACTGCTCGGGCGACATGTAGTGCGGCGATCCGAGCGTCGATCCGTGTCCGGTCAACCCGGGCCCTTCGACACCGGGCGACACGCCCTCTCCCTCGCCCTTCGCGATGCCGAAGTCGAGGAGCTTGGGCAACAGCTGCCCCGCGCGCTCGATCACCATCACGTTCGATCCTTTGATGTCGCGATGCACGATGCCGAGCTCGTGTGCGGTGTGCACCACCTCGCACAAGCGGCCGAACAGCGGCGCGAACAACGCCGCGGGCATCGCGCCTCGGCGCGTGATCAACTCGTCGAGCGTCACGCCCTTCACGTGCTCCATCGCGATCCACAGCACGCCATCCGGCTCGGCACCGAACGCGTAGACGTGTGCGGCGTACGGATGATCGAGGCGCGATGCGAGCTTTGCTTCGCGCAAGAACCGCTCGACCTTGTTCGGCGCCGCCGCCACTTCGCGCCGCAGCACTTTGATCACGGCGCTGCGCCCGAGCTGCACTTGCTCGGCGCGGTAGACCTCGCCCGATCCGCCCTTGCCGAGCTGCTCGATCACGGTGAACTTGCCGAGCGAGCGACCGATCAACGGGCCCGTGGTCGAGGCACTCGACACCGGCGGAACGCCGATGATCTCCGTCGCGCTGTCGCGCTTGCCGACCACGGCGGGAGTGTACTCCCGCAACGCCGCCGACACGCAAAGATCGTCGTCACGCCGAGCGGTGCACGAACGCGGCGATCTGCGCGTGAACCGCGTTTGGCGCATCGCGAAACGGTGCGTGTCCTGCGCCGTCGATCATCGCGATCTCGACAGGACCGCGAACACCGCGCGCGATCGCATCGACCTGCGCTCGCGTCCCGTACTCGTCGTGCGTGCCCTGCACGATCAACGTGGGCACCGTGATCGCGGGCAGATACTCCTCGAGGTTCCACGCGCGAAAGTCCGGATCGAGCCACGCGCGATTCCAGCCCCAGAACGCACCGTCGACATCCGCGTGATGGCGCGCGAGGCGTTCGCGAAGATCGCTCGTGCGATACGCATCGGCCGCCGCGGCGATCGACGCGACGGAGATGTCCTCGACGAACACGTGCGGCGCGATCAACACGAACGCGCGCGGCGCGATCGCTGCGGCGGCGATGATCGCGATCGACGCACCGTCGCTGTGACCGACGAGGATCGCATCGGTGATGCCCGCCACCGCGAGGATCGCCGGAAGGCGCGCGGCTTCGTCGTGCATGTACGTCAGCGGGCGCGGGACGCTGATCGGCGCGGAGTGGCCGTACCCCTGCCGCGCGTAGACGAAGGCAGGCAGGTTCGATGCGCGTGCGATCGCGGACGGCGTGTCGCGCCATTGCGTGATCGAGCCGAGCCCCTCGTGCAGGAACACGAGCGCGCGCGCGGCGGGCTCGCCGATCCACGTCGCCTCGAGCTCGATGCCATCGACGAGCATCAGCGCGCGCGCAGCTTGAAGCGCTGGATCTTGCCGGTCGCGGTTTTCGGCAGCTCGTCGACGATGTCGACCCAGCGCGGGTACTTGTACGGAGCGAGCTTGGCCTTCACGAATACCTGCAGCTCCACGATCTCGATGTTCGCGCCGGGACGCAGCACGACGTACGCGCGTGGCTTCGTCAGGCCATCGGCGTCCTCGTGCGCGACGACCGCGCACTCGAGCACGGCGTCGTGCGATGCGAGCGCGGACTCGACCTCGAACGGCGACACCCAAATGCCGCCGACCTTCAGCATGTCGTCCGCGCGGCCTTCGTAGACCCAGCGGCCGTCGGCATCGACCGCGTAGCGATCGCCGGTGCGAGTCCACGGACCGTGGAACGTCGACAGGCTGCGCGCGCGATCGGCCCAGTATCCGACGCACGTGCTCGGACCGTTCACCCACAGCTCGCCGTCGCGCAGCGCGAGCTCGTAGCCAGGCACGGGCCGCCCCGTGGTGCCGTAGCCGACGTCGCCGTGACGGTTCGACAGAAAGATGTGCAGCATCTCCGTCGAGCCGATGCCGTCGAGGATGTCGCTGCCCATCCGGTCGCGCCACCTCTCGCCGACGTGCTTCGGCAGCGCCTCGCCGGCAGACGTCGACACGCGAAGCGAGTCCACGCGCGCGAGCGCGGGATCCGCGAGCAGCGATGCGAACAACGTGGGCACACCGCAGAAGATCGTGGGCCGATGGTGCGCGAACACCTCGATCACCGCGGCGGGCGTGGGCCGCCCCGCGTGGAGCACTGCGGTCGCGCCGACGGAGAAGGGAAACGTCAGCGAGTTGCCGAGGCCGTACGCGAAGAACAGCTTCGCCGCGCTGAACACGACGTCGTCGGACGTGATGCCGAGGATCGCGCGCGCGTACAACGCAGCGGTCTGGATCGCGCTGCCGTGCACGTGCATCGCGCCCTTCGGCTTGCCCGTCGAGCCCGACGAGTAGAGCCAGAACGCGACATCATCGGGCGTGGTCTGCGCGATCTGGGCGAGCGGCTCGGCCTCTTCGACGAGCGGCTCCCATCGCGGGAACGCACCGGGCTCGCCGCCGAGCGGACTGCGCGCGATGGCGATGCCGTCGAGCGCCGGAGCATCCGCGATCGCCGGCACGAGCTTGCCGAGCAGCGCGTCGCTCGCGACGAGCACGCGCGCGCGGCTGTCGCGCAACATGTAGCGATAGTCGTCCGTGGTGAGCAGCGTGTTGAGCAGCACGGGCACCGCGCCGAGTGCGATCGCACCGAGGAACGCCGCGGGAAGCTCGGCGGTGTCGAGCATGCACAAGGCGACGCGTTGCTCCGGCTGAACGCCGAGCGCGGCTAGCGCGGACGCCGCACGCCGCGCGCGCTCCCACAGCGCGGCATAGCTATGCCGTCCGTCGGCGTCGACGATCGCGATGCGCTCACCGCGGTCCTCGATGACGTGCCGCTCGAGAAGATCGGCCGCCATGTTGTACGTGCGCGGCAGCTCCACGCGCGGCGGGCTGCTGCTCATATCGACGCGCGAGTACACGCGCGAAGCCTACCGCTTCTTGCGCGCAGCGGGCGCTCTCGACTTCGCGGAGCGCTTTGCTGCGCCGCGCGCCGGCGGAATGATCCCGCGTGTCCACGCGGGCATACGGCCCTCGGCTCGCTCGACCAGACTGCCGTTCTCGAATCGGGCGAGTAGCCGATACGGAGCGGTCGACGAGCTGTTGTCGTACACCTTCACGAAGGGGACGATCGCGACTGCTGCCTTCAGATTCTCGAGCGACCGCGTGAAGCGTGCGGCGAGCTTCTCGGTCGGCACATCGTGCCCGCCGATGGCGACCCGTTGAGCGACACGCTCCTTCGACAGCGTCGGGTTCGCGATGCCGATGTAGACCAATCGCACGTCGAAGCCTGCTTCTACCGCCGCGCGCAACATGTCGAGCTTCGCTCCGTGCGGATCCGAGAACACGGTCTCGGTCACGAAGCTCTCGCCTCGCTCGATCATCTCCGCACGTTTCTTGTCGAGCACGCGAGCTGCTTCGAACGAGTCCATGCCGGATTCCGCCGCCAGAACATCTGCGTTGAGGAACGGCAAACCGATGCTGCTGAGATGAAGCTCGTAGTAGGTCGACTTACCGGCGCCGTTGGGGCCACCGAGCAAGACGAGGACGGGGCTCATCGCTTGGCGCGTCGCGTGGTCTTGACGATCTTGCCGTCCGCGCCGATCCCATAGCGAACCGGATTGCGGCTCTCGATCAATGCGACTGCACGGGCCTGGCCGTCGGGAGTATCGGCTGCAGCGAGCGCTTCATCCACGAGCGCGGTGTAGCTGCGAACCTTCATGCGCTCGACGGTAGCGGCCGACACTGCGGACTCCACGAGTTGGCCGAGCCGGGCCCAATGTTCGACCTGTTCGGTGAGGGAGCGGTCCTGCGTGGCAGCGACCTGTTTCGCCCGCGCGGTCAGAGCTGCACTCAGTCGAACCGGAATGCTCGCCATGAAATGAAATGTAGCAAACTGCTACATCCTTGCCTAGAAGTTACGCAGGCGACCCAAGGGCCA
>Ga0154020_10010188_pt1 | contig 10768 bp, 10 predicted proteins | sample Klosneuvirus_201_FD_109709 | JGI IMG/M metagenome (GOLD analysis project Ga0154020, IMG submission 109709) | Active sludge microbial communities from wastewater, Klosterneuburg, Austria - Klosneuvirus_20160825_MG | ecosystem: Engineered > WWTP > Aerobic digester > Activated sludge | place...
GGGTTCTTCCGACGGCCTGCGTCGCGGCATGGCGGTCAAGCCCACCGGCGCACCGATTTCGGTGCCGGTCGGCACCGGCACGCTGGGCCGCATCATGGACGTGCTGGGTCGCCCGATCGACGAAGCCGGTCCCATCCCGGGCGGCGAGTTGCGTCCGATCCACTCCAAGGCGCCGAAGTTCGACGAGCTGTCGCCCTCGGTCGACCTGCTGCCCACCGGCATCAAGGTGATCGACCTGGTCTGCCCCTTCGCCAAAGGCGGCAAGATCGGCCTGTTCGGCGGCGCCGGCGTCGGCAAGACCGTGAACATGATGGAACTGATCAACAACATCGCCAAGTCCTACGGCGGCTACTCGGTGTTCGCCGGCGTCGGCGAGCGCACCCGCGAAGGCAACGACTTTTACCACGAGATGGAAGAGTCCGGCGTTCTCGACAAGGTGGCCATGGTCTTCGGCCAGATGAACGAGCCGCCCGGCAACCGTCTGCGCGTGGCGCTGACCGGCCTCACCATGGCCGAGAAATTCCGCGACGAAGGCAAGGACATCCTGCTCTTCATCGACAACATCTACCGCTATACCCTGGCTGGTACCGAAGTCTCCGCGCTGCTCGGCCGCATGCCGTCCGCCGTGGGCTACCAGCCGACGCTGGCCGATGAAATGGGCCGCCTGCAGGAGCGCATCACCTCGACCAAGGTCGGCTCGATCACCTCGATCCAGGCCGTGTATGTCCCCGCCGACGACTTGACCGACCCGTCGCCGGCGACCACCTTCCTCCACCTTGACGCCACCGTCGTGCTGTCGCGCGACATCGCCTCGCTGGGCATCTACCCGGCCGTCGATCCGCTCGACTCCACCTCGCGCCAGCTCGATCCGCTGGTGGTCGGCGAAGAGCACTACAGCGTCGCCCGCCGCGTGCAGTCGACCCTGCAGCGCTACAAGGAACTGCGCGACATCATCGCCATCCTGGGCATGGACGAACTGGCGCCCGAGGACAAGCTGGCCGTGACGCGCGCGCGCAAGATCCAGCGCTTCCTTTCGCAGCCGTTCAACGTGGCCGAAGTGTTCACCGGGACCCCGGGCAAGATCGTGCCGCTGGCCGACACCATCAAGGGCTTCAAGATGATCGTCGACGGCGAATGCGACACGATTCCCGAGCAGGCCTTCTACATGGTCGGCCCGATCGAGGAAGCCTTCGAAAAGGCCAAGACGCTGCAGTGATGCAGAGACAGGGGTAAAGTATGGCCATGACCATTCATGTAGACGTCGTCAGCGCCGAGGAGTCGATTTTCTCCGGCCTGGCGGAATTCGTCGTCCTGCCGGGCGAAGCCGGCGAACTCGGCATCATGCCCGGCCACATGCCGCTGATGACCCGTATCAAGCCGGGTGCCGTTCGGATCAAGCGCCAGGATGGCACCGAGGAGTTGATTTTTGTTGCCAGCGGCCTGCTCGAGGTTCAACCGGGTCTGATTACCGTATTGGCCGATACTGCCATTCGCGGACACGATCTGGATGAGGCGAAGGCGCTCGAGTCGAGAAAGGCAGCCCAGGAAGCCATGGCCAATCGGGCCTCGACCATGGACTACGGACGTGCCCAAGCCGAACTGGCCGAAGCCGCGGCCCAGCTAGCCGCTATCGATCGCCTGCGCAAGCGGCGGCACTGATCGGCGGGCTCTCCTCGGTCAGAAAAAAGGGCAGCTTCGGCTGCCCTTGCTTTTTCTGCCGTCCTGCGCTCCGCGCGCCGTCGGCTACTGCCAGGGAAAAGTCGGCGCCAGCGACACGGCGCCGACAGGTCGCCATGAATCGCCGGGTGATTCAGAGCGCCTTGCGCACGCTGATCACGCCGCGAATCTGGCCCTCCGAATAGCCGGTGGCGCGATCGTTCGGGTAGGTCTGTTCGAGCGCCGCCTTGATCGCCGGGCTCAACCGCTCGACCGGGCCGTGGCAGGTCACGCACAGCGGCTGTACCGGCAGCGCCTTGACGAAGCGATATTCGTTGCCGATTTTCTCCCCCTTCTCGAGTTTGGCGGGTGATTCGCCGGCTGCGGCACGCTTGTCGAAATCTTCCAGCGCGGCCTTTTCCCAGGGATCGGGGATGGCCCGTGCGTCGTTGCGGGGCTTCAGGCTGACGCGCTTGATTTTCCAGCCGGTCTGCTGTGAGATTTCCCCGGCCATTTTGGGTGCCATGTCCTTGCACACCGGGATCGCGTGTTCAGCCCCGGATTTTTTGATTTCGTCCTGCAAGGCAACGATGAGTTTCGGCGGCAGCGTGGTTGCCACCGTACGCGCCTCGTTCATCAAGGCTTCATCGCCGGTCTGGGCCAGGGTCGAGGCGAAAGGAGCGAGCAGCGCGACGCCGACAAGCAGGGATGTGTTCATGGTTTTCCTCCCGGTGGGATTGGTGGTCAAGGAGGGCGATTGTGCCCACCCTCGCCCGGGCGGGCCAATAGAATTATTTCAGGAACGAATCAGAAATGCTTCAGGCAAGCCGCTGCAGCCGCTTTTCCAGACGTGCGACATCGTCGCGCAAGCGGTCGACCTCGCCGGCAAAGGCCGAGATGTCGGCCTGCCGGGCGATCAGCGGCTGCTCCTCGGTGAAGTACTCGGCCAGGTTGGCGGCGAAGTTCCGTGCCGCCTGTTGCTGCCAGGCGGCGAATTCCTTGCCGCCCTTGACGATGCGGTGCGCCGCGATATCGCCGACCAGCCGGGACACGTCTTCTTCGGCATCCCAGCGCAGGTTGCGGATGACGAATCCCAGGGATTCGGCGAACTCGGCCGAACCCTCGATGCGCGCCGCCCGCATCACGGCATCCTGGCCTTGCAGGGCCAGCAGCGGCGTCGCCACCGGCAGCGAAATGCTGACTTCCAGTTCAGCGTCCGCAGGAGGCACGTAGAGAAGGCCGTCTGCGCCGACCAGAAAAGCCGCCTCGAAAGGCGGCATTTTGATCTGCGCGGCGTGCCCGGCAAAGGGGGCGAGCTTTTCGCGCGCCCAGCCCGCTTGTCCAAGCAGATGGTTTACGGCTGCTTGTATCGGCGCTGGCAAGCCTTGCATCGAGAGTGAGCGCCTGCGTCAGGCTTGCTGGATGCCGGCCACGTTCCAGCCGCGGCTGCCGTCGACCGGCTTGACCAGATGCCAGGTTTCGGCGAAGGCTTCGGGGGTGCCGCCTTCTTCACGCAACAGGCCGGAGAAATGTACGCTGGCGATGTGTCGGTTGCCTTCGGCGACGACTTCCAGAAGTTCGGCGTTCAGCTGCGTGACATCGGTTTCTTGGGGCTTGCCGCCGCGCTCCTGATATTGAACCCGGATCTCGGCAAACAGTTCGGGGGCGGTGAATTCGCGGATGTCGTCCATGTCGCCGCGGTCGTTGGCGGCCTGCAGGCGGACAAAGTTCAGCTTGGCCTGGCGCAGGAAGCCTTCTACGTCAAAGCCGGCAGGGATGTTGCGCAACACCGCCGTGGCGCCAGCACCAGCACCGTGCGTCCCTCCGGGAACTTCTGAGGCTTCGAATTGAGCAGGGGCGAAACTTTGCCCCGAGCCATTGCCCGCGCCGGAAGCCGAATACTGCATGCCCGCTTCGGGCGAACGCTTCCTCATCAGGAGGCGGATGACGAACACAGCCGCCATCACCAGCAGCAGTATCATGACGAAGCCGGCCATCTCCTCGCCCAGACCCAGGTGCGAGAGCAGGGCGGCAATGCCGAGACCTGCAGCGAGTCCGGCCAAAGGTCCGAGGAAGCGGCTCATGCCCGCGGGCTTGGCGCCTGCGGCAGCGGCGGCCGGAGCGGTCGCCGGTTTGCCGGCCGCTGCCGGTGCCGTGGGCGCCGGCGTCGCCTGGCGCTGCATGCCGAAGGACTTGCCGCCGCCGAGGCGCTTGGCTTCGGCGTCGGGAACCATCAAACCCAGACCCATCACGGTCGCAAAAACGGCAATCAATAAACGCTTCATGTTTCTTTCCTCCTTAGAGCTTGTATCCGCGATGCAGTGCGACGACGCCGGCCGTCATGTTGAATACTTCGACACGTTCCAGCCCGGCGTGTTCCATCAGGGCCTTGAGCGCGGCCTGGTCCGGATGCATGCGGATCGATTCGGCGAGATAACGGTAGGAATCGGCGTCCCCGGCAATTTTTTGGCCCAGCCAGGGCAGCAGCTTGAACGAATACAGGTCGTAGGTCTTTTCCAGCGGCTTCCACACCCTGGAAAACTCCAGCACCAGCAGCCGGCCGCCGGGACGCAGGACGCGGCACATCTCGGCCAGCGCCCGGTCCTTGTGCGTCATGTTGCGCAGGCCGAAGGCCACCGTGACGATGTCGAAGTGGTTATCCGGAAACGGCAGCTTTTCCGCGTCGCACTGCGCCACCGGCGCCAGCACGCCTTCGTCGAGCAGGCGGTCGCGACCGACGCCGAGCATGGCATTGTTGATGTCGGTCAGCCAGACCTGGCCACCGGTTTTTTCAAACGGGCCGACCCGCCTGGCAAAGGCCGACGACAGGTCGGCGGTGCCGCCGGCGACGTCGAGCACGCGTTCGCCGGGGCGGGGCGCGGCGAGGTCGATGGCGAATTTCTTCCACAGGCGATGCAGGCCCATGGACATGAGATCGTTCATCACGTCGTATTTCTGCGCGACCGACGAGAAGACGCTCGCTACGCGCTGCGCCTTTTCCTTTTCGTCGACGGTCTCGAAACCGAAATGGGTTTGAGTCATTGCCGGAAGCGGGCTCTCAATGGCTGCCGCAACCGCCCGACCTGGGCGGCAGCGTGGTCGAATCGATGTCGCGGCTGGCACCGGCTTTTTCAAGTCGCGCCAGGTATTCCGCCCACAGCGATTCATGATTGACGGCAAGGTGATGGAGCCAGTCCCACGAATAGATGCCCGTGTCGTGGCCGTCGGAAAACGTCGGCTTCACGGCATAGTTGCCAACCGGCTCGAGGGCGACAACCTCGACATTGCGCTTGCCGGTCTGCAGGGTCTCCTGTCCCGGTCCGTGGCCGCGCACTTCGGCGGAAGGGCTGCAGACCCGCAGGAACTCGGCGGGCAACTGGTAGCGGTTGCCATCCTCGAAAGCCAGTTCCAGGGTTCGCGATTTCTGGTGCAGGGTGATCTCAGTGGGGATCGGGGTTTTGCTGTCGAGACCGGCCATGGTGATAATTCCTTGATTGGGGCCGCTATCATAGCGCACCCGTCGGCAAGCTTCGCGGCGGCGAGCGATGTCACGGAACCGTCATCAAGCTGCAATAGACTGGCGGTTGTCCACTTTCCAAGCAAGCCCATGTCCGCAACGATACTGGTGGTTGAAGACGAGCCGGCGATCCAGGCGCTGATCGAAGTCAACCTGCGCCGTGCCGGCCACAATGTCCTGCTGGCGGCGGATGCCGAAACGGCGCGGCAACTGGTGCGGGACGCGTTACCCGATCTGGTCTTGCTCGACTGGATGCTGCCGGGCATGAGCGGCATCGATTTCGCCCGTTTGCTGCGCGGCGACGCACGCACCCGGCGCCTGCCGATCATCATGCTCACTGCCCGTGCCGGCGAGCGCGACAAGATTGATGGCCTCGAGCTTGGCGCCGACGATTACGTCACCAAGCCCTTCAGTCCGCGCGAACTGGTGGCGCGGATCAAGGCCGTGCTGCGGCGGCACGCGCCGCAAGCGACCGAGGACGCGGTCGAACTCGGCGGTTTGCGCCTGGATCCGGCGACCCACCGCGTTACCGCCGGCGGCGAGGAAATTGGCCTCGGCCCGACCGAGTTCCGCCTCCTGCACTTCCTGATGACCCACCCCGAGCGTGTCCATGCGCGTTCGCAGTTGCTCGATCAGGTCTGGGGCGATCATGTGTTCGTCGAGGAGCGCACGGTGGATGTGCATATCCGCCGCCTGCGAGCGGCGCTCGAAGCGAGCGGGAATGATGCGCTGATCCAGACCGTGCGTGGCAGCGGCTACCGGATTTCATCATCTTGAGGGCGGTGGCGGCCGAGCTGCTTCTGGCTGTTCTATCGGCCATGCTGGCGTCTCTGGCGGGCTGGTTCGCGGCGGGTGAGCGCGGTGCGGCAATGTTGCTGGTGCTTGCCATTGCCGGCTTTTTGCTGCGCCAGTTGTGGATGGTGCTGCGGCTCCTGCACTGGGCCGCTTGCCCGCTGGGTACGCCGACGCCGAGCGCCAGCGGTGCCTGGGGCGCTGTTTTCGAGGCCCTGTACCGGCGCGCGCGGCTGTCCAGCGCCGAGCGCGAACAGGCCACCAGCGAGCTGGCACGTTTTCGCCGTGCGGCCGAAGCCCTGCCGGATGGCGTGCTCATCCTCGACGGCCACCGCGCCATCGAGTGGATGAACCTGCACGCCGAGGCCTGCCTGGGTCTCAAGGCGTCGGACCTGGGCAGCCGCATCACCCATTTGCTGCGCGAGCCGCAGTTCCTGGACTATCTCGACAGCGCGGACCATCGCGGTGTCCCGCTGGATCTGCACACGCAACGGAACCCCGGGCGCACGCTGCAGATTCAGGCGGCACCCTTTGCCGCGGGGCGCACCCTGCTACTGGTGCGCGACGTGACACAGCTGCAGAAGCTCGCCACCATGCGCCGCGATTTTGTCGCCAACGTATCGCATGAACTGAAAACCCCGCTGACGGTGACCCTGGGATTTGTCGAAACGGCCCTCGATGTGTTGCATGAAACACCGCCAGCGGAAATCGCGGAGTACCTGCAACCCGCCGCCGAACAGGCGCGGCGCATGCAGCAATTGATAGATGACCTGCTGACGCTGTCCGCGCTGGAAACGGATTCGCCGCCACCGCTGGAAGACCCGGTCGAGATGCCTGCACTGCTGGATGATATCCGCCGCGAAGTCGAGGCACTTTCTGCCGGCAGGCATCGCATCGTCCTCGAAAACCACGGGCCGCGGGGATTGCTGGGCAGTGCCCGGGAACTGCGTTCGGCCTTTGCCAACCTGGCGGGAAACGCCGTGCGCTATTCGCCGCAGGGTGGAGAGATACTGCTTTCCTGGCGCGGCGAAGCCGGAGGTGGCGCACGGTTTTTCGTCACCGATCACGGCCTCGGCATCGCCCGTGAACACCTGCCGCGCCTCACCGAGCGCTTTTACCGGGTGGATCGCGGTCGCTCACGGGACGCCGGCGGCACCGGACTCGGCCTCGCCATCGTCAAGCACGTGCTGGAGCGGCATCAGGCAGTGCTGCAAATCGAAAGCGAGCCGGGCCGGGGCTCAACCTTCAGCGTGGTCTTCCCGGCGCACCGGATTCAATCGTAATAGTTGCAGCGCTCGAACTCGACGCCGCGATCGAGCACCCGGAACAGCTTCAGCTGCAGTGGCTTCTGCTCCGTCATGACCTCGATGCTGCGCTCAAGGCGGTAGGTGCCGGCGGGAACGATGACGCTGGCCGGTTCGTTGATTGCGGCTATTTCCGGCAACAGGAAACCCTGGCGCCAGGGGTGGTCGGTAGCGCCCTGCTCCAGGACCCTTACCGCGACGGGGCGCGCTTCGCCCGCAAACATCTGTATGCCCGCGGCGAGTTCGCTTTCTCCCTCGCGCAGCGCCCAGCGCAGGCTGCCGAGGTTGAAGCGCTGGCTGTCCGCGGTCTGGACTGCCACCAACATCCCGGCGCCTATCCGCGCACCCTCCTTGAGCGGCCGCGTGATGCGCATGCCACCGGCTGATTCATCGACCAGGCACCATTTTTCGATATGTGAGTCGTTTCCGTCACCCTTGGCCCGGGTGTCCTTGTTACGCTCGCCGAACGTCTCGAATTCTTCCCGTTCGCGGCGAAGAGCCGCATCGCTGCGCGTCGGCGCGCGGAAAACCTCGCGCCCGGACAGCTGGAAGTGCACCATTTCGAAACCGGCGATGAAATTGCAGTCCGCAGTTGCGGTGTGCCTCTCGTGGCGACGCGATACGCCCCCCCGGCACCAGCGTTGCAGGACGCGTTGCAGCAACTGCGTTGCCGCCGGTTGCGTCACATCATCGCCGAGCTGCAGTTCGGCCGGTTCGCGGCCCTGTGCCAGCAAGGTGATGCGGGCAATCAGGCTTTTCCGGAGTTCGGTAGTTTCCAGCCAGCGGCTGCCGCTTGACGGCTGCGGCATATAAGCGACCGGTTGATCGGATTCGATGTCGACCCACAGCGGCACGGCGCGGTTGCGGATATCGTCGGGCGGCGCTTTCAGCAGGACGATTTTCGGGCCCCAGCGCTTGGCCCAGCGCACCACCCAGCCCAGGTGGCGAGCGGAAAGCTCATAGACGTTGGCCGCGCTGATCAGGTGGCATTCGACGTAGGTTGCCAGCGCACTGGAATTTGCCTGCCCGTGGCGCAGGTGGTCGGACACGGCACGCGTGGCAACACCGAGAATCTCCGCGGCGTAGAAGATCTCGTGCAGCTTTTTCCAGTACGGGGCATCGGGCAATTGCTCGCCGCGGCATAGATCGACCTGCCAGTCAGCGAATACCGACAGTGCGCGCTGGGTCAGCTTGGCGGCCATGCCGGCCAACTCGGGATGGCTTGCGATCTGGGCTTGTTGCGCCGCCAGAGCCGGCGCCGAGAAAACGCCGGTGTTGCCGCCGCACAAGCCGTCGAAGCATCGCAGATAACCAAGCGCCAGGGCGTGCCAGACGCTCAGCGTGCTGTCCATGGCGGCTTGTTCGTGGGGTGCGAAAGGCAAGGGTTTGCCGGCAAATTTCCTGCTGGCATCCTCCTGAACCTGGCAAACCGAATGGCGCAGGGTCTCGAGGATGGTGAAGCGATCGGTCGGTGGCAGGGTGAACCGGTGCAGCAAATGCAGCTGTTGCAGGAGCATGGCTTGCGCCTGCACGGCATTGGCCATGGGTACTTTCGCCAACCATTCCTGGCAACTTTCAGCGGTTACAAACGCCGGACTCTTTTCCGTTCCGGTGGGAGGCAGTTCGAAGTTCATGACGTATGATTCGTGGTCGAGAGTTCGGTTTCGAGGGCGCAGCGCAGCACGGCATGTCCGGGAGCCGGGCGCAAGCCGGCGCTGCGTTGCGCGGTCGCCCAGATCGGCGCGGGGAAGTGACTGTCATCACGCCAGCGGGGGATGACGTGCCAGTGCAGGTGCGGCACGACATTGCCCAGGCTGGCGAGGTTGATCTTGTCCGGCAGCATGATCCGGCGCAGCGCACGCTCGGTGGCGAACACGACATCCATGAAATGGCGGGCGTCGGCGAGCGCGAGCTCGCTCATTTCGGCGACATGCGGGTTCCAGATCACGCGGCAGAAGCCCGGAAACGGTTCGGCGGCCGAATCGACGACGCGCACCACGCGGCATGAAGCATCTTCCCAGAGCAGATCGCCGCCGGGAGCGGTGCACAATTCGCAATCCATGTCATTCGCCACCCGCGAAGCATAGCGCCAATCGGCCGCCCTGTGCGCGTCGGCGTGAGCCGGAATCAGGGCGGCGAGACCAGGTCACCGGGTGTAAGCGTTGCCAGAGCCGCGTGTTCTGCAACTTCTGCTCGTCGGACACGCATCCCCGCTGCGCGGGGCCCCTGGTGCGCCGCTCACAGCAACACGCGCTCTATGCCGCCGCTGTTGGCGGCGGCAACATAGTCCTGCATCCAGTCCGGACCGAGGATCGCCTGGGCCATTTCGACCACGATGTAGTCGGCCGAAATGTCCGCATCGTTTTCGTAGCGCGACAGTCCCTGCAGGCAGGACGGGCAGGAGGTGAGGATTTTCACCGCCGTGTCGCCAGCGCCGACTTTTTCGGCGTCCGCCTCGCGGAGGCGCGCAGCGCCGAGTTCTATCTCTTGCTGCTTGCGAAAGCGGATCTGGGTCGAGATGTCGGGTCGCGACACCGCCAGCGAACCCGATTCGCCGCAGCAGCGATCACTAAGGTCAACGCGCTGGCCCATCAATGCATTCGCCACCTTGATGCCGGAATGGTGCTTCATCGGCGTGTGGCAGGGCTCGTGGTACATGTACTGCGTGCCTTTGACACTGTCGAGCTTGATGCCTTTTTCGAACAGCCATTCGTGGATGTCCACCAGCCGGCAGCCGGGGAAGATCTTGCCGAATTCGTATTTCAGCAGCTGGTCCATGCAGGTGCCGCAGGACACCACGACGGTCTTGATGTCGAGGTAGTTCAGCGTATTGGCGACGCGGTGGAACAGCACGCGGTTGGCGGTGGTGATGGCCTGACCCTTGTCCTCGTCGCCGCTGGCGGTCTGCGGATAGCCGCAGCACAGATAGCCCGGCGGCAGCACCGTGGTGGCGCCGGCATGCCACAGCATGGCCTGCGTGGCGAGGCCGACTTGCGAGAACAGGCGCTCGGAACCACAGCCGGGGAAGTAGAACACCGCCTCGGAATCCTCGCTGGCCCGCTGCGGATCGCGGATCACCGGAATCAGGCTGTCGTCCTCGACGTCGAGCAGCGCGCGCGAGGTGCGCATCGGTACGTTCTTCGGCATCGGCTTGTTGAGGAAGTGGATTACCTGCGCCTTGATCTCGGGCCGTCCCAGCGTGGCGGGCGGGTGCTTGACCGTGTCCTGGATCAGGCCGAAGGATTTCGCCAGCCCGTGGCCCAGGCGTTGGGCCTTGTAGCCGAGCTGGATCATGCCGGCGCGTACCAGCTTGATGGTCGCCGGGTCGGTGGCGGAAAGGAAGGCCATCGCCGCTGCCGATCCGGGATTGAACTTTTTCTTGCCCTGGCGGCGCAGGAAGTTGCGCATCGCCACCGAGACGTCGCCGAAATCGATGTCGACCGGGCAGGGCGTGACGCACTTGTGGCAGACCGTACAGTGGTCGGCGACGTCGGAAAAC
>Ga0154020_10010190_pt1 | contig 10768 bp, 5 predicted proteins | sample Klosneuvirus_201_FD_109709 | JGI IMG/M metagenome (GOLD analysis project Ga0154020, IMG submission 109709) | Active sludge microbial communities from wastewater, Klosterneuburg, Austria - Klosneuvirus_20160825_MG | ecosystem: Engineered > WWTP > Aerobic digester > Activated sludge | place...
ACTTCGCCTTGCCTTCGACTCTCGTTTCTGACTGTCCCGATAAGATTACGCTGGGTTTAAGGCCCGAACAAATCGTCGTCGGCACGAACTCAAATGCCAAAGTTGGCTTTGATCTGAATGTTGACGTCGTCGAACCCATTGGCAACGAACTGCTCGTCTATGGCCGCATCGGCGAGCAAGAACTTGTTGTGCGCTGCGATCCGCGCACCGAGGTCTTCCCTGATTCACGTTTGCCGGTTTTCTTTGATCCGTCCGCCGTTCACTACTTCGACGCGACAAACGAACACTCGATTGTCCGCGACTAACTTCAGGTTTGACATGCGACTCAAGATTCTCATTGCAATATTTCTTTTCTCGGTTTCTATGGCGCGAGCGGGCAACCTCTATCTGAACATTATCTGGCATCAGCATCAGCCGCTTTATGTCAATCCCGAAACCGACGAGCTTAGCGGCCCGTGGGTGCGTACTCACGCGACCAAAGATTACTACGACATGGCCGCGATGCACGAAAACTTTCCCGAAGTGCACGCAACGGTCAATCTCACGTCGTCGCTCTTGCAGCAGCTTGAGCAGTATTATGTGAATCGCTTGGGTTCTTTCATGCGCGAGAGTCCCACCGACGGTAAACGTGAAATTGACGCGGAAGGTTATTTCGCCAGCGGATTCAAGACCGACCCGTGGATTGATCTTGCACTCAAGAATACCGAGAAATTCACCGATGCCGAGCGCGCCAAGCTGGTCAGCGAACCGTGGAATGCGTTCGGAATTTCTGATGTGCAAATAGAACACTTCCCCGAGTACGCTGCACTCCGCAGCATTCCCAATGACCGTTTGACGACTGCTGACTTGCGCGATGTCAAAACTTGGTTCTACGTTGCCCATTTTGACCCTGATTTTCTGCGCGGCACGTCAAACCTCGATGTTGACCTGAGCGACTTAGTCGAAGAACGCGATGGACAATTCTTCATCCGCGACGGCAAACGCTTCACGGAGCGTGACGCCAACCGCGTTGTCGCTGATGCCGTGCGTGTGATGCAAGAAGTCGTGGCTGTGCACAGCCGTTTGCTGTCAAACGGTCAACTCGAAATCATCACTACGCCGTTCTACCATCCGATTCTGCCGCTCTTAATTGATACCGACATCGCAAAGATCTGCCAGCCGACTGCCGAACTTCCGCCGCGCTTTGCCTATCCGCAAGACGCGCATGCGCAGGTGATCAAAGGGATGAACTTCTACGAGCAGCTTTTCAAACGTCCCCCGCAAGGCATGTGGCCCGCTGAAGGTTCAATTTCACCTGCCGCCGCCGAAGTTTTCTCCGAGCACGGCGTCAAGTGGATCTGCGGCGACATGCACGTCTTGGATCGCTCCAAGCCCGAAGGTCTCGATATCGCCAAGCCGTATCGCCTGAAAACTCCGACCGGAGATATTGCCATCGTCTTCCGCGAAACCGTGCTCTCAGATCACATCGGCTTCACCTATCAAAACATGGACCCCGATTCAGCCGTTGAGCATTTCACGAACGAGATCGCGAAATACATCCCCAAAGACGGCGATCTTGACCGCTTGCTGACCGTTATCTTGGACGGTGAGAATGCGTGGGAGTGGTATCGACAGGACATGGATGCGAAACGATTTCTCAAGGGTCTCTATTCGCGCCTCACGTTTTTGCGTCAAGAAGGTTTTGTTACCTGCGTACACCCGACCGAATATTTTCGCGGCAATCCCGAGCGCAATGTTCCTCCACATCCCATGGAGAGTCTGACTGAAATCACCGAGCTATGGCCCGGTTCATGGATTAACGCCAATTACGACACATGGATTGGCGAGTCCGAAGAGAACAAAGCTTGGGAGTATTTGCTGAAGACTCGGCAAGCCCTCGAAAAGTTGCACCTCCCGCAACCTGATCCGCGTGCACCGATGGAACAAACTCCGCAAGGCGCCGCAATCTACAATGCCTATGAATCCATGTATGCCGCAGAAGGTTCCGATTGGTTCTGGTGGTACGGCGCCGATCAAAGCGCTCCCGCCGGAGATCGTCCGTTTGAGGAATCCTTTTTCTCGCATCTCCGCGCTGTGTACAAACATATGAACGAAGCCGGTGTACAAATTGCCACACCGAACTTCGCACCCATTCTAAGTCAAGCCAAAATCGCCACGCAAGAGTCCGGCGGCGTCATGCAACGCAACGTTGAGAAACGCACTGTCCGCTTTGAGTGCGACGCGAGTGGCGAAAATGTACCCGATGCAATCTTCATCGTAGGTAACCAAGAAGAGATCGCCAATTGGGTTCCCAATGTAAAGCGTTTACGCGACGACGGTGCCGCAGGTGATCAAATCGCGAATGACGGAATCTGGTCGATCGAGCTTGAACTTCCGCTCGGCACAGAAGTCCAATACAAGTTTACTAACTCAGGCGAAGTCGGCTCGTGGGCTTATGAAGAATTCCCGCATGCGAATCGCTCCTTCACCGTCGAATCCGCACCCGGTGAGATAATTGTTCGTCGTGATGTCTACGGAGAGCGCGATTAACGTGAAAGCAATTCTGACGACGTGCTTGCTGTTTCTATTGGGTTGCTCCAAGGACAATGGTATCACGCGTATTCAGCTTTGGCACCAAATGCAGCCCGAAGATCGCGCCGTGTTAGCGCGCGTCATTGAGGCCTACGATGCAAAGAACACCGCCATCAAAGTTGAAGTCATCTACAAAGAGACCGAGGAGCTGCGTTCAAACTATCAGTCCGCCGCGCTCGCAGGCCTCGGCCCAGATTTGCTTTATGGTCCGTCCGATCAAGTAGGTCCGCTCGCTACGATGCAGTTCGTTCGCCCGCTCGATGAATACTTCACAGAGCAAGACAAAGCACGCTTAGATGAGCGCGCCGTTGTAAAATTTAAAGGCAAGACCTATCAGCTTGCAGATCGCATCGGCAACCACCTTGCATTGGTTTACAACAAGAAAATAATGCCCGTGCCGCCCCAGAACACGGATGAACTCATCCGCATAGGCAAAAAGGCCACCAAAGATCTGAACGGCGATGGCGTCACCGATCAGTGGGGTCTCGTCTGGAATTTCACCGAGCCATTCTTTTTCGTCCCGTGGCTGTCTGGATTTGGTGGTTGGGTACTCGACGAAAATGCAAACCCAACGTTAAACACCGCATCCGCCGCCAACGCATTTCGTTTCGTGCGATCACTGCGTGACGAATACAAAATGGTACCGCCCGACTGCGACTACAACACCGCCGACGCGCTATTCAAAGAAGGCCGCGCCGCGATGCTGATCAACGGCCCGTGGTCGTGGAGCGGTTATGGCGCCGCCGGAATTGATTACGGCATTGCGCGCATTCCGCAAGTCACGTCAACCGGACTATGGCCCGCGCCGATGGTGTCACCGTTAGGTTATTCGCTGAATGTTCATAGCGACGGCAAAGAACTTGCCGCCGCAGTAGAACTGTTGAAATACCTATTAAGTGACAGCGTCCAACAGCAATTCGTGGAAGCTACCGGAATTATTCCCAGCTCATTGGCCGTGCGCGCCGATTCAAATTATGTTTCGCGTCCCCACGTCGCTGAGAGCTTGTCACAGTTTGAAGTCGGCAAGGCCATGCCCATCGTGCCCGAATTGCGCGCCGTGTGGGATGCCATGCGCTCATCCTATCAAAGCGTGCTCGGCGGTTATCTGACGCCCGAAAATGCCGCCGCGAAAATGCAGCACGATGCAGAACAGAAAATTCGAGAGATGAATGAATAGAGACCGCAATTTTGCCATGTGGATGGTTGCACCTGCTGCGGTGGTCGTGGCGCTGGTCGTCATTTGGCCATTCCTCTACAATATCATTCTCTCGTTCTCCAACATGAGTCTTTTGCACATTCATGATTGGGAACTGATCGGCCCGCGTCAATACGAAAAGGTCTTCTCGGACACTACGTTTTACGCCGTGCTCGGCAAAACGATGATGTGGACGATCTTCAATGTCTTCTTCCACGTCACCATCGGCGTTGCACTTGCCGTTATTCTGCACGAGAACGTCCCCGGCAAGCGCATGTTTCGCACCCTGCTGATTCTACCGTGGGCAATTCCCGCTGTGGTCACGGCTCTAACGTGGCGCGGCATGTTCCACTATGAATACGGCGCAGTTAATCTGATCCTAACCAAAGTCTTCGCACAATCGCCGATTCAATGGCTCAATGATCCCATGGGAACATTCGCCGCATGTGTAATCACCAACGTCTGGCTCGGCTTTCCCTTCATGATGGTCGTCGCCCTCGGCGGTTTGCAGAGCATCCCCAAAGAACTTTACGAAGCCGCAATGATTGACGGCGCGTCCTCGTGGCAGCGCTTCAAAACCATCACGTTGCCGATGCTCGTCCCCGTGCTGATGCCGGCGGTGATTCTCGGCTTTGTCTGGACTTTCAACAAAGTTGATATCGTCTGGCTCGTCTCCAACGGCGGTGAGCCTGCCGATCAAACGCATATTCTTGTGTCGTATGTCTATCGCGCGGCTTTCAATCTCTATCGCTATGGCTATGCTGCCGCAGGTTCGATGATTATCTTCCTCCTGCTCGTACTGTTTTCGGTTACATTTATGAAGCGGATGCGCGACAAGGCGGAGGCATAGCAAATGCTTAAGAAAAGTATTCTCTTCGTCCTCCTCTGCATCGTCACGGTGCTCACGCTTTATCCTGTGCTCACCGTGGTCACGGTCTCGTTGCGCCCTGCCGACAGATTGCTGTCCACATCGCTTGAGATCATTCCGAAGGATGCGACGTTCAACAACTACGTCGTGCTGTTCACCGAGCGGCCTTTCTTGCGTTGGCTCTTGAACAGTACCCTCGTTGCCGCCGCAGTTACGATCTTCGCTACCGCACTCGCATCAACCGCAGGCTATGCCTTCTCGCGCTTCCGTTTCCCCGGCTACAAAGTCGGCATGAGCATGCTGTTGATTACACAGATGTTTCCGGCAACAATGCTCTTGCTACCGTTGTTCTTGATGCTGGCTAAGCTTGGTTTGATTAATTCGTACATCGGCTTGATGGTCGTTTATTCGGCCACGGCCTTGCCCTTCACGGTCTGGCAGATGAAGGGTTATTATGATACGATTCCCAGAGAGCTTGAGGAAGCCGCCATGCTCGACGGCGCGAGCCGCTTTAAGACATTTTATCTCGTCATTCTCCCGCTCGCCGCTCCCGCCCTCGTCATCACTGCGCTGTTCAGCTTTCTGACTGCGTGGAGCGAGTACGTCGTCGCTGCGCAAGTCTTGTTGACCGAAGATATGTACACTCTGCCGATTGGCCTGAAACAATTCCAATCGAGTATGACCACCGAGTGGGGCCTCTATGCTGCCGGTTCGATTGTCGTCAGTGTGCCCGTGATTTTATTGTTTATGAAATTGTCAAAATGGTTAGTCTCCGGGTTGACGCTCGGAAGTGTGAAAGGATAGCCCGCACATGAAGAAGATGATTTTACTCTTGCTGCTGTTGGTGACAGCGGCACACGCGGAGCGCGCCTATCGCGACACGCCGTGGAAGCTCGAACATTGGCTGGCCAAAGACGAGATTAATGAGGTCAAACAAGGTGACGCTGACCTCTGTAATCTTTTCTACCGCGAAGATACCGATTCCATCTATTGCAAAACCACTCTGCGTTCAGATTGGCTGGGCATGACTGACGTTCAATGGGACGTCACCGACAGCAAAGGCCTCATCGCGCGCCTGAAGAGCAACAGCAGTTCAAGCAATCAAGTTTCCGAGTCAAACTATCGCGGCGTCCTTGAATGGGCCATCGCCCGTCCGTCGGACTGGTCCGGAGTTCAATCCATCTTTGTCGAATCTCTGGTTGACAATAACATCGTTGATTATATTTATTGGAACCGTGATTCGCATCATTCCCTCGACGGCGATGTCGGCAATGCCGCAATGGTGCATCACGGTAACCAAGGCTTGACCTATACGGATGTCTTTCGCGGACAAAACGCTACCGAAGGCTTTGATGAAATTCTTGAACTCCACCAAGGCCGTCAAGTCCCCGGCAACTTCCACCTCTCCGGCACATTAATTACCGCCGCAGATTGGTACGACAAACCGTTCTTGCAGTGGATGCGCGACGGTATCGGCGAAGGTTGGCTGAACGTACTCGGCTCGGCCTATGCACAGCACATCATGCCGTTCGTGACGGACAACATGAACAACTGGGCGGTAAGTGTTGAGCAAGATTTAATCAGCTACAAACTGAACTATGACGCACATGTCGCGTGGATTCCCGAGCGCGTATGGAATGCACAGGGCCACTATCCCGATGCGCACCTAAACGATCCGTGGCTCGGTGACAATTGGACACAACACGGCATCAATGCCGTCATTCTCGATGATTGGCCGCACGTCTCAGGACAAAGCGACCGCAAGATTCATTGGATGAACAACGGCTCAGGAGTCGTCCTGCGCGTGATTCCAATCGACGGCGAGTTCACCGGCAATTGTCACTACAACCCCGGCGCGGCCATCGCACAAATTCAAGGCACGGGCCGCTATCAGCTTGTAGTATATGGCACAGACTGGGAAGCCGCTTCCGAGATGGCCGATTTCAACTGCCCGGATTGTTTAGAAAACTATTCTCAAGTCGTCAACTGGGCCGCTGATAATTATCCTGCTGTCGATTTATGGAAGCTCGATAACGCCATCAACAACGCTGACTTCAACGGCAACGGCATTGAAGTCGGTAACGGCACATACGGCTTAATCGGCGGCGACCAAGGCTACGGCGGTTCCAATAACAGTTGGTACGGCAATTGGGCTTCAACCGTTTCGCTTTCTGATGAGCACACTCCCGGTTGGAACTATGGCACCGTTTGGACCACGGTTTACAATCAACTGCTGACCGTTCCGAACAACAATCTTGCCGAGACTGCCTGGTACGTGTTGATGACCAATCTGCACGAAACCGCGTGGCACGATTACATGGGCGGCCCCATCAGCGGTTGGCAACATCGCTACAGTGCGCACATCAAGAACGCCGCCGTCTATGCCGAAGCCGCGCGTTGGGCCGCTGGACTCTATGCAAACACCTGCTCAACCTACTTTTTTGATATTGATGTTGACGGCGTAGATGAGTTAATCATTCACAACGACCGCGTCTTCGCAGTCTTCGAATCCATCGGCGGACGCGCACAATATGTTTTTAGCAAAGGCCCCGGAGGAGAAAACTTCTCCATCGTCGGCAGTGACAACACCTATTGGGCCGAAACCGACGGCGACTTTGACGAACCCGGCTCGAACAATCATCAAGCCGCCTTCGCCGATGTCAGCCCAACCTATCGCAACGAACTCTACGCGCTCTCAATTGATTCAAGCTCGAACTCCTACGCGAAAATCCGTATGAACTTCGGCTCTGTCGAGAAAACAATCGAAGTCTCACCCGGCAATCCCTTCTTAGTCGCTAAGTACGATGTCGGAAATCAAGATTGCTACATTCGTCACGGTTTCACTCCCGATTTGCTCGGAATGATTTGGGACGCTGAAATGGATCGCGTTTGGGATCCCGACCTCGCCTATTCAGGCTACCGCAATCCCAACAGCGGCGCAACCGGCGCACTCGTCCGCAACAACGGCGGCACCTCACACATCACCGAGTTCAGCGGCACATTGCTAAAAGGTGACGAGCTGCGCGGTCACGGCGAGTTCGGCTACTTGCTCTATGCAGGCCCCACTTCCGCTCCCGATGTCAATGGCCGCATCGCTGAACTCGACGCGCTCTCCTTACTAAACCTCGACAGCTTTGGTCCGCGCCTGAATGCTCAAGCCGCCTTCATTAATAACAGCACCGTTGAAGTCACTTTCAGCGAAGCCGTCAACGAAGCTCTCGCCGAAACGATTTCCAATTGGTCGCTCACAGGCTTTGCAAACTCTCATTCAGTTACAGCGTCCGTCCGTCAAGCCGATTGGACCAAAGTGCGCCTAACCGTGTCACCAAACTTTGCAGGCGGCGAAAACGGTGTCGTCAACGTTATCAACGTCACCGATGTAAACGCTAATGTTGTTGATCCCGACTATGATAGCGCCGCCTTAAGCATTCCCAATGGCCTCACGCCGCACACCATCGTCATTGATGGCACGCAGGACTTTGATGTCCCCAACGAGTGCTTAATCGCTACAACCGACACGCTCACCATCACCTGGGACTCGCTCGCACTCTACATCGGCTACTGGCGCAAAGATTTGAACACAGGCGACATCTTCGTTAATATCGACGTCAACCAAACAAACAATTCCGGCGCGACCACCGATTCATGGGGCAGAGTTCAGTTCGCCAACCCGTTCAAAATCGAATACCAAATCGCCATTGAAGGCGGACCCGGCAACATTCAAGTCAATCATTGGAACGGTGCCGTGTGGACATATTTGAACTTCGGCCAGCACGGCGCGACAAGCTACAACGGTTGGGCCACTGTCCCCTTCACAGAGATGCGCATTCCGTGGGCTGACCTCGGCAATCCTACCGGCATTGCCTTGTCTTTCCATGTCACGCAAGAGAGCAACAGCATCACAACTCGTGCATTGCCGCCGGGTAATCCAACGGGCACGCTGGTCACGTTGTCGCAGTTCTATCGCATCTATCCACCGTACACTTCAGGCCCGTTGCCGTTGATGGGCGTGCGCACGAAAGATATTCTGGTCAACAACCCCGTTGCTGTTGACGATCTCGTCATCTCATGGGAAAACGCTGCGCCGCGCTTGCAATGGAACACAGTTCCAAGCGCGCACACCTACGATGTCTATCGCGCCGCAACTTCTGACGGCACCTACAGTTTCTTGGCCTCGACAACATCAACTACTTTCGATGATTCAACACCTCTGCCCGGCGCAACAGCATTCTACTATGTGCGCGCACGCGGCGGAATTTAGCACGATTGACATATAACTATTGGACAGTTAAATCCGATGAAACGGAAAACAAGGAGAAAACATGAAAGCAATGCGCAGGATGTTAGCAGCGGCGCTGATGTGCGTCGCGGTCACCGCCTATGCGGTACCGTCTTTCACGCCGATTATTGACGGCGTAAAAGATGCTGGTTGGGGTGTTACCCCCGACCACAGTTCAACTTCACAAGCTCTGCCCACCGAGTTCAATCTCGACGGCGGCTTGTATGTGACAGATGATGCCGAATACGTTTATTTCGGCTACGACGCGGACAACGATCCGTGGACAGACGGTAAGAGTGTGCATGTGCACATCGTCTTCGACGTTGGCAGCACCGCCGTCGGTGGCACGTTCGCATGTTGGGGCGCAAGCAATGTCGCCTACACGCACGCCTTCAAGCCCGAGTACGATCTCGTCATGCAGTGGAACACCGACGATCAGAACGCAAGTTTTACCGGCCTGAACACGTGGACGATCAACACATGGGTGCAACAGCCGGAAATCACCACCGATGACGGCGGCGGTACGCAGTGGACCGAAGTTGCTATTCGCAAAAACCAAATCGGCACGCCGGGTTTTGGTGCGACCTTGAATATCTCCATGTGGCTTCGTCCCGCGTGGGATTCGCAAGGCGGCGTTGCCTGTCTGCCCGCCGACGCAACCTTCCCGAGCGATAACGCCGCAGTGGCTCATCCGCTCTCACAGCAGTTCGCCTACAGCATTCAAACTGCTTATGGTGATGCCGTCGCCCCGCGTCTCTTGTCAGTTCATCAAATTGATCGCCGCTCCGTTGAACTGCTCTTTAACGAGCCGATGAATCCCGTTCGCATGAACAATTCATCTTACTACGTTCCCGGTGGCTGGCCGTTCACCGGTTTCCGTTACGTCACCGATCTGACAGTTGGCATCTGGAATTTCGGCGGCTTCACTGACGGTAGCTCCTACAACATTTCGTTGCTACCGGCAATCAGCGACGTCGCAGGCAACCCCATTGATCCGGCTTTCGATTCGCTCGGTTGGACTTCGCCTAACTACGCTGACGTGCTCTTCCGCGTGGAAGATCCGGGTGCGACGCACGATTCCATCTTTGTGAAAGGCTCGTTCAATTTCTACCACGAGTATGATGCCGGATGGGCAGGTGGAAATGTTTTGCTTTACGACAATGGCACCAACGGTGACGTTACGCCCGGTGACCACGTCTTCTCGCGCAGTTTTGAAATGGTTCCCAATGGCGGCACGCCGAGCTTTGAATGGGGTGCCGTTGATGAGCTGAACAACTGGTTGATTGTCGGACCGAATCAAACCTTCTCGCTCGTTGACAACACCGACATCACAGTTACCTACGTTATTCCGAATCCCACCGTTAATCCGGTTACCGTCACCTTCCGTTGCGATGTCGAATGCTTGATCGGTCAAGGCGTTTTGCCTGACAGCGTGAGCGTTGCGGGTCCCTTCAACGGTTGGAACGGTCAAGTGATGACCGATGCCGATCTCAACAATCAGTACACATTAGATGTGCTGTTCCCGGCAGGTTCCGTGCGTGTGCAGGAATACAAGTTCCGCTATCACGTCGCGGGTGGCACGGAGTGGGAAAGCGTTGCCAATCGTCCGTTGGAAATCAACGATGCCAATCCGACTCAAGATCAAGGCAACTTCTACTGGAATGATTGGGTTTGTCCGCCGACCAACTTGACCATCTTCAGTAACGCCACAAATGCCGACTTGCGTTGGAACGGCCCAGAGCGCGCCAACTTCATCATCTACGGCCACACGGTCCCCGACAGCATCATTGAAAACGGCACGATTCTCGGCACGTCCGCAACAGAAACCTACACGGTCACTCCGCTAATCGGTTCG
>Ga0154020_10010192_pt1 | contig 10764 bp, 15 predicted proteins | sample Klosneuvirus_201_FD_109709 | JGI IMG/M metagenome (GOLD analysis project Ga0154020, IMG submission 109709) | Active sludge microbial communities from wastewater, Klosterneuburg, Austria - Klosneuvirus_20160825_MG | ecosystem: Engineered > WWTP > Aerobic digester > Activated sludge | place...
CGCTTCGCTCCGAAAGCCCCCGCCCGGCGTGGTCACGATGCCGTGGATCAAGCGGTCACGATGAGCCGGAATGACCGGTCACGATGAGCCGGAATGGGCGGTCATGATGCGTGGAATACGCAGAGGTGCAGCTCAACACGCGGTCACTCGTCGAAGGAAGCTACGAGATCGACTTCTTCGTCACCGTGTTTCCTCACATTGGAGCGCCGCACAAACATCTGGCAGTGAAGACGAGGCGCTATGACTCGGACAAGCTGCGCGCCCTGTTCTGTGACTACGGGTGGACCGTCCTACGCGATCTCCCCTATGGACCGACGAAGATGTCCTCTGTGCTGGTGATGGAGAAGCGAGCGCGCCGCTGATCGTTCCTGGGAAGGGGCAGGGATAGATCTAGGGCCGAGCAGCCACACAGGCCCCGGCTCGTACGTCTGCCCGCTTCCTGTGGCTTTCCGTGGCTTTTGGCTGGGTCTTGGTGAGGCTGCCCGGCGCGCTGTGCTCGCTACTACTCGGCGCCGATGTTGGGAATGGTAGCGCCCGATGGACGCTCGGAGGGAGGGAAAGGGCGGCTGGTTTATCGTTCAAGGTCAGCCGCGAGTTCAGCCTCGGGCAATTGCAGAGCGCGTGCTATCTTGTGAATCGTTGTCTGACGAGGAGCAGCTGCCGAATTCAACATTCGGCTAAGAGATGGTTGAGGGATTCCACTTAGTTCAGCAACCTTACTCACGCCACCGTGATTATCAATGATGGCACGCAGTCGGTTTTTGTACTCAATCATCTTTTGACCATACGGCTTTAAGTCTTCGAAATTCAAATATTGCAATTCTCTCTTTGGCCCTTTACGCTCCATGTCATCCAGCAATTCCTGAAGATCTGCGATGGCCTCGTTACGGTCCTCATCGGTTACTGCCTCATCCCATAGCGCCATTATCTCGTATATACTACGATGGTCGCTAGCCACAAGGTCGATCAACGCGATGGCGAACGTCAGCGGGACGGCGCGGGAAGCCATTTTATTCGCAATCATGGCTGCATGTATGCGTCGATCAAAAGCTTCCCTGAGCGTTGCCGAAGTTTGGGTCATAGTCGTCCTCGATAGTCGAAATTACCTTGTTCGATCAGATCTATTCTGCCCAACAAGAGCGCAGCTTCGCGTTTATCTTTGGCATCACTTCCTTTCACGTAAGCTTGGCACAGAAAGGCTGTACTATTAATCATTGCCACACACACTCGAAGTTGCACTTTACCGGGACCGATATTGTGCCACTTCATCTTGTATCCGCGTGTAACTGCGACTCCACCACGTATCTTGGCCGGGCCCCAGAATGTGTCTAGCTTAAACCGGTGGTCATCTGGGTACCTTTTGAGGCGCAGTACGTCAGTTCGCAGGACTTTTCTGTATTCCTCACGTGTGAATACATTGTCGGCAACCAACTCCACGTAGGACTGGAGCGCCCATTCGGTAATCACCACGCTTAGTGGCATCAGACTTATAACCTTTCATAACATTCGCCCCAGGGCACGTCAACGATTTTTTTTGGTTGCGCCGTGCGATCACCGTCGCTGTCCACTGCCCTTACGTCTCTCAGCGCCACCATGCAACGCCATTGACCAGATTGCAAGCTGTTCGCGCGCGAGGGCCAGCCTGATGATCAGGCTCGACACAGTTGGCATGGTTTGGGGATCTTATTGTGGCGGGAAGTCAAGCGCCCGATGGACGCTCGGAGGGAGGGAAAGCCATGGCCGGAGTCGCTAGAACATGCTGAGCTGCTTGGACTTCTTGCGGCTCGGCTTCTTGGCACCAGCACGCTTCTGCGCCGACTTCCGAGCACGCTTGATGCTGCTAGGCTTTCGACGCTTCTTCGTGGCAATGGTCAGCGCTACGGCGGAGGTGGCGCCGCGTTGGAAGGCCTCGTTAAACTTGCGATGTTCGGTGGGGTTCAGCGACAGCATCTTGTCGATGTGCTCCTTCTGGGTCGGCTTCTTCTTCTTAGCCGCCGCCGGGCTCTTTGACTTCTTGGTGCTCTTGCTTCGCTTGGGGGTCGGTGCTTTGGTCTGCACCAGCTCGTACTCCGCGCCGCTTTTGCTCTTGTATGTACGTACGCTCTTCATCGTCGGTTCTCCAAGATGGCCGCGGTGGTTCCCCCAGCGCCATCAGTTGTGCAGCAGCCACGACACCGGCCCCGTGTAGTCGAATCCGTCCACCGCCACGCTCGCGCAGTGCAGAGAGTTCGCCGCCAGCGTCACGTTCACCGTTTCGGTTTTCGTCCGCGTCCCTGCTGTCACCGTCGCGTTGGCCACTGACTGCCAGCTCGCTCCGCTGTCCGTCGATTGATAGACCGTGAGCATCAACTGGCATCCCGGTGGAATCGTGTTGCACTTGACGGTCAGAAGCCTCTCGCTGCGCTGCTTCCCAATCAACCGCCCCGGCACTACGTCTGCTGCTGCTGCGAACACAGCGCCATCGGGTCCAAAGTAGTGCTCGGCACCGGCTGTGAACGTGCTTGAGGTACTTCCTCCCAGCTCGATGGGGCCTTCTGGTCCTTCGGCGCCTCGTGGGCCGGGAGCGCCGTCGCGACCTCGAGGGCCCCGTGGTCCAGAGACCGGCCAGGCATCGGCCCGCAGCACCATTGCGTCCCCGTACAAAATGTCAGGATCGATAAGAGGCATCTCAAATCCCTCCTTTACGGCGGACAGCAGAGAACACCGTCGATTCCTAGGCTGTTGGTAAACTGTTCGATGGAGCCTGGCGGGTTGCCCGGACAGACAATTCCCGATCGATTGTCGCTGCAATCGACCGCCTGTCCGAATCCTCCGCACAGCGTGGTAAAGTCCGTCGCCCTGGCCGGCTCTCCGCATCCGAACAGCACGCGTATGGGATCGCTGAAGGTGCAGTTGGGCTGTACGACTCCAAGCTTGTGGCTTCCGACGAGATCAATGGCGTAAAAGCCGTTGAGGCTGCGGCAGGTCAGCAGGTCGACCCCACTGATCACAGAGCCAATGGTCTTGCAGACCTTGTAGCTGCGTGTGGCGTCGCACAGAGTCTGCGCGCTGGCGATGGGAATGCCCCACCGACCTGGACAGGCCCAGGCTTTCCCGACCGGATACCCACCGCCGGATGCGCAGCCCGAACGGGTCATGTCAGGAGGAGGGATAGCCATGTCTTGGGTCGCTGCATCCGCTCGATTCACCGACTGATCAACTTGAGCGGTGGACTCTGGAACGCAGTAGCTGGACTGGCATACGTAGCCGGGCGGACAGTCCGGCTTATCCGCTGAGCACAGGATCGTCGCCGTCGAAAAGTCCGGACTGAAGCAGGAAAGGAACCCCGCCGAAAAGGCCGCATACATCGCTAAGCTCACCCCCGCTAAAATTGCTGTCTTTCTCATCTCTGTTCCCTTCTGTTAGGACACCGCTTCGCTGAGTCCGTACTTTTCCTTCAGCTCGATCGGCAAGGCCCTGTACTTCGCTCTCAGCTCGTCGGTGAGCTTCCTTCGCAGGTCTGCTGGGTACTGCACTACGTCCAGCCAATCGATCCAGTACGTCGTAAACTTTTGGCGATCGACTTGCTTCCGCATCGGTCCCGCGTAGCTCGTCGAAAGGTCGAAGGGCTCGTATCCCTCGTTGCGAATCCGCTTGCTTTCTCCCTTGAAGGCCCCGCCGGTGTCGAGGATTCGGAAGACCATCCTCGGCCAAGCGAAGAAGTGAATCCTGGGGCCAAATCCCGGCTTGAGCTTCTGACCCTCCAGCACAACATCCGCTGCCACTGTGATAAATGGAAATTCGACGGGGCTTCGCAGGTGCTGATCGAAGGTGATGATCGGATAACCTCGCCCCAGCGGCCCTCCCTCGAGTCTCCACTGTTCAGGAGGCGCGTCCGGATAGTAGGAGGTCAGCCGGGAGTTCTTCCACCGTGGGGCCTTCGCCTCCAGCATCCGGAACCTCTGCAACAGCGCCTGATCGAACTCTGCCACGGTCATATACCTCACCGATCGAGAAGAGGGCGCGCTTCGTGAAGCAGCAGCCATGCCGCGCCAAGACCAAGCACCACCTTGGTTCCAGTCCCGAGCGTGGGCAGGAGTCTGTCCCCAATCGACACTTGGTCGCTGCCATCCAAGAAGGCCTTCGCGGTGCGGCCCACTTCCGTGACCACTTCCTTGGTATCCTTGGCCAGCTCCGCCACCGTATTGACCGTCGAGCCCAGCACGAACTCAAAGTCGCCGACTGGCAGATCGATCTCTTCTCGGATTCTCTCGACATCCACCTGCACGTCGAAATAGAGCAGCGCCAGTTGTCGCTTGGCCTGCTTCTCGTCGCCGGTCTTCTCGGCCTCTGTAGAGAGATGGAGCCGCTCATCCAGATCACGCAGCCAGCCCTCGTACTGCTTCCAGGGCACCGAAAGGAACGTCGGCTTCTGTTTCGCTTCTTGCAGCAACTTGGCGTAACGGTCGCGCAGCTGCACCGCGAACTTGCGCAGCTCGGGAAGCGGCTTGGCCATGAGCGCGTCATAGACCTTCTTCCGCTCCACAATCCGCTGATTGACCGGCGCGGGCTCGGTTCCTTGTGCTCTTTGACACCGGTAGCTCGGACTCTGTCCGCAGAGCTGTGCGGCGATTTGCTTTGCTGACGGTTGATTTGCCATAAGCGCCGCGCGCTCCGAGGGAGGTTCGCGCGCACCGGACATGCTCCGGTCATCTCGTAGAGACGGGCCTAGCGGCTTCGGTCCTAGCGGCGAACCTGGGACACCGTGATGCCGACCGTGTTGACGCCGCCCGCGCCCATTCCGCTGAGCGAGCACAGGTCGAAGTGCTCGCTGGTCACGTTCTTGACCGCGAACGTGACGACCGGGTCGGTCTCGCACACCGCCGTGACGACCGGGGCCACCACGCCGCCGTCGTCCTCGTACTCGCGGGCGAAGTTCACCCGGCAGATCACATCTGCGGCAGCCAGCACCGCGGTGGTGGTCTCGACGTCGATGCGGTGTGCCTTGTCGGTCGGCTTGGTACCGCTCGTAAATGTGGCGTTGATCGTCGCCTTCACGCTGGTGATGGTCGGCTTCAGATCCGGATCGAAGTGCGGATCGTAGTTGCTGCCTTCCCCAGCGTCGCAGCGCAGCCGCGCCAGCTCATCCGAGTTGATGGACAGATCGACGATCGACAGAGCGCCGCTCTTGACTCGGTTGTACTCGCTCGTGGTGATGCGGCCTTCGCCCAGCAGCGTGTCGAGCACTACGCGGTTGTAGCTCGGCTGACCGTGCGGTGGCACCACACACAGATCGCTGGTGGTGCTGGCCAAAGGGGTTGCGGGGGCGTCAGCTCCCGTGCTCAGGGTATCGCTTCCAAAAAGAGCCATGGTCCGTGATTCCTTTTCTGTGTGCTTGCGCGACTCCGGATTGCTCGTTCACTCCCCGGATCGCGCGGTCTTGCTAACGCCGATACCGACCCTGGGCCGGCCCCACCCTGCGGATCTGGAACGAACTCATGAGGTCATTCCAATCGTCTCCCAGGAACGCGACATCACCCGTGATCCTGCGAGACTTGCCAGCGAAGTTGATGTGCTCGTACGCGACAAGCTCGAGTCCCTTGGGCACCCGCACCGACGAGATCGTGTCGTTGCTGATGTAGTCCTGACCGGGCTCGGTGGCCATCACCGCCTTTTGGCCGACGCCCCAAACCCACGTCGCGCCGCCGAAGTCCTTGTGCTCAAAGAACACCACTTTCCCGGCGGCCAGCGCGTCCTGCGGGTCCCCGTAGAACCCACCGTTGGGAATGTCCGGCAGAGCTGGCTTCGCAGGCTCGACCACGGTTACCGATCCCGTACTGGAAGCACCAGTTTGCGTCGCCGCTGCGCCGCTTGGCGACTGCGAGTAGAGGTACTTTTCCCACTTCCGACGGAAGTCGATCGAAGTCTCACCTTGCGGAATCGGATCGCTTCCACTGTTCAGACCGCGAAGGCTGAGGTAGCGCTTCCACAGCTCCTCGATCTTCGCGTCATTCACGTCCAGAAAGTCCAACACGCCCATGGCATGTCTCCTTGTCTCTGTGTCTCGTTCTCAGGGAGGCAGAGCCCCCCTTTCCCTGGGTTTCGGCTGCTGACTACTTGAACCGCGCGCTGTCGGCGGAGGGTCGGCCCTCCTCCTTGCGGTTCATCATCCGCGCCATCAGCTCCATCTCCAGCGAGCTGGACTTGGAGAACGCAATGGCCAGTTCCACGGTCGAGTTCACGAGGTTCTCAAACATCGCGAACTTGATGTCTTGCTCCTGGCGGTACTTCGCCATGATGCCCGCGTACCGCGAATCGGTCTCCTTGATCGGCTCTTTCGTGCTCGAATCGAGGACCGTCGGCTCGCCCTTGAAGTAGCGGTAGCCCGTCACCACGTTCTTGCCGATGTTGACGATCAGCTTTTCCATCTTGTCGCGGCGCTCGTTCTCCTGCGCCGTGATCAGCCGAACCAGATCCGGGTCCACGGAACCACCCATCATCGCAACCACTGCCAAAGCGTTCATGTCTTCTCTCCTTGTCCCTGTTTCCACTGCTGGGCCATTGTCCCAGCAGATCTTTGATTATTCGCCACCGTCGGAGTAGTCACCACCGTCGGAGTAGTCACCACCGTCGGAGTAGTCACCACCGTCGGAGTAGTCACCACCGTCGGAGTAGTCACCACCGTCGGAGTAGTCACCACCGTCGGAGTAGTCGCTACCCTCTTCCGAGTAGTCGCTACCCTCTTCCGAGTAGTCGCTACCCTCTTCTTGCTGTTCCCCGTCGGTTCGCTCTTTGTCCGGAGTCTCGGTAGACCTCGAACCACCGCCGCCGCCGCCGCCTGAATAAACTGGCCCCTGACCACTCCCAATAAGCTTCTTGATCAGCTGTTGCAGCTTCGGATCGGCCATCAGGATCTTCTCCTGATCGGTCAGCACCGGAGTCATCTTCTTGTCAGGAGTCTTCTCAGGAACTCCTTCAGGAGTCGTAGCCTTAGGAGGCTTCTGGTTCTTGCTCAGCCCGTACTCTTCCGGTGCTACTGCCCATGCTTTTTCCACAAGAGGAACCAGGGCACCGGCTCCGAATACACCCAAAACTGCGCTTCCGATACCGTGCGCCACATCGGCAAGGGTGTTGTACCAAGCTTGTGCTCTTCGACCCTGGGCGCGCCGGTCCTTTTGCAGCACCACCTCGTAGATCTTTCCCACTCCCAGCTGGCTTTGTAGCGCTGGGAAGACGTGCCGACCTCCGCTCTCTGTATCGACATCGAAGATGTGGAGCTTGATGTCCGGACGGAGAGCCATCGCTACTCCAACAAAATGGGCCGTCGCTTCCCAACAGTTCATGCCGTCGAGTGGCCACACTCGCGCTCGCTGGCTCGGGGCACATCCGCCACGCTGCACGCCATCTCCACAGTCCGGCTTGATGGGTTGCAAGCGAATCCAGGAAGTCAGTGCCGCCAGTGTCCCAAAGCTCTTCGCAAACGCCGTCCTAGAAATCTCCGTGGCGTACTCCACAAGAGACTCCAGGCAGCTCGCGTCCTGGCTTGGGTTGTTGTGCAGCACCAACTCGAACATCGGCAGTCCCCTACAGGGTGGCGATCTCTTCGGCGACCTTGTTCATGGCCCCGGTCAGATCCGACTTGGCGCCCGCAATTTCTTGCTCGGTCCAGCCGCGAGCGGTTCCGAGCTGGCTGGCCAGGAAGCTGCTGATGGTCTCCACCCGCTGCTTGTCCTGAAACACCAGCTTTGCGCATTCCTTGATGTCCGAGACTCCGAACTTCGCGCTGGTGTGCGCCACCCACCGCTTGTCTTCTCCGGGCTTTCCGCCGTCGGCAGCAAGGTCCTCCGAAGCTTCGTAGTACTTGCCATCGTGGGCCACAAGAGCCCCGGTCTTCCAGACTTTCCCAGCCACCCACTTGGTGCTCTTCCACATCAGCAGAAGACCCTCAACGACTTCATCACCAACGTAGCCGGCCATTCCCGCCGCCAGTTCTCGGACTGCAACGGCACCGTCAGACACTGGCTGTACCGCTGCCTTGACGGCGATCGCAATGAGGGCTGTGGACATCGTTCCCCAGCCGGCCTTCCAGTGGTCGATCTTCTCGCCGAGGATCATGGCCGCGGCCCCACCGACTGCGTTGAGCCCGCAGCTCACCAGCGCCGGGAGCACGTTGTTGGCAAACCCATTGACCGAAAACTTCCCGGCCTCTCGGTTGCCACCGATGCCGTGAAACAGACCTCGCTTCTCTGCCATGACTCAAACCCCTTGGCCGTTTGGCCTAGTTCAGTAACGATTTCGCTTCTTTTGCGACGGAGACCAGATCGAGCAAGGTCTTGAAACCTGAACCCTGCGCGGGACTCTGTCCGCTCCCATTTCCCTTCGCTCGCTCTGCCATCTCTTCAATCGCAGAGTCCACGCGATCCGCCTCGCGCGTGTGGGCAACCTTCAGCTCTGTCACGAGCTGCTTGATCACTTCCATTTGGGCATTCGCAATGGCTGTCGCCTCTCGGCTTGTCGCCACCGCGATGTTCTGAATGGACGGCAGAAGTGCAGTGAGCGCCTCGGCCACTTCCTTGGGCTCTGCGGCCCTGCCCCTCTTCTTGTCCTTTTTCTTTGGTGAGATCCCGAAGTACGTGACCTCGATCTTCGTCGGCTCGTCGATGGCATTCCCATCGCTGCCGAAAAACTGTAGATCCGCGTCCAGCACCCATGGTCGCTCGCCAAGCGGCGCTTTCTGATCGACGGCTTCTAGCGTCCTACGGAAGGCCTCGCTGCCATCGATCTCCGCTTGGATCGTGTCCTCTGCCAGGCTCTCGCACTTGATGGAGGGAGGATTCCCAACACGCCCCTTAAGGCGCAGTCTGATTCGGCAGAAGCACGCTCCATCAGGAGGCGTGACACCGAACACAGAGCTGAAGTGCGGGTTGGTTTCGCTCACAAACCAGAAGTAGCGCCGCAGCTCCCCAAAGTCTGCGGCTCTACATAAACTGTATAGACCTATTGACTTTTTTAAGATTTCGTTCCTCAGACGGAAATTGAGCTTCTCCAAGCCCCCCTTTTGCTTCCGTCAAACTGTGCCGTTCGCTAATTATTATGCATGGCAAAAACACGGAAACCCCTCGTCATTCCTACCGAGCTGGACGAGCACTCTTGCGATCTGCTTGAGCGCCAAGCCAGTCTGTTCTCACGCTCTCGGGTTCGCCACGCATCGGTGCTTCTGCGCGGGCTGGTGCTGCTCTTCGCACTGCATCCCCGGCAGGCGAAGAGAATCTATTTCGTGATTCAGAAAACAGATCAAATCAAGCCCGAACGGGCCAGGGAATTGCTGCGGGAATTAACTCGGAATTCTTCATCAATTCCCGTTAATTCCCGGTCAATTCGGTCCAGCGACGGAAGGAACTCTTAGGAATTGACCGAATTAAAATCAATTCCCCTTCAATTCCCGGTCAATCTCTGGCCACACCAAAAAACCGCGCTGGAATATTGTATTGAGCACTTCAATTCTCGAAAGCCTCGGGGACTTATCCAGATGCCGACGGGAACGGGCAAGAGTCGGGTGATCCGCCTGCTCGCTTACGCAGCCATCTCGCGCCGCGTTCCGGTGGTCATTGCCGCGCCCACCGAAGAGATCCTCTCCCAGTTTGCCGATGACTTCCGCCGTGAGACCAAGGTGCCCTTCTATGTCGACAAGGCCCGCCTGCACCGTCCGGCCTCTAGTCTGCTGACGCTCGCCAGCCAAGCGACGCTTTGGCGCCGCCTAGACTCCTACCCCGAGGGCTCGCTGCTCCTGTTCGACGAGTGCCACCACGTCAATAACCCCGCTTCCTGCAACCGCAAGAGCCTGGATCGCTTTCGACTGGCCCTCGGCTTCTCGGCTTCGCCATGGTCCGAGGAGTGCGAAGATCTCTTTGGCGAAGTGCTGTTCCGCTACCCACTGACGCGCGCCGTGGCCCAAGGCTTCCTCTGTCCTTATATGATCGAGCCGATGCCCGATGAGCCGCCGGCCCCGCTGCCCTTCGAGCTGTATTTCTGCCGCACCAACCAGGCCGCTCGCGAACTGGCCCAGCACACGCCCTCTTCCGGCTACATCGGGCACGACAGCTCCGACCGCGCCGAGCTGCTCCGCCAGTTCCGCGCAGGCCGCATCAAGCGCCTCTACCTCAACCGCTGCTTGATCGAAGGCTTCGACTGCCCGCAGGTCGCACGCATCTTTATTGACAAAGACAGCGACAGCGCGCTGCACCTCTATCAAATCGCCGGTCGAGGTCTCCGTCGCAAGTCTCCCGGCAAGATCTGCACCATCGCCGCCCGCAATCCCGCCTCCCTCGTCGCCGCACTCGACCGAGCCGATTAGCCCATCACCGTCGGCTGATTTCCGTTGCCTGAATGTTAGTTCAGGTCCTCAGACCTCTTTGCCCATTTTTCCTGCCGAACCATGGGCGTTGCTCCCACCGCGCCATCTCCGAGTGAAGCGCTGACGCTCCTGACGCTTGACTGACGCTCCAAACCACCAAGCGTCAGCCTGTTCTTCCGTCGCCGACCTGCCATTTTCCCCTCAAGATGACGCTTTTCTCCCCCCTGGCTTTCCCAAGAAACAAAAGAAAAGAGAAAATAGGTAGAGAGCATGGGCGCGCAGCGACGGGAATAGATAGCGGGCGCCACCGTGCCTGAAAATCCGCGTGTCGCTGGTTCGATTCCGGCTCCGAGCACTGACGGGGATTTGGCTTTCTGAAGCGCTGGGGGGCGCGGGAAAGCGGGGGATGCAAGGGTCGTTAAGGACCTTTA
>Ga0154020_10010194_pt1 | contig 10763 bp, 5 predicted proteins | sample Klosneuvirus_201_FD_109709 | JGI IMG/M metagenome (GOLD analysis project Ga0154020, IMG submission 109709) | Active sludge microbial communities from wastewater, Klosterneuburg, Austria - Klosneuvirus_20160825_MG | ecosystem: Engineered > WWTP > Aerobic digester > Activated sludge | place...
ACGACGCTTGGTTACAACCTGTCGCACAATTCGGCCGAGCCGTATGTGAATCTGCCGGCCGGTACGGTCCGCGTGAGTTCGGCGCTGGACGATGGATCGTCGTCGGTGCTCAACCTCGCCTTCGCGGGCAGCACGAATCTCAATACGGCATCCGAGAACGCCACGCTGGCCGCGAACAACACGTTGTCCTGGTTCAGCCCCACCAACCGTCACCGTGTGAAGTTCACGACGGAACTGCGTCGTGAGAGCTACTGGCAGGATTTCACGCAGAACCAGCTCGGCACGTTCACGTACAACTCCCTGGCCGATCTCGAGGCCAATACGCCGGCCTCGTACACGCGGCAGTTGTCGCCGCGCCGCCGGAGTGGCAGTCAGATGGTGGGTGCGGTGTCGCTCGGCGATGCATGGCGTCCCACGAACGATGTGCAGGTGCAGTATGGCGTGCGTGTGGACGGCAACAAGTACCTGACCGGCCCCAACGTCAACAGCGACATCGCCGCCAAGTTCGGCACGAGCAACGCCGACGTGCCGAGCCGGCTGTATGTCAGCCCGCGTCTCGGGTTCTCGTGGACCTATGGACAGGCCGATCAGTTGACGCTGGTGCCCGGCATGGTGCGCGCGCCGCGCGCCGTGGTGCGCGGCGGCTTCGGTGTCTTCCAGAATACGCCGGGGCTGCAGCTCATTCAGGGTGCCGTGGACAACACGGGCCTGCCCTCGGGTTTGCAGTCGCTTACGTGCCTCGGCGCGGCGGCACCGATTCCTGACTGGACGTTGTACGCCGCGGATGCGAACTCCATTCCCACGACGTGTGCCGATGGCACCGGTGGCACGGTGTTCTCCAACAGTGCGCCCAACGTCACGTTCTTCAACAACGGCTTCCAGGCCACCCGGTCGCTGCGTTCCAACCTGCAGTGGAGCGGGGCGATACTGAAGAATCGCTTCCAGGCCACGATCGACGGCACCTGGTCGCGCAACCAGAACCAGCAGGGATCGATCGACATCAACTTCCCTGGCGTGCAGACGTTCTCGCTGGCGAACGAGGGCAACCGCCCGGTGTTCGTGCCGACCACGTCCATCGTGCCCACCACGGGTGTGATTGCGTGGCGCGGTTCGCGCGTCGTCGACGCCTACGGCCGCGTGAGTGAGCAGCGTTCCGATCTCGAGTCCGAGAGCAAACAGCTCACACTGAGCCTGCGCCCTGTGTCGTTCAGCTCACGCTGGGGATGGAACCTCTCGTACGTGCTGGCCGACGTGAAAGAACAGTTCAACGGCTTCACCAGCACCGTGGCCGATCCGCGTACCACGGAGTGGTCAGCTGGCCGCAACTTCTCGCGCCATCAGATTCAGTATTCGTTGAGCTACAATTGGCTCAACACGATGCGCATCTCGTGGAACGGCAACATCCGCTCGGGCGTGTTGTACTCGCCGCTCGTTCAGGGCGACGTCAACGGCGACAGCTTTGGCAACGACCGCGCGTTCATCTACAATCCGTCCGCCGTGGCGGCCACCGACCCGACACTGGCTGCCGGCATCCAGTCGCTGCTCGACAACGGCACCAAGGAAGCGGTGTCGTGCCTCCGGTCGCAGCTTGGACAGCTGGCGGGACGCAATTCATGCGAAGGACCGTGGACGACCAGCGGCAACCTGGGAGTCTCGTTCAACTCACTCCGCATCGGACTGCCGCAGCGTGCCACCCTGTCCATTCAGGTGCAGAACCTGTTGGGCGGCGTTGATCGCCTGATCAATGGCGATGACAACCTCAAGGGGTGGGGCATGAACATTCAGCCCGACCAGCAGCTGTTGTACGTGCGTGGCTTCGACGCCTCGACGCAGCAGTTCAAGTATGAAGTCAATCAGCGCTTCGGCTCAACGCGTCCGTCGCAGAACGTGCAGCGTTCGCCCACGTCGATCACGGCGCTGATCCGCTACGACATCGGACCGACGCGTGAACGGCAGCAGCTCACGCAGCAGCTCGACCGCGGTCGCACGCGCCCGGGCAACAAGCCGACGCTGCAGCAGCTGCGCGGCACGGCCAATGTCGGACTCATCAACCCGATGCAGCAGCTGCTGCAGCAGGCCGACACGCTCAAGCTCACGCGGAAGCAGGCTGACAGCATCGCGACGCTCAATCACTGGTACGTGCTCAAGTCCGACTCGGTGTGGACACCGGTGGCGCGTTTCCTCGCCGATCTGCCCGATCACTACGATCACGGACAGGCGTACGATCGCTACAAGCACGCGCGTGAACAGACGGTGGACATGCTCATCAAGGTGGCGCCGGATCTGCGCAAACTGCTGACCGCCGAGCAGTATCGCATTCTGCCGACGCAGCTGGCGGGCTTCATGGACAAGCGCACGCTGATCGGCATTCGCTCCGGCACGGCCGGCGGCGGTGGCGGCGGCATGGGTGGTTTCGGTGGTGGCGGTGGTGGTGGTGGTGGACGTGGTGGTGGAGGAGGCGGTGGTCGTGGCAACTAAGCAGACGCCACACGCAGCGAACGCGTTCGACATCGTCAACACACGCAGACACCCACAGGTGAGGCTTACATGAACTTCCCCGCACGACTTCTGAAGACCACTGGCGCCGGCGCTGGCGCGCTGCTCGTCGCGAGCGCGACGCTGGCGGCGCAGCAAGCTCCGCAAGACACCAGCAAGAAGGTGCCGCTCAAGCAGGTGGCGCCGGTCGAGGCGCGCTCATCGCGAGGCCTGTCGGCCATTTCCATGTTGCGTGCGTTGCCCAACGGCAGCGTGTACGTGAACGACAATCAGCGGCGGCAGATGCTGATGCTCGACCCGACGCTCAAGGACATTCGCGTCATTGCGGACACGGCGCCCGGTGCGCCCTTGCCGTATGGTCAGCGTCCGGCCGGTCTGCTCGCGTATGTCGCGGACTCGACCATCATCGTCGATCCGAGCACCTCAGCGTTGTTGGTGCTGAATGGGCAGGGCAAGGTGTCGCGCATCATGGCGTCGCCGCGTACGAACGACATCAATACGCTGGCCTCCGCCAATCTCGGATCCAACGCCTTCGATTCGCGCGGGCAACTGGTGTATCGCCAGGGTAACGTCGGCGGCGGTCCCGGCCTCGCGCAGATGTTTGGCTCGGGTAATGATCGCGGTGGTGGTCGCGGCGGGCAGCCCGGTGGGCAGCCGGGCGGTCAGCAGGGACGTGGTGGCGCGCAGCCTGCACAGCAGCAGGGTCGAGGCGGCGGTGACCGCGGCGGCGACGGCGGATTTGGTGGACCGCCGGGCGGCGGCGGATTTGGCGGTGGCGGAGGGTTTGGCGGCGGCCCTGGCGGCCGCGGCAATCAGGGTGTCCAGCCCGACTCGGTACCCATCGTGCGCGTGAATTTTGACACACGCAAGGCGGATAGTGTCGCCTGGGTGAAAGTGCCGAAGAACGAAAGCTCCATGACGCGTGGTGATGATGGCAGCATGCGCTTCACCACCAAGATCAATCCGTTGCCGCAAGGTGACGACTGGGCGCTGCTCAGCGACGGCACCGTCGCCGTGGTACGCGTGCTCGACTATCACGTGGACTACTACACGCCCGATGGCAAGCACACCGCATCGGAGCGACTGCCGTTTGACTGGAAGCGCATCACCGACGAAGACAAGAACAAACTCGTCGACTCACTCAAAGGCATCGCGAAAGTTGCCGCCGACCGCATGGCGGCTCAGAACAACGGCGCCTTCCGCATGAACTTCGAAGTGGTCGCGCCGGAACGCCTGCCGGACTACTACCCGCCAATTCGTGCCGGCTCCACGCTGGCCGACCATGACGGCAATCTCTGGATTCTTCCATCGACATCCAATCTCGCCGCGCAGTTGGCGCAGTCGATGATGGGCGGCGGTGGCCCCGGTGGGCGCGGTGGCATGGGCGGCGCTCCCGGTGGCGCACCAGGAGCCGCCGCAGGTGCCGCGGGGGTTGCTGGTGCCGCTGGCGCGGCCCGCACGCCAGGTGACACAACGGGGCGTGGCGCGCGCGGTGGTCGTGGCGGTGAAGGATTCAACCCCGCTGCGCTGATTCCCGGTATGGGCGCAGCAATGAGTGCGCCGCTCGTCTACGACGTCATCAGTCGCAAGGGCGAGTTGGTGCACCGCGTGCAGCTGCCGGCGGGTCGTCAGATCGCGGGTTTTGGACCTGGCGGCGTGGTGTATCTCGCCGCGCGTGAAGGGCGCGAAGTGTTCCTCGAAAAGACACGCGTGCTGCCGTAACCGACGTTCGGCGCACTCGAAAAAACAAACCCCGCGATGTCAATGACATCGCGGGGTTTGCGTATCTCACACAGGGTCGATCAGAATCAGCCCTGCGGTCCTGCCGCGAGAATGTTTGCCGGCACCGCCTCACCGAACTTGGTGATATTCTCACGGAACATCGCGGCCAGCTTGCGCGCTTGCGCGTCGTACGCGGCCCCATCGCTCCACGTGGAGCGCGGATTGAGGATGGCGCTGGGCACGTCGGCGACCGCGGTGGGCATGTGCAAACCGAAAATTGGGTCGACCGCCGTCTGTTCGTGATGGAGTGAGCCATCAAGCAACGCGCGAATCATGGCACGCGTGTACGACAGCTTCATGCGCGAGCCCGTACCATACGCGCCACCGCTCCAGCCGGTGTTCACCAACCACACCTGCGCGCCGTGGGTGCGCAGCAGCTCACCCAACATCGTGGCGTACTTGGTGGGGTGCCACACGAGGAACACCGCGCCAAAGCAGGCACTGAAGGTCGCTTGCGGTTCGGTCACGCCGCGTTCCGTGCCAGCCACCTTGGCCGTGTACCCGGACAGGAAGTAGTACATCGCCTGTTCGGGTGTCAGCTTGGCGATCGGCGGCAGGACGCCGAATGCATCCGCTGTGAGGAACACCACGTTGCGCGGGTGCCCACCACGGCCGCTCGGCACGTGGTTCTTGATGTAGTGCAGCGGGTACGACGCCCGCGTGTTCTCGGTGATTGATTGATCGGCGAAATCCACCGTGCGGGACGGCTGATTGAGCACGACGTTCTCGAGCACCGTTCCGAACATCTGCGTGGTCGCATAGATGTCCGGCTCACTCTCGGCCGAGAGGTTGATCGCTTTCGCGTAGCAGCCGCCTTCGAAGTTGAAGGTTCCCTGCGGCGACCAACCGTGCTCGTCGTCGCCGATCAGTCCGCGTGATGGATCAGCCGAGAGCGTCGTCTTTCCTGTGCCGGACAGTCCGAAGAACAACGCGGTGTCGCCAGCGGCACCGATGTTTGCCGAACAGTGCATGGACAGCACGCCCTGCTTGGGCAGCAGGTAGTTCATGACGGTGAACATCGCCTTCTTGAGTTCACCGGCGTATCGCGTGCCGCCGATCAGAATCGTATGCTCGGCCAGATTGAGCACAATGAACGTGCCCGTGCGCGTGCCATGCCGCGCAGGATCGGCCTGCATCTCCGGCGCGTGGTACACCGTGAAATTGGGCGCAAACGTCGCCAGCGCCTCGATCTCCGGGCGAATGAACATGTTGCGCACGAAATTCGCATGCCACGCATTGGGCATGATGTAGCGCACGCTCAAACGGGTCGATGGATCGGCGCCGCAATACAAGTCCTGGACGAACAGCTCCGGCAGGCCATTCAGATACTGCTTGACGTCGGCCTTGAGCGTCTCGTAGTGCGCCGGGGACATCGGCTGGTTCACTTTGCCCCAGTCGACATGCGCTTCGCTGGAAGGCTCACGCACCACGAACTTGTCGTTCGGTGAGCGACCAGTGTGCGGGGACGTCACAGCCACAAACGGCCCCATATCTGCGATCACGCCTTCGTTGCGGCGGATGGCCGCTTCGACCAGCTCGGGCGCCACCAGATTCCAATGGACGCGGCCCGACGGGGTGATCCCCTGCGGGGAAAGTCCATCCGCGCTTTCTCGCGCCGACGCGGACGGTGAGACCGATGTCGCCATGCGTGCGACCCTCTTGCAAAGGACAGCGAAGGCGGCAAACGGCGCCTTCGCGAGAGTGTTTAGCGTATCTGCTTCGGGAACTCTTCGGGACGCGGGTCCAGAAGATTTGAAACATGGTCCAACGAGGCCCGAGGCTCAAGCATCCACAGCAATCGTTTGCAGGGAAATGCCCGTGCCTTCAGAGCGACAACTGCGGCGTCTTACCCAATACGAAGCGCAGTGTCGCCGCGTCACGCGCCGATGGCGCGTCCACCGTCGGCAGGCCGAACATGAGATCGGTGGCGACGGTGCTGTGCGCGCCGATGCCGAGCGCGTGCCCGAACTCGTGGGCGACGACGGCGTTGAGCGTACTTTGAGAGGTGACGCGTCCGCGGTCCAGCCTGATCACCACGGTCGCGCGGCTGGTGCCTCCCAAACCGAGCGGGAGACGCTCCGCACGGGTGCTGCCCGTTTCTGCGCAAAAGTACGTGTAGCCCGCAGAGCTCCGCGGATCAAACGTGCAACTTCCTGGCGAGATGGGCGCTGTGACAGCGCGATCGTACACGACGATATCAGCCTGCGTCAGATCGGTCGTGGTGCGCAACTCGAACTCCGCAAACTGCGGCACGGCGTTCCAGCGCACGTGCGCCTGACGCACGGCGAGGCCGAGATCATACGGTGATCCCGGATCGGCGGCGACAAAGACCAGCAGCGTCCGGCCATTCGCCCAGCGGTACAGCGTGCCCTGCGTCAATGTGGTGGGGTCGTACGCCGCGTCGGGGCGCATCACTGATGGCGATTCGCAGGCGCTCGCCATCATCGCGCTTACCAGTAGCATACGCGCCCGCCGCCTGTTCGCACGCTGCGACACACTCCGACTCGGCGATTCGCTTGGTCTGATCATCGGAACACCCGCAGGCCCACGGTGAGGCGTCGAACCCAGCCTGAGTTTGCGGCAGCGGCTCCGGGAGTCGAACTGGAGGTGCCGGTCGGATTGAGATGCAGGATGCCGATGCGGGCGAACAGTGCCATCGCTTCACCACGTCGGACGGCGAGACCGAGCTCGCCCAGTGGCGACAGGCTTGGCGAGCTGGCAAAGGGCTCTCCACGAACGGAGCCAAGCCGACCGGCAAGACCGACAGCGGCTTCCGCGTCGAGTCCGCCGGCGCCGCGCTGCGCCAGCGGCCAGGCGGTCGTGGCGACGACATGAATGTCCCGCAGGGTCCCTCCGCTCCACGAGTCGCCGAGCTCCGACATCGACACGGGCTGCGCCGCCAGTCGGACTGCCGCGCCCAGGCTGAATCGTTCGCTGACGCGCTGCGCGCCAAGACTGAGCAGCGCGCCTGGACCGGTCGTGACCGTCGGGGCGCCCTCGGTCTTCGACCACGTCCCGCCGAGTACACCGCCCACCTCGCCGTAGACGCCCCATACGGGCTGCGCGGGCAGCGTCGCTCCACCACCGATTGACAGGGCGAGGAACAGGAAGCGGGCACGCGAGAGTCGACTGCGACTGGACACGGGAGACGTGTGTGGGGTACAGGAATCGAACACGGGATCGAACGAGGAAGCGCGCGAATCCGTAGCTGGGACGTTACTCTTCCTGCTCGCGTGGCGGCAGCGGTCCGCGCCGCGCCGATGTCGCACCGTTGGACGTTTTGCACTTTTCCGGTATTCATGCGCTTCTCCCGTTATCCGCGACTTTCGCGGATGCTCGTCCTGCTCGCCGTGTTCCAGATGGTCGCGCCTTCGGTGGCGGCCATCGCGGACGCGTGGCGCATGGACCGCCGGGAAGCATTTGCGCACATCGAGTCGGAGTCGAACTCGTCGTGCGTGGTGGTGCATGCCCACGACTGTATCCTGTGTTCAGTCGCCACCGCAGCGACCGGCACGTTGCCGGCGCCCGCCGGTGAGCCGCCCTCGTGCCATCGCGCCGCGCCGGCGCCGCAATCACTGCGCACGGCCCCACGCGCCACGCGTCTGCGTGCGGCCTCGCCGCGCGCGCCTCCCGCGTTGATGAGCTGAGTCTCCGCGCCGCGACCGCGGCGTGTGTGTGTGCGTGTACCGACGTGTCGTCGGCACGCCTTCTCGCTTTCAACGTGGAGTTCAACATGACGTCATGGTCTGCGCGCCCGTCTGCGGCGCTGCGTCCGTTCGTTGCTGTCCTGCTGTTTGCGATTCCCGCTCTGGCCCAGGCGCTGCCCGCACGCGCCGAGCGGCCGACCAGCGCCGTCCTCGAGACCACCGTCACGGGCGTCGTGCGCGACGCCGACGGTAAGCCGCTGGCCTATGTGCAGGTGATCGTGAGTGGTCTGAATCGTGCGGCGACGACCGATGATCGGGGTGAGTTCACGATCCGCGGTCTGCCGGCCGGCACCTATCATCTCGACCTGATTCGAATCGGCTACGCGGCCGAGCACCAGGTGATCACGGTGCCTGCCAATGGGCCCGATCTGCGTCTCACCATCAGCATGCGTGTGGCGACGGTTCGTCTGTCCAATGTGAACGTCACCGCGACCCCAACGGGTACCGATCCGCTCAACGTCACGCAGGCAACCGTGCAACTGTCCGGCAAGGAGTTGCAGCGGTCCCTGAGTGCGTCGATCGGTCAGACACTGTCGAGCGAACCCGGCATGTCTTCGCGCTTCAACGGACCGTTGGCGGCCGCGCCGGTGATTCGTGGACTCACGGGAGAGCGCGTGCTCGTGCTGCAGGACGGCGATCGCGCCGGCGACCTGTCGTCAGCCGCAGTCGACCATCTCAATGCGGTCGATCCGTCCAGCGCCGAACGCATCGAAGTCATTCGCGGTCCCGCCTCGCTGCTGTACGGCAACAATGCGCTCGGCGGTGTCGTCAATGTGATCTCGAGCGACATACCGACCAACATCCCGCAACGGGTGTCGGGATACGTCATGGGGCAGGGCGAATCGGTGACCCCGGGTGGCGTGGCCGGCGCTGGACTCACCGTGCCGATGGGAACGCGACTGGCGCTCACCGCGCGCGGCGCGCTGCGCAATTTCGAGAACATGCGGGTGGGCGGCGGCGCGCAGCAGGACAACACCAACGGCTCGACCGACAACGCGACGGTTGGCGTCGGCTACGTGGGCGGGCGCGCCTCGATCGGTGCGGTCTATCGGCAGATGAATTTCGAGTACGGTCTGCCGCACCCGGACGGCGACGAGGCAATCCGTCTCGACGGCCGCCGTCGCATGATGGCGCTGCAGTCGACCATTGGGACGGGTGTGAATGCGTTGAGCTCCGTGAAAGTGGACGGCACGTCACAGTGGTATGAGCACAGTGAAATCGAACCCACCGGCGAGGTGGGCACGCGATTCACGCTCAACACGCAGACGGCCAATCTCGTGGCTCGCACGCAGATCGGACGCGCGACCGGCGCGATCGGAGTGCAGGGACTGTTTCGGCAATACGCCCCGACGGGCGAAGAGGCCTTCACGCCGGCGGCGGACAACAACAACGTCGCGGCGTTCGTCTTTCAGGAGCTGCCGCTCACCAGCGCAGCGGCGGAAGACCAGTCCGCACGACTGCAGATCGGCGCACGGTATGATCGGTTCACCGTCAGCACCAACCCTGATGGGGCCGATCAGGTGACCCGATTTGGCGCCGCGGAATCGCGGAGCTACGACAACCTGGCGGCGTCGCTCGGCGTGAGTCTGCCGGTGGCCAAGGACGTGTCCTTTACTGCGAACGCCTCGCGAGGATTTCGGGCGCCCACGGTCGAAGAGCTGTACGCCAACGGATTCCACGCCGCCGTCGGCACGTTTGATGTCGGCAATCGTGCGCTCACGCCGGAACAGAGCACCGGGCTCGAGGCGGGACTGCGGGCGCAGACGGCGCGCACCTTCGCGCAGGTGAGCACGTACTACAACCGCATCGGGAACTACATCCGCCCGACGGTTGTCGGTGACACCGATGTCGACGGCGAATCGCTGCCGCTGGTGAATTTCCGGCAGGACGATGCCGCGTTGTACGGCCTCGAAGGGCAGGTCGAAACTAAACTGCCGAGTCATCTGGTGGGCGGCGTGATGGGCGACTTCACGCGCGCCACGTTCAGCGATGGCGGCGGAAACCTGCCCTTCATTCCGGCGGGCCGTCTCGGCGCGTCGTTGCGCTTCGACAATGGCCGTTTCTCTGCGGGCGGCGATGCGCGCCGCGTCTTCGCGCAGGACAAGGTGAGTGGCGACGCCCTCGACGTGTCGACCGATGCCTACACGTTGGTCAATCTGAGCGCGACGTGGCTCTTTACCGTGCGTGGCCGCACGGTGCACTCGATGACGCTGCGCGCGGACAATCTGCTCGATGAGCAGTACCGCGACGCGACCAGCCGCATCAAGAGTTTTGCCTTCAACCCTGGCCGCAATCTCAGCGTGGTCTACAAGCTGCTGTTCTGACGACGGCGCTACGCCGCCAGTTCGCGGAGCAGTTTGAGCATGCGCCCGTCGGTTTCGGCGGGCGCATCGCCTTTGGGGGTTTCAATCACGCGGGGAATCCCCGCCAGACGCGCATCGCGCATGATGCGGCCAAACGCCTCCGCGCCGATCGTGCCTTCCCCGATCAGCTCGTGCCGGTCCAGGTGCGAGCCCAGCTTGGCTTTGGAATCGTTGAGGTGCAAACACCCGAGGCGGTCGAAGCCGAGGACATCGCCAAAGCGCTGCCACACACCGTCGTAGTCTTGGACCAGATCGTACCCGGCGGCCCAGATGTGGGCCGTGTCGAGACAGACGCCGACGCGACCCTGCAAGGCCGACGGAATACGCGCCAGCAGATCGGCCATCTCTTCGAACGTGGAGCCCAGCACCGTACCCTGACCCGCCGTCAGCTCCATGAGCAGTTGGGTGCTGCCGC
>Ga0154020_10010200_pt1 | contig 10759 bp, 8 predicted proteins | sample Klosneuvirus_201_FD_109709 | JGI IMG/M metagenome (GOLD analysis project Ga0154020, IMG submission 109709) | Active sludge microbial communities from wastewater, Klosterneuburg, Austria - Klosneuvirus_20160825_MG | ecosystem: Engineered > WWTP > Aerobic digester > Activated sludge | place...
CCGCGACCGCGACGGTCACGGTGATCGCCGGCGCGATCGACGCGGCGACCTCGACCGTGACCGCCTCGCCGACCTCGGTGAGTGCGGATGGTGGCGCGAGCACGATCACCGTCACCGCCCGTGATGCGAGCGGCAACCCCGTCGCCGGGGCGACCGTCGTGATCGCCGCGGGCGGCGCCGGCAACACCGTCACGCAGCCGGCCGCCGTCACTGACGCCAATGGCGAGGCGACGGGCAGCGTCGCGTCGACCGTCGTGGGTGACAAGGAGATCTCGGCCAGCATCGGCGGGACGCCGGTCACCGACACCGCGACCGTCACGGTGACGGTCGGCGCGCTCTCCACGGCGGCGTCCACGCTCACGCTCTCCGCCGACACGCTCAGCGCTGACGGCGGCACGAGCTCGATCACCGTCACCGCCCTCGATCAGAACGGCAATCCGATCAGCGGCTTGGCCGTCGTGCTCGCGGCCACCGGCACCGGCAACACCCTCACGCAGCCGCCGACCGTGACGGACGTGAACGGCCAGGCCGTGGGCCTCTTCTCGTCCACCGGCGCCGGCGCGCACATCATCACCGCCACCATCGATGCCACGCCGATCACCGCGACCGATACGGTCGTGGTGGTGGCCGGTGCCGTCTCCGCCGGAGTCTCCACCGTCACGATCCTGCCGACGTCGATCGCCTCGGGCGGGTCGACGACGGTGACCGTCACGGCGCTCGACGCCGCCGGCAACCCGGTCGCCGGCCAGACGGTCACCCTCGCCGCCACCGGTGCCGACGCGGTCGTCACGCAGCCGGTCGCCGTCACCGACGCCGCCGGCGTCGCCACCGGCTCCGTGAGCGCGACCGTCCTCGGCACCAAGACGATCTCGGCGAGCATCGGCGCGACGGCGGTGACGCAGACGCAGGACCTCACGGTCACGGCGGCCGCCGTCTCCGCCGCGACGTCGACCGTCACCGCCTCGCCCACATCGATCAGCGCCGACGGCGGCACGAGCACGATCACCGTCACCGCGCGCGATGCGAGCAACAACCCCGTGGTCGGCGCGACGGTGGTCATCGCCGCGACCGGAGTCGACAACACGATCACGCAGCCGCTCGCGGTCACCGACGCCAACGGCGAGGCGACCGGCACCGTCGCGTCGACCGCCGTCGGCGACAAGGCGATCTCGGCGACCATCGATGGCACGCCCGTCACCGACACCGCGACGGTGACGGTCATCGCCGGCGCGCTCTCCACCACCGTGTCAACGCTCACGGTCTCCGACGACACCCTCAGTGCTGACGGCGGCGCGAGCACCATCACCGTCACCGCGCTCGATGACTACGGCAATCCGATCAGTGGTCGGAGCGTCGTGCTCGCCGCGACCGGCACGGGGGTCTCGCTGACCCAGCCGGCGGGCGTCACCGATGCGGCAGGTCAGGTGACCGGCACGTTCGCCTCGACCGCCGCCGGATCGCACACCGTGAGCGCGACGATCGACGGCGATGCGATCACCGCGACCGCCGACATCGTCATCGTGCCGGGCGCGGTCTCCGCGGCGCAGACGCTCGTCGACGCCTCGCCCACGTCGATCACGAGCGACGCGGAGGTGAGCACCATCACCGTGACCGCGCGTGACGCGAACGACAACCCGATCCCCGGCGCGACCGTCGTGCTCGCGGCGACCGGCGCCGGCAATGCGATCACGCAGCCCGCGGGCACCACCAACGCGAGCGGCGTCGCGGCCGGCTCGCTCGCGTCGACGGCCGTCGGTGCCAAGGTCGTCTCGGCGACCGTCAACGGCGTCGCGATCACCGCGGAGCCGACCGTCACGGTGACCGTCGGGGTGGTCAGCGCGGGCGTCTCGACGCTCGTCGCCGACTCGGCCACGCTCGCGGCCGGCGGCGGGAGCACGATCATCACGGTGACCGCGCGCGATGCCGGCGGCAATCCGATCGAGGGTGCGACGGTGGTGCTCGCGGCGACGGGGACGGGCAATACCCTCACGCAGCCGGCGATCACCACCGGCGCTGATGGGACCGCGACCGGAACCCTCAGCTCCACCGACCCGGGCGCGAAGGTCATCACCGCGACCATCGACGGCACGCCGGTCACGCAGGATGCGACGGTCACCGTCGTGATCGGCCCGCCGTCGCTCGCGACGAGCCAGGTGACCGTCTCCGCCGCCACCATGACCACCGACGAGTCGGTCACCGTCACCGTGCAGCTGCGCGATATCGCCGGCAACGCGCTCTCGACCTCGGGCGGCACCGTGGCGCTCGCCACCACCGTCGGAGCCATCGGCGCGGTCACCGACAACGGCGACGGCACCTACACCGCGACGCTCACCTCCACGGCGGTCGGCATCGCGACCATCACCGCGACGCTCGACGCGAACCCCATCGTCGATGATGCCACGGTCACGGTGAACCCCGGCGTCGCGACGCAGCTGGTGTTCCTCTCGCAGCCGAGCGCGGCGGACACGGCGGCGGCGATCCCGTCGTTCGTCGTGCAGGCGCTCGACGCGGCCGGCAACGTGGCGACCGGCTTCACCGGCGATGTCGTCCTCGAGATCGCGACCGGCCCCTTGGCCGGCACCATCACGACCGGCGCGACGGTCACCGCGGTCGCCGGCGAGGCGACCTTCGGCGATGTCCGGCTCGACAGCGCCGGTACCTACGAGCTACGCGCGACGTCGAGCGGACTGACGTCGGTCGTCTCGACGTCGTTCGTGATCACGGCGCCGGTCGCCACCCTCGGTGACGTGGCGGCGCTCGGCGCTGTCGCCAAACCGCGCGTCGCGGGTATCATCGTGATGTCCCGTCCCGCTGGGCTCGCCCTCTCCCGTCGTCCCGCCGCATGATCTGTCCCCGTTGCTCCGTCAGCGAGATCTCCCCGGTCTCCGGGAAGTGCGACCTCTGCGGGTACTCCGTGGTGGCCGCGGTCGCGCTCGCCTCCGCCGATCACGTCGGCGAACTGGCGGCGCGGCAGCTCGAGCACGAGTTCACGTTCGGGACGCTCATCGGGCGCAGCCGCGAGTCGGTGGTGCAGCGCGCGACGGAGAACGGCTCCGGGCGCGCGGTCGTGGTGAAGGCGATCCTGCGCGGCAACGCCGAGCCGGATACGGCCGAGTCATTCCGGTCGATGATGGCGTCGCTGGCCGGCTTCGATCATCCGCACCTCATCCCGGTGCTGCGCTACGGGAGCACCGACAGCCTCTTCTGGTTCGCGACCGAGGACCGCGGGGCGGTGTCGCTGGCGAACCGGCTCCGCGCCGACGGCCGGATGGATGCGCGAGCCTGCCGCCGCCTGCTCACGCAGGTCGTCAGCGCGCTCGACTACCTGCATCGCCATGGCCTCGTGCACGGCGCGGTGAAGGCCGAGAACGTGCTGCTCGACAAGGATGGCTGGGTGCGGCTCGCGGACCCGAACTTCGTGCGGCCGCGCTGGCGTCGTCCGTCGCGACCGACACCCATCGGCGACGCGAGTGCGCTCGCCGGGGCGAATGCGGCGCCGACCGAGCCGACCGATCCGTGGATCGCCCCGGAGGAGATCGCGCGCGGCGAACGGCTCCCCGCGGCGGATCAGTACGCGCTCGCCGTGCTCGCGGTCGCATGCCTCTCGGGGATGCGCATCGAGGACGCGTCCGACCCCTTCGCGCACCTGCCGCCCGACACCCCGCCCCGGATGCGGCGCGCGCTCGAGCGCGCGCTCGATCCGATTCCCACCCGCCGCTTCCCCGGCGTGACCGATTTCCTCTGGGCGCTCGAAGAGGACGCGGCCGCCCCGTCGGCCGCGCCCATGCGTCGCGTCACCTCCGATGTGGTGATGGTCCAGGGGTGGGAGCCGCCGCCCGATGCGCCCCGCTCGTACGCGATGCTCGGGAAGGTCGCCGCCGGTGTGCTCGCGCTCGTCGCGGTGCTGCTCGTCACGCCGCAGGCGCGCGATCTCCTCTGGCCCGAGCCGGCCCCGACGATGTCCGCGGCCGGGACACTCTCGCCCACCACCGTCACGCCCGCGCCCGCGGCCATCCCGGCACCGGTCCCGCCGGCCGCAGCCCCGTCGACATCGCCGGCGCCGATCAGTGCGCCGCGCCCGGCGTCGACGGAGCCCCTCGATCCCCGACTCGAGAGCCGGGGTGCGCCGCCGGAACGCGTCGTGCCGCCGTCCAGCATCGCCGCGCGCCGACCGGCCGCCACGGATGCATCGCGATCGACCGCGCCGGCGGCTGCCGCACCGGCGACCGCGCCCGCTCCCGCGGCGGGCGAGAGCGGCGGGGCGCGCGTCTTCGTGAACGCCTCCCCGTGGGGACAGGTCTTCATCGATGGCGCGCTCATCGGCAACACGCCACGCGCGAACATCGCGCTCGCGTCCGGCAACCACACCATCCGCGTCAGCCGTGCCGGCTTCGTGACGTGGGAGCGCAGCGTGCGCGTCGCCGCCGGCGATACGCTCCGCCTCACCGACATCGTGCTCACCCCCGAGCGTCCCTGATGCACGCGTTCGGTCGCCTCCTCCTGCTCCTGTTGCTGCTCGCCTGTCCGAGCATCGGTGCCGCGCAGCGGCCCGATCCGCTGGCGCGGCCCATGGCCGCCTATCGCGATCTCGACTACGACGGGGCGGCCACGGCCCTGCGCGCCGCCCTTGCCCTCGATGGGACCGATCGCCTGGGTGATGCGGACCGCCTCCGCGCGTTCATGTACCTCGGCGCGACCGAGACCTTCCGCGGCAAGCGCGATGCCGCGGTCGACGCCTTCCGCGCGCTCCTGCTCATCGACACGCGCTATCGCCCCGACGAGCTGGTCTTCCCGCCGGAGGTCTCGACGCTCTTCCAGGAGACCCGCATCGGTCTCCGGGCGGTGAGTGTCGTCCTCCCGGAGATGACCGAGATCCAGAGCACGGCCGATCGCCTCCCCGTCCGCATCTACGCGGCGTCGTTGCACGACATCAGGGTCACCATCATCGATGCGGTCGGTGGGCCGGTGCGCGTGTTGCATGAGGGCGCCATCGGCGACAGCCTCGAACTGCTCTGGAACGGCCGCGATGGCCTCGGGCGCCTGCGCGAGGCGGGGTCGTATCGCCTGCGTGTGACGTCCCGCTCACCGGCCGGACGCGATGAGCGCGAAGTGATGGTCCCGCTCGCGATCACGCGCGCGGACCAGGACACGCTCCCGATGCCGGCCCCGTTGACGGCGGCGACCTTCCGTCCCGAGTCCGCGGCGGCGACCGGTGGCACGCGCTTCCTCGTCACCGGCATCGTCGGGGCGCTCGCCGCCGCCGCCCTGCCGTCGGTCGCGGGGGCGGGCAGTGAGGGTGAATCGATCCGGTTCGGTGTCGCCGCGGCGCTCGGTGCGGCCGGCGCGATCGGGTTCACGCGCGCCAAGCAGCCGCGGCCCATCCCCGAGAACATCGAGTGGAATCGCCGGCAGCGTGAGACCTGGCAGCGCGAGGTGGACCGGATCCAGGCCGAGAACGAGAGCCGCCGCGCCGCGACCAGGCTGCGCATCGTCGCGGGACGCCCGACCGTGGCGGCATTGCCATGAGCCGCCATTGCGGACTCGCACGCGCTGCCGCGACGATCACCTCATGGGCCGTGGTCGCATCGCTCATCGCCGCGCCGCTGTCGGCGCAGGCACCCGAGCTCCTCGGTGCGGTCTCCGCCTCGACGCAGCGGGTCGCGCGCGTCGGGGGTGCCGAGTCCGCGCTCACCGGACCGGTGCTCGGGGCGGGGGGCGGCGTCCGGTTCCGGCGCTTCACGCTCGAGGCGAACTACCTCGAAGGAAACCTCACCCCGGAGTCGGGATCGCTCGGGGGTGATGAGGTCTTCGCGGAGGCGAGCGTGCTCGTGCGCGCCGACCTCGGCCGCGGCTTCTCGCTCGGGGCCGGACCGCGTGCGCGCGCCTTCATCGCGCCCGGGGGCACGGTGCGCTGGATGCGGCTCGAGGCCCGCGGCCGCTACGAGAGCGAGGTGATCCCCGGTCGTGCGACGGCCGACGTCGAGCTCTGGCAGGTGCTCAGTGGCGACGTCAACGCACAGGGCGGATCGGACGGCGGACGTGGCGGGGCCGCCGGTCTCACCGTGGCGTTGCCCAACTCGCGGTTCGCGCTGCGGCTCGCCTACACCGCCGATCGCGTCGCCTTCGCCAACGGATCGAGCGAGTTCGTCGACGGCGTCCAGCTCGGGTTGCGCATCGGTCGCTTCTAGGCGAGCGTGAGGCGGTGCCTCACCATCCGCTCCACCATCGGCGCGTCGCGCTGCTCGTCGCCTTCGTCGCCATCGTCCTCGCCGTCACCACGTCGGACGCGCTCCATCAGGCCTTCGTGGACGTCCTGGCGATCGCCGAGCGCCTGATGCGTGCGTATCCGCGGGCGGGCATGCTGGCCTTCGTCGGCCTCGCCTCGCTCTCGGCCATGCTCTCGTTCTTCTCCAGTTCCGCCCTCGTCCCGGTCGGCGTGTACGTCTGGGGTGCGCAACAGACGATGCTCATGCTGTGGGTCGGCGGCGTGCTCGGCGGGACCGCCGGCTACTGGATGGCGCGGACCCTCGGGCGCCGCATCGTGAAGCGCCTCGTGCCCGAGGCGCCGTTCCGGCGCTACGAGACCTTCTTCCGGACGCGCGCGCAGTGGCGCACGGTGCTCCTCTTCCGTCTGGCCCTGCAGTCCGAGCTGCCGAGCTATGTGCTCGGTGTGCTCCGCTATCCGTTCCGGCGCTATCTGCCGATGATGCTGCTCGGCGAGATCCCCTTCGTGTTCTTCGCCGTCTACCTCGGGGAGACGCTCCTCGAACGGAACGGCGTCGTCTTCGCGATCGCGCTGTGCGTGGGGGTCGGACTCACGGTCCTCGCGTTCAGGGCATTGCAGCGGGAGATGCGGTCCGATGCGCCCCCCATTGCGCGATAAGTAATAAAGAGTATCTATCATCGCATCATGAGCCACACGCCGACCCGGTGACCGCGGCACCGATCGCGCTCGCAGCACCCTCCAACGCACCGTTGCTGGTGTGGGTGCTCGCGCCGCTCGTCGAGACCGACGACGTCGATATCGCCTGGTACGCCGACTTCTCGCAGAGTCAGGCGGAGTACGAGCGCGCCTTCGCCGCCCTCGGCGTGGCGTGGCGGTGGCAGCCGGTGACGCTTCGCAACTACGAGCAGGTCATCCAGGCGATCCTCCGCGAGTCGAAGGGACATGAGCCCGTCGTCTTCAATCTCTGCGATGGCGACGAGGTCAATGGATCGCCCGGCCTGAGCGTGATCCGCTGCCTCAAGGCCCACGGCCTCCGGTACACCGGCGCCGACGAGCGCTTCTACGACGTCACCACGTCGAAGATCGTGATGAAGGAGGCCTTCGACCGGGCGGGCGTGCCCACCTCGCCCTGGGCGGTCGTCCCGCGCGACGGGTCGGGTATCGGCGACATCCTCAAGCGGCTCGGCGCGCCGTTGATCCTCAAGCCCGCCGTCTCCGCGGGCAGCATGGGGATCACCACCAAGAGCGTCGTCCAGTCGCCGCAGGCGCTGCGCGCCGCGCTCAAGCGCCTCAACAAGGGCTATCACGGCTGGGATGTCGCCGGGGGCGGCGTCTTCGTCGAGCGGTTCGTCGACGGCCCCGAGTTCACCACGTTCATCGTCGGGGCGTACGACCGGCCGCGCAGCGCGACCATCTATCCCCCCGTCGAGCGCGGCTTCAATCCCGACCTGCCGGCCAACGAGCGCTTCCTCTCGTTCGACCGCCTCTGGGGCCTCTACGAGACCGAGGATCCGCTCGAGGACGACGCCGACCTCTGGAAGTACCGCCCCGTCTCGCGTGCGCTCGCCAAGCGGATCAAGGACATCAGCTGGGCCGCATACGAGGCGGTCGGCGGCCGCGGCTATGGCCGGGTCGACCTCCGCCAGGACCAGGCGACCGGGGAGATCCACGTGCTCGAGGTCAACGCCCAGTGCGGGATCTCCGAGGACGAGGCGTACACGTCCATCGGCGCCATCCTCCGCTTCGCGCGGGCCTCGTTCGCGAGCGCCGTCGGGGAGATCATCGCCGTCTCCGCCGACCCGGGTGTCGCCCGGCCGCGCCTCTCCCGCACCCGCCGCGCCGCCACTGCATGAAGGTCTGCGTCCTCCAGCCGGACTACACGACGTCCGGTGTGGACTACCGACACTACGACCCGGCGCGCGACCTCTCCCGCCTCCTCCCGGGCCATGAGGTCCATCACGAGGCGCTGAGCAAGGTCTCCACGTACCGGCAGCTCAAGCGCCTCGCGCCGCAGGGCTTCGACATCTACGTGAACCTCTGCGAGGGCTATCTCGAGTGGGACGTGCCGTCGATCGACGTCATCCACTCGCTCGAGCTCCTCGGTCTGCCGTACACCGGCCCCACGCCGCTGCTGTACGACCCGTCCAAGCCTCTCATGAAGTACGTGGCGCACACCGTCGGCATCAGCACGCCGATGCATGCGCAGGTGGACGCGGGCGCCATCGCACGCGCGGTCGCCGGCCCGGGCGGTCTCGCCGCCGGGGATGCGATGCTCGCCGCCGCCACCAAGGGGCTCCGCTACCCGCTCTTCGTGAAGCCCGCCAAGGCCGGGGATTCGCTCGGCGTCGATGACCACTCCGTCGTCGCCGACCATGCCGCGCTCCTGACCCAGGCGCTCGCGCTCGCCGACGAGTATCCCGACCTGCTCATCGAGGAGTACATCGACGGGCGCGAGTTCACGGTGCTCGTCATCGGCGAGGAGTCGGGGAAGGGGCACGGCACCGCCCTCGCGCCCATCGAGTACCGCTTCCCCAAGGGCTTCCGCTACAAGAGCTACGCCCTCAAGACCAGCGAACAGCATCCCGAGGCCAACGTCCGGCTCGAGGACCCCGCGCTCGCCCAGCGCCTGCGCGATGCCGCCGAACGCATCTTCGCCGGCTTCGCCGGGGTGGGGTATGCGCGGATGGACTTCCGCATGGATGCCGCCGGGACGATCCACTTCCTCGAGGTGAACTTCACCTGCTCGGTGTTCTACGAGGAAGGGTCCGAGGGCTCGGCCGACCACATCCTCAAGCTCGACGGCATCGGTCAGGCCGCCTTCCTCCAGCGGATCATCGCCGAGGGCATCGCCCGGCACCGACGGAAGCACAAGGCGTACGAGATGCGGGGCAACGGGATCGCGGGGTATGGGATCGTCGCCACACGGCCCATCGCCGAGGGCGAGGTGATCTTCCGCGGCGAACAGCGGGCCGCCCGCATCGTCACCAAGCGCCATGTGGCGGCCAACTGGAACGCGGCCGACCGTGAGCTGTTCCGGCACTACGCGGTCCCGCTCAGCGACCACGTGTACGTGATCTGGGACGAGGATCCCACCAGCTGGGCGCCGCAGAACCACTCCTGCGACGCCAACACGACCTACATCGGGCTCGATGTCGTCGCCGCCCGGGACATCCCGGCGGGGGAGGAGCTGACCCTGGACTACGCCGAGCTGCTCGACGACCAGGGCGCGAGCTTCAGTTGCCGGTGCGGGGCCCGATACTGTCGGGGAGAGGTCCGAGGCGCACCAGGGAACTCGGTCACGTCCCGCGAAGCCGGACGAGGCCCGACGGGGTAGCACTCCGGAGGACCGCTGGCCCGCCCTCGACCCAAGGAGATGGCGGAATGCCACGGTTGCCGCACGAACGGATCGAGCGTCCCACACGTATCACCGCGGGTTCCGAGGAGCAGGCGCAGGCCACTCGAGGAGGTTCCGTGCCCCAGTACGCGATGCCGTTCAACGTGATCCTGTTCCTCGCCGGGTTCTGGACGGCGGTGATCTACGGGTTCGCGACCCGCGACTGGCTCGGCGCGCTCCTCTGGCTGACGGTCGGCTTCGTCGCCTTGACGAGTGAACGCCTCACCCCGGCGCGCGCCGAGGACGACGACGCGCGCTGAAGGTCCCGAAGCCGGGGCGCCTATTTCGGCGCCGCCGGAACCAGGACGGCATCGATGACGTGCACCCATCCGTTCGATGCCCGCACCGAGGCCACGACCTTCGCCTCGCCGATGTACGCGGCGCCATCGCGCCGGGTGAACTTCTCCTTCGTCCCGTCCACCATCCCGACCATCTGTCCGTCCTCGAAATAGTCCAGATCGAGGGCCGAGGTCGTGACGTGATGCTGCAGCACCGTCCTCAGTTGGGACTTGTTCTCGGGCTTGAGCAGCGTCTCCACGGTCCCGGCCGGCAACTTGTCGAAGGCCGCGTTGGTCGGCGCGAAGACGGTGAAGGGACCGGCGTTCGCGAGGGCATCGACCAGCTCTCCGGCCTTCAAGGCGGCGACCAGCGTCGAATGGTCCGGCGATCCCACGGCGACCTTCACGACGTCAGGCTGGGAGTCGTCGTCCCGCACCGAGGCTTGTCCGGCACCCGGCGTGGTCGTCTGGGCGTCGTCGCGCGGGGCGGACGAGCAGGCGGAGGTGAGGAGCACGAACAGGAGCAGGCAGGGAAGCGTTCGGGAGTGCGCCATTAGACGAGACCTCGGTAAAGGTGCATGTGACTTGCATCATAAAATGCGATCGGACCGATCGGTCCACAGTAGGGAGCCCCCTGCTCCTGATGTCAGCATTTCCGCTACGTGCCGACGGTCAGGCACTCGATCCGGCCGCCCCGCTATCCGCCTCGCACGGGATTTGCTATGGTTGAACCCGTCAGACCACCCCTACCATCACTCGAGGACGGGAACCACCCATGCTGAAGCGCTCCATGAAGGCCCTCACGCTCACGTTCGTCGCCCTTCTCGCGCTCGCGGCCCGTCCGTCGGATGCCCAGGCGCA
>Ga0154020_10010201_pt1 | contig 10759 bp, 6 predicted proteins | sample Klosneuvirus_201_FD_109709 | JGI IMG/M metagenome (GOLD analysis project Ga0154020, IMG submission 109709) | Active sludge microbial communities from wastewater, Klosterneuburg, Austria - Klosneuvirus_20160825_MG | ecosystem: Engineered > WWTP > Aerobic digester > Activated sludge | place...
ATCGAGCACATCGGCAGCACCGCCGTGCCCGGCCTGGCCGCCAAGCCCGTGCTCGACATCCTGTTTGGCGTCAGCAACAAAGACATCCTCGACGTGCGCGCCGAAGAAGCCTGGAACGCCGAGGACGACAAGCACATCACGCCGCGCGGCCCGCGCGCCCACGTGGAGCTCGTCGAGGGCATGGCGCGGCTCGGCTACGTTTATCGCGGCGAGGCTTCGATTGAAGGGCGGCTGTTTTTCCGCAAGGACACCGGCGGCCATCGCACGCACCACGTGCACGTCGCGAAATTCGGCGGTGCGTTCTGGCAAAGCCACCTGCTGTTCCGCGATTACCTGCGCGCCCACCCGGACTGGGCCAATGCTTACGGCGAGCTCAAGCGCAAGCTGGCCATGGAACACGGCCATTCGCGCGCGGCCTATACCGACGCCAAGACGCCGCTGATCAACGAGCTGCTGAGCAAAGCCGAAGCCTGGAAAGCGCGCGGCGGCCTATGATGCGTTGAGCCACTCGACCATCTTGTCGATCGCCGTTGTCACGTTGGGCGCCACTTCGCGCAGAAATGACTCTTCAAGCGGCTTGTCCGGGGCCACCTCGCGCGCGGCGGCAAGCGCTCTGGCGCCATCGAAATCCACGTAGGCGAGGCGCGCGGAAAGTTCTTCAGGCCCGCGCCCGAAATCAGAGCCGGGCAGCACCGCAACGCCTGTTTCGTTCAGCAGGCGCTCACAGAGCTGGGCCGAGTTGCGCACTTTGCGGGCGCGCAATTTCTCGCGCAGGCCCGAAAAATCCGGGAACAGGTAGAAGGCACCCTGCGGCGAGGGCACGCTTGCGCCGCCCGCCTCGAGCCTGCCGGCGCACCACTTGCCCAGCGCCGACAAAACGCGACGGGCCAGCACGAGATAGTCTTCGATATCCGTACCGCCCTTGAAGGCGCGCACGGCCGCAAACTGGATGGGCGCGCTGGTCGCGGTGAAGGTTTCGCTGCCGACGCTGGCCATCGCACCCTGCAGCCAGGCCAGATCGCGCGGGAACATGAATGTGCCCAGACGCCAGCCGCCCGCGCCGCACCACTTCGAGAGGCCGGAACTGATGATCGTGCCCTCCGGGTAATAGCGCGCGATGCTGACGTGCTTGCCCTCGAAGTTCAGCTCGCCGTAGATTTCATCGGAGAGCACGACCACGCGGTACTGCGCGGCGACTTTTGCCAGTTCTTCCAGCTCGCCTTGCGTGTAAGTCAGGCCCGTGGGGTTGCTCGGGTAATTGAGAATCAACACGCGCGGCCGTTTGGGGTCCGCCTCGCAATGCTCGGCCAGTTGCGCCGGCGTCAGGCGATATCCGCTCTCGCGCTCCGTGGGCAGCCAGCAGATGTTGCGGCCAATGATCTTCGCCTGCGGCGCATAGCTCACCCACGCGGGTGTGGGAATGAGAATGTCGCCATAAAACACCAGCTGCAGCAGGAACATGAGTTCCTTGCTGCCGGGCCCGATCAGCACGTTTTCGGCCGTGCCCTGCACGCCCTGGCGGCGGCGGTGATAATCGGCCACGGCCTCACGCAGCGCGGGCAAGCCGCGCACCGGCAGGTAGTCCTTCTGGAAAGCGTTGGCGCGCAGTTCCTCCACAACCGGCGACGGCACCGGAAAAGGCGACTGGCCAAGCCCCAGCTTGAACACTTGTTTGCCCTCGCGCCGCAGGGCATCGCTGCGCTCATTGATGGCCACGGTGGCCGAGGGCTTCATGCCCCGGACATTGAGGTTCAGATGGACTTCAGTTGCTGCCTGGCGGATGGAGGACATGCCCTCAATGAAGAACGTCCACGCCACAACCGCAAGCCTTGCCGAAAAAAATTTTTGTTACGGCGGGGGTTGTGGTTGGCGGCAGGCGCGCCCTGCAATACACTTCTTACAGACGTCAGGGGCGTGCGCAGCGCGCACCCATGCCAAACCTCTGCCGCCTTCAACGCAGTTCACAGGCCGTCTTCCGGCCTGCGGGAATCAGGCTTGGTCAAGCGAATGGGCCGCAACATGGCCCCCGATTGTTTCGCGACGGCCGGCCAAGATAGGACAACCGAAGCAACAGCGGGAAAGCCCCGCTTCGTCGGCGCACCGAAAGTGCGCACGTGAACAAGGAGTTGCATCATGAACGCGACCCAGACCGCCCGGCCGTTTCGTGTCTATACACAGATCGACATCGGCCAGATGCCGCAACTAGCGCAGATCGACTCCGACCTGCTGCTGGGCATGAAAGCCGTGTCGTCCGTGCTGCCCTTTCGCGTCAACAACTACGTAGTCGAAGACCTGATTGACTGGGGCAACATCCCCAACGATCCCATCTTCCAGCTCACGTTCCCGCAGCCGGGGATGCTGGCCGCAGACGATCTCGAGCGCATGCGCGCGCTGATTGCCGCCAATGCCCCGCGCGACAACATCACCCAAGCCGCGCGCGAGATTCAGCTTTCGCTCAACCCGCATCCCGCCGGGCAGAAGCAGCTCAACGTGCCCACGCTCGATGGCCAGCCGGTTCCGGGCATGCAGCACAAATATCGCGAGACGGTGCTGTTCTTTCCCCAGGCGGGCCAGACGTGCCACGCCTATTGCACCTACTGCTTTCGCTGGGCGCAGTTTGTGGGCATGGCCGACATGAAGTTCGCCTGCGGCAGCCCCGAGGTGCTCGTCAATTACGTCAAGCGCCACCCGGAAGTCACGAGCGTTTTATTCACCGGCGGCGACCCTTTGGTGATGAGCACAAAAGTGCTGCGCCAGTATGTCGAGCCGCTGATTGCCCTTCCTCACCTGCTCAGCATCCGCATCGGCACCAAGGCCCCCGCCTATTGGCCCTATCGCTTCACCACTGACCCCGACGCCGACGACCTGATGCGCCTGTTTGAACAAGTTGACAAGAGTGGCAAGAACATGGCCATCATGGCCCATTTCAGCCACCCGCGCGAACTGCAGACCGAGCCGGCTCGCCAGGCCCTGGCCCGCCTCTCCAGCGCTAACGCCACCGTTCGCTGCCAGGCCCCGCTGATCAAGCACGTCAACGATGACCCGGCACTCTGGGCTACCATGTGGCGCGAGCAGATTCGGCACAACGCCATTCCTTATTACATGTTCGTGGAGCGCGACACCGGCCCCAAAGAGTATTTCAAAGTACCTCTCGCGCGCGGCTACGAGATCTTCCAGCAGGCCTATGCGAAAGTTTCGGGGCTTGGCCGCACCGTGCGCGGCCCGAGCATGAGCTGCACGCCCGGGAAGGTCGTGGTGGACGGCGTGACGACGCTTCACGGAGAGAAGGTGTTCGTGCTCAAGTTCCTGCAGGGCCGCAATCCGGATTGGTCGGGCCGTATCTTCTTCGCCAGGTACGACGAGCAGGCAAGCTGGCTGGACGAGCTCAAACCGGCCTTCGGCGAAGAGCGCTTCTTTTTTGAGCCGGAGCTGGACGAGATGGCGCGAAACGGCCACGCGCAGGTGTGGCACACTGAATTGCCCCACGCCGCAGCATTCGAAGAGAACTGAAAAAGCGCAGAACGGACGGGATGGCTCCCGTCCGTTCTTTCCAAATCAGTTGGTTAGAATCGAGACGCGCTTGCGCCGGCATTCACGATCTGCATCAGCACGCTTAACACAATCCAGACAATGCCGATGATGATTCCCGCATAGGCCAGACCCACGCCGTTGTTGCGCCGTTTGGCTTCGGGCAAGCCGACAGCGCACAAGATTACGCCAATCAGCGGACAGCAAAGCAGCGACAGGATGAAACCCCAAAGAACCAGCGGCGGGATTCCTTCCGGCACCGGCGGAGCCTGCATTCCGTAGGGTTGCGCATACTGCGGAGGGTAGCCCGGCTGCGGCGCGTAGGGTTGCTGGCCGTAGCCTTGCGGCGCCTGTCCGTAGCCTTGCGGCTGTTGGCCGTATCCCTGCGGCTGCTGGCCGTAGCCCGGGGGCTGCTGGCCGTAGCCCGTGGGCGGCGGGTTGCCTTGTGGCTGCTGGTAAGGGTTCTGGTTGGGGTCGTATCCGCCGCTCATGGCAATCTCCGGGTGGGCGCGCGAATGATAGCAACGCGGCCCGTGCATTTCCTCATTACGCCTGTTTTGCCATTTCTTTCAGGCGCTCGGTGCGCTCCCACTTGCGCAGGGCGAAGATCACGTCATCAAGCCGGCCTTCCATGACCTGCGCCACGCCGAAGTTCTCGTTGCAACGGTGATCCGTGCAGCGGTTCTGGGGAAAATTGTAGGTGCGGATTTTTTCGCCGCGCTTGCCCGATCCGATCACACTGCGCGCCTCTTTGCGCTCGGCCGCAATGCGTTCCTGTTCGCGTTCGTAAAGCTTGGCGCGCAGGATGCGCAACGCTTCATCCTTATTCTTGTGGAAGCTCGGCGTCATCTGGCAATCGACGAAAATGCCCGTGGGAATATGCCGCATCTGGCAGCGCGAGGCCGTCTTGTTCACGTTCTGGCCGCCGGGCCCGCCTGATCTCGCCGCCTGGATATCAAGGTCGGCCTCGTTGATCTTGATATCGACTTCTTCTACTTCCGGCAGAATGACGACCGTGGCCAGCGACGTGTGGATGCGGCCCTGCGTTTCCGTGGCCGGCACACGCTGCACGCGATGACCGCCGGCTTCATATTTGAACCACTTCCACACGTTGTCGCCGGTGATCGCGTAGGTTCCTGACTTCACGCCGCCGACTTCGCTTTCCACTTCGTCCATGATCTGCAGCTTGAACTTATGCTGCGTGCAGAAACGCGCGTACATTTCCATCAGCTCGCGTGCGAACAGCGTGGCTTCGTCGCCGCCTTCCGCGCCGCGGATTTCAAGAATGCAGTTGCGCGAATCGCTGGCGTCCTCGAGCACGAGCATGTCTTCGGCTTCAGTGGACATGGCCTCGAATTGCGGCTTGAGTTCCTTGAGTTCCTCTTCGGCCATGGCACGCATTTCGGCGTCGCCGGATTTGTCGGCCAAGATTTCTTCGTCGCCCTTGATCTGGGCTTCGAGCTTGCTCAGGCGCTCAAAAATCTCGGCCTGCTCCTTGAGCTGGCCGCGCTCGCGCTGGACTTCCTTGAAAAGCGCCTGGTTGCCGTACACGGCGGGGTCTTCAATAGATTTCGTCAGCTCCGCATAGCGGGCCGCGCGCTTCTTGAGCATTTCGAGAACAACCATGGCTTACTCCCGGAATTCGTTTCTTGCTTCAGCCAAATGAAAAGCGTGGCCGGGCTTGCGCCCCGCCACGCTCTGGTTGATCAAGCTAACGTCCGCGACCACGGCCTCCGCCGCCACCGGGCCCGCCGCGACCCTTGCGATCTTCCTTCTCTTCGACGGGCACAATGATTTCGCGGTTGGCGCCCAGCAGGCGCTTGCGCTCGAGCGCGGTCTTGAGGTCTTCCTTGGGAGCCGCGACCTTCTTGATGTCGAGCTTCTGCGTCGCCTTGACCTTGGCTTTGTCTTTGTCCCAGGCGAAGCGCTTGGTGAAGGCATCGACGCGGCCTGCGCTGTCCACGAACTTCTGGGTGCCGGTGTAGAAGGGGTGGCAGCCGCTGCAGATGTCAACGGACAGTGTTTCCTTCTTGAATTTGATGTGGAATTTGTTGCCGCAGGTGCAGCTCACTTCGCACAGGAAAACTTTAGGGTGAATGTCGGCCTGCATGATGGTCTCGCTCTCGTCCCCTCGGAACCGAGCCAAAGTGGCCGGGCCCTCCTCGGCGGACATCAGGGCGGGGAAGTGTACGGATGGCGGCGCGTTGCGCAAGGCACCAGCAACTGCGGTTCACCACAGAGTTCACAGAGAACAGCTAAGGCTCTGAGCGGGTCGCATTGCAGTTGCCCTTGAGTTCTTTGTCTTTCTCTGTGCGCTCTGTGAACTCTGTGGTGAACCGCTTTTTGTATTCGCCTCATCAAACCACAATCCGTATTGGAATGCGGAAACGCCCCCACTAGACTGTTTGCGCCGTTTGAGCCATCAGGAGCTGCATGCTGGCTGACCGTGACCAAACGAAGTCCCGTAAATACGTAGTTCTCGCAGGCGTTGCCATGCTCGCGCTGGTCTTGCTGGCGGGCGCGTTCATCGTGCTCAACCCGCTGAATCGCGGCGGCAAAGCCCTGCGCCCCGGCGAGGAAAGCAGCTCACGCAGAGGCGCAGGGTCCCCGGACGAAGAAGAAGAGTCGAGAAGCGGAACAGGAGCCCGAAGCGCAAGCGAGGGCGCAGCGGTAAAGACCGGCGAAAACAAAGCAGACCCCGCAGCGGCCGGAACCAACGGCGGAAAGGGCAGCGAATCCGCCAAGCCCGAAGATGAAAACGCGCCCGCCAACATCGACCTCGAAGAAATCAGCGGCCCGGTCAAGGGCTACCTGATCATCCGCGTCAGCGACAAACACGATGACCGGCCCCTGCCCGGCGCGAGCGTTTATTTTCCAATGCACGACACCGAGCTCGAAAACGAGGGCGGCGAGATCAAGCTCCAGGCCGGCATGGCGGAGATGGTCAAGCGCTCAAACAAATTTGGCGTGGTCGCCTACAAGGCCAGCGAGCTTCGTACGCTCGTTGGCCAGAACAATGGCGGCATGAACATTGGCGCGCCGGGTGCCCGAAGTGTGGTGGTTACTGCACCAGGTTATGCTGACCTGTTTGAATCAGTTGCAGTGCCTGTCCTCGACAATCCTAAGGGCACTGAGATCGCTTTGAAACTCTCAAGCGCCGTGCGCGTGTCCGGCAAAGCCCGTATGAAACGCGGAGGCGCCGCCGCGAACGTCAAAGTCGAAGTCAAGCAAACCAGCCGCCAGGGCGCGCAGGGTGCCACCCCCACCAACGCTTTCTCGTTTACGACCGACAGCCTTGGCGAGTTCCAGCTCAAAGTGGCCAACGATTACCTCTACCAGTTCGTCGTGAAGTCGAGCGGCTACGCCCCCTATCAATCGCAGATCTTCGACTTCAAGCGCGACGAGCGCGAGATCAGCATCGTCCTCGACAAAGCCCAGGGCATCGAAGGGATCGTGACCGACAAAGCCGGCAAAGGCATCGCCGGCGCAACCGTGGCCAGCCTGCTCGAAAACATGAGCGTCGAAACCGACGAAAGCGGCAAGTTCGTCTTCGACCTCGTCAAAGACCGCATCCACTCCAACGACGTCGCCCTGCGAATCACGGCCAAGGGCTACGCACCGCAAAGCAAAACGGTGCTCGCGAATGACCGCGACGTCAAAGTGCAACTGTTAAAGGAAGGCACGCTTACCGGAAGCGTCGTCAACGAAAAAGACGAGCCCGTCACCGGCGCCAGCGTGACCTGCCGCTACTTCGAAGGCCGCGCCGAGATCAGCTCGCGCACAGTCAGCGTTGAAGCCGATGGCACGTTCTTCTTTGACGCACTAGGTGCGGGCAACGCGCTGCTCACCGCGCACACCGCCGATGGCCTGGCCAGCAACCCGCAGAGCTTTGCGGTCGCGCCTGAAACCGAAACCGGCCCGGTCAAACTCAAACTCACCGTAGCCGCGTCTGTGACGGGCGTAGTCAGCGCCAAAGGCGGCGGGCCGCTGGCGAACGTGACAATAGCGCTCGACGGCAAGAACGTGACAGCCACCAACGCCGAGGGCCAGTTCACGCTCGCGGGCGTCGATCCCGGCAAGCACAACGTGAAGATCGTCAACCAGTTCCCGATCAACGATGACCAGGTGCGCCAACTGCCGGTGTTCACCACGGACGGCAAGGCTTTCTATTATTTGCCCGCGCCGCGCGACCTGAACTTGAAATTTGGCGCGGCTGTCACCGTCAACTTCGAGTGCGAGCCCTTTGAGGCCAAGTACGACCGCAAGCTCACGATTCGCGTCGTTACGGTGCCGGCGGAAACCGCCAATGGCGTGGCTGTTACGGTCACGCCGCTTTACGGAACGCCGCCGCCGGGCATCGAGATGCCCAAGCCGTATTCGTTCAACCTGGATATTCCCGAGGGCCGCTTTGAGTCCCAGGTGCAGCTGCTCAATGGCGTGAGCTACGAAATCACGTTTGTTCACCCGCGCTACTTCACGGCCACGCTCTCGCGCCAATCGCTCGACGCTGCCAAGGACGGCGACATGATTGAAGTGCAGCTCGAACGCGCCTTCATGATCAAGGGCTACGTGCGCGACAGCGAAGGCAACGGCCTTGAAGGCGTGGGCCTGAGCAAAGACAAGACCAACAAGTGGGCGCAAAGCGTGCAAACCGACACGCACGGCTACTTCGAGTTCGGCCAATTGCGCGAGGGCGAGTACACGATCAGCGCGTTCAAGACCAGCTATTACCTCGAGCAGAAGGTCGTGAAGATTGAAGGCGCAGACCCCGAACTGCTGCAACTGCAGCTCGTGGGCGCCAACGAAATCCGCATCATCGTGACGAACGCGGGCCAGCCGCAGCCCGGCGCGCACGTGCACGCCTACCGCAACGAGAACGACAGCAGCAACCCTGACGACTGGAAGCAACACTTTGACCTGGGCACGACCGATGCGCAGGGCGTGAAATTCATCAACTTTCACTGGCAACGCAACTATCAAGTCGTGGCGCTCTACGGCTCGCAGATCGGCTACGTGAACTTCAACAACCTGAAGGAAGAACCCTCGCGCGAATTCACGCTGGCGCTGGAAGCTGGCTATCCCCTGAGCGGTTCGGTGCTGGATTCGCTCACGGGCTCGCCGGTGCCGCAATCATTCGTGCGCGCGCACATTGAACCCACGGGCGTGGCGGGCAAGGACGGCAACCTGTTCCAGACGCAGACCGATGCGAACGGCAACTTTGCGCTGACCGTGCCCGCGGGCATGTATCACTTCTACGTGCCGCAAAGCCCGATGTACAAACGGCTGGACACGACCGGCAACCCCGTGCCCAACGGGACAGCGGGCGTGGCGCTTTCGCTTGAGATTCGCGACGACATCCAGGGCAATTTCGCGCAGATGATCTCGTTCAGCGCGCCCACCACCATGACGGCGGGCCAGGATTACGAAGTGAGCGTGACCGTGAAAAACGCCGGCTCGACCACCTGGACTTCCGCCGGAAACCAGCCCTGGAAACTCGGCTCGCAGAACCCCCAGGACAACAACACCTGGAACCTCTCGCGCGTGGCCATTGCCGCTGGGCAGGAAGTGCGGCCCGGCGACAGTTACACATTCACATTCACAGTCAAGGCGCCCGCGACGGCGGGCCAGTACAACATGCAGTGGCGCATGGTGCAGGAGAACGTGCAGTGGTTCGGCCAGTTCACGACCAACCGGCAGATCACGGTCGTCGCCGGCGGTGGCGGGTAATGTGCCAGCCGCGCGCGCAGCGCGGCCAGGCGTGCGATTACAGTTCCTATTCAAGCTCGCCGTACAGCGCCAGGCCCGTCGCGCGCGTGATGCGCACGGTGGCGATTTCGCCTGTCAGCTCGCGACCGGCGTTCACGTGCACCGGCAGGTTCTGGGGCGAGCGGCCGGAGAGACCGTGTTTCGTGATTCGTGCTTCCTGCTTCGCTGCAAAACCCGCCTCCGTGCTTTCCGAAACACGAAGCACGGGATCCGTAGCACGGTCCTTTCGATCGAACAACACCGGCATCACCTTGCCCACGTGCCGCGCCAGCACGCGCTCGCTCACCTCGCGCTGCACGCGCAACAGTTCGTTCACGCGCTCGTTCTTGACGTGTTCGGGCACATCGTCCTTGAGCTCCATCTTTTCGGCGGGCGTGAATTCCCGGTGCGAATACGTGAACACGAACGCGTTCTGGTATTCCGCGCGCCGGTGCAACTCGAGCGTGCGTTCGAAATCCGTGTCCGTTTCCGTGGGAAAGCCCACAATCGTGTCGCCGGCGAGCCCGATTTCCGGGCAGGCTTCGCGGGCCTTGTCCACCAGGCGCATGTAATCGTCGAACGTGTAGCCGCGCCGCATGGCGCGCAGGATGCGATCGCTGCCGCTTTGCGCGGGAAAATGCAGGTACGGCATGAGATTGGGAATCTCTTTGAACGCGCTGAACAGGTCGGGCTTGAGATCGGCCGGATGGCTCGTGATGAAGCGCAGGCGATCAAGGCCGGGAACTTTCGCGACGGCGTGCAAAAGTTCCGCAAGCGTCTTGCGCGGCGTCAGGCGTTTGCCGTAGCTGTCGATGTTTTGCCCGAGAAGCGTGATCTCACGCGCGCCGCCGCCTACGAGTATCTCGCACTCCTTCACGACATCATCAAAGGGCTTGCTCTGCTCCATGCCGCGCGTGTTGGGCACGACGCAAAAAGTGCAGTGGTGGTCGCAGCCGCGCATGACGGCCACTTGAAGCGAGTGGCGCCCATCGCGGATGCGGTAGCGCTTGGCGCTGACGACTTCGTCGTCGCGGCCAATCGCCAGGATGCGCTCGCGTTTGCTTTTGACGCGCGCGACATACTCGTCGATCTTCGTGAAGTGCTGCGTGCCCGCGACGATATCGACATAAGGCGCACGTTTGAAAATCAGCGCGCCCTCTTTCTGCGCCATGCAGCCGAGCACGGCAATCACGAGTTCCGGGTTCTGCTTCTTCAAGCGATAAGCGCGGCCCAGAAACGAATAGGCTTTCTGCTCGGCGTGTTCGCGCACGGAGCAGGTGTTGACCATGATGACGTCGGCATTGCCCATGCCCGCGCCGGAGGCATTGGCGGCCTTGACGTTGAAACCGACTTCGGAAAGCGTCGCGCCCGCAAGCTCGGAATCAAGCACGTTCATCTGGCAGCCGAAGGTCTCAATAAATGCGGTACGGTTCGCGGTAAGCGGTTCGCGGTTGGCGGTCTGCAGAGATGTCGGCCCTTCGTGCGG
>Ga0154020_10010202_pt1 | contig 10758 bp, 9 predicted proteins | sample Klosneuvirus_201_FD_109709 | JGI IMG/M metagenome (GOLD analysis project Ga0154020, IMG submission 109709) | Active sludge microbial communities from wastewater, Klosterneuburg, Austria - Klosneuvirus_20160825_MG | ecosystem: Engineered > WWTP > Aerobic digester > Activated sludge | place...
GCAGCAGACCATCTCCCGCCAGGAGGTTGCCGCCAAACTGGACGCCAACCCGCACCGCAGGGTCACCCTGGGGTTGCCACCCACGCCGGGTTAGGCCGGACGCGTTCCATTGGACGGATACGGTTCTCCAGGTGGAGAGGGGCACCAGGCTGCTGTAGGCAATGGGGGTCACGCCGTGGTCGTTGAGGTACTGCACCAGCTGGGGCTTCTGTGACCACGGGTGGAGCTCAATCTGATTTGCGGCCGGCGTGGGAAGGCCCGCGGCCTTCAACTCTTCCAGGTGCTTGCTGCTGAAGTTGCTCACGCCAATGGCCCGCGTCTTTCCCAGCCGTTTGAGTTCAACCAGGCCGCGCCACTGCGCCAGTCTCTGCTCACGGTCAAAGGGCGCATGAATCAGATAGAGGTCCACGTAGTCCAGGCCCAGGCGCTTGAGGCTCTCCTGGAGTGACGTCACCGTAGACTCCGTGGTCTTTGCGGCTTGCCCCCACGCCGGGTTTCCGGGCCAGAGCTTGGTGGTGACAAAGAGGTCTTTTCTCGTCAGTCCCTCGGACTTCAGCGCCTGTTTGATGCCCAACCCAACGCCGGTCTCATTCTGGTAGGCCTCGGCGGTGTCGATGTGCCGGTAGCCAGCGCGTATGGCTTCATCCACCGCTGCGGCAGCCTCACCGTCCGGGATGAGATACGTGCCAAAGCCAAGGTAGGGGATATCAATCTCTGCGGTCAGTTTGCGGGTCTTCATGGCGTTCTCCTTGGGGCGCTGCGTGATTGAGCCCCACATCTACCAGCGCGCGGGTCCGTCCTGCCTGCCAGTTCCTCCAAACCAATTGCCCAATCCTCCACCCGTCAATACAATTGGGTGCGGTCGTCCACGTGGCAAGATACGAACAGCCCTGAGGGCTCTGAACATGTCACTCCAACAACTCATCGAGCAGTCACTCCGCCGGGTGCCGGCGCCACGTGGGCGTGAGCAGCACGTAACGCAGCCCATGGCGCACATGCGCCTGTTGCGCCGAAGTTCTCCCGGCTCATTGGAGGCCACGCTCTACCAACCGGTGTTGTGCCTTATCCTCCAGGGCGAAAAACAGGTCCAGGTGGGCGAGCAGACCCATGCGTTTGGCCCGGGCGAATGTCTGCTGGTCAGCAGCGAGCTGCCGGTGAACTCCAGGATCACCAAGGTCCCGTACCTGGCGCTGGTGTTTGATGTGGACGTTGCCGGCATCCGCAAACTTTATGATGAAGTTGCGGAACTGGAGCTGGACGCACAGGAGCCGTGCGCCGCAGTGACCCACCGTGCGGATGCTGGCCTGCTGGATGCGTTGGCGCGGTACCTGGCGCTCGCGGGTTCGCCGGATGCAAAGGTGCTTGGTCCACTGGTGTCCAAGGAGATCCATTACCGGCTGCTCACGGCGCCATTTGGCGGAATGCTGCGCAGCCTTCTCAGCTATGAAAGCAACGGCAGCGCCATTGCCCGGGCCATGGGCCACATTCGCAATGACCTGCGTCTGCCCGTGGCCATCCCCGAGCTTGCGCGGCGCGTTGGAATGAGCGCGTCATCCTTTCACAAACACTTCAGGGCCATCACTTCCACCACGCCTCTGCAGTACCAGAAAGAGCTGCGCCTGCTTGAGGCACGGCGCCTGCTGAAGGAAGGTGGCGCCTCGGTCACCACGGTGGCCTATGACGTGGGGTATGAGAGCCCAAGCCAGTTCAGCCGTGAATACGCGCGCAAGTTTGGACTGGCCCCAAGCCGGGACGCATCTGACACGTCCAGTCCAGCCCGGTAGCCAACGCAAGCGGGCGAAAGTACAAACAGCCATCAACACCGGGGGAAACATGGAATCGGTACGCGCAGCTTCCTTGGGCGCCATTGTCGCAGTGGTGTGTTCTCTCGGGTGCCCGGGCGCTTCGGTTTCCCGTTGCGTGAATGACGCCAACTGTGGCGGAAGTGCGTGTGTTGGGGGGTATTGCACCAGCCTGGACTCAACGCGTTCGGTGGGCATTGGAGAGCGCCGCCGCGTTGAGATTCCGGACGGAGACCTGGGCGGCGTGACGCTGCGTCTGACGGCGGACGCGCCCACGCGGCCCACGCGGGTGCGTCGGGTTCTGCTCAGCGTTGAAGGGTCACACCTGGGCTGGCGTGACCTGCGGTTTGTGTTGACCGACCCGCAGGGACGCCCCACGGAACTGGCTGAAGCGTCGTTGCGGCCGCTGGATGTTGCGGGGGCGGTTCCCGGGTCAGACGGGAACTACGCTGCGGATTTGGAGCTTGAAGGGTCCGTGACCGACCCCGCCGATGCGTGGGTTGGAACGTGGAGCCTCAACGCGGTGGACCCACGTCTGGGTCTTGCGGGGACCGTGGAGAACTGGGGTCTGACGTTTCAGTTCTGATGCGCCGGGTGGCTCAATAGAACCCTTCCCGCCGGGCGTAGCGTGCAGCACGTTCAGCGTCATACGTGGTTGCGTCAAAGTGGGCCCCGCATTGTTGCGCCAGGATTTCCCCGCCCGTGGGCAAACTGGCGCGGTCCACAAAGCGCGAAGGATCCCACAGCTGCGCGCGGATGAACGCTTTTGGGCACTGCGTGAAGACCTCTTCAATGTCCACCAGGATGCCCAGCTTGGGGACCTTTTCTTCCACCGCACAGGGCGCCAGCAGGGTGGGGTCGTCGGTGAGGGTGGCCCGGCCATTGACGCGCAGGGTGTCCCCCACACCGGGAAGGATGAACAGCAGACCCACGCGCGGGTTGTGCAGGATGTTGCGCAACGAGTCCGCCAGACGGTTGCCCGGCCGTTCTGGCATCAACAGCGTGTGGTCATCCAGGATGCGCACAAAGCCCGCGGGGTCTCCGCGGGGGCTCACGTCACAGGTTCCATCCGGCCCGCTGGTGGCCACGCACACAAAAGGCGAGCGCTCAATGAACACCCGCGTCTTGTCGTGCAGCGCGTTGGCCAGCTTGGCTTGGACCAGGGGGGCCGGTTCGCCAACCAGCGCGCGCAGCGTTTTCTCGTCGTCAATGGTGCGGGGTGTCTTGGCATGGCCACGCATGGCATCACCTCCCTGGCGGCGCATGGTGTGGCACGCGCGCAAGGGGCTTGCCACTGCCATGCGCACAGACCAGAGTCATCGCCGTGACCCGCGCCAAACCCCTATGGCTGTGTTTTGCGTTCGCCGCATTTGGCTGCACCACCGTGGTGACCAGGCCCGTGGACTTTGCGGCGGCAAGCCAGGCGCGCGCAGCCGCGGGGTGCCCTGACCAGGTGACCGATGGCGACGGCAACGTGTACCCCACCGTGTTGATTGGGGCGCAATGCTGGTTTGCGTCCAACCTGCGAACCACGCATTACCGTGACGGCAGCGCCATAGGAGACACACCGGAGATTGATGTTGCGCAATACGGGCGCCTCTACCGCTTCACCCACGTGGAGAACCCAAAGGCGCTTTGTCCGGCGGGTTGGCACGTGCCCTCTGACGACGAGGTGAAGACGCTGGAGCGTGCGGTTGGCCTCACCGACGCCGAGCTGGGCGCGAGGGGGTGGCGCGGCAAGGAGCGTCAGGCGCGCAAATTGAAACTCGCGGCAACCGCGTTCTCCTGGACCCAGGAAGAGCAGCGCCTGGTGAACCAGAGCGGGCTGTCCATTGTGGCCGCTGGCGAGGAGATCGGCGCGTTCAAAGGCGCAGACGGGCTCTACGCCGGTCTCTGGACCAGCACGGGCGAGGACAGCGCCACCGCCTGGGTGCGTTACTTCACGTGGCTGGCCGTCAATCCGCGTCAGGACATGGTGTGGCGTGACAGCGTGGACAAGGCGCGCGCGTATTCGGTGCGTTGCCTGCAGGATGCGCCGCAGCCGGCGTCACCCGGGCCCTGAATCTCTTGCATTTCTGTTTTGGCCAGGCATCAACCGCCGCAAGGGCCGGGGGTACACAACTCGCATATTTCTTGAGCTATTGGTGGGCGGGGACAGTTTTGCGCCACGCGCCCGGCCTTTCATGCATGAATTTCCGGTAGGGAAAGGCAACACGGTGGAGGACCAAACAGCAATAGACAAACCAAGAGGGAGGTACTAAGCAAACATTAAAATTCTCAAAGGGGGAAGAAATGACACACGTACACACGTACACACGTACACACGTACACAAATGCTCATTGGCGTCACGGCGTTGCTCGCCTTGACCGTTGCGGCGCCCTCCACCGCGCGGGCAGATCGTCTCAGGGCTACCTTCCAGTACGTACACGACGATGGCCTTGCGCCAAGTTCAGTAACCCGGCCGGCGGCATTTATGAAGGTTACGGTGTGGCGCGGCCTGCCGTTCCCTGCGCAAATTGCGGACGTAACAGCAGACAGTACGGGTTCCGTGGATGTTACGGTTGCCAATGCCCCGCTTGGGACGCAGTATTTTCTCAAGATATTTGCCTGGAACAGCGCCGCAAAAGTCATGGAGCCCGCCTTCTTTCCTGGTGCCACATCTGAGTGGGAGTACTCCACAAGCCCGGTCAACCTGCCTTGGTCCAGGAACATCAACTGGGGAACCATCAGCTTCAACTCGACAGTTGGCGCACCGCTTAACATTGCCGATGCGATCCGGAAGGGTCGGGACTACGCCATTGCGCACCGCGACCCATCCGAAGTCGACAGCGCCAACATCCCTCAGGTGTTTGTCCAGCCGTATACTCAGAACTACCCGCTTTCCCCAACGTTCTACCAGCCTGCGGTTCCCGCAAGCCTCTCCCGCCTCCATATTTCATTCAACTTCTGGCAAGACGACCTCACGCTTCTCCATGAATATGCACACTTCCTGCAGCATACCATCAGCAAGTTTGCTCCTGTGCCGGCGCAGCACGATGGTTGCTGGGCAACCACAAACCCCTGGTGGCCGGGCACAACTCCGTGGGGCGCAGTCACAACCACTGGCCCATTGCTCAACAGTCTGGGGCACGGATGGATGGAAGGCTTTGCCAATTACTACGCATTGGCCGTGGACCGTTGGTACAGCAACAATCCAACGGACATTCGTGGTCCTTCATCGGGAAGCATACGTGTGTTCCTCGCTGAGAATCCCAGGTACAATTGCACCGCTGGGGGTACTCCCTCCTGCACGTCTTGCCCCGCCGTAGGCCTCCAGAATACTTCTGGGGAAACCATTACTGCCGCAATGATTGAAAACACGGTGGCGGCGGTGTTGTGGGACCTGGTTGATGACTGCATTGTAGATGCCGCCGCGACCTGTGATCAGACAGAGCCGGATCGTGTTGTGAACAAGGAAACAGAGATATTTCAGATCTTTGATCGTGAGATGGGCCAAGTGGCAGGATGCCCAGCTGAGTGCCCAAGTTTTTACCATTTTCATGATGCGTGGGTCCGCCGCGGCCTTGATGATGTTGGTCTGGACGAGCTCAATCAGTACGTTCCTGTAGACGGGGGCGGCTTTCAGGCGAACCCAGCGGCGATAGCCACGCAGTCTCTCAAGGCATCCCATGTTTCATCAGCATTGGACCAGACCAGTCCCGCCGCCAGAAATCCAACTGGAGGCGCGAGCATTATGGTCCGCGGCACCGACGACCGCATGTGGGTCAACGACCAGATCGGGGTTGGGGGATTCTTCAGCAGTTGGTACGAGCGAAACGGCACGCTCATCCCGAGCAACACGCTGGTGGGTCCTCCCACAACGGTCCAGTCCGGTACAGGTTTCTGGGTCGCCGCACGGATGCTCGACGGCTCAATTTCCTACACCGTCCGGACTGGGACCGCGACGACCGCTTGGGTACCTAACACGGCGCCGTATTGGTACGGTCTTGGGCGTCCGGACCCCGGGGCAAGCTTGGCCCCAGCCAGTGTACCAGTGCTTGCCCGTCATAGTTCTGGCCGCATCTTTGTGTTCGCCCGCGACTCAGAGGACCGGGTTTGGGTGAAATTTCAATCAAGCGTGGGTACCGAGCCGACGCGGTTTGGCGAATGGGTCATCTTGTGGGGGACAGTGCGTTCGTCCTTGGCCGCAGTGGCCACCACAGATGGACGCGTGCACGTTTTTGGGCGCGGCACGGATTCGGCGGTTTGGCGCAAGACCTGCACACCTCCATCACCGACGTCAGTTGAGTGCGATTGGGGAGACTGGTTCTGGTTGGGTGGCGACGCACGCAGCGCGCCAACGGCGTTGCTGGGAAGCACGGGCTTGGCGGAAGTGTACATGCGTGGGGCCAGCGGCGGCGTTCAAAGGGTCGTGGAGAACAGCCCAGGGGTATTTGGGGTGTTTGCGCCAATGGATACACCTCCAGTTGAGGTGGCCCCCAATGCGGGCGTATCCACGCCCGGCGCCGGGCTCTGGACCCGGTCAGGCAGCGTCATTCGCCGTAAGGTTAGTCCCAACCTGCCAACCCAGGTGTGGCAAACATTGCCAGCATTGGGCGTTGGGTTCGCGTCCACTCCAGCGGTGGCGTTGGACTCCCCGGGCGTTCCAGTTGCGTTTGTGGAGGGGGGCGACCAAGCAGGTTGGGTTTCCCGATTCTCCGCGGGTGTCTGGTCGCCGTGGCAGTCTCTTGGTGGCGTTATCAAGGGATTCTCTACCAATGTGGTGGGTGGGGAAGAGCAATGAAGGCGGCGCCGGTCCTGTTGATCCTTGCCCTTGGATGTGACTGGGAGCCATTTGGTGACCCATTTGCACGGTCCACACGCCATATTGGCGCCGGAATGGTTGGACCAGCGGTCATTGTGACCAGCGACGCTGGCATAGCCCACGCTAATATGCAATTCCGTGTGACGTCTAGTGAGCCATTTCCATTTGGGGGCGTCGACGGGAATGCGTCTGTGTTCTACGAGAGACTCGACATGGGCTCGGGCGGCGGAACGCCACTCGTTACCTATGCCCTGGAGTACTACATGGAGGGTCATGAGATAACAGAAATACACGAGGAACACATGACTGACGCGGGCACGCTGCGATCGTTCATCAATACGGAGACTGTCACTCACATCTGGCTACTATCCAACGGACCGAAGAAAAGATTTTGGAATTCTAACTGGATGTGAAGGCAAGACGGTCTGCGAGGATACACTTCGGTTTGTTTGGTTTGTAGAAGACATGGACGGGCACGACCGATACGACTTTGTTCCGACTGCTTCCGTTCTGGTTGTCATCCCAGAATCAATGGCAAAAACAACAACAGTTGAAACGCTCATCATTGACGATGATGGGGGCGTTGTTGCTCGTGAGGTAAATTGGCCAGATTGACACCCTGCTCCAGGCCTCAACCACCGCAAAGGCCGGGGGTACACAACTCGCATATTCTGGGGCTGTGATGGGTGGCGCGGAAGGACGCGCTGCAGAAATACGGCCGGCCAAGTTGCTGCGTGACGGGGAAGACCAACGCTGCAAACACCGCCACCAGGATGGGCGCCACGGCCCCCACGAACATCAGCCCCGCGGTGTTGAACCGCATCAGGGCGGTGCGGTTCAGGTGCACCCCAACCACCAGGCCCACCGCCGAGGCAATCACACCAAACGCCATGGCAAGGAGGGCTTCGGTGTCCCCGTGGCCACCCTGGGTGCTGTCGTTCACCATGGCGGTGGTGGCCTCACAGGCAACCAACAGCAGGCTGGTGCCCCACACGCCCATAAGCAGTTTTGACACGCCTTCATGCATGCTCAGTCTCCTGCACGGGAAGCACGCTGCTTTTGCAACGCGCAGGCCATGCGCGTGGCGGCAAACATGTGGGTGTGATGGGTGCTGGACGCCCCCCGGGGTCCAGGGACAGGATGTGCGCACATTTTCTGCCCCACCGGGTTGGAGTTCCATCAAGCAATGCAGCGCACCATTGGCGTGGCGGATGATGAACCGGACAACCGCCTGTTGTTGGAGCGGGTCCTCAAGACGCGTGGCTACAACGTGGTGTTTGCCGAGGACGGGCGCCAGGCTTTGGCGTTGGGGCAGCGCACGGACATTGACCTGTTGTTGCTGGACATCATGATGCCCAACATGAACGGGCTGGAGGTGTTGGAGTGGTTGCGCAAGAGCGACCATGACGTGCCCATCATCATGGTGACGGCGTTGGGGGCGCCGGAGAAGATTGCCCAGGCGTTGGCGCATGGCGCGGATGATTACGTCACCAAGCCGTTCTCGCCGTTGGAGCTTCTGGCGCGCGTGGAGCGCCGCATGCGGCTTCCGCCTCCCACGGCCACGCCTCCCAGACGTTCTGCGTCATCTCCGTCGCTGTCCGCCATCATGGCTGAGTTGGAGAACACCCGGGACCCGGTGGCCAGCACGCCGTTACACCGTCCCCCGCCGGCTGAACCATTGCGGGTCCCGCCGCCGTTGCCCCCACCGGCGTCTGACGCCGTCCCCCCGCCGCTGCCGACCGCCGAGCAGGCGGAAACCGGCGGGGTGTTCACGTCATTTTTCGGGCGCATCCGGCGCGCGGGGGCCAAGCCGGATTCTCCCAAAGAGCCCGAGGGGGATCTCAAACCCGGCAACGTGTTGTCCGGGCGTTACCGGTTGGGTCCGGTGACCGGCCGGGGTGCGTTTGGCGTGGTCTACAAGGCGCGCCACATGGACCTGGAGCATGACGTGGCAGTGAAGGTGCTGCGCGGTGATGCGCAGGTCATCCGGCGCGGGGTGACGGCGTTGGAGTTGTTCCGGCGGGAGGCGGTGCGTGCCTGCCGGGTGCACCATGAAAACGCGGTGCGGGTGCTGGACTTTGGCGTGACGGACAGCGCGCAGGCGTACCTGGTGATGGAGTTGCTGGACGGAGAATCCCTGCAAAGCCGGCGGGACAAGGGTTCCATGACGCCGCAGTATGCGGCCTGGGCGGTGGGCGCGGTGCTGGCGGCGTTGGAGGCCGCGCACGTGCAGGGGATCATCCACCAGGACGTCAAGGCCTCCAACGTGTTCATCCACCATGAGCGTGGCGTGGAGGTCCCCAAGCTCATTGATTTTGGCGCGGCCGCCGAGCTGCGGGATGGGCCCAACGTCATCCTCACCGGCACGCCCACGCACATGGCGCCCGAACGTTTTGAGACGGGTGCGTGCACCGCCAAGGGGGATGTCTATTCGGCGGGGGTGATGCTCTACCGGCTCATCAGCGGGGAGCTGCCCTACCCGGGTTTGGAGATTGAGGATCTGGCGTTGCAGCACCGCCGGCTCCCCATTCCCAAGCTGGCGGGGGCGGGGCGTGCTTTGCCCGCGGCCTTTGATGACGTCCTGGCGCGCTTGATGGCCAAAGATCCGGACGCGCGGCCTACGGCCAGCCAGGCAGCGGCCATGGTGCTTGCCCTGACGCGCCTTCCGTCCTGAGCCACCCGCACGCCTTTGGCTTTCGGTCCGCAGGACCCCTTTTCCTTTCGGGAGCCGAGCCATTCATGGCTCGGTCCGCCCAGCGGTTCCCTCCCCCGACGCGGGCCCGGCGGTTCCCTCCCCCGACGCGGGCCCGGCGGTTTCCTCCCCGACGCGGCCCAACGGTCCCTGGCCTTGACCCTCTTCAGCGCCAGCGGGGCCGCGGCCGTGCCGTTTGCCGCCTGATCCTCCAACGCCACGTGACAGGCAACACATGTCCTACCCCGCCGATATTGACCCAAGGGGTGCTACGCTCAGCCCTTCTCTCGGAGGTTTCCCATGTCTGGACCCACGCTGCGCGGCATCTTCAACCGGGTGGACACCAACCGTGATGGATCCCTGGAGCGCGCCGAGGTCAAGAAGTTTGTGGAAGACGCCGGCGTGGACAGCGGGCTGTTTGGCGGCAAGAAGGTCTCCGGCGCCACGGACGCTTTTGTGGACACCTTTGACGGCGACAAAAACGGCAACGTGAGCTGGCAGGAATTCCAGGCCAAGGGCCAGAGCCTCATTCCGGGCGCCGCCAAGGACGCCACGCCGGCGCAGGTCCAGGAGGCGGCGGACAAGCTGGTCTCCCGCGCGGACGCCAACGGTGACGCCACGGTGAGCCGGGATGAGCTCAAGAACCTCATTGAGCCGGAGCTGGAAAAAGCTGGCGTGGGCATGGCGGGCACCAAGGCAGAAATTGGCGCCAAGCTTGGCGTGGCCATGCTGGATGAGAACCGTGACGGCAGCATCTCCAAGGCCGAAGTGGATTCACTGGCCAAGGACGTCAGCGCGCAGCTCGCGCTGGCCCGCACGCGCACGCCCCGCTGAACAGCGGACGCTCCACCCAAGTCCAATCTCCCGCCAATGATTGACGCGCCCAAGGCCGGCGCGTCAAAACGGTCCTTGCCCGCGCCATTGTTGTGCGCAGGTCAACCGAGGACGGGGGTTTGCATGAACCGGCGCGTGAGGCTTCAAGCTGTTGCGGCTGCGGTGGCGGCGTTGTTGTGGGCCCAACCAGCCGGCGCCAAGAAGGCCGCGCCGTGCAAGCCCAAGGACACCATTGCGGTCAAAGGTGGCGGCGTCAAAGGGCTGGCCATGTCCCCGGACGGCAAGTGGATGGCCACGGCAAACAAAGACGGGACGGCGTCCATCCTGGACCTCAAGGGGAAGCTGCTCAAATCCCTCAAGGGTCACAGCGCAGAGCTCAGCTCCATTGCCATTTCCCCGGACGGGAAACTGGTGGCCACCGGCAGCGAGGACAAGAAGATCATGTTGTGGGAGATGCCGTCCGGGAAGCAGCGGGCGGTGCTCACGGGCCACAACCACACGGTCAAGGGATTGTCCTTCACGCCGGAAGGTGAGGCCTTGTTGTCCGGCAGCCTGGACAAACAGATGGGCAACTGGGACCCGGTGGCGGGCAAGCTCAACACCATGGTGGGAGGCCAGGCGTGCA
>Ga0154020_10010203_pt1 | contig 10757 bp, 11 predicted proteins | sample Klosneuvirus_201_FD_109709 | JGI IMG/M metagenome (GOLD analysis project Ga0154020, IMG submission 109709) | Active sludge microbial communities from wastewater, Klosterneuburg, Austria - Klosneuvirus_20160825_MG | ecosystem: Engineered > WWTP > Aerobic digester > Activated sludge | place...
AATCGGCAAGGGCAAGGCGACTTCGACGGCAATGACGGCGGTGGACTTTGCAGTGAGCGAGGACTGCCGGACCCACTTCATCATCACCTCACGTCATGTCGTCGCCAAGGAGACCCTCGTCACGTGCGCAAAGTGAATATCAAAATTGTTGCCTAATAGACCCTCGCATTCCTTTTCGCTTTGGAGGAGAGAGACTAGCCCCCCATTTCTGAATAGGGCAACTCTTCCTCCATGACCCCTTTCCTATCTCTATCCCTCTGATTTGCCATACCTCCACAGTGCCGCGCCATACGCCAAGGTAGTGGGTCTGTTCGAGAGGCGCAAGTACTGCCAACATTGCCATCTGAGCTTCAAGGACAGCCGCAACTCGTGCAAGAGCCGTTCCACCTTTGACTACTTTGGCTTTGAAGTAACTCTGCTTTCCCTCCCTCCCTCCCTCCCTCCCTTCCTCCCCTCATTCACAATTATGATAGTCGTGCCGAACACTATTCGAGCCGTCAGTTGCCAAGGTGAACCAATTCGTGTCGGCTTTGATCCAGCGCGTCACGACGGCCGAATCAGATCAGCTCGAGTCGCACACCCCACAGGCGCTCTTCCTCCGTCTCGACCACAATGTATTCCTCCATCTTCGTCTCTATCTGTGTAATTGCCCCTTCATTGTGTCGTAGAGACAAGTGGAGGTGTCGCGCCACGATCTCAACCTCATGGCGCTGTTCGTCGACTTCCTTTTGAAGCGCAAGGCGGAGCGGGACAAGAAGCACGACTCCGTCTACAACAAGCAAGGTAACCAATGTCTCTCCAAATGGCTATCAACACCCGCTCATGGATTCTCTGGAGTGAGATGGGGAGGCCACTGCTGCGAGGAGGTGCCCGAGGAGTCGCTGCGACATGTACACCAGCCCAGCTCCGAAGACCTCATTGGGCCTGGCCTCGCCCAGGACCAGTTCTCGCTCGAGCGGCAAGAGAAGCTTAGGCAGCTGGTACCATTCCCCCCTTCTCTCGATCCCCCCATCTTTGTAGTGATGCCCGGCTTAGACGGAGCTAGTGACAGAGGTGTTGAAGGAGTGCGAGATTGAGCACGAGCAGCTCTTCCAGAGCAAAATCAACCTTCTCTGTACCTTGATTGTTGGAGGTAGAATGGCCACTAATACCCCCTTCTCATATCTCATATAGATGACATGAGGGCCTTCGATGTGAATATGCATCGCATTGTGCGAGGGAAGGGCCGCGAGACATATGAGACGGGCCTTGCTCTCTACCCCATTACCGCTTACTTCGGCCGTGACCCCGAGCCCAACTGCGAGTACTTCTTCGACCAGAACACTGTACCTCAAGAACATATCTCATAATTACTCTATCATAACATTATCATTGTCATGTAGAATATGGTGGTGAGATCGCTACGTGATCTGCCGCCTGGCGAACGCCTGTCGCTCGGGTACAAGAGCACCTGCCTGGCCGACGTCGAGGAGGACCGCCCTTACACCCGTTGGCTAAACCTCTAGCCCTCGACACCGCCAACAAAACAACAACGAATCAACAAACCAATCAAATGAGAAGAAATGGGAGAAGTTCGATGAGAGGAGCGACAAGATTAGATGGAGAGTAACTATGAGATATGCAGTTCAACTCTAGTTTGCGTTAGTTGTGACACCCCAATCATTATCGTAAATTTCAGAAGTAAATGTCATATCAAGTGTATGCTCTGCCCCAACGAAACATGGAGAATGACTGAGAAAATGGTGAGGAACGGAGGAAGGAAGGAACATACCGAGGCGAGCTTGTCCTGGATTTGGAGCTGCGAGTTGCCTATGGCGCTTTGAACCTCAGACACGACTTTGATGATCTCATTCGGATCGCCTTGGGTCCTATGTAAAAAGAGAAATGAAGATGAGCATACAGAATGAATATCGAGAAAAAGAGAAGAGCGGGCCAATGAGGTGGAGGGAAAGGAGTGGAGGAAGGAGAGGAGGAAGGAGAAAGCGCACGAGTCCTTGAGGAGGTCGCCAATGTCGAGCATCGGCATCGGAGCGACAACAAGGTCGCATGAGATGTTCACTGCCATGGCAAATCTCTTCAATCCTATCACAAGAAAAGAGTAAGTCAATATCATCCGGACAATCGGAATCAAAGAGGAACGGCGGAGACAGAGCACACTTCGACCGTTTCCTCCTCCTTATTCGCCCCTTAATCCTCCCTCTCATCAGCTTCCTCTTTCTCCTCCTCAATTTGAGTACCTAAGAGAGTGAGCGCGTTCTCGTCCCAGTGGAGGGTGCGTAGGGTAGAATTGATTTGGACGCACTTAGCCAATGCGACAATCCCGTTGTATCCAATCTTGTGACCCGAGATATTGATTTCCTAGAAGAGGAAGACGAGGATAAGGAGGGGCGAGGAGGAGGAGGGATGAAGGGAGGAAAGAGGAGAGGGAGGTAGAAAAGAGAAGGACCTGAATGCTCGAGTTGCGAGCGAGCATGGTTAGGAAAGGGATCAGGTCCTCCCTCAGCTGAGTCGACTTACTCGAGCCCAATCCCGCGATATGAAGCACCTACACATAATGATGTCCAGTCACGAAAAGGTGAAAGCAGAGGGAAAAATTGATAGAGAGTGGGGGGGAGTACGCGAAGGGTCGAGTTAGCAGAGCGAGCGATAGTCTTGAGGGCCGTAGCGATCGCAGATCGCACTCGCGCGCCATTCTTTCCACTTCCAAGCTAACGATTGAAAGAAGATAAATGAAGTGTTCTCTCTCGAATAAATGAAAGGAAGATGAAGAGGAGGAAGGGGAGGGGCAGGGGAAGGGTGCCTTGAAGTTGCGGTTGCAGATGAGCTCCTCAATGGAATGGTTCTCAGAAACGATCGCCTCCAAGATGCCCAACATACCTATCAAATAGATAAGAAGAGGCAGAAAATGAGAAAAGAGAAAGAAAGGGGAGGAGAAAGCGGGAATTACCGTCGTCTCCAAAGTCATTGTCAGATATATCGAGCTTGACAATATGGTGACACGACTCCGCAATAACATCTCGCAGCGCATTCGCAAAGGAGGCACCGAAATTATTATTCTAACAATGATTCACCATGAGAACCACAGTTGGGAAGAACCACGAATGAGAGTGAGTGAGGGAGAGAGGAGGAGGAGTCAGGAGGAGGAAAGAGGAGGATAAAGATGAAGAGGAACGGGGGCGGGGTAGAGTACGGCAGCTTCGACGGTGACCTCACTAAGGAAAGTGTTGACCTCGATGGTATGCAAGAGCTGAACAAACTCACCGAAGGGCAACTCAGCGGACGATAGATTGATCTTCTTCAACATGGTCGAACTAAACGAAGGAAATCCGTAATAAACAAGAAAATCGATCAAGTGGGAAGAGGAAGAGTCGAAGGACCTCTCCAAAAAGGTCCTGATGTCGGGGATGGTTCTGGCGTCGAGAGGGACGCGAGACAGATCAATCTCTACCAAGTTCCACGAGCAACCACGAGTCAATGATGGCAAGATGCTCGATAGTGTCGGCTTACCAAACTACACCGACCCCATAAATCGAGGTGTGACGAGATGCAACAGATATAGCAGACTGACCTTGGCGCCAGAGAGGTTGAGCGTTTTGAGGGCATTGGGGCTCTTGAGAAACTGGGCTAAGGCAGCGAGAGCACCCTCCGACAGCGCCGAGTCGGCCAAGGACAAGCTCGTAAGAGTTCCCGCTAGCGATGGCAGTGCCAGGAGCTCAGATAGAGCTACATGAACAAATGTTAGCGGAAGAAGTGGGAAAAGATGGAAAAGCACAAGAGTAGAACCCTTCTTGCTCTCGGGGTTCTTGTCGAGGATGAGCGACTCGATCTTCCTTCCTTTGAGCGCATCGATGAGGCCCGCATAGCCCTAATCAATCCCATCGATAATTACAACAAGTCATTGACATTAGAGCATCCAGATGGCAATAGTCGCTCGTGCCTTCTCAGGGATGTCTGTGTTGGTGAAGTCGATGTGCTTCAAAGGAGTGCGCGAGTCAGCGAGGGCGGCGGTAAGAGTAACCCATTGCTCCTTAGTGATTGCCACATTGCGAAGACAAAATTTCTCAATCACCTAAGACCAATAAATATGACAGTTGGAGACCAAAGAGCATCGACACGCAATTACCTTTGTCAAGAAATATCACTCCAAACTGGGACATGCAAAATGAAGAGGAAGAAAGAAGTGAGGTACAATACTCTGCTGAAGGAGGTCGATCAAGAAGGGCAGATAATCCTTGGAGTGCGAGAAACCGTCGAGTATGACACCCTTGAAGTAGGAATTGAAGACAAGGGCCTTGAGGATCGCCCTGAAGTCCTACTCCACACCGACAGGAATCAGCGGATGGAAAATATCACGAAATGAGTTTTAGAGGTGCCTCGAGAAGGAGGGGCTGCTGGAACTGACGGAAGTCGAGCTCTTGGACGTCTTTGGAGAGGACGTGGTCCGCGTCCCAGATGACATCTTGCCTATCAAACCCGACATATCGTCAGCGAGAATTCGATTGTACGAAAAGATGACATTTTCGACCTAATGGCAGTTCCAAAGTAAGAACAGACAGCAGTATAAGCAGTCGAGAAACCGCCACTGATGAGCTCAGGTTGCTCCAAAGGGACGAGGCGGTCCTTGTCAATATTCAACAACAGATTCGAGCGGCCTAGTAAACAACGAAATCATTATACAAAAAGCGAAAAATTGAGGCGAGAAGGAGGAGGAGCAAGAGGAGGAAGTACCTGGAAAGTTCTTTTGGTAGAGCTTGCGAACTTGGGTGATGATCTCGTCTGCTTGCTGCGACAAACCGCTCAGCGTCAATTCGCCCTACGACACAACCAATAAGAAATCACTTCAAATAATGAATATAATGAATATAAAACAAAAAAAAAGAGAAGCAAAGCAGAGGAGGGACCTGAAATTGGATCTTGATTTCGCTGTAGTTGCTCGATGCAAGACCGCGCAGATCCATAATATGCGCATCAAGAACCACCTAATCATCATTCGTAAATTATTTTGAACAAAATGGACTGAAGCAACATCAATTAGTAGGAACGAGGAGAGGAGGAGTCGCAGAAAAGTAACCTTCAAGAAGAATCTTTCCGAGGATCCGAGATCAAATCATCAACCAACCATAAATACCTTATTCTTGTTGTCAACGATGATGATTCGGTGGCTGGTGAGGACCAATGAGTGCGGCGAGAGCTTCATCTTGACGACGCGATCGTAGATCTCCAGCGCAGTCGCCCACACGGCCTCCTCGTGATACGTCTCAAACTTCTCCTTCCTACACAACCAAATCGAGTTAGAAACGATATCAGATCTCAACATGCGATCGCATGGGGTGCCGTACAACTCGGGACAGTCCTGCAGAAGCTTAGATGTGAGGGACTTGGACTCGCTGTGATCATCTTTCTTCTTCGTGGGTTTGACCCACTCGTCGGACTCACTGAGATCACCGAGCAGACCCAATCCGCTGCCAATTGACATTGATGATGTGCGCACTATGTAGGAGAAGTAAAGGCAGCATGGAGAGCAAGGGACATCAGGATTGTGTACGGCGAAGCGTCTGGTAAACGGCTGCCCTGGATTCGGTGCGCTTGGCCTTTCGGATGCGCTCAAACGCCTCGAGAATCTGCGGGAAAGTAACAAATAAACCAATGAAATAGCGGGAAGAATAGAGCAGGAAGAGGGGCGGACAGCTTTGTTGAGGTTGGTGCGATCAATGGGGCGCTTCGTGCGAAGTTCGATGGCCTCGTCCTTGATGCGCAGCTTGAAGGTCGGGTGGCCCTCAATCACTGAAGAAACAAAGAATAACATTAAAACCCAAAATAAATAACGAATCTAACAAGTAGGAGAGACATCGAGGAAATACCTTCAAGTCGAACATTAGGCATTCCCTTGTTGTTGATCAGATAAGCATATTTCTCACATTTGAATTTCACTTTGGGATTCGCCGCGTTCGAGTGGGGAGCAGCAAATATGAGGAGGTCATTGAAGATGAATATATGCTTATCCGTTTCCGTGGGAGGGCTGGGAGAGGGATGATGAGATTAACGACGACGGAAGAGTGAAGACCGCTCTACCTGACGGTTGAGTTGACCTCCATGACCGACGCGTCAAAGACATGGCGGCGATGCGGCACGGCCAGACCCTGAAAACCTTCCAATGCTTCGCCTGTCGTCAAAACCTGGCAAAATAATGATGAAAAACACGCATCAAAACATAAATGGCGTTATCGAGAAGTGAAAGTGCCTTGCTCATATTCTCTGACTCGCGGATCTGCTCGTTCACCACTTTACCTACAGAGGAATTCACGTCATTGAAGAGAGCACTCATCGCTTGGGCGTCATACCAGTCTCGTTCATCTGCGCGACGGCTTGGCCGATGTTCTCATAGTCAACGTGGTCGGGCCATGTGTTCTTCAGCAAATCCTACAAAAACAAAAATGATTAGATCATTCCCGAACCACCAATGAATAGTTGACGAACGCTAAGGAGCATATTGTATTGCGGAATGCGCTGCACGACGCGGATGAGAGAAGTCTCCAAGTCCTCGCCTTTGCATTTGGGGCCATTCTCCGTTTTCTTAATAAAATCTTTGAAGCCTAGAGAATGCCAGGAACAAACGAACAATCAGAAAAAGCATAAAAAGCTCGTAAGTTCAAAGAATCGAAAAAGGCGCACGAGGATTGCTGGCTTTGAGCTGTTCTAGGAGACCGTGGACTTGAGTGTAGTTGGCGCAATACGTCTGATACCAACGAAAGAAGTTCGTCTAGAAGAACAACATCACAATAAAGAAAACAACATTGCGTTCGACGAGAAGAAGGCGCACAAAACGGAGGAAAATGGCGCCGATCTGTGTGGTCATGGGGTTCCAAGCGCCCACGGCAACGCGCAGCTCCTCGTCCACTTCCTATTATCACAATAACAAGAACAAAATTGAGCATTAAAATGACGGCCAAGGGGAGGAGATGACGGAGGACCTTTGACAAGCCGAGAATGACCTCAATTGAGGAAAAAATGGCGCGCACTTCATTCACCGTTATAATCGCATCCGCTGCAGAAAAAGATCGCGAATCATTCGACAAAACAGGATCAGAATAGAACAAAACGAACGAAGTACCTTCGTTGTGGGCGGCGTTCATTAGCGGTGTCTGGTATTCGTTGACAACAAGTTCGAGCTTGACGCGAAACGTCGCCTCGGTCGACTGCAGCTCCGCAGCAATACCAGCGCGCTTCGCGACCATTTTACCTACAATAATAATTAAATCGTTTATCTCGCTCAATTAGCATTCGAGAGAGGAATAGGGCCGAAGTCATTGGGGACAGACACCTCGAGAATTTCCTCGAAAGGAGAGAATCAATCCTCAATCTTTTTTCATCAAAACGATAATGTGGCTCAAATTGAAATAGATAAATGATATAGATCATTTTGGGGAAAGGAGAATGGCCCCGCTTGTAGGTTGTCCGGCCCAATCAGCCTCGCAGCCTCGAGCGCTCAAGGGAAGACCACCTACCTCATCGAGACATTCGAGAGCCGCATATTATTTTCTTCTCAATAGGCAGAAGTCAAGGCTGACCGAAGACATTAGGAAGCGTGACTCAAATCGCCCAGACCATTAATTAAAGGGAAACGAGATCGGCCGAAACGAGGGCTGATGCAAAGAGGCTCGACCTTCACTCGAGCGGCGATAGGCTTTGGCAACCGCAGGCGGTCCTCTGGACCAACGGGGGAGCCAAGAACAAGTAAATAATTATAAGGGAAGATGAAAATAAATATTGTAGGCCCACATTGGCAACAGGAAGGAAAGAGGAGGAGGTACGGCGGAGGGCGAGTGAGGTCTGGGCATTTGAACCGCGGATGAACTTTTGAAGGACTACGACGGCGGAGTCTTCCATAGCCCAACGGACGGAATATGCACAAAATAAGATGCGGCTAAATAAATACGCGTCGCAAGTGGGCAAGAGGCTGAAATAGAGAACTATCTCGGTGTTTGGCTGTTTGCCGCTGTTTGGTCATTTGGAGCATCGACGATCGGAGCATCGCCTCAGCATCCTGCGGGTCTTGAGGTCAAGCGCTCACGTGCCTAACAAGTAGAGACTGCCAATAGTATCCCCTTGACCTGCGGAGAACTTTGTCTCCATAGAATTCAACTGGAAGAGACGGGCACGTTGCCATAGTGGGCAATGAGGTGGAAGGCAATTTGAGCCGAACCGGAGCGAATTGCATAATGAAGACAATCATCATAGTCGAATGACAAACTATTAATACATGACAGAAGAAGGCGCGACTGCCCGTCTCTCTTCTGCAAGGAAGTTCTCGTATCCTTGTGAGAGGGGCCGAGCTCGACGAATCGAACCTCGACAATCTTGAGGGCGAACGGCTAGACACCAACAATTCGCCATAACAGAATGAAAAAAACCCAACCAAACTCGACCTTACAAAAAAACCTCGAAGAGGCAGGAGGAAAATCGCGAAGCAATGAGGCAAGCCTCGTCGGAGGGCCGAGGACGAGCCCGAGCAAAACCAAAACAACGAGTAAACAAACGGAAAGAAAAAGTGGCAACGATCAGATCAAAGAAACCAGATTAAGGGAGGGAGCAAAAGGTGCGGGGTCAACAGCCGCGAGAAGGGAATTTTATTCGAGGCTCGATCGGCGAGGGCAGGAGGGAAGGGAAGCAGTCTTATGAAAACAATGAGAACATGGTCAAGTCCAAGGGAAAGTAGAAAGAATCTACTGCTGGCCCTCGCCCTGAGGCGCGCCTCGACCAGCGGGGCCCTTGGGAATGTTCTTCGGGCCACCAGGGGCACCCTGGGCCTGCTTCATCTGCCAATCAGCGCTATCGAAGTGTTTCTATAGAAATAAAAATCAGAAAGGAAGCGATGGAACAGGCGAGGGCAACAGGAGGACAGCGAACCTTGCCACCACCTTTGATGAGAGGGCCTTTGGGCTTCGGGAGCCGGCCGAATTTCTTGAAGAATTCCTGCTCCTGGGGAGTCAGGCCCTCAGGCATCTGCAAATGGACCTGTTAGGACAACGGAGGAGAGAAAGGAAGGCCATTCGACTCAACAGCGCATCCACAGCGGTCACGGCCAAGCCTCAATCCTCAATATCTTATCAAAATAACAATTTCTCGTTATTTTGAAAGTAGGAGGGCTGCGAGAGACGGGGAAAGAAAGGTGCGTCACCTGGGGGGCATCGCCTCCGGCAGCGGGAGCAGGGTCAGACATGGGCCCTGTAAGCTCACACGAAAAGAAGCAATGACCAGCAAGGGCTACATGTCTGAAAGAAGTCGCGGGAGGCCTACGTGCTAATGGCCCTCAACGAGGCTCGAGCGTCGCTGAGAAGGAGCTCGACGAGCGTGAGCGTGAGCGCACGTCGACCTCGCAGAAACCGACCACCACTCAAAACGATCGCACCTGTATCTGCCATCCTTCACGCAAGAGACGGAACGAGATGTGAATCATTTATTACCCAGTAGGAAGACGATCTCCTGTACCCTTGCCAGTGAGTCTCATGACGGCAACACAGGATTCGCCCTGGTGTTTCATCGCGAATTTGCATCAAGTCGATAAAATTGCATTCGAAAGGGGTCGCTTGGAAGAGAGTCGCCAAGCTCTGTCCATCGAGATGCTCGGTTGCGAGGTCAAGAGAGGACTGCAGAACGCGAAGTGACGGCGCGCTTTTTAAATGATGTCGACGATGGCACATCCATAATCGTCCTCAAGCTGCTTCGGGTCGATGCTATAGACGCCATATAGCTTGAACTCGAAGTCGGCAAGTTGCCGAGGAAGCTATTGAGGGGGCAGATGATTGGCCTCTTCCTGAATAGGAAGACCGCGGCCTCGCGCCAGTGTCATCTTTGCGGGCTTCATCAAATACGCTATAAATAATTATCAAAAACACTCAATGAAACGAACAATCTTGGGACAAGATAACGAGGGAAGAGGGGGCAGGAGCAACCAAGGACTGGCAGGTGAAAGCAACGCACCAATGACGAGGGAGGGGCTGCGGGAGACTCCTTGGTCGCAAAGCACAAGGGCAGGTTCGCCTTGTTGGACAGTTTCCTCTATTATTATAAACTTCTAATATTAGAAGGTTATAATAACAAAGATCAACGACGAACCGAAATGCCTAGACGTCGACAACCCTATCAAAAACGATGGGGACGTTGATCAGCGAACGTGGCAACAATCCTTAAAATCTATAATTACTGGAAATATAGAATTTTTACACAGACGAACCGATGAAGGCGATGGCGGATGTCTCTCAGGGGTTCATACGGGAGGTCGAGCAGTGACGCACCACAAACTCGGCATCAGGAGCCGATTGTGACAGATTGAGCAAGAGCATCTACATTAACACTTATATTAGTAAACATGAAATCGTATATAAAATCTAAAAAGACTAGGGTTAGACGCCAAAGGGGAGGCAACTACAAACAACTCACGAGTATTTAACATGTCCGCTGTGCGGCATCGCTGCGCAGCAGATTGAAGTAATTCAAAAAAAGAGATAATACACGAGAAAAGAAAATGAATGGAAGGATATAGTGCCAGCGTAGGAGTGCTTGGTGAGGGCGAGGACGAGGCGGATGCGGCGAGAAAGGAGCTCAGGGCCACGACGGAGTGCCGTCACCGGCGTCTCCGAAGAACAGGCGGCCCTCCAGCGCCTCCGTCGGACTACGGGATTCATATTATGGAAAGATATACGATATACGTTATATTAGCGACATATAGCCTCCATAGAAATGGAGAAATGACTTCT